>OGRH01000851.1_pt1 | contig 22539 bp, 10 predicted proteins | sample 1553461 | NCBI WGS metagenome assembly OGRH01 (sample SAMEA2580092, study PRJEB22360) | human gut metagenome | biome: human gut; feature: human-associated habitat; material: faeces | place: Denmark | collected 2008/2010
GTGAAGCCCGTAAAATCAAGGCTTCACAAAATCTTCACAAAATAATTAGCACTCAATACTTGACATTGCTAATAAAGAGGACTATAACATAGTCAAAGATAAGAAAAGGATAGCACAACTGGTGGTGCAGATGACCGTTCGGCATATGCACTGCAGATTTCTGTTATATAACATTTTAGGAAAACAGAAAGGAAGTGTTCAAAATGGATAAAAACCCAAAGCATCCATTGAAGAAAAAGAAAGTAGTTCAGAAGGTATATGCGACAGCAAATCATAACGCTGCAGCAGCTGAAGAACCAGCTACACCAAAGTCAAAAAAGCATAAGTAGTGATATGAGATGAAAGTCCCCCGTATCTGCGAAAGGCAGGTATGGGGGATTTTATGTTATATGGGGATTTGTACGGCTATATATCCGCGATTTATAAAAACATCCGCAATATATCAACTGCACTTTGATATATTGCGGATAATATTGTATAATATGCGTAATAAGGAGATATAGTATATAGAGGTGATGTTTGCCAGGATGTTGTCAGATGATTGGAGATGTGAAAATGAAAAGTTGTAAGCAGATAGCGCGGGAGTGGAATTTGTCAGAACGGACTATAAATGATCTGTGTAAAAAAGGCAAGATAAGTGGCGCGATAAAAAGTGGAAGAAGATGGCAGATCCCAGATAATGCGGTAAGACCAGAGGATGGCAGAGTTTCCAATAGAAGGTACATAAAGAAAAAAGATACTTGTGAAAAGAAATCATTACCAATTGGTATTTCAGATTATGTAAGGGCACAGTCGGAGTATTATTATGTTGATAAAACTATGCTGATAAAGGAGTTTCTAGACAGAAAACCGCTGGTATCATTATTTACTAGACCCAGGAGATTTGGAAAAACTTTAAACATGGATATGTTAAGAGTGTTTTTTGAGATATCAGAGGATGACACCTCCAGATATTTTAAGGATAAAGCAATCTGGAAGTGCGGTGAAGAATACCAATCTCATCAGGGAAAATATCCTGTTATATTTCTTACTTTTAAAGATGTGAAATTCGATACATGGGAGGCTACAATTGGAAAGATAAGAGGGCTTGTCCAGGAGGAGTATGGAAGGCATCAGGAGATTATAGACAGTGATAAGATATCGGCCTATGAAAAAAAATACTTTGAGAAAATGCTCGATGGAACGGCAAATGAGGTAGAACTTACGTCTGCGCTTGATAAATTGTCCAAAATGCTGGATGCTTATTATGGTAAAGCACCTGTAATCATTATTGATGAATACGATACACCGATACAGGAGGGGTACGCAAAGGACTTCTATGAAGAGATTATAGGATTTATGAGAAATTTCTTTTCGGGAGCATTTAAGGATAATAAGAATCTTTCATTTGGCTTTCTGACAGGTATTCTTAGGATTGCGCAGGAAAGTATATTTAGTGGACTTAACAATCTTACTGTCAATTCTGTTATGGATGATGAGTATGACAGGTATTTTGGATTTACCAGTGAAGAAGTAGAAACTATGCTCGGGTATTATGGTGTGCCTGAAAAGAAAGCAGAACTCGCGGAATGGTATGATGGATATTTGTTTGGAAACGAAGAAATATATAATCCTTGGTCGGTTATTAATTATATTTCCAGAGACTGTAAACCTCAGGCGTATTGGGTAAATACTGGAAAAAATGAAATACTTGACGATGTTTTGAAAAACGCCACAGATGATATTTCTGAAAGTTTATATTCATTATTACAGGAGAAAAGGGTCATTGCGAAAATTGATCAGAATGTTGTATACAGATCACTGGCAGAGGATCCGGCAAATATCTACAGTTTGTTGCTGGTGGCAGGATACTTGAAAACTCCTCAAAAAGAACTCCAGGCAGATGGTTCATATCTATGTGAGGTTTCTATTCCGAATAAAGAGATAGCGGCGGTCTATAAAAGCGAAATTTTGTCACATTTGCTGCAGGTCGGTGCAATCACCCGGACAACTGCTAATAAAATAGCTGAAAGTCTGTATGCCAATGATTTCGTAAAATTGGAGCATGCAATAGGCGAGTATATGGATGAGGCAATAAGCTTTTATGATGCTGGGGCGGAAGGATTCTATCACGGATTAGTTCTTGGGCTTATAGCTATGATGGATAATCAGTATAAGATCAAATCCAACCGGGAGTCAGGTGATGGAAGATGTGACATATGCATGTTCCCAAGGGGTGAAAGGTATCCAGGTATAATAATGGAACTTAAGTGGAAGAAGAATCTGGGAAAAGATGCGCTTGACAAATTGGCCGATGAAGCTCTGTATCAGATTAGTGACAGAAGATATGATGTTCAGATGGCAAGGGATGGAATCAAAAAGATATTGAAGATAGGCATAGCTTTTTCGGGGAAAAGCGTATGTGTGGAAAGCGAAAACAGTAATATATCTATATAGAAAGGATGGTGCAGGATGAGTTACGTAGAATTTCGAGATGTAAAGAAAGTATACAAGACAGGTGAGGTGGAGATCAATGCTCTCCGTGATGTGGATTTTGAGATAGAAAAGGGAGAGTTCTGTGTCATAGTCGGAGCCTCCGGTGCGGGCAAGACTACTATCTTGAATATCCTTGGCGGTATGGATACTCTGACAAGCGGCAGCGTGAAGCTGGATGGCAGAGAGATATCAACTCTGAATAAGAGACAGCTCACGGCATACAGAAGGTATGATGTGGGATTCGTGTTCCAGTTCTACAATCTGGTACAGAACCTTACAGCACTTGAGAACGTGGAGCTGGCGGCACAGATCTGTAAGGAACCGCTGGATGCTGCAACGGTTCTGAAGCAGGTGGGACTTGAGGATCGTATGGCGAACTTCCCGGCACAGCTCTCAGGTGGTGAGCAGCAGAGAGTTGCCATAGCAAGGGCGCTTGCAAAGAATCCAAAGCTTCTGCTCTGTGATGAGCCGACCGGAGCTCTGGATTACAACACAGGCAAGGCTGTGTTGAAGCTCCTTCAGGATACATGCAGAAATACGGGAACGACAGTTATAGTCATAACGCACAACCAGGCACTCACAGCCATGGCGGACAGAGTCATCACGGTTAAGAGCGGAACTGTGGAGAAAGTGGTTATGAATGATAACATCAGGAACGTTGAAGATCTGGAATGGTAGGTGGCCTATGAAATCAATGATGAGACGCACGACATTTCGTGAGATAAAAAATACATTTGGAAGATTTGCAGCCATCATGGCGATCATAGCCCTGGGCGTGGGATTCTTCTCGGGTCTCAAGATGACGAAGCCGGACATGATGAATACCATATCGAATTTCCTTGACAAGGGAAATTTCTATGATCTGCATCTTCTGTCAACTCTTGGATATACGGATGATGACGTGGATTCATTTGCCGGGGAGAAGGATGTGCTGTACGCTGAGGGCGGTTATAGTCTGGACGTCCTATACAAGAACCAGGGTGAAAATGACAGGGTGTTGAAGACTATGTCAGTTCCGGAAAACATCAATAAACTGAGTCTTGTGGACGGACGCATGCCGGAAAAGGAAGATGAATGTGTTGTAGATGCCAAGATGGACAGTATAAAGATAGGTGATGTCATAGAGGTGGCAGATGACGATGCAGCAGAAGGTGAGGACAGCAGTACACAGGATATCCTTAAGGTGAAGAAATTCACCGTTGTCGGAACTGTCAACTCCCCTCTTTATATTAATTTTGAAAGAGGCACCACAACCCTTGGAAATGGTAAGATCGCGGGCTTTGTATATGTCAGCCCTGAAGCATTTGACAGTGAATGTTACACCGATGTATATGTGAAATTTGACAGAGAGTTTGATCTGTATGCCGATGAGTATGAAAACTATATAGACGACAGGAAAGACGAATGGGAGTCAATATGTAAGACCAGTGTACTGGACAGATATAAGGATATCCTCATGGCAAAGGGTATGACGGAGGATATGGTGAAGGACATAACGCTGGATGATGCAGATGGTGTGAATTATTACATACTCGGCAGGGAGACGAATATCGGATATGTCTGCTTTGAGAGCGATTCAGACATAGTGAATGGAGTTGCAAAGGTATTTCCGGTATTCTTCATATTGGTTGCCGTGCTCGTGTGTATGACTACCATGAACAGGATGGTTGAGGAGCAGCGATCTATGATAGGTATGCTGAAGGCTCTAGGCTATGGCAAGGCGGCGATCATGGGAAAATATATGATCTATTCGGGAACTGCGGCTGTAGTAGGATGTGCAGGTGGATATCTTATAGGTACATATGTATTTCCGGAGGTTATCTGGTATGCATATCATATGATGTATATACATATGCCGCTTGAGAGAACCACAGACTGGACGCTGGTTATTGGCGTGCTGGCAGCATCCCTTTTGTGCACTGTAGGTACAACTTGGTTTTCCTGTAGATACGAGCTTTCTGAGACTGCGGCAAGTCTTATGAGGCCTAAGGCTCCGAAGCCGGGCAAGAGGGTGTTCCTTGAGCATATCCCATTTATATGGAAGAGACTGAAATTCCTGAGAAAGGTAAGTGTCAGAAATGTATTCAGATATAAAAAGCGTTTTTTTATGATGATAATAGGAATAAGCGGCTGTACTGCGCTGCTGCTCACAGGCTTTGGAATAAATGATTCCATAAGCGGATTTGCGGACAATCAATATGGGGAGATACAGGTCGGAGATGGAGTGATAACGCTGAATACATCGATTGCGGGTGATAGAGAAGATGAGCGCTTCAGTAGTCTGAAAGACCGGCTGGAGGAGGATACCTCCTGCTATGATCTCGTCAGTGAATCTACCTGGGATCTGGTTCATGATGGCGGCGTAAAGTCCGTGAACATGGTCATCATGGAAGAACCTGAGCACGTTGACAGGTATATGAAGTTTGCGGATAAAGATGGTGCGGAGATAGAATATCCGGGCAAAGGGGAAGCTGTGATCAATACTGCGCTGGCAGAACAGTACGACATCAAAACGGGCGATATAATAATGGTCAGAGACAGCGAGATGAAAGAGATAAGAGTCTCCGTATCAGGCATATTCAGGAATCATGTATACAACTATGTGTATATATCACCTGAAACATATGAGGATCAGATGGGGGAGGCACCTCAGTACAAATCGGTGTACTTCAATCTTAAGGAAGGTGCAGATTCGCACGAGATATCTGCCGATCTTATGGGTGATGCAGAAACAGCATCAGTGACTATCAACAAGGATATGAAGAACAGGATATCCAAGATGATGGAGAGTCTGAATTATATAGTAATTGTAGTTATACTCTCGGCGGGGGCGCTTGCATTTATCGTTCTCTACAACCTGACAAATATCAATATCACAGAGCGCCTCAGGGAGATAGCAACCATAAAGGTTCTGGGATTTTTCAAAAACGAGACTTCAGATTATGTGTTCAGGGAGAACAGAGTCCTGACAACATTTGGAATCGCTGTGGGACTTGTGCTTGGAGTGTTTTTGCATGCATTTGTCATAGGACAGATCAAGGTGGATATGGTCGCATTTGATACATATATAGCGCCGATGAGCTATGTGTACAGTATCGTTCTGACATTTGTGTTCAATTTCCTTGTCAACAGAGTCATGTCAGTCAAGCTTGATAAGATAAATATGGCGGAATCGCTTAAGTAGGTGGAATGATCCTTTCATATATGGCATGTAACAGAATAGTTTAGATGTTTATTACGATCCACAGGGCGTACAGTATAGACGGTACGTTCTGTGGATTTTTTTGCAAAAAAGTTGTTTTTACCTCCTGTTACTAGCCTTTTGGTTAGTGTACATTGAAAAACACAGCAATTATAATTGTAAATATATTATTGATACCAGAATGTGGCAGCTTAAAACGGCTGGTGTTCATGGCTGGTTTTTTTAGTGAAAGGGAGGAAGAAATTATGAGAAAGAGGGCGATAAGCTGGGCGCTGACGGCCAGTATGGTGCTATCTATGCTGTCCGGATTTATTCCCGGACAAAAAGCATACGCGGCGGACAGCTCGAAGAAAACAGGCAAGACGGTGGTCGAGACGGAGATTGACGAGAGTACATACAAAGCTCTGGGTCTCAGCACCGATATAGACAAAAGCAAAGCTGCGGTGCCGTATGACAAGGATAATATATCTACATTTGCAGAGGTGAATGAGGTATACGTTGCGGCAAACGGCAATTACAGAAACAAGTACACTGTGCGAGACGGATTTGACAGGATTGGAGATTTCAAGGACAGGACTACAAAGGTAAACAGCAGCCTTGGCAATCTGTACGGAGCGTATGGTTTCTATGATCTTGGCGAAGATAATGTGAAAGTGGAACACGGCGGATCGGGAGACAGTAACATAAGTAGCAACATGGGAAATGTTCTAAAAAAGGACAGTAATGGTTTTAACGGCCTGTATGCGACAAGCGTTGCATTTGATGGAGGCGACGGAAAAACCAACTACGTTGCGGAGCTAAGAGTACATGGAGATAAAGTATTCGGTCCAGCTGGATGGAAAAGTATTAAAACTGTCATAGACGGCAAGGAGTACCGCGGAAAGATAGATGTGAATATTTTCAAGATAGCAGCTGATGGTACAAGATATTCAATTGCTACGCTTACCCCTACTTTAAACAAGAATTCTACATATGGCGATGGACTTTTGTATTTTATCAGAAGATACCAGCAGGAGCTGGATGCGATGTTTGAGATCGAAAAGGCCGATCTGAATGGAGATGGCTTTGAAGATCTTCTCGTATACTGTGGAACTTACGAGGATAGAAATATAAACGATCAGAACATACGCTATGCCATAGTCGATGTATATTATGGCAAGGGAAACGGCAGGTTCACAAAGGGAAATAATATAAGCATACCGGGCGGGCTTGCATCTAATTATGAAAGTGGAGCGGGTGGATCGTGGTGTGATTATGGAATAGGAAGAGCTCCTGTGGTAACTCTGGCCGGCGGTGATCTGGAGCAGGATGGCCGGGATGAGGCCGCGGTTGCCGTATCTGGATCAGTTCAGAATCGCAACATGGCAAAGGCAGGTCATATGACCGTCTATACATATAAAGACGGCGGACTTGTCCCTATAGAAGGTCTGAATGAAGTGTCACTTGGAGACACAGATGGCAAAAAACAGAACTACGGAATGTATGCTGCAAACTGTGCATTTGGTCGGTTTAAGTATCCCGGATCAGGAGCCATGGTCACAGGACTTATAGTTGGTGGATATTATTCGAGCAATTCTCAATATTTGCAGATGGAATATGAAGCCACGCAGGCTGCATACAGATACGTATACTACGATAGTCTGACGGATAATTATGTGTTGTCAGATTATCATACGAGAAGCCTGGGGACTAAGAGTAAAGAAATCGTGAAATATCACGAGGTTAAAAATAAAGAATATTACAGACCTGTGAATGCACCTCTGGCGCTTGCGTGTGCAGACCTTAAGGGCATGAACGGCAATAATGAAAATGACAGTGTGCTTTTTGGCGCAGAGGTATATGCTTTCTCACTGGAAGATGGCGGAATAACAGGTTCGGAGATAGGAAGCATGAGTATATGTACCGACCAGCGCAATCAGGGCAACGACAAGAAGAAAAAAGATCAGGTGTGGATCGGCGATGTCAGGGTTGGCTGTGTCGATAAGGATGCCAAGGGGAACAATTACAGACAGAGTTTTGTGTGCGTTGTGGGAGTGCACAGAGAGAAGAAACTCAATGATAAAGATGATTATTACTGGCTGGACATAGCGACATTTTCTATGGATGGCGGCAGCCCATACAGCAGTCAGGAGGGTGTAGTATGCCAGTCGAACAGCAGACAGGATATGTATGGAACATTTGTTTCACTGTGTCTTCCGGATATTGATAATGACAGTGTGCGGTTAAAGTACGAGGGAGAGTATCCGGTATACACAAATCCAGAGGTCTATGCAATCCTTCAGGCAAGTCCGTATTTTGATGATGTTCAGGAAGTATATGAATATGTAAATAACGGTGGAACATCATATTCAACAAGCAAAGGTTCATCGAACACGGTATCAACTAACCTGTCAATATCAGTTGGCGCGTATGTGTCGTCGGAGATCCAGCTCATCGGAGCAGGTGAGGTAGAGGTTGAACTTTCGTATGGAGCAAGCTTTGAATATGCAAATACAAAGACAACGGAATATGAGATAACATATAATGCCGCAGGTGGAGGTTCTGATCAGGTTGTTCTGTACTGTTTGAAATATATGTATTACGAATACTCCATATATGATCCGATTGCGAGAAAATGGGAGCCGGTGGTTATGCCGGTATGTCTCGGACCTTCAACTTCAATCATAGATGTGGCAGATTACGACAAGGTTGCAAGAAGGAGCAAGGGTCTCAACGAGATATATAATAATATTCTGAATAACACAGCGGGAGACCCTGCTACATACCAGACTCTTGGAGGTAAATTAAAGTACACCTATCAGTCAGGTGGAAATAACAATTATTCTTCTGTAAATGCCAGCTCTGGTGCAGATCAGACTCAGACGATATCTGTGACTGATGAGAACGAGTATTCGACTGAAGTGTTCCTTGAGGCGAACGAAAAGCTTGGTGCTGGAGGCGGAGGACTCGGTAATAAGGTCATTGTCGGTGTGACATCAAGCCAGCATGCGGGTCTTGGTTACACCCGTGTAAGCTCGAATGGTGTTACATACAGTGGAACGGTGGACAATGTTCCGGCAGACTGCACAGGCTTCTCATTTGACTGGCAGCTGCGGGTGAACACTGCAAAGCTGAACAGCGACAGTGATTCAGTGTTCGTCATTGGCTATGATGTTAAGAATGTTGTTCGTCCGGCGCGTATGCCGATGGGACTTTCTGTTGTCGACACAACGAGAAACAGTGTCAGTCTTGAGTGGTCACCGTCCAATGATGCAGATTACTATGAGGTCTGTATCGTTGATGCAGGAGGTAATTACAACAGCAAGGCAGTTGTGCCATATACAGTTACTGACTATGAAGTGAAGGGACTATATTCCAACAGGACTTACACATTTGCAGTGAGGGCTCTTCAGGCAAATGGTTCAAAGAGTCTGTTCAGCCGTCCGGCAACCGCGACGACACTTCAGGACAGTTCTAATTTCCATATAACAAAGAACCCTGATGATACAAATACGTTTGCGGGTGGAAATGCAGAATTTGCGGCAAATGCGGTTTATTATGATGGGGATGGAGTAAACCAGAGCGTTGGATACAACTGGCAGGTTAATACAGATAATGGATGGAGAAGCGTATCGACAGGAGGCAGCAATCCTACGCTCAGACTTACTGATGTAAGTGATGAAATGGATGGAAACGAATATCGATGCAGAGTTTATTACAACGACATCACACTCTACACCAAGACTGCGACACTCACTGTAAATAAGGCGGACAGCAAGGTCATGCTTCTGGCGCACAACGATACCGAGAATAAAGATTTGTCGGATGGCAGCGTAGTCAGGGCATCGGGCTCAGAGACTACAAAGGTGGAGAACGTGACTAAGGAGAGAAATCTTATAACAGTCACATCCGGAGTCGGGGAATATATTCTTGTCAGCGACGGAACAAACTATATGTGGAAAGATAGTGACGAGAATTACTATCCATGCAGCGTAAGCGTCAAAAAGGACAGCGATGGTTACGTGGATGAATCACAGACATTTAAAGCATCTGATGTGGGCGGCACGGCATATGGTGTGAGTGAATCAGATTTCATCGCAGATATTGATGGCAATACTTACAAGCTGATCAGCGTAAATGCAGCTGACTATGCAGGTGAAAAGGTGTCATATGCATCTGATGATGTTACATATGACAGGATACTCGCAAAATGGGTATCAGAGGATGGCAGCAAGAACTTCTATCTTCTCGGAAACACATCGGGAAGTGAAGACAGTACGGTGTACTATTATGTGGCAGGTAGTGAAAGCGGAAGTTTTACTATGACTTCAAAGAAGACTCTTAATGTGTCAGATACTGTCAAGGTGGTCCAAACTGATCTCAAATCGGTATATCAGACCAAGACGGTGAGATCTGAGACCACAGGGGCAGAGGTCACATATACAGGAGACAAGATCACACTCAGCTGTCAGCCGAAATCACTGTCAGGTGAGGATGTACAGGGAGATGTGGAATTTGTCATCACAGGACCTGAGAGCAAGCGCATAGCTGGTAAGTATGACAGAGCAAATGGCTGCTATACTGCACAGTGGGAGCCATCCGGACAGGGAATATACAACGTATATGTATACTTTGCAGGAAACAAACAGTACAACGACAGTATATCTGACTCGATGGCTATATATACCTCATTTGAGGGAAAGACGAACATGAATCTGACCATGCAGGATAATGTAAGATATGGAGATTCAGTGAAGATGTCTCTGGAGAGAGTGTCATACGACAATACAGGAAAGCTTCAGGATATCACGGACGATTCAGAATACACTGTCAAAATAAAGAATAATAAGACAGGAGAATTTGAGGACACAGACAAATACGAACTTGCAAACGGCGTGTTTATACCGAAGTCTATTGGAATGTTCCAGATAACGGCATCAAATGGCGGAGACAAGACCCAGAAGAATATAAATGTTGGAATGGCACAGCTTGAGATAGCTGCCCAGGATACAGAGAAAAGTGTAAATGATTCTGTAAGAGAGTGCGAGGATGCGGTGATAACAGGTCTCAAGGCATGGGATACTGACATAATGCCTCAGAGAGACAGGGATTACGAGCTCGGATCAGTTGGAGTAAGTGGGCTGCTGCCGGGTATATATGATATAGATGTTGCATACGTCAAGGTGGGCGATCAGCATTCACAGGTTATGAATGAACTTGAGAAAAACTATATAATAAACCTGGTTAAAGCATCATACACACTGACAGGAAACGTGTACACCGTTACTGCCAGACCGGCAAATACACATGGTACAGTTTCAATCAAGTACCAGCAGCCTGGAAATGAAAACAGTGACGGACTCACAGTTGACAGTGGAACAAGACTCCCTGAGAACTCAACGATCACTTTAGCTGCTACTCCTCATAAGGGATATAAGGTTAAGAGCTGGTCACTAAATGGAAAGACAGTTACGGATCCACAGTGTGGAACATCCGGTGGCAAGGCGTGCAGCGATGACCAGATCCAGATGGCTAAGCTGAAAGCAAACATGAATGTAGCAGTAAACTTTGAGCCTGTATATCACAAGCTGACATACAAGCCGGACAATGAGGCTCACGGAACACTCAAAGCAAACTATGTGACGGATGGAACAATTGGAAAATCGTTTGGTTCAGGTGCAAACATTCATATAGAACAGAAGGTAAGACTCACTGCGGTTCCGGCAGCAGGATATGTTCTGGATCATTGGACTGTTACGGGAGAAGATGGAGTTCCAGAGACCGTTCTCGCGGAAGATGGAGTGACAAATAACACATCTCTCACATATGATGCAGAGGAGATCAGCGAGGATACACTTATCACGGCATATTTTGCAGAGGCACAGAATTTCAAAATATCAGTCTCGCCTGTAACTGTTGGAAGCGATGGAAAGACTACAGTGACAACAGGTGTGGATGTCACAGTCAAGGCTCAGCGAGTTGACGGCACAGTGACTATAGAGAGCGGTGAAGATGGTATATATGAAGTCAGCCGAGGCGACAATGTGACCATCCAGGTTACCGTTCCGTCAGGACTACTTCTCGACGGATGGTCAGCAGCAGATGGACAGGAACTTGGAACTATATCAGCGGATCTCAGGACGATGACAGTGTATGATATAGCTTCAGACCTCGATTATACAGTTAAGTACACTGCGCCGAACAGATACAAGGTGACATATGGTGCGGATGATGATGCAGCTGGTGTGGTAGATGCTGTGGCTGCAGGAAGTACAGACGCACTTGTATCCGGTGACAAGCAGCTTCAGGGAAGTGACATAGTATTTACAGCAACTCCAAATGAAGGCTACGAGGTAGCATACTGGGAGGTAAATGGCGAGAAGGTTGATGCTGAGGCAGAAGGTACTGGCGCCCAGAGGTATGAACTAGAATATCTCGGCAAGGATACAAAGGTTGTCGTATACTTCTACAAACAGCCGGTTGTGTCGTGGACATCAGGAAATGACACAGAGATGACTGCAAAGTCAGGAGATTCTGATCTGGCAAATGGCGGATATATCGCATATGCAAGTAAGGATGATCTGAAATTCTCATTTGCGGTGAAGAGAAGTTATGAGATAGCTGACATAAAGGTAAATTATGCAGGAGAGGATGTATTCAGTCTTGCGGAGGACAGCGGAGAAGGAAAGCTGACTGAGACTGCGGATGCTGAGTCCGGAACAGAGAGATACACATTTACGTGGAGTGCTCCGGCAGATGGGTTTACAGGGGATGTGACAGTAAATGCCACATACAGAAAGATCACACCATCCGTGAAGGCTGAGTATTCTCTGAAAGTGATAGAGAAGGCTTCTGCCGGAGAGTCGTCAGGAAAGACACACGGCTCTATAAGTGCAGATGTGTCAAGAAAAAATCTCCCTTCATACATACAGATAGGAGATACCATAAGTGATGCGACGGAGAGCAAATCTGCGCAGATCACAGACATATACAGAGATTCTGTCATCACATTCAAGGTTGTGCCTGATGATGGATACAATGTAAAAGAATGGATCATAAATGGACATAAGCTGACAAGCGAGACGGAGAATATAAAGTTATATTCAGACAAGAAAGTAAATGATACCCTTAAGATCACGGTTGACGGAGATTCATCTGATGTGACAGTTATGGCTGGTCTTGAGCTGGTTGGTGATGTACTCACATTTGGTCCTGAGACAGAGGGAACAGGTGAGGTGAGCGCCATGATCACATCTACAAAGCTGGTGCTCGAATCAGGAGATATGATAGGTGCTGCTTCATATGTGGAATTCACAGCGGCAGCTGCAGAAGGATACGAAGTTGCAGACTGGCTTGTAAATGGAATCAGTCAGGGCGTGGCAGAGAAGATATTTGCATACAAAGTGCCAAAGGATACGAGAGTTGATGTGAGGGCTGTGTTTGACAGACCTGTGTATAAGATAACATGGTCAGCGGACGGAGCCGGACAGATAGAGGCAGAGAACGTGACAGCAGATGAAGTGCTTGAAGGTAATTCTGCACAGATCAGAGGAGACAGAGAGCTTAAGTTTACGGCTATTCCGGATCTGTATATGGAGTGTACGGGATACACAGTAAAGACAGCAGAGGGAACAAAGGATTACACAGCAGAGGAGCTTGGCAGCAACGTATTTGTGGTTGACAAGGTGGCATCTGACATAGATGTTGTTGCTCACTTTGCTAAGCAGGAACTCAAGTCAGTTATAACCTTTGAGGCAAATGATGCTGCTCTTGGAGCTGTGACAGCGGTATATGGACTGGACGAGAAGGCTGAGATCACAAGTGGCGATAGCCAGGTATCCGGCGGAGATGCAGTATTTACGGCAGCTCCTGCAGATGGCCAGATGATCGAGGGCTGGTATCTTGATCCTGAGTGTACACAGGCTATAGAAGGCACTGAACTGGAGCAGACTACCTATGAGGTGAAGACTATCTACACAGATGTGGCAGTATATGTTAAGTTTGTGGAGATTCCAGAGTATACAGTTAAGGTAGGTACAACAGGAACCGGATCGGCGAAGATCACTGCATCTTCTGACGGTGAGGAACTTGAGATCGTATCAGGAGAGGTTAAGCTCAAGAGACATAAGGATCTTACAATAACAGTTGCACCGAAGGATGAATACAACACAGTTGAGCACTGGACAGTTGACGGAGCAGATGTTGATTCAGATGAACTCACATACAAGCTGACAGACATAACAAAGGATGCAGAGATATATGCATATATCGCACCATCACTTCTTGTAAATGTAATATTCAAGAATGAGGATGAAGTTAAGAAATATGACAATATAGACATCAGTACAGGTTATGTCGGCGAGGATGGAGATATAAGCGGACTTAAGCCAATAAATGCTGAGAATAACTTAGTGAGAATAGGTTCTGGCAAGGATGTAAGATTTGCCATAACACCTTCTGATGATTATATGATCCAGGCATGGACAGTTAAGTACATCAGAGGCGGAAAGGTTGTCAAGGAAGAGTCTGGCACTGACTTTGGATTTACCAACGAGATACTTTTAAATGATGTTACAAACAGCATAGAGGTAAGTGCAGAGCTTGTTGACAGAGTTGGATATGCCATTCCTGTAGAGGGAAATTATGACAGAGATAATAATCTGATAGAGACTGCAGGTGGTGAAAGCACACCGGAGACAGCTTACACTATAACAGACCTTACAAAGATACCAGACAATGTGGTATTCAAGAATGACAATGGCGTAGTTCTTGATAATATGGTAAGAGAGAACGGAGATGCGAGTGTTGTTATTACACCTGCTGAGGGCTGGAGAATCAGAGATATAATCATTGATGAACCAGAGAACGCTGAAAATTCAGAGGAGTCAGAGAATATCATGTCAGTCCAGCCAGTGCTTGCAGAGGATGGAACTGAGACAGGAGCATATCTTGTAAGTGATGTAAACGTCACAAAGAATATGGAGTTTAAAGTTGATGCAGTTAAGCTTTACTCTGTAACAATAGCAGATACAGAGCATGGAAACATAAAGGTGACAAAGCCAGATGGCACAGAGGTGGAGAATGGTGAAATGATTGACGAGAAAACTGTTCTTACATACACAGCAACACCGGATATGTACTATGACTTTGACGCATGGACAGAGGATGCGGCAGATCAGGCTGAGAGCACATTTGAAAAAGCCCTTGACGGAAGTATCACAGTGGGAGCAGCCTTCAAGGCAAGATATGCGAAGGTAAGTATTGCCACAGTGAAGAATGGTACGGTAACTGTCACAACAGCTGACGGTAAGAAGATATCTAACGGACAGCTGGTTCAGGAAGGCACAGATATCATCTGCAAGGCAATTCCTGCAAAGCATTGTGATCTGTCAGCCTGGGGCGGAGATGCCAAAGGCAAGACTGGTACTACAGTGAAACTTACGGTGACAAAGAACATGAATATAAGAGCGGCATTCAAGTTCAGGTATGTGAAGGTAGCTATTGGAAAGACTGAAAACGGATCGATCACAATCAAGACTGCAGAAGGCAAAACAGTTAAGAATGGTGCATCAGTGATCGAGGGAACGGTTCTTATCTGCACGGCAAAGGCGGCAAACAACTGTAAACTTGGAAGCTGGACAGGAAGCTTCAAGAGTACAAAAACTTCGGTAAAGGTTGCTGCAAATAAGAATATGAAAATCAATGCCAGGTTTGTAGCAAAAATACCGGCACAAAATACAGCTGGTATCAATAAGAATATCCATGCAGTAGTATCCGGAAACAAAGTGACAGTTGTGTGGGGTAAGGTTAACAAGGCTGACGGATATGATATATATGCACAGGAGTGCTATGTAAACTTTAACTCGAAAAGTCTTATTAAATCGGTAAAGGGCGCATCGGCAACCCGAGTTACAATATCCAGCATTAATGGCAAATCACTTGCTAAGTTAGATACGATCAAGCTGAGAGTAAAGGCATATAAGCTGGTAAATGGTAAGAAGAAGTATATAGACAATAGTGTCATGCTTCATATAGTTACCAATAGCAGCAAATATACCAACATCAAGAAGGTTCTGCTTCCACAGAAGAGCTACGTGTTGGGAGTTAAGCAGACGATTAAGCTTAAACCTGGATATACCAAGGCAGATGCCAGCAAGAAGGTGCTTGATGGCACACATGGTGCAAGGTATTTGTATGCATGTACAAATAAAAATGTTGCTACAGTTGATGCCAAAGGAAGAATAAAGGCAAAGGCCGCAGGAAAGTGTACGGTCTATGTAATTGCTGTAAATGGCACTACACAGGCTGTGCAGATTATAGTAAAATAAAAATAGTAGCTGCATGAGGTGCTTGATATCCGGCCCGTTGGGGCTGGATGCAGGCACCTTTGCTGATATATACAGGGTGTTGATTATCTATACCGGGATTAAAAAGTGAGAAAAGGAGATTTGTACATATGGGGAATACGGCTTCGGGTAATAAAGGCTGTTTTATAAAACCGAAAAAAGCCTGGAGGCTTCTGAAGACAGCGGATGAAGGGAATGTAACTGCATATATATTCGGGGTCAGTGGTTCGGGAAAGACGACTCTTGTCAGCAGATATCTTGGAACACGTAAGTACATGGTGGTGGATGCCGGCGGTATCAGACCGGATGACCTTGTGGTAGAAAGCAGCAACGCAAGAAAAATAATTGTCATAGATAATCTGCACGAGCTCTCATGGGGGGATGTGGACACAGTGAGGGAGCAGATCATAGAACTCATTAGAAGAGAAGACGTATGGGTTATACTCGTTGGCCGGTGTCCGGTTCCCCCATGGCTTTCTGCTGTAAGATTTCAAGAAGGATTTTATGTGGTGGACAGCAAGCTGCTTATGTTCAGTCTGGAGGATATAAAGAAGTATGCTGAATACGCTGGATTTAGCATCAATGAGGCACAAGTGCAGAGAATGTACTATGAGACTACAGGACTTCCGCTGGCTGTGGAGATGTGCCACATCAAATACATGGAAATGGCATATACAAGCGAGATAACAGATGATATGTATAATGATTTTTCGAGACGCGTTGAGGATGAGATGTGTAATTACCTTGAGTATCATGTGTATGATAACTGGGATGTGGAAATGCAGGAATTTCTCATGGAAATATCCGTGGTGGATGAGTTTACAACAAAACAGGCTGAGATGATAACCGGAAGAAGTGACAGTGAGCTTTTGATCGAGAGGGCAAAGTGGCTTGGAAACTTTATGACCAGCCGGATGGATAAGGATGGCAATACACAATATCAACTGCAGTTTCACATGAGGGTCTCTATGCGCAGACGTCTTAAGCGGAAGTACGAGAAAGAGCGTATAAGAGGCCTGTATGAGAATGCCGGACTGTTTTACAGACTTAACGGAGATATAAGGAAAGCTTTGGAGATGTATGAAAATACAGGAGTTACAGAGCGAATAGTTTCAATACTTGTCGATAATGCCAGACATGCGGCGAACAGTGGTTATTACTATGATCTGAAAAAATATTACCTGGAACTTCCGGATCATGTCATCGAGAAAAGTCCTGAGCTTATGTGTGGTATGAGCATGCTGCAGTCACTCCTTCTAAATCCTGATGAGAGTGAAAGATGGTACGACAGACTAAAATTATATGCAGATGAAAACCAGGGAAGTGCCAGGAAAAATGCAAAGGGGCTTTTGCTGTATCTGGATATTGGTCTGCCGCACAGAGGAAGTGTTGATGTATTAAAGCTTTTGAAGTCAGCATACACAATGGTCTTTAATAAGGAGGTAAGAATACAGGAATGGTCGGTTACATCCAATCTGCCTTCAATGATGAACGGTGGAAAAGATTTCTGTGAGTGGAGCAAGAGAGACAGAGAGCTGGCCTCGAAGGTTGGCAGGATAGTTGAGTTTGTGCTTGGAAAATACGGAAAAGGTCTTGTAAATCTTGCTTTGGCGGAGAGTTTTCTTGAAAAGAGCGGAGATAATTACGAGGTGGCAACGCTTGCGGCAAAGGGCAGAATGCAGGCGGAAGCAGGAGGAAAAATCGAGCAGTGCTTTGTTGCTGATGGTATATTGGCGTGGCTGCATTTGCAGAACGGAAAGCCACAGGAGGCTCTTGAGGTTTTGAATGGAATAGAGGGAAAGGCTGAAAAAGAGGAAGGACAAAATCTCCTTCCAAATATATATGCATTTGAGACCAGATGCAGCCTGTACAGAGGAGATAGAGCCTGTGTTACAGGTTGGATGGAAAATGCTCCGGATGAAAATGTTGAATTCAGGATATATGACAGGTTTATCTATCTAACCAAAGTGAGAGTATACCTTCAAAGCGGACGGAATGAACAGGCATATTCGCTGCTGACAAAGCTGAGATATTATGCTGAGATGATGTCCCGTACGTATATAGGGATAGAATGTAGTGTGCTGATGGCTGTAGCTTTGCAGCGATTAAAAAATGATGACTGGAAAAAGGCGATGTGCCATGCTATTGATACTGCGATGGAATATAGCTTCACAAGGATTATATCCAGAGAAGGTGCGGCGGTGAATACTCTTATAAATACCTGTGGATGGAAAGTCGAGAAAGATGGTGCTGACGACAAGGAGATAGCCGAAAGAAGGGCATATTTCAGACAACTGCAGAAGGAGACTGAGAGTATGACGAGATACTACCCCGGATATATGAAAGCGGGAGTGGACGATGTTCAACTCAGTGAGACGGCTACAGCCATACTTAAATTGCAGGCAGAGGGCTTGTCCAGACAGAAGATAGCGGACAGACTCAACATGTCGGAGGCGAATGTAAAGTATCATCTGAACCAGGTATACAGGAAACTCGGGGTGACTGATAAGGCCGGGGCGGTCAGGGAGGCATCTAACAGGGGACTTATCTAGTGATTGTGAGATTTGTGTTCGGTGGTGATTTACTTGAATACACCGCATGTAAAAGTTGTATATGAATGTATATAATTAGGGTGGAAAAACTTAGATTGTTGTTGTATTATGTCTATAATTATGATTACATACGAATCAGTAACGTCAGATTGAGATGAGGATAATTTCCGTATGGCATAAAAGTGTTGGTGAAGATGGCGTTTGGAACTTAGAGAATGAGCGAGTACGGACGGATTCGTATTTGACAGGTATTCAAGGAGGAATTACGACGTGAATTTTTTGGAAGAGAGAATAACTAAGGATGGAATAGTAAAGGAGGGCAATGTTCTCAAGGTGGATAGTTTCCTGAACCACCAGATGGATATACGTCTGTTTGATCAGATCGGTGAGGAGTTCAAGAAGAGATTTGAGGGAACAGAGATCAACAAGATCCTTACTATAGAGGCATCCGGAATAGGCATTGCCTGTGTTGCTGCCAGACATTTTGACGTGCCTGTTGTATTTGCGAAGAAGTCAAAGAGCATTAATATAGAGGGCGATGTGTATGTGGCAGAGGTTGAGTCATTTACACACAAGTGTAAGAATCAGGTTATCGTATCCAAAAAATTTATAAATCCGGAGGACAAGATTCTTATCATAGATGATTTTCTTGCAAATGGATGTGCGCTTCAGGGACTCATCTCCATAGTCAAGTCAGCAGGCGCTAGCGTAGAGGGAATCGGAATCGCGGTTGAGAAGGGCTTCCAGACAGGTGGTCAGGTCATCAGGAATCTCGGATATCATCTTGAGTCGCTTGCGATAGTGGACAGCATGGACGCTGCTACGGGCGAGATAAAGTTCAGGGAGCAGTAGGATCGCTGCGGGATATTTGCTGAGAGGTGGGGTATATGGGAAATAACAATTTAGAAGAAAAAAATGTTTCTATGCCTGAGAAAATTGGAGGCGTAATATTTGGCATATGGTTTGTTGCCAGTATTATAGCCGGATTTGTTGCAAGTGAGATCGGAACGGATGCTGTTATGCTTGTTGTGGGGCAGTTTTTTGCCGGGATAGTTCTTGTCATAATTCTAAAGACTCTTATTCCGATGATTAAGAAGCGAAAGCGGGGGAGCATCATCGGTATAGTGTTCATATCTGTGTTTGCCGGTGCTGCATCGGCGCTGATATGGGCGGCGTGTGCTGTGAAAGATGGCTCTTTTGCGGATAAGATAGTATTGCTCCCGGAACGGATATTGGGGAGAGAAAATTGCAATGTTGGAGCATTTTATGCAGAGATATTTGCCTGTGCATTCTTTGTGGTCAGTGCAATAACACTGCTCTCTGTGATATGTAAGAGAAAAGCGCTTGAGCGAAGATGTTCATTTACTGTGAAAGCTGTATGCCATGATGTACGTGCAGATATGAGACAGGATATGAGAGCCGGCAGAAGATATCCGGAGGCGGGAGTATTTGAATTTACATACAGGGATAAGCAGTATAAAGTGTATGAGCAGACATATGTATATGGACTGAATATAAGTAAAGGCGATGTGGTATATCTTTATATCAACCCAGAAAATCCGTACGAATTTTATCTGGAAAACAGCGGTATATTCAGCAGTCAGGCGATATGGTCAGCAGTTTTTTTGATGGTTATATCAGGTTTGATGGCCGCAGGCTGCAATTTGTTGATTTTTAGGTGAAAAAATAGCCAAGTGTATGTTCTCCAATTTGGAGAATATGCACCTGGCTGTTTCTACGTAATTTTATCTGAAACTCTTCAGCCAGTTCACAAGAGAGTCATGCCAGATGTTGTCTGTGACAGTCTTCTTCATCTGCGCATCAACAGGTCCGTTGCCTGCAAGCTTTGCCAGGATAGCAGCCTGAAGTTCAGGAACTGTCATGGATTCCGGAGACTTGCTCCAGTCAACTGTGATGGTTTCTGGATCAACCGGGGTGTTGGCAGCAGTATTCTTCTCAGTATTGGTTGTGTTTTTCTTAGCATCTGCAGATTCTGTAGCAGTCACAATGTCTTTGGATTCTTTGGATTCTATCTTTGGTTCAGCTTCCTTATTGCCTTTTGCATCGGTAGCTGTTTCAGATGCTGCTTTATCTTCTGTGTTGGTCTTAGCTTCGCTCTCAGTCTTGTTCTTAGTCTTGTTCTCAGCCTTCGTCTCCATCTTAACTGGCTTAATGTTCAGGTCAGTTCCCTCAGGCACCCAGATCTCACCACTGTTTGTAGGCTGGGTTATGTTGATATGACCATCCTGTACAGAGACCTTCTCGCCTGACAGGGCGCCGATGTATGCTGTGCAGTTCCCTGCTGCAAGGTGCATTCCGGCTGGGGCATCGTCGTTGTTCACTGACACGATGACACGGGTTCCGTCAAGATCTCTTGCATATGCGAACTGTCTGTTGGTGAGCATCAGTTCATCGTAGCTGCCATATGACAGTGCGGGAACAGCCTGACGTACCTTGCCTAGTGCGGCAATGAGTGCTGTGCAAGGGTTAGTTTTTACTGAATCCTTGTAATCTTCTATATTGAGAGCTGGTCTTAAGCTGTCGTCCGAGCCATATTCCTTACGTCCCTCAATACCGAATTCTGAACCGTAGTATATGCTAGGCACACCCGGAAGAGTGTAGAGCAATACATGTACAGGTGCAAAATGAGCCTTATTGGTGAGCTTTGTATAGATACGTTCCACATCATGGTTGTCTACGAAGTTGTAGAGCCTTAAAGTTCCCATGTTCTGGAGACGTCTTACAGTGTGCGCGATTTCAAAATAGTTGTGGTCATTGTGTCCGCTGTACAGAGCCTTGTGAAGTGTGTAGTTGGTGACACTGTGAAGAGTCTCACCGTTTACCCAGCGGCTGTAGTCGCCGTGGATGACCTCACCCATGAGCCAGAAATCCGGCTTCACTTCATTTGCTGTGCGGCGCAGTGCTTTCATGAAATCAAAGTCAAGAACGTCTGCCGCGTCAAGTCTGATTCCGTCCACATCGAACTCACTCACCCAGAAACGGATCACATCGCATATATAGTCAACGACAGCAGGATTCTTCTGATTCAGCTTGACGAGAAGGTTGTAGCCACCCCAGTTGTCGTAAGAGAAACCGTCGTTGTACTCGTTGTTGCCCCAGAAATTCACGTCGCAGAACCAGTCGCGGTAGCTGGCGTTCTCGCGGTGCTCCTTCAGCTCCTGGAACGCGAAGAAATCGCGGCCCACATGGTTGAACACGCCGTCCACGATGACCTTCTGGCCCCGGGCATGGCACCGGGCCACAAAGTCCTTGAATTCTGCGTTCGTGCCAAGGCGGCGGTCTACAGTGTAGTAATCTCTGGTGTCATATCCATGATAGTCACTTTCCATAAGAGGATTAAAAAGAATACAGGTAGCACCGAGCTTTTTAATATGAGAAATCCAGTCCTTTACTTCAAGGATGGAATGTCCCACAACACTGTCATCGCTGCTTCTTTCTTCATTTAAAACTCCACAGAGTCCTAATGGATAAATCTGGTAAACTACTGCTTCATCGAACCACATAAGCTGTCCCTCCTAAATATAGAAAATGCTCGTCAGCTTTAAAAAATTGAGCCTCCGAGCATTTTCATTATAGCATAAATTCTGTTAAGATTCAAATTGGAAGGTCCAATTCAGGCATACAATTTGAAGAAAAAATTATGCTGCGATATAAGGGGAGATCGCCTTCATGATCGTTGGCATCTCATTTTCTCTTTCCATGATTCTTAAATCAACTTTGTTGCGGATATCCATAGTCATTACTCCAAGTAGATACTTGACATCTACAACGTACTGTCCATAAATTAAGTCAAAGTGGCTTTCAAAATCTTCAATAGCTTTTACAAATGATGTCGCATTATCCACAGAGCCAAACTTGATTGTGACTGTTTTCATAATTCTACATCTCCTTATCATAAATGTATATTATACCGATAAATAGATTGCCGGTATAAAAATAAATTTTTACTAAATCGTTTTGACGA
>OGRH01000862.1_pt1 | contig 22267 bp, 22 predicted proteins | sample 1553461 | NCBI WGS metagenome assembly OGRH01 (sample SAMEA2580092, study PRJEB22360) | human gut metagenome | biome: human gut; feature: human-associated habitat; material: faeces | place: Denmark | collected 2008/2010
ATTTCAAAGTTAAACAGGAAGGGGGGCGCCTCCCAGACGATCGGCAGCATCAGCGACTTGACGCGGCGCGTGTACCATTGGTATTTGGCCGGGTCCTCTTCGGTCGGATTCTGAAGAAACGAGAATCCCCGTTGCAGATATTCGAAATCGATGCCGAAACCGCCTACGAAACGCTGGGGTCCGTAATAGCGCCACGTTACGCCCGCCGTGTAGCATCCCCAGACCGCCCGGGTTTCCTGGTCGGGATAAAACCGGGCATTGCCGTAGCCGTAACCGCCCGTTACGCCCAGCGTATGCTGTGCCGCCGCTGTGCCGCCGCACAGCACCGCTCCGAGGAACAGGCATATCATTCCTAAACGCCTCATCATCTCAATCCGTTCATCATCGTGTTCATACCGCTGTTGAATCCTCCGCCCATGGTGCTCGTCGTGTTCGAGGTATTGCTGTTGGTGTTCCGCCTGGGATTCTTGGCCCGCTCTTCCAGCACCTTTTGCAAGCGCAGGGCTTCGCGTTTTTCGAGCAGCTCGGCGAGGGATTGCATCGTTACCGGCGCGAATACCTTGTTCATATCGATAGTAAGCTCCACTTCCCAGTTCTCCTTCGCCGCGAAGGTATCGATGTTTTTATCGTCCATATAGTATTCGGCCCGCTCGGGCTGCCGCCGTTCCACCAGATTGCCCGTGTCCCAGCGACCGTTATCGTTCATGTCCTCGATGATGCGGAACTTCACGTTGCCGGCCGGTACGTAATTGAAACGGCATACTCCGCTGTGCACGCCGGTTTTTTCCTGAAGGAGTTTTCCCGATTCGTTCAGCAACTGCACGATGTAGCTCGCCTCGTCGCTTTTACCGACCACATTGACGATGAACGTAGCGAATTTCTCGGGATCGACACCCGTGTAATTGACTGCGATCGAATCGTTTTGCTGCTCCGCCACATCTGCCAACGCTCCTTTGGGGATGGTCAGGGCATAATTGTTTTTCAATTGCCAGGGAACATCCAGCCACCAGCGCCGCATGTTGGCCGTATCCTGCTGCCATCGGATCCGGATCGGACGCGGTTCCTCCTTCTCCATCTGTTCTGTCAGCACGACGGCAGCCGAGTCGAACCGGACCAGCGGGTAGTCGAATTCGACGTACAGCTTGGTTTCGGGGGTAACGGAACCGGTCGTGGAAAACTTGTAGGTAAACGTACTCGGCTTCTCCGGTTCGACCCACTCTTCGCCGGCAGCCAGTGTCTTCTCTTTCTCCTTTTCGAGCTGCTCGCGCTCTTTAGCCTCCTCTTTCGATTCGATATACCGCCAGGCCAGTTTCAACTTCTCGGTCGAGGGAAGCAGCCGGTCGAGGGAGTCGTGCTTCATGTAGGTAATTTCTCCCCGGATGGTATCGGGCAGACTGGCCGAAGGAACGTCGAACCACAACGCGATCGTATCGCGGTTGCGTGATTGAGGCTCAATGATTACGCGGTCGGCAGGGATGCTGTCGAACACGATGCTGTCGATCCGGGGATGGCCCGCATTGAAATAGAGGAGCGCCTTGTGCTGCACCGGACGTTCCGATTCACGCAGGTATTGCCGACCGAAAGCCTCGTCGGTAAACATTCGGAAGTAAAGCTGCGGGTCGGCCGTCACGTAGCGGCGGATCGAGTCGTACCAGATGCCGAAGTCGGGCAGCTCGGCGGGGTTATACGTTCCCGTGAGAAAGCCTACCTGATCGACCGAAGGTTCGTAAATCTGGTTGTTGTTCTTATCTTCGAAGGCATAGACCCGGTAGGGAATCGGCTTGAGGTTCTGGGCGATGAAAATACCGTTGGTTTCCGCACGGGCGATCACCGCAGGCTGGTATTTGAACATCGTCGAGTCGTATTCGGGAATATCCTCCACCGAATCGGCCGGAAAGAAATAAATGAAGCTCTTGGCTACGCTGTCGGCCGTGTAGCTGTCGGCCGTATATCCCGAAACGACCATTGAATCCACCTCCGGGCCGGTCGAGAAGACGTAACGCATCGAGTAGAGCGGATTACCCTCGTTGTTGTCGCGCACGGCACTGCCGAAATTCAGCGCGTAGGTCGTGTTCTCCTTGAGCGTATCCTTGATCTGGATCAGGATGCCCCGGCCCCGGATCGAAAGCTGGGGTTTTTTCTTCATTTGGGGCGACGTGAAAAACTCTTTTTGCTGGTCCTTGAGCTGTACGAATTCGTCGAAAGTAACGTAAATCTTGCTGGCGGTGAAGTTGGTCGTGAAGTTGTCCGGCAACATCGACACGATCACCGGGGGAAGGGTGTCGATCGGACCGCCTTCGAGGTTCATGACGGTCGCGCAGCGCCACAGGAACGCCGGGCAGAACATCGCAAGGACGCAGACCCGAAGCCAGACGATCACTTTATGGTTTTGTCGTTTCATATCGTTTTTCTGTTATCGAAACAAGGACGAGCGGGCGCCGGAAACTGCCGGTTCGTCGGGAGTGTCCGGATTCGGATTATCGGGCACATCCGGGTTTTCCGGGGTGTCGGGATTTTCGGGCGTATCGGGATCGTCCGGAGCTGGTGTGTCCGGGGTATCCGGATTTTCAGGGGTATCCGGGTCGTCAGGCGTACCGGGATCGTCGGGATTCGGGTCTTCCGTTCCCGGATTGTCCGGGTTATCGGGCGTGTCGGGATTTTCAGGATCAGGATCCGGTTCCGGCTCGGGTTCCGTATAAAAGTCGTTGCACATGATCCACTTGCCCTTCAGGAAACGTCTGCCTTTTTCTTTCGGGTAAAAGGTTACGCTCACGTGCATCTGCGGAAGATTCTCCCCGATGGCCTGCTCGGTGAATCCGTAAAGCCGATTCGACTGGTCCACGGCCAGGATGAGAAACCGGGGGCCGTTGAGCTGCATCGCCAGCCAGTTTTCGTTGCCGTCGATCTCGTATGGCTCGCCCTGGGCGATCGGCCGCAACTTCTCGCCGGTTCTCCGGGAGGTGATTATTCCGGCCACGGCGTCCTCGTAAGAGAGCACGCTCCATTCGGTTGTGTCCGCGTCGAAGGCATAGGCCAGCATATCTTCCCGGGGGATGGGGGTCTTGACGGTACCTTCCTGCGCCCAGGGCCGGAGCACGTAGAATGTTTCGTAACCGATCGACTTGAAACATCCCGTCCCCGCCAGGGCTGCGGCCACCGCGACGAAAGTCAGTATCTTGAACTTATGCTTTTTCATGGGTTTCATTCCGATTTTTCAGCTCTTCGAGCAGCTCTCCGACCGTTTTCCCCAACACCGGATGGCGGTAGTCGCGCATCCATTCGCACAGGGGGACGAGCACGAATTCGCGCTCCTGGATCAACGGATGGGGAACGGTCAGCCGCTCGGTGCGAATCACGCGGTCGTCGTAGAAGAGTATGTCGATGTCGATCGGGCGCGACGTATATCGGGCTCCGGTCCTTTGTTTGAGCGACTGTTCTGCCTCGCGGTCGCGCCCCAGTTCCCGCTCGATCGCCTGTAAAGCGTCGAGCAACTGTTCGGGCATCAGGTCGGTATCCACCTCGAGGACCTGGTTGGAAAACTCTTCTTCGGCATCGAAACCCCATGCTCGGCTCTTGTAACGGTGCGAACAGCGCATGACGGGTCCGGCGTGCTGGTTGATCAGCCGCTGTGCGTTTTGCAGGCGGGTCTTTACGTCGCCCACGTTTCCTCCGGTCAGTATGATCGCTCTTGCCATAACTACAATTTTTTAATCATCTTACTCACGCTCAATGCGAAATGGGTGAACACGATGGTCGGGTTCCCGTTTTGCCGGATCTGGGCCATCGCCGATTCGGCCTCCGCGACCAGCGATTCGATGTTCTGGTTTCCGATGAACGGCGCGAAATTGCGGCAGAACTTCGCCTCCTCACCCCACAGGCAGGAGATTTCGCCCAGTCCCGCATGCAGCAGGTAGCTCTCCCGCAAAAGACGCACCGCATTGGTCAGGAAAGCCCGCTGCTGCTCCCGCGAAAGTTGGGCGACCTCTTCGGCCCAGGCCATCAATTCGAGGTGCTTGTCGTTGTAGCTCAACCGCATGAGCGAACAGAAAAATTCGAAATCGTCTTTGCGGAGTTCGTCCCCTTCGCCGCGCAGCAGATGCTCCAGTTCGATCAGGTCGCCCGCAGCCAGCCGGGTAAAGGTACGAATTTTCTCCGGATCGCGCTCCCCACGGCGTTCGAGCTCCGCACGAACCTCTTCATCGGTCAGCCGGGGTACGACCACCTCCTGCGTTCGTGACAGAATCGTGGGCAGCAACAAGTCGGGACGCTCGCTCACCAGCACGAAGAGCGTCTTTTCCCACGGCTCTTCGAGAATTTTCAGAATCTTGTTGGCCGCCTCCTCGTTCATCGTTTCCGGAAGCCATACGATCACGCACTTGTACTTGGCGGCAAAGCTCTTGAACGAGAGCTTGCGGATGATACCGTCGGCTTCGCGGGCCGAAATCGCCCCTTTGAGAGTCCGGCCCAGGTCGAGGCGGTCGTACCACTCCTGCGGCGAGAAATAACCGTTTCGCTCGCTGACGACCTGCCGCCAGAGCGGCATGAAGTCATCGCTCAAAACCGCTTCTCCCGATTTTTTGCCCTGTTTATTGACCGGGAAGACGAAGTGCAGGTCGGGGTGCGCCAGACCGGCGATCTGCCGGCAGTTGGGACATTCGCCGCACGAATCACCGTCGCGGCGGTTCGTACAGTTGAGGTACTGTACATAAGCCAATGCCAGCGGAAGAGCCCCGGCTCCGGGACGTCCCGTGAAGAGCTGGGCATGGCTCACCCGTCCGGCATCGACCCCGCGCACCAGATGACGTTTCAGCTCCCGCTGACCGATGACCTCCGAAAACCGCATTTTACTCCCTGTTCCGCTGCATCCGCCGGAGCCGCTGCCGGACCGCGATGCATAGCATCGCCACCAGAACCAGTCCCAGCGTCAGCGTGCGATCGCGGCCGGGTTCCCACGAAAGGGCCATGACTCCGGTCATGAGCAGCGTGCCGCTGAGCAGCAATATAATCAATTTTTCACTCATCTTTCGTTGCTATTTGTGCCCCCGGTGCATTGCGGAACGGACCAGTGCCCGAAGGTCGATCTTCTCCCGCCGCACGGCATAGTAAAAGTAGAGCAGCAACAAGGCCGCGTAGCAAGCATATCTGGGTACAGCCGGAGCGACTTGGTCATCCACGACGACACTCACGCCGTATAGAACCAGCGCCAACGCCACATATCCCAAAATCCGTCCGGTCTGGTAAGGCATGGGATAAAAACGGCGGTTGAGCCAAAAACTTACCGCAACCATCGCCGCTTCGCTGACTAAACGGGCCCAGGCTGCTCCGTAGTATCCCCAGCGGGGAATAAATGAAAGGCTGCATCCGATCGTAAATATCAGGCCCACAAAGGTAACCACGATAGCCAGCGAGGTTCGCTCCTCCCGTTTGTACCAGAACGACAGATTGAGCCATACGCCGTTGAGGACGTTCGCACCCAACACCACCGGTAAAATGCCGATTCCTTCGCGGAAATCCTTGCCGACGATGAGTCCGAAAAGATCCCGGAAAAAAGCGATTCCCAGGAATATGAACATCGACACCAGTACGTAGTATTTAAGTGCTGCGGCATTCATCTGCAAGAAGTCCGATTTTTTATAATCGGCCAGGAAGAAAGGTTCGGCGGCCAACCGGTACATCTGCACGAAAAGCATGAGCACCATACCGATTTTGACGATCGCTCCGTAAATACCCACTTCGCCCATCGCACCTTCCGGTACGAGGTATTTGATCATCTGGGGGTATATGAATTCGTTGGCCGTGCCTGCGATGCCGCTGACCATCAGCGGCAGTGAATAGACGAGCACCCGCCGCAGCAACTTGCCGTCGATACGGGGCAGAGTGCGGTTCGTCGTGGTGAGAATTGCCAATAGGGTGAGCAGACTGGCGATCAGGTTGCCCACGAAGACCCAGCCTACGCCGAACGATGTTTCGTAAAAGCCGGCAAGACCGAAGGCCACTGCCAAAACTACCGTAATTACGACGCTGAGGGCCTTGAACCCGACATAGGTCAGCGCCCGTCCCTGTTCCCGCAGGCGTGCAAAGGGAATCGCCGTGCAAACGTCGAGGAAAATGATCGCCGCGACCCATACTACGAAGTCGGGGTTTGCGGCGTAATCCGCTCCCATCCACTCGGAAACCGTCGTGCGGAAGAGGGTTACCAGCCCGAAAAAAAGCAGGGCCGCCAGGGAAGTGATGCCCCATGTGGTAGCGAACAATCGCCGTTTGGCGGCCGTCACGTCGCCGCCCGCTTCGTCGGCTTTGGCTGCAAAACGGAAGTATCCCGACTCCATTCCCATCGTCAGGATCACGAGAGCGAATGGAATCAGGGCATATACGTCCACGGTGATCCCGTAAATGCCCGGGTCGAACACCCGGGTGAAATAGGGTGTCAGCAGGTAGTTCAGGAATCGTACGACGATCGTACTGATGCCGTATATGGCGGTCTGTTTTGCGAGTTTTTCGAGCATAAGTCCTTATGGAGGACAAATGTACGAAATTTATTTCGCTTTCGGTCTCCCGGTCCGGGCAAATATCCGGTCCGGGCGTGCCGCTGTCCGTCGCTGCCCGGATCGGAGAGGACGCGGAACGGGCGGAACGGAATTTCAGGTATGGCGGACCTGTCTTCCGGACTTTCCGAAAAACGATGGTTTTACAAGATGCGGCTCGGGCTGGCTCGACCGACCGACGATCGGAGCGGATGCAGAAGGCTCTCGTGGATTTCGCCGCGCAAGGAGGAGAAATGCTGATCAAGTTTGGCTTGTCACTCACTTTTCCCCATCTTTGACATAGTCTTAGATAGGATGCGCCTCGGAAAACTGGGCCCAAGTTTCCATTTTTCTCTCGGCTTTCCCTATCTTTGCAGAAGATAGGATTCGGTTTGGCAATCTTTTGGGTGCAAGTCCGCACGATTGCCCTCACATTTCACTATCTTTATCAGGAAACATTCACTTAAAAATTTTAGGAAATGGCTACGATTCAAACTTTGTATCTGGGCGATCTGCGGACCGAAATCACGCACGTCCAGTCCGGTAACCGGGTTATCACTGACGCTCCGACCGACAACAACGGCAAAGGCGAATACATCTCTCCGACGGACATGGTTGCTGCAGCTCTGGGAAGTTGTATGCTGACCCTGATGGGGATAGCCGCTCGTCGGCTCGAAATCGACCTGAAGGGAACGCGTGTGGAGATCCAGAAAGTCATGGCCGCCGAACCGCGCCGCATCGCCGAGATCCGGCTCGATTTCTACCTGCCGGGCGATTACAGCGACAAAGACAAGAAAATCCTGCAAGGCGCGGCCGAAACCTGTCCCGTCGGCAAATCGCTCCATCCCGACATCCGGCAGGCGGTCACCTGGCATTACGGCAGTGCGAAATAACGGGGCCGGGAAGATACGGCGGCGACTGTCAAGGGCATCTTCCACCGCGACGTGCGCGACGAAGCTCGAATGCGGTTTGTTTTATTTGATTGCAAATAAAATTGTATTTTATTTGGTAATCAACAAAGAAATGTTTAATTTCGGATCAGGAGGAAAACTTCTTCCGGCCCTGTTCCGGGAATTTTCAGAACTCTCGGAACAGGGTTCGACCGAAAACCCTGAAATTAATCCGTTATGAAACATTTCGGACTTTTTTCGCTATTTTTCGGGTTCTGACTGTGGCTGGCTGTACGGCCGATCCGGGCGCGGAGCCGGGGCCTTTCGGTGAAAACCCTCCGACTGCTGAAAATCCGCATGCAGTCCCTGTCGAACAGGCTCTCGAAGAGTTGCAATCCGTCCTCGAAGAGATCGATACTCCCGCGGAAGATGGCGCTGTCACCCGCAGCGAAGCCACGGCCGACGTGGAGGATCTGCTCTACATCGTCAATTTCGAGAACGAGGCGGGCTATGCCATTCTGGGGGCCGACGACCGGTTGGAGCCGGTCTATGCGGTCGTCGATGAAGGAAGCCTCACGACCGAAGAGTTCCGGTATGCCGTAACGGTTACTCCCGAGCAGGCCGAAGCGGACGGTGAATTGGTATTCCCCCTGCAAATGGTTGCACAGGCCGCGATCATTGGAATCGAAAATGCCGATATAGATGCTGATGGAGGAGTCGCACCTATGAGCGACGACGGGCGTCACACGGGGGATTTAGGAGGCAATGTTTTAAGAGAGGAATACACTCCGTTCGTTGTTCAAGAAAGGATAGGACCGCTGATTCCGGTAAAATGGGGGCAGGGGGCACCGTATAATGTTTGTTGTCCTTTGGTCCATGGACAATCTCCTGTTGCTGGTTGCGGAGCCATTGCTGCCGCACAAGTAATGGTATCGAATTATTGGAATTATGGATACGCTCCGAAATCAATAGGAAAAACTGCGATCGATTGGACTTTGATAAGACGAACCATATTGAGTCCAAAACTTGTATCTTCAGGAATAAATGGAATGCCAAGTCCTGAAGGTTACGCAGTGGCTATGCTAATCGCTGCTGTGGGAATAGATATTGACACTGAATATGGCTTGGAAGAGAGCATGGCATATGCTTATGATTTACAAGGTTTTTTAATCCGTATGCCCTCCAAAAATGTCACTTACGAAACATATAAGAACAGTTGTGTGCGAAATATGTTACATGACCAACAAAAAGCAACCATTATGAGGGGAGTTCATATAGAGAATGGCGAAAAAAAGGCACATTTTTGGAATTTGGATGGATGGCTCTATCGTACAAGATACATAAAAACATATTACCGTAATGGTACTGTTTCTCAAAGAGGACCTTTCGGACAAACTCTTGTCCATTGCAATTTCGGGTGGGAAGGAGTTGCAGACGGATATTATTACGATGGAATATTCGATTTGAGCAAAGGTCCGGTTATGCCGGAAGATTCGGATGCCGGTACTCCAGCTTCTAGATATTACAAAGATTTAAGTATATTTACTTATACGTTAGTATTATGAATATTGGAAAAATAATCTGCCTGTTATTGATAATCCCGTTGTGCTGCGGATGTAACGAACACGAAACATCTTCTGCCCCTTCATTTCGACAATGCTTTATCGAAGTTTATTACAGCGGAGGTTTAGAATTACCAATGCTCCAAACCGGGTATTTTGGAACACAACCTACCGTTCCGCCACAAAATTTACAAACAGGATTTGTCATAACTCCGAATTACTCACACAATAACATGTGTGATTCGTTCTCCGATCCGGAAGAGTTTCTGCGATTAGCAACACGCAACGATGATACGTCATTCAATCAATGGGTTCCGGACCATCTCTGTCTTCGCACCCCTGCTTTTGCTAATAATTTCCGAGAGCTGCATGTTGTGAGTAATGCCGATTGGGACGAAGAGCATCCTGCCGGTAGTCTGCTGGATGATATTCTACTTGTGCGACTTTATTCCTATGCCAATTTTATTCACGAAGGATATCCCGGGAAAAACGACAATACGTTTCTATCCAAAAGGAAGTATTTGTCTGTAATTAAAAAGTTAATGTCGGAGCTGACGCCTGCGGATATGGAAATGATTTACTGTTGTGAAGTCAACGATTTTTCCACTGATACATTATATCCCGTGATTGTTTTCACCAGCGCCCCGACGCTCGAAAAAGAGCATACATTGACACTTCGCTGGACGACCGTCGAGGGCGATGTCAAGACTGCCTCGGTCACCTGCACGCCGGAGGTCGATCCTGCGTTGCAATAAATAGCCGACAGGAACAGCATAATATAAGGTCGAACTTCAATACGGGCTAAAATTCTTGCCGCTCCAGTCCTGTTTCGCAAGAAAGACGCTCTAGACAAACGTTTGATCCATTGCAATTTCGGATGGGGAGGGACAGCCAACGGGTATTATTACTACGGAGCTTTCGATCTGCGCAACGGACCGGAGGCCGGTTATGACGGTGAGGACACGAGTTCGTCCAGCGACAAGTATTACGATATGGAATTGATAGTCACTTACACCAATTGTCCTTAAAAAACGTATGATTATGACACGAAAAAACTTGATATTATTGTTGTTCTCACTCCTGACACTGAACTCCTGCAACAAACATGAAGGTCCGGAGTTGAGGTTTTGCGAGAACTACATCCAAAACTATTGTCAGGGGGATTTGGTATTGCTGTCCCGAAGTCCGGACCGCCCCCCGCAAATCCCGGCAGACCCGCAAACCCCCATACGCAATTTTTGGATAGAATTGACCGATTGCGAGTGGATTTCCCCCGAAAGCGACCCTCAGGAGTTCGAACGCCTGGCGATTCGCAACGGGGACGTCGGTTATAACCGCTGGCTCGAGTTTTGGGAGTACCCCTCTGCTTTTGCCGATAATTTTCAGACAATGCATATTACCAGCAATGCCGACTGGGATGAAGAGCATCCGGCGGGGACATTGCTGGACGATATCCTGTGGGCCGAATTTTGGTCCTACGCCGATTATATCCGTAGCGGATACGAAACAGGGGGCGGCAACAATGTACAGATGCTCGTCGAGGATTTGAAAGCCGACGATATGCAGATGATACGTGACTATGTGATTATCTATTTCACAAAGACCCCGACCATTGATCCCATTCACACGCTCACTGTCGAATGGACCACCGTCGAGGGGGAGGTCAAGACCGCCTCGCTCACTTGCCGGCCGCAGGTCAATGCGAAAGAATAACCTGCGTGCAGTCACGTACGATTTAACAAGATAGAAGAGCCATGAAAAAGAGTTTATTGCTATTGTTGCTGCCGTTTTTATGCGGATGTTCGGAAAAGGAAGAGCCGATCGGAGGACCTGTCATCGGACCTACTTATTTGATAGCCCGTTACGTGGAAGGAGATATGAAGCTGGACTATATTCCCCGGACCGCTGCGACGGACGGCAAATCGAATACGCTTTACATAGACTGGGCCGACACCGAAGAGTATTATAATCCGGATATGGAGAAATACAATCTTGGCCGGCAAGAGTTCTGGACTCCCGAAAACAAGGCGAAATATCTCGAAATCGCAAAAAGAAACGGGGATGAAATCGGTGCGTACGAGGGCGGCACGCCTCCCGGTCTGTATTTCGGCGATCAGATTGCCCTTGCCGATAATTTCACTTCGATGCATATCACGAGCGATGCCGACTGGGATGAGGAGCATCCGGCCGGCAAACCGCTCGACGACCTGTTCCGGGTATCGGTGCGGAGTTGGAAACAGAGGGATGAATACGGGGCCCCGCTTCTTTGCCGCGAGAGGATGGATCGGATCGGGCCGGAACATTTGCAGATGATCCCTTTCAATCCGAAGAATCCGTGGGACGGCCGGAAGAATTTGCGGCCGATCGAAATCGAACCGCTTGCCGAGCCTGCGTCGGAGCAACATCACCGATTGACGCTCACGATGACCACCACCGACGGACGTACAAAATCGACTTCGATCGACTATCCGCCGAAAACGGGACTATAGCCGACCTTATACTGTAGCCCGATCAATCGGACCGGCGGGAACAGGTAACTTCAGGTAATATTAATTGCTGCCGGGGGTTGTCTGTATGGGGAAATTATCTCCGAGGAAACTTGACTGTACCTGTCGCCGGGAACAGCGGCGCAACGTCCGTTGCAAGCAAAATTTCGGGACATGAAACAGAATAATCTGATGTCAAGTCGTATTCAGAGCACGAAGGAAAAGGAGAACGGAAACGATCCTCATACAGGAATCGTTTCCGTTCTTTATTACATCCGCCGGTCGCTATTTCTTCCCGGTTTCGGCGATGATCTTCCGAAGGGCGGCGGTAAACTCTTCGGCCGGCATGGATCCTGTTATCTTACCCAACAGATCGCCCTCGGTATTGAATACGAGGTAGGTCGGGATCGACCGTATGCCGTGTTTGCCTGCCAGTGCTTTTCCGGTCGGTTTGTCGATGTCGTACTTGGCTGCGACGAAATATTCGTCCATAAAGTCGCCCACATCCTTTTTCGAGAAGACGTCGCGCTCCATCGCCTTGCAGGGGCCGCACCAGGTGGCGTATAAATCGATGAAAACCAATTTGTCTTGAGCGATGGCCTCTTTGCGGACCGCATCGGTCGAAGAGTCCAGAAACCGTACCTGCGCGTCGGCTGCGGCGCTGATGCCCAGCACGAGTAAAAGGGTAAAAAGAATCTTTTTCATTTTCGTATTTTATTAAGAATAACGAAACGGGTGCTGCTAAAATTGTGCCGCCTCGTTCTGCGCCGTACTCAACAGGCCGCAGGCCGCTTGGATATCTTCGCCGCGAGAGGTGCGGATGGTCGTGTGTATGCCTTTGGCGGTCAGAGCATCACGGAACGCGATCATGGCCCGGTCGTCGGGGGAGAAATAGGGCGATCCGGGAATTTTATGGAAACGGATCAGGTTGATCCGGCACTTGATGCCGTCTAGCAGGCGGCATAGCTCGCGGATGTGACGCGGGGAGTCGTTCAAGCCGCTCATGACGATGTATTCGAACGATACCCGCCGCTGGTGTGTGAAATCGTATCGGCGCAGAATTTCCACGACTTCGCGGATCGGCCATGCCTTCTCTACGGGCATGATTTCGGCCCGTTCGTGCGGAAAGGGGTTGTGCAGGCTCACGGCCAGGTGCACCTGGGTCGCGTCCAAAAATCGTTCGAGCCGGGAGGCTACACCGGCGGTCGAAACCGTGATTCGCGTGGGCGACCAGCCGAATCCCCACGCCGAAGTGAGGATTTCGAGCGTCGGCAGCAGACTGTCCAGGTTGTCGAGCGGTTCGCCCATGCCCATGAAAACGACGTTGGTGAGCCGCTCTCGTTCGGGCAGCGACCCGATCTGGTTGAGGATTTCGTTCGTCGAAAGGGAGTGCTGGAGTCCCTGTCGTCCGGTTCCACAGAAACGGCAGCCCATGCGGCAGCCCGCCTGCGACGAGATGCAGAGCGTCGCCCGGTCGCCGTCGGGGATGTAGGCCGATTCGATGAAATGGTTCTGCGAGGTACGATAGAGGTATTTTTTCGTGCCGTCGGCCGAAATACTGACTTTTTCGGGAGAGGTGAATCCGACTTCGTACGTTTCGGCGAGCAGGGCCCGGTGCCGGACGGAGAGATCGCTCATCGCCTCGATCGTCGTCGCGTGCTTGTCGTAAAGCCAGCGTGCGATCTGTTTCGCCGCGAAACGGGGCATCTCCAACCGGTTGCAGAGGGCTTCCAGTTGGGACAGCGTTTGTCCGTAAAGATATTCGTATCGGGGCATGGGAGACGGTCGTGAGGGAATTTTCGGGGCAAAATTAGTCAAAAATTAAGATTTTTCGGAGCGAAAGTACTGTTTTTGATTTTTTATCCCTATATTTGTCGGTAGTTAGTGTGCCTTCGGGTCACTTGAAAGGATAACAATAAACAGGAACAATAATGGAAATTAAGAAATCACCGAAAGCCGACCTGGAGAACAAACGGGGTCTTTTCCTTGAAATCGGTTTGGTCGTGGCGTTGGTACTTGTTATTGGTGCATTCGCCGTGACTCCGAAGGAACATCGTATCGAGAAAGTCGATCTTGGCTATGCTCCCGTCGAAGTGGAAATTGTCGAGGTTACCCGCGAGGACCAGAAGCCGCCCGAAGCTCCCAAGAAAGTCGATATGGCCGTCGTGAGCGACATGCTGGAAGTCGTAACCAACGATACCAAGATCGAAACGGAGATCGATTTTGCGGAGTTTGATATGAACCAGGCGATCGAAGTGGCTCCCGTCCAGACCGAGGAGGTCTTCGAAGAGGAGATTTTCATCATCGTGGAGGAGAAAGCGTCTTTCATGGGCGGCGACGAAGGTACTTTCCGCAACTGGGTGCAGCAGCGTGTGAAATACCCCGCGATCGCTCAGGAAAACGGCATCCAGGGGAAGGTAATCATCTCGTTCGTGGTGAATACGGACGGTTCCGTATCCAATATCGAGGTGTTGAGAACCCCCGACAGTACCTTGTCGGACGAGGCGGTACGTATTATCAAATCTTCTCCGAAATGGACCGCCGCCAAGCAGCGTAACAAGTCGGTTCGTCAGAAGTTCGTCATTCCGATCGATTTCCGTATTTCGGATTAAGGTTTGTTTGAAACATTTGATAAGGGTATCCTGCGTGAAGCCGGGATACCCTTATTTTCACCGTGCAGGAAGATGTGTCTTTCCGAAGGCGCATAGTCGTGCAGAAATCGTATGGCAGATTGGAACAGAATAAGAATAAAGAGATTGTAACGAAGAACGATCAACCCGCTTCCGGGGCCGGGTTCGAACGGGCCGTACTGGTCGCGGTCATCCGGGATCAACAGGATCCGCGTCAGGCGGAAGAGTACCTCGCCGAATTGGAATTTTTGGCTGAAACGGCCGGTATCGTAGGTGTCCGTCGTTTTACGCAGCGCCTTCCACAGCCGTCGGCCCGTATTTATGTCGGTCCGGGGAAACTGGAGGAGATCGCTGCCTATTGCAAGGAAGAGGAGATCGACGTGGCGATTTTCGACGACGAACTCTCTCCGTCGCAGACGCGTAACATCGAGGCGGCCATGCCCTGCCGGATTCTCGACCGCACGCGTCTGATTCTCGATATTTTCATGTCGCGGGCACAGACGGCCTATGCCAAGACCCAGGTGCAGTTGGCCAATTACCAGTATATGCTCCCGCGTCTGTCGGGTATGTGGACGCACCTGGAGCGGCAGCGGGGCGGTACGGGAACGCGCGGCGGTGCCGGCGAGCGCGAGATCGAAACCGACCGTCGAATCATCCGCAACCGGATCAGCAAACTCAAGGAGGATCTGCAAAAGATCGACCGTCAGATGGCTGTCCAGCGATCGAACCGGGGTTCGATGGTGCGTGTGGCGCTGGTGGGTTATACCAACGTCGGCAAATCGACCCTGATGAACCTGATTTCGAAAAGCGAGGTGTTCGCCGAAAACAAACTCTTCGCCACGCTCGATACGACGGTGCGAAAGGTGGTTTTCGACAACCTGCCTTTCCTGCTGTCGGATACCGTGGGTTTCATCCGCAAATTGCCGACCGAACTGATCGAGTCGTTCAAATCGACCCTCGACGAGGTGCGTGAAGCCGACCTGTTGCTGCACGTGGTCGATATTTCGCATCCGCAGTTCGAGGACCAGATCGCCGTGGTGAAGCAGACGTTACAGGATATCGGTGCCGGGGATAAACCGGTTTATCTGGTTTTCAACAAGGTGGACGCTTATACTTATGTGGAGAAGGAGCCTGACGACTTGACGCCTTCCACGCGTGAAAATCGTTCGCTCGAAGACCTGAAACAGAGCTGGATCGCCCGGGCCAATACGCCCTGCATCTTTATTTCGGCGGTCGAGAAGATCAATATCGAGAAGCTGCGTTCGGATCTGTACGGCATGGTCCGTGAAATCCATTCGGGCCGCTATCCATTCAACAACTTCCTCTATTGACCTGAAACAAAAGTTAAATAAATACAACCTTATGTTGCACATTCTCAACAGTCAGAACACCGTTCTCAACAAGTTTGTCGCCGAAATCCGCGACAAGTCGATTCAGAAGGATTCGATGCGTTTCCGCCGTAATCTGGAGCGTATCGGAGAGGTCATGGCCTATGAAATATCGAAAACGTTCGAGTATGCGGTGAAAGTGGTCGAAACTCCGCTGGGCGAGGCTTCGGTAGCGATGATCTCCGACCAGGTCGTGATCGCTACGATCCTCCGGGCGGGACTTCCCTTCCATCAGGGATTCCTGAACTACTTCGACGACGCGCAGAACGCTTTCGTTTCGGCTTATCGCAAGAGTACCAAGGACGGCAAGTTTACCGTCAAGGTCGAATACATCTCGTGTGGCGAGCTGGAGGGCAAGACTTTGCTGCTGGTTGATCCCATGCTGGCTACCGGTTCTTCCCTCGTGCTGGCCTACAATGCGCTGTGCGAACGGGGCGGGCAGCCCGCGCATACCCATGTCGCGGCGGTTATCGCCAGCGAACAGGGGGTCGAATATGTGGAGAAGAATATGCCCAAGCGCACGACCACGATCTGGTGTGCTGCGGTGGACGAGGAATTGACTTCGCGGGCTTATATCGTGCCGGGTATCGGCGATGCGGGCGATCTGGCTTATGGTGAGAAGATCTGACGTGCGACGCCTGTTGTTTCTGGGGGCCGTTTTCTGTACGACAGTAGGTTGGATGCTGTTGCAGAAGCCGGCTTTCCTGCTTTTCTACCATGCCCGGGCAGCAGAGGCCTCTTTCGGGGAGTGGCTCGGAGTTCTTTGGCATGGACTCTCACTCGATTGCACGGTGGCGGGTTACGTCACCGCTTTTCCGGTACTTGTCGCGCTGGCATCGTTCTGGATTCCCCTTTCGCAGCGGGTGTGGCGGATCGTTCTGACGGTCTATTTTTCGCTGATCGCACTGGTGACGGCCGCGATCTTCGCCGTCGATCTCAACCTGTACGGCTATTGGGGCTTTCGGCTCGACGGTTCGGTGCTGATCTACCTTTCCGATCCTGGGGAGGCGCTTGCGAGTGCCAGTTGGGGCGAAGTTCTGCGGCAGATTTTAATCATGCTGGTCTATGCCGGGGCGATGATCTGGAGTTACCGGTGGATTTTACGGCTTTTCCGGGTCGAACCCGTTCCCCTGCGGGGCCGGATTGTCCCGACGGTTGCGACGCTGCTGATCGGCGGCTTGACTTTTCTGGCGATCCGAGGTGGCGTGACGGTCGCCACGGCGAATGTCAGCAAGGTCTATTTCAGCTCGAACATGTTCCTGAACCACGCTGCGACGAACCCCGTTTTTTCGTTTCTCTCTTCGGTCGGGGACAATGAGAACTATGCCGAGGCTTATCCGTTCTTCGAAGAGGAGCGGCGGAAGACTCTTTTCGAAGAGTTGCGGGGCAACCGTCCCGGGGCCGATGCCGGTACGCCCCGACTGCTGCGCAGCGACCGGCCGAACGTCGTACTGATCCTGCTGGAGAGCTTCGGCCGAACGATCATGGACGAAACGGTGAACGGCGAGCCTGTGATGCCCAACATGCAGCGTTTCAAGCGGGAGGGTGTCTGGTTCGAAAACTTCTTCGCCAATTCGTTCCGTACCGACCGGGGACAGGTGGCCGTCCTGTGCGGATTTCCGGCCCAAACGACCATGTCGATCATGAAGCTGCCGCGAAAAAGCGCCACGCTGCCTTCGCTGGCCCGTTCTCTCGGCCGGGAAGGTTATCGTTCGGTATTCATGTACGGCGGCGACCTGAACTTCACCAACCAGGCTTCGTTCATGTATTCGACCGGCTGGGAGGAGCTGATCTGGCAGAAGGATATGCAGCTCGATGCCCCGACTTCGAAATGGGGCTATGCCGACGACGTGGTGGTCGATCTTTTCGGGGACGAGGTGGAAGCGCTGGGCAGAGCGGAACAACCGTTTCTGGCGGGTCTGCTGACCCTTTCGAGCCATGAGCCGTTCGAGGTGCCGTTCGCAAAATTCGATGACAAGCTGTTGAATGCCATGGCCTTCTCCGATGCACAGATCGGACGTCTGATCGACCGGCTGCGGGAGTCGCCCGTGTGGGACAATTTATTAGTGGTGCTGGTCGCCGATCACGGCTACCCCTATCCGTACGATCTGGCCTACAACGCTCCGCTGCGACACCGGATTCCGATGATTTGGCTCGGAGGCGCACTTGCGACCGCCTCCCGAACAGTAGATACGTATGCCTCGCAAATCGACATTTGCGCTACGCTTCTGGCGCAGATGGGCCTTCCGCACGACGAATTCGATTACAGCAAGAATATTTTCGGAGCGACTCCGCCCCATAAGTTCGGTTACTACTGTTTCAGCGACGGGTTCGGCGTGATCGACGCCGACGGCGAAACGGTCTATGACAATACGGGCGAAACGGTGCTTTCTCAAACCGGCCCGCAGTCCGAAAGGTTGGAGTGGGGCAAGGCGATGTTGCAGACCACTTACGAAGATATCGGGCGGCGCTGATCCGAAGGGATCGGTACGGAAAAGGTCATCGCGGGAACGATGACCTTTTTTCGTGGGTGGAAACAGGCTTATTTATCGCTTTTGGGCATTAGGGAGCGGGCTTCCAGAAATGCGTAAAAAGCCTCCTTGTAGCCGTCTGAAACGGGGATGTACGTTTTGCCGAAGACGATCCGGCCCCGCTCGATGATTCGGATTTTGGAGGGTTGGACGATGTAGGAGCGGTGTACCCGGACGAAACGTTCGGCGGGTAGTTGTTCTTCCAACGTCTTGAGGCTTATGAGCGACAGCACGGGGCGGGGTTCGTCTTCGACGTAAATCTTTACGTAGTCCTTGAGTCCTTCGATGTAGAGGATTTTATCTAATTCGATCTGCCGAAGCCGGTATTCGGTCTTGACGAAGATGCTTCCGGGCCCAGCTTCTGCAGGCGATGGTTTGCCGACGCTGCGGCGCTTGAGTTCGAACCATTCGAAGGCTTTGTTGGCGGCCGTCAGGAAGTCGGCATAGCTGATCGGCTTGAGCAGGTAGTCCAGCGCATCGGCGCGGAACCCTTCGAGCGCGTACTGTTCGAAGGCGGTCGTGAAAATTACGCGCGACCGCTCGCCGAGCGTGCGGGACAGTTCAAGGCCGTTCATCTGCGGCATTTGGATGTCGAGGAAAAGCAGGTCTGCCGGGTGCTCCTGCCACATGGAAAACGCTTCGACGGCGCTCGAACAGATGCCTTCGAGCGAGAGAAACGGCGTCTGCCGCACGTAATCGCCCAGCAGTTGCGCTGCCAGAGGCTCGTCGTCGACTACCATCGTGCTGATTCGGTTCATAGGTCGATAATGAGTTGTGCCACGAAACTCCCGTTCAGGTTTTCGGTCCGCAGGATATGGCGGTTCGGATAGAGCAGATTCAGCCGCTTGCGCAAGTTCTGCAGGCCGATGCCCGAACCGCTTCGGTCTGCGTCGGTTTTCGGGAAGTCGCTGTTTTCGATCGTGCAGACCAATGTCCCTTCTTTGACCATGCGGATCGAAATGTGCACGAACGACGGCTGCGACGGGCTGACACCGTGTTTGAACGCATTCTCGACCAGCGTAATGAACAGCAGCGGTGCGATCGTGTACCCGTCCGCCTGTTCGGGCAGATCGACGGTCGTTTCCACGCGATCGGGCAGGCGCAGCTCCATCAATTCGACGTAGTTGCGGACGAACTGAATTTCCTTTTCGAGCGGAATGTAGTTCTGGTTGTTCTCGTAAAGCACATAGCGCAGCATGTGGCTGAGGCTATGCACGGCGAACTGGGCTTTCGTCCGGTCGATGGGAATCAGCGCATAGATATTGTTCAGCGTGTTGAACAGGAAATGGGGATTCAGCTGGCTCTTCAGGTTCTTCAGCTCGGCCTGCGTTCTCTCCTTCTCGATTTGCTGCTTCTCGGCTTCGATGCGATACCAGTTGCCCGTCATCCTGATAGCGACGGCCAGCCCGACCGTCAGGGCCATCAGCATGGCGTTCCATGCGATGAAAAAGTAGACGGGCGGCGGATCGCCCCGGTTCTCGCGCGGCGGTTCGGTCTCGATATAGAGGCGGCACATCTCGTGCCAGATATGCTGTATGAGCAGGACCGCCGCGATCAGCAGCAGATTGGCCAGAATGAAGCGCCCCAGTCGTTTGCGGAACAGCAGTCGCGGGGTCAGTATGCCGTAGTTGACGTAGAAGACCGTCATGAAAGTCAGCGGCATGATGACGAAGCCGACGTACCGTTCGAGCGATACGGACGCGTTGTCGCCGTACGCGAATAGGAACGGGGAGCAGAACAGCAACCCCCATGCGATCGTGTGAATGACGATCTCGAATATTTTCTCTTTGGTCAGACCGGCTACTTCCATGATTGTTCCATGTAAAGATAATGAAAAACGCGATTATATGTTTTTTTGTGGACTGTATGCCGGCTTTGCCGTGCGTCCCGAATCGGGATTTATGCGCCGAAGCGGGCGAGGTCCGAGGTTGCGAGTTGCCGTCCGGCGCGAAAAGCGGGGGACGAGGCTTGGCGCGTACCTAAAAACGCTCGCAGGGTGCGCTCGATTGTTTCGGGGCGAAGGCGGTCTGCACGGCTTGCAGGCGCTCTACTCGTAGCGGATCGCTTCGATCGGGTCCAGATTGGAAGCCTTGCGGGCCGGGTACCAGCCGAAAAATATGCCGGTCACGGTACATACGGCGAATGATAGCACGACCGAATACAGCTGGACGTAGACGGGCCATCCGATCCAGTACTTGATGACGGCCGAAGCCGTGATTCCGAGCACGACGCCGATCACTCCTCCGGTCACGCTGATGATGACCGCCTCGATCAGGAATTGCCACAGGATGTGCCGCCCTTTCGCGCCGATCGACATTCTCAGGCCGATTTCGCGCGTGCGCTCGGTTACCGAGACGTACATGATGTTCATGATGCCGATACCGCCCACCAGCAGGGAGATGCCCGCTATGCAGGCCAGCAGCACCGTCATCAGGTCGGTGGTCGAGCTGAGCATCGAACTGAGCTCTTCCTGCGAGCGAATCTCGAAATCGTCCTCGTCGCCGGGCTTGATCTTGTGGTTCTGCCTCAGAATTTCGGCGATTTCGTCGATCGCCTTGTCCGACGCCTCCTCGGTCAGGGCCGAGAGGAAGATGCCGTGCAGGTAGGTGATCGCCAGCACCCGTTTCTGTACGGTCGTGTAGGGTGCGATGATCAGGTCGTCCTGGTCCTGCCCCATCGAATTGTAGCCTTTGGACGACAGCACTCCGACGATTTTCAGCGGGATTTTGTCGAAACGGATCGTCTTGCCGAGCGGGTCCTCGCCCGAAACGAACAGATTGTCGACGACCGTCTTGCCTACGACGCAGACCTTGGCGGCCGTTTTCACGTCGTGATCGGTAAACATCTCGCCTTCGCCGACCGAGTACTTGCGGATCGTCATGTAGTCGCCGTTCACGCCGTACAGCGTGGTCGGCGCGTTGTTGGCGCCGTAGATCGCCTGCCCGCTGCTGTTGACGGAAGGAGAAACGGCCGAGACAAAGCGTGTTTCGTCCACAATGTCTTCGTAATCCTGTAGTTTCAGGGTTTCCATCGCGGAGGCATCCTGCCGGACACCGCCACGCACGTCGGCGCCCGGGTGTATCATGATCATGTTGGAACCCATCTCACTGATCTGAGCCTGTATGCTTCGCTTCGAGCCTTGTCCGATGGCAAGCATCGTGATCACGGAGGCCACGCCGATGATGATGCCCAGCATCGTGAGGAAGCCGCGCAATTTGTTATTGGCGAGTGCCCGGACGGCTATTTTTATTAGGTTTGTTCCGTTCATTGTTATTGTTGTTTTATAAGTGATTCTTTAAACACCTTTGCCTCCTTCCGCTTGTATCGGATGATTCCGGTATTCGCATAAAGGGCCCCCCACGGAAGGGTGGCAAGATCAATCGTCATTCTTCGGCAGCCGCGCCAACGCTTCTGCCGCGTTCAGGATATTCCGGTTGACCGTGTCGGAGGTGACATGCCCGTCGCGCAGCGTGATGTTGCGGCTGCTGTACTGGGCGATCTCCGGGTTGTGGGTCACGAATATGATGGTACGTCCCTCGGCATGCAGTTTCTGGAAAAGAACCAGTATCTCGAAAGAGGTACGGGTATCGAGATTTCCGGTCGCTTCATCGGCGAGGATGACGGCGGGGTCGTTTACCAGCGCCCGGGCGATGGCGACACGTTGCATCTGTCCTCCGGACATCTGGTTGCTTTTATGCATCAGGCGGTCGCCCAAACCTACGGCAATCAGCGATTCGACTGCTTTCTTGTGTCGTTCGGCTGCACTGTAGGACGGATTGTACATCAAGGGAAGCTCCACGTTCTCGACCGCTGTCGTCTTAGGCAGCAGGTTGTAGTTCTGGAAGACGAACCCGATTTTGCGGTTGCGCAAGGTGGCGCGGGCGTTCTTACCCATCGTGCGGACCGATGTGCCGTCGAGGTAATATTCTCCGCTGGTCGGTGTATCCAGACAACCTAACGTGTTCAGCAGGGTACTCTTTCCTGAGCCGGATGTCCCCATGATGGTGACAAATTCGCCTTCGTAGATCGTGAAGGAGACACCACGCAAGGCATGGACCGTTTCGTCTCCGACCTTGAAGTCACGCTTGATGTTTTCTAATTTGATTATCTCTTTCATATTGTTGTACTCCTTGTTTGGAGGGCAGATATATAAAGCCTGCCCCTACTTGGCACTCTTCTTGTTCTTATTGCTTCCCGGAGGGCCTGGCATGAACGGGCTTCTTTCCGTTTCGGCTTCGGCTGCCGGAGTAATGGAG
>OGRH01000903.1_pt1 | contig 21640 bp, 16 predicted proteins | sample 1553461 | NCBI WGS metagenome assembly OGRH01 (sample SAMEA2580092, study PRJEB22360) | human gut metagenome | biome: human gut; feature: human-associated habitat; material: faeces | place: Denmark | collected 2008/2010
GCGGGCGAATGGTCCGGCACGGAGCGGACCGTAGCGACCCGGCGCATCGGGCTTTCGCCGAGGCGGACGAGAAAATCCAGCTGATCGCCATGATTCAGTCGGGCAGGGTGCTCCGGCTGTTTCCCGAACAGGGGGAGAACGGAACGCAGTGGTATGCGCCGACCGATCCGGTACGAGCGCTTCCGAAAGGCGACTCGGTTTTCATCAAGGGCATTTTCCCGCTGATGTACGAAGCCGTCCGCAACGGCGACAGCGACGGACTGCGCGGCCTGATCGACAAAACGGCCGCTTTCCAGCGGGAGCGGGGGGCGGCCGTAAGCCCGATGAACAAAGCGCCCGTTTCCCAGCGGGGGCGGGGAGCCGCCGGGTTCCTGCCGGAAGGACGGCTGAAGGCCGAGCTGCTGTACAACCGGCTCGACGCGGTCCCGTGGCTTTACCGGATCGACCTTTGTTGCGGCCTGCTGGCATTCGCATATTTCGTATGGAGTCTCGCCTCGGGCAGGCGAAATCGCCGGATCGAGCGTCTGTCGCTCGTGCCCTTGGCGGGAACGGCCGTCCTGCTGACCGTCTCGATGGCGCTGCGGGGCTACGCCGCCGGGCACCTGCCGCTGAGCAACGGATACGAGACGATGATTTTCGTCTCGTGGTGTCTGTCGCTCCTCGCGCTCGGAATCGGCCGCCGCTTTCCGATCGCGGCGGCCTCGGGCCTGCTGATGTCGGGATTCGCGCTGCTGGTCGCCTCGCTGGGCATGGCCAATCCGCAGATTACGCCGCTCGTGCCCGTGCTGCGCTCGCCCTGGCTCAGTCTGCATGTCTCGTTGATCATGGTGTCGTACGCGCTGCTGGGCCTGCTGATGCTGAACGGAACCGCGGCGCTCGCGCTGGCAGCGGCGGCACGGGCCGGAACGGCGGAGCGAACGTCGCGGACGCTGGCGAGACTCCGGCTTTTCGGACGGCTGCTGCTCTATCCGGCCGTATTCCTGCTGACCGCAGGCATTTTCACCGGGGCCGTCTGGGCCAATGCGTCATGGGGACGCTACTGGGGATGGGATCCCAAAGAAGTCTGGGCGCTGATCACGCTGATCGTCTACGCGCTGCCGCTGCACGAGCAAAGCCTCGCCCGGTTCCGCAGACCGCTTTTTTTCCATGCCTACTCCTTGTGGGCATTCGCTGCGGTACTGATGACCTATTTCGGCGTAAATTACTTCCTCGGCGGCATGCACAGCTACGGGGGAGGATTCCGGCCGGGATACGCCGCCGCGACTGTCTTCGCCGCCGTAACGGCCTTCGCGCTGCTGACGGTCGCGGCCCTGATCCGGCAACGCCGCACGGACACATAGGCCGGGAGCATCCCCGGCGCAACGGCAGCGAGGCGGCTTTACGACTGCCGTCGCCGCAACGCCTCGCTACGAAGGCATCCGGAAACATGCCGCAATGCCCCGGGACAGTCCGAAATCCATCGTAAAACGGAAACGAAAGAGAACGGGGCCGGCAAATTTTACTTATCTTTACGAAAACATCTTCCGGACAAACCGTTTCCCGTCATGAAAAAGTATCTGTATTTCGCTCTGGCGGTCCTTTACGCCTGTTCGCCCGCCCTCGCGCAAAACGACTATCCGACCGAGACCGATCTCTACGTTTTCTGGCAACCCGACCGGCCGCTGACCCCGGCCGACTTTCAGAAAAGCGATTCGCTGTCGGAATTAAATAAATATATGTACGACTCTTGTCGTATCGGTTGCGTAGCGTCCGTCGGTTTATGGACACAGGCGGACGCGCCTAAAAGAAAAAAATGGACAAGAGAACACGGTGAAAAAATATATGTCGTCCCTGCATTCGAAAAAGGGGATTCTTATATCATACATAACGATACGGCCGGGATTGCGCACGAACAAATCATATTCGACTTGCACGAAGTCGGTGCCCGATTATTACGATTCAAACTACAAGAAGCAACGGAAACAACGGGCCATGCCCTCGGGACTCAAGCTCTTTTATTCAAAACTTATGAAGCAGAAATTCGCAAATTCGTAAAAGAAATGACTTATTCTTTTACGATATCGGTCCTCGTCGAAAAAAATGACAGCCTCGCCCGCTGGCGGACCATGGTGGACGACTGTCTGGAAAAGTACGCGGACTATGCGACCCGGCCTGAGGACTGTGCCCGGTTCATCTTGAACAAGCCGCTGCTTGACGGTTATTCGACAATCAAAATGCTACAAGGAGACTTCCAACAACGAGATTCCTCGGAAAATCTTATAGTGGTCACACAAAGCAAGCTCCCAGACACGGGCACTCCCATTTACAAAAACGAAAAGCGTAGGAGGCCGATCGACCGCCGGCCTCGGATATTCCGCTAAGACAATTTCAACAAAGACAGACATGCCAGACCCGAGCCTGTACGCATATGCTTCGGGAAAGAACCCCCAAACCGTACTTCCGTAAAGATTCCCGACCGACATATCGCGGGCCGGTTATTCCATCGTGAACAAAGAAGCAGAAAGACCGTTCCCGAACGCACAACGAACGGACGGACATCAGATTCCGATATCCCGCTTCATAAAAATTTATCCTGAACAAAAAAACGGTCGAACAGCCACGGCATCGAAACACGGCTGAAATACCCAGACGGCGATCAGTGCTCGTACGGATTGCCTCTGTCGGCCACCTGCCGGGCCGGAACGCCGGCGATCGTCGTGTCGGGCCGCTCGAACGACCTGTTCACGACGGCATTGGCGCCGACGGCGGTCCGGTCGGCAATCCGGATCCGGCCGTAAATCTTGGCTCCTGGGCCGATATAGACATGATCGCCTATCTCGGGGACATCGTCTTTCCCGAAACCCTCCCCGATATTAACGCCCTGATGAATGTCGCAAAAGGCGCCGACGCGCGCCTTCGGATTGACGACGATCAGACCGTAATGGTTGATCCGCAATCCGGGACCGAATACGTTGATCGGAATAGAAAAGCCGAGCCGGACGCCGTAAATTTCATGTACGGCGCCCCAGAACTTTTTCATAATCCGGCCGAAAAGCGAACGGCCGGTATTCGCGTAATACTCGTGCTTGCGCAAGGCCACTTGGAATTTCCAGACCCGGTAGCCGGTCAGGGGCGGCCGCTTGGCCCGCCGGATTCCCAGAGCGCGGCGGTCGAGCTCCAGATATCGCTGCAAATCGGATTTGGATAAAATCATAACGGTCGGAATAATTAGGATTCGATTCAGAGACGGCAATTCTCGAAATAAATATACGAAAATTTCACGGATAACGCTCCGCAAGTCGAGAAAAAAACATCCAGGATACGGACGGAACGGGATCTCAAAACGGGACGAGCGTCCCGGACTGGCACTCAGTCCTTATCTTTCCCGCCTTCGGGACGGTCGAATTCGATCGGACCGAGCTTGCCCATCAGCGAGCGGACCTGGGCAGCCCGGCGCACCATGTAGCCCGACGGAGCGGCCATGTCGCGGCGGAGCGGATTGGGCAGTACGGTCGCTATCATCGAGGCCTCGTAAGCGTTCAGCTCGGCGGCAGTCTTGCCGTACACGCCGCGGGCCGGAGCCTCGACTCCGTACATGTTGCGGCCCGTTTCTATGACATTCAGATAAACCTCCATGATCCGCCGCTTGCTCCAGAAAGTCTCGATCAGTACGGTGAACCACGCCTCGACCCCTTTGCGCAGCCATGTGCGGGCAGGCAGGCAAAACACGTTCTTGGCCGTCTGCTGCGAGATCGTACTGCCGCCCCGCAGCCGCTTTCCCTCGCGGTTCTCGTCGAGTGCCCGGTCGATCGCGTCCCAGTCGAATCCCCGGTGCGAGAGGAAATGGTTGTCCTCGGTGGCGATCACGGCGCGCACCATCGGCATGGCCACCTTCCGCAGCGGAACCCAGTTCGAGCGCACCCGAAGCCCCTCCTCGGGCAGATGCTCCGCCAGACGGATCGCCTTGAGCGGCGTGAGCGTCACCGGAACCCACCGCAACAACAGCGTGTAGCCGAGCGAGAACGTGATGAAAAAAACGGCCAGATATGCCACCAAACGGCCCAGATAGCGCATAGCGAAACCAGTCAATCGTCCTTCCCGTACGAGGGCCGGCATCATTGCTGCACCCCTTCCGGTCGGCGGGCAAAAATAATATAAATTTTGACAAATCATAATGAAAAAAGTGGAAAATTACCCGTTTTAAAATAATCGCCGTATATTTGCGCAAAATTGAGCGAAGGGAAAAATCAATAGGAATTTCCAAAATCTTACTTACGAAGATGGCACAGAAAAAATTCATTACTTGTGACGGAAACTACGCGGCGGCCCACATCGCATACATGTTCAGCGAAGTGGCTGCGATCTATCCGATCACACCGTCGTCCACCATGGCGGAGTACGTCGACGAGTGGGCGGCCAGCGGCCGCAAGAACATTTTCGGCGAAACGGTCAAGGTTGTCGAAATGCAGTCGGAGGCCGGAGCCGCCGGAGCGGTGCACGGCTCGCTGCAGAGCGGCGCGCTGACTACGACGTTCACGGCCTCGCAGGGACTGCTGCTGATGATTCCGAACATGTACAAGATATCCGGCGAGCTGCTGCCGGGCGTGTTCCACGTTTCGGCCCGCGCACTGGCCGCGCAGTCGCTGTCGATCTTCGGCGACCATCAGGACGTGATGGCCACCCGCCAGACCGGTTTCGCCATGCTGGCGACGAGCAGCGTACAGGAAGTGATGGACCTGGCCGGCGTCGCCCATCTGGTGGCGATCCGCTCGCGCGTTCCGTTCCTGCACTTCTTCGACGGATTCCGCACCTCGCACGAAATTCAGAAAATCGAGATGATCGACGAGCAAGCGCTCGCAGGCCTGCTCGACCGTAAAGCGCTGGACGCTTTCCGCAAGCGCGCGCTCAATCCGGAGAACCCCGTCACGCGCGGCACGGCTCAGAACTCCGACATCTACTTCCAGACCCGCGAGGCCTCGAACAAGTTCTACAACGCCATACCCGACATGGTGGCCGACGCGATGAAGCAGATCAGCGCGATCACCGGACGCGAGTACAAGCCGTTCACCTACTACGGCGACCCGGATGCCGAAAACGTCATCGTAGCCATGGGCTCCGTGAACGAAACGATCAAGGAAACGATCGATTACATGCGCAGCAAGGGCGAAAAGGCAGGTCTCGTCACCGTTCACCTCTACCGTCCGTTCTCGCCGAAGTACCTGTTCGACGTGCTGCCCGCTTCGGTCAAGAGAATCTGCGTGCTCGACCGCACGAAAGAACCCGGAGCCAACGGCGAGCCGCTGTATCTGGATATCAAGGAGGTATTCTACGGCCGCGAAAACGCCCCGCTGATCGTCGGCGGACGCTACGGCCTTTCGTCGAAGGACACGACCCCGGCCCAGATGCTGGCCGTCTACGAGAACCTGAAAGCCAACGAGCCGAAGGACCACTTCACGGTGGGCATCGTCGACGACGTGACTTTCACCTCTCTGCCCGTAGGACCGGAGCTGCATCTCGACAACGCCGACACGTTCGAGGCCCGCTTCATCGGCTTGGGCGCCGACGGCACGGTGGGCGCCAACAAGAACTCGATCAAGATCATCGGCAACACGACCGACAAATACTGCCAGGCCTACTTCGCGTACGACTCGAAGAAATCGGGCGGCTACACGGCCTCGCACTTGCGCTTCGGCGACAAGCCGATCCGCTCGCCCTATCTGGTCAACACGCCCGACTTCGTGGCCTGCCACGTTCCGTCGTATCTGGGCAAGTACGACCTGCTCAAGGGGCTCAAGGACGGAGGCACGTTCCTGCTCAACAGCGTGTGGGACGCCGAGACGACCAAGGAGCATCTGCCCGATGCGATGAAGAAATATATGGCCGAGCACCATATCAACTTCTACATCATCAACGCGACGAAGATCGCCGCCGAGATCGGACTCGGCAGCCGGACCAATACGATCATGCAGAGCGCTTTCTTCAAGGTGACCGGCGTGATTCCGTACGAGACGGCCAAGGAAGAGATGAAGAAGGCGATCTACAAGTCCTACGGCAAGAAGGGCGAAGAGATCGTCAACATGAACTACGCCGCCGTCGAGAAGGGCGGCGACGTAACCAAGGTTGAAGTCCCGCAGCAGTGGGCCTCGCTGAACCCGGCTCCGGCCGTCGGACGCGACGTGCCGGAATTCGTCCGCAACATCGTCGAGCCGATCGAGGCCCTGCGGGGCGACGACCTGCCCGTCAGCGCGTTCGACGGCCGTGAGGACGGTACGTGGGATGCCGGCACTTCGCAATACGAGAAGCGGGGTGTCGCGGTGAACGTTCCCGAATGGCAGGCCGAGAACTGTATCCAGTGCAACCAATGCGCCTACGTCTGCCCGCATGCCGCGATCCGTCCGTTCCTGCTCACCGAGGAGGAAGCCGCCGCCGCGCCGGCAGGCACCGAAACCAAACAAGGCGTCGGAGCGACGAAAGCCTATCGGTTCAAGATTCAGGTATCGCCGCTCGACTGTACGGGCTGCGGCAACTGCGCGAACGTCTGCCCGGCCCCGACCAAGGCTCTGCTGATGAAGCCGCTCGAAAGCCAGCTCGACAAGGGCGAAGCCGAGCGCTGGGAATACATGCACAACCAGGTCGGCTACAAGGATACCGTGGTCGACAAAACGAAAACCGTCAAGAACAGCCAGTTCTCCCGGCCGCTGTTCGAGTTCTCCGGAGCGTGCGCCGGCTGCGGCGAAACGCCATACATCAAGGCGATCACGCAGCTCTACGGCGACCGCATGGTGATCGCCAACGCGACGGGCTGCTCGTCGATCTACGGCGGATCGGCTCCCTCGTCGCCCTACTGCGCCAACGAGAAAGGCTTCGGGCCGGCATGGGCCAACTCGCTGTTCGAGGACAACGCCGAGTTCGGCTTGGGCATTCACGTCGGCATCGAGAAACTGCGCGAACGACTGATCGTGCTGATGAAGGAAGCCATCGAAGGCAATACCGGATGTTCCGACGAGCTGAAAGGCGTAATGCGGGAATGGCTCGACAAGATGAACGACGCCGAGGCGACCAAGGAGGTAGCATCCCGCCTGATCCCGATGATGGAAGCCTGCGGTTGCGACGTCTGCAAGCAGATCCTCGCAATGAAGCACTACCTGATCAAAAAATCGACTTGGATCTTCGGAGGCGACGGCTGGGCGTACGACATCGGTTTCGGCGGTCTGGACCATGTGATCGCATCGGGGATGAATGTCAATATCCTCGTACTGGATACGGAGGTCTACTCGAATACGGGCGGACAGTCGTCCAAGAGCACGCCGATCGGCGCGGTCGCCAAGTTCGCATCGGCCGGCAAGCGCGTCCGCAAGAAAGATCTCGGCGCAATGGCAATGACCTACGGCTACGTCTACGTCGCACAGGTGGCGATGGGGGCCAACCACAACCAGTACCTCAACGCGATCAAGGAGGCCGAGGCTTATGACGGTCCGTCGCTGATCATCGCCTACGCTCCGTGTATCAATCACGGCATCAAGGGCGGCATGGGCAAATCCCAGCTGACCGAGAAGGAAGCCGTCGAATGCGGTTACTGGCACTTGTGGCGCTTCAATCCGGCACTGGAGGCTCAGGGCAAGAATCCGTTCTCGCTCGACTCGAAAGAGCCCGACTGGAGCAAGTTCCAGCAGTTCATCCACAGCGAAGTACGCTACACTTCCCTGCTCAAGTCGTTCCCCGACGAGGCCAAAGAGCTGTTCGCCGCTTCGGAAAAGAACGCGCAGTGGCGCTACGAGACTTACAAGCGCTACGCCGCGATGGACTACTCGGATACGGTCGAGGAGAAGTAGTCCGAACGACGATTTTATTCCTGCCGGGGCGCGTCCGAAAACGACGCGCCCCGGTTTCGTTTCCGGCGGAGGAAACGGTCTCTCCGGATTCCCGCCGATCGCGCTCCCGGAGACCGACACGTCAGCCGGTTTTCCTCCCATACAACCGATTCCGTCGTCCGAGAGCGTTCTCAGGGAACGTATTCTCCACCCGAATCATACTGCAACATAAAAATTTTGAATCCCAACGTGACACGACCGGAAGCTCCGGCCCCGAAGTCCGGAGCGGGCGACCGCCGGACGGGATTCCCGTCTTGCCGAACCGACCAAAAGACAGGCGGCCCGCGCCAAGCGGAATTTTTTTGCCGGTTCATTGCACCAGTCGATTAAAAGACATATATTTATGGAACCGAATCGACCCCAACGCATATTCATTACCCGTCCCCTATGACCCGGACATCCATACTTTCCGTTATCCCGACTCTCGAGTCCGGACCCGGTTCGCAGCGGCTCCGCAGTCCGAATTGCGTTCCGGGGGCGGACCGGTCGCCCGCCCCCGGAAGAGTCGCGGAACGGAGTACGGCGGTCCCGACCGCACGCAGCGGGCGGAAAGCTTCCGAAACGACGGGGAAATCCTGCCGCTGTGCCGATACGCGACAAAGCACCCGGAGAGATCGAGCCGTCCGACTCGGACGGAGGGTCCGGTCCCGGCGGGCCGCACCCGTCCCTGCCTGACGGCATCCGAAAACACGAACCCGAAACCTAAAATACCGCATCATGAAACATCTGCTTCTTCTGCTCGCGTTGCTGTGCCTCGCCCAACGCAGTGCGGCGCAAGGCGGCAAAATCTACCGAAGCCTGGACGACTACCGGAACGACCGGTACGAGACCGTGCCCGACCTGTATCTGAAACCGCCCGTCGACGAAGCCGTATTCGGACGCTTCGGATACAAGCTCGCCTGCACGGACTGGGAAACGAAAAAAACGCTCAAGGCAACGACTTTCGCCGTTGTCGGCGATACGCTCTACGTGAACTTGGCCTATTTGTGCGATACGACCCGAGAAAACTCGCTTCAATGCCTGCCGGCCGAGCGGATCGACCGGTACGTGCTGCTCCGATATTTTTCGGGCGAACAAATTTCGACGGTCAGCTTCAACTGGGCCATGTTCGGCCTGGCAGGAGCCGCAGCCTCTTACGACAGACAGCGGGATAAAGTACCCTACTTTTGCTTGGACCTGCAAACCGGAAAAGTAGAACTGATCGACCGCGAGGTCATGACCCGAATTATCGGCGGCTATCCGGACCTGCTGAAAAGCTATCTGAGCCTGCAGGAGCCCGAATCCCGTGCGACGATAGACGATTATCTGAACCTTTACAGGTATCGGAAGCTCCGGGGCGAGCCGGAACTTCCGATACCTGAGCGGCCGATCGCAACGGCCGGCCATACGGAAGACTCAATTCCCTCCATGACCGATTTTTCGGTCATTTATGCGACGGCCGAAGACTATCTGTGTAAGCGCGGCGAGATCGCTCCGGACATTCGCTTCGAACCGTTCGAAAGTCTGCATACGCGCGACGTGCGGAGCCTTTTGCTCTGGCCCGTACCGGTGACCGAGGACTTCGACCTGATCGCCAAACTGAAAAACAAAACGTTACTCATCGAACGGAACGACTCGCTCTATGTCAACTGTCGCCGCTTTCCGGCCCGCGGCTCGGGCTATGCTCCGGGACAGCGTATCGGCGACAGGATATTCTGCCGGTTGATACCCAGCTACTTGGCCAAGCTGCCCGAAGAGACGATTCGCGCCGAAAACGGCACGGCGTCGAACGAACTGCCGGACGAGAATTTGCCTTACTGGTTCCATATGGACCTGCGGACCGGCGAAGTCCGGGCGCTCGACAGCGGCTGCCTGTACGACCTGCTGGAGGAATATCCCGACCTATACGAGAACTACCTGGCCGAACAGGAGCCGAACAGGAAAGAAACGCTCGACGGTTATTTCGACGCCTATCTCGGACGGACGAGCGGACGGCCTTGATTTTCGTCCGGCAACCGAAGCCCGGGCGATCTTTTCGAGAAACAGTCTTTTCGGAAAAGGGACTGAGATCAAATAACCCCTGCCTCGGCATGCCGTATTCCGCCCACAGCCATTATTGCTTCCAAGCATCTGACGAGGACGAGCCGGCCACCCGTGCGCAAAGGCTCCCCGAACGGTCGAGCGAACGGACCGACAATCGAGGGGGACGGGCTTCCGAAGCGGAAATCGCAGAAGCGACATACCACACGAAACGTTATGAAAAAGCTCATCGTACTGATACTTTGCCTTACGGCATGCCGGACCGCCGACGCGCAGTCTGTCCGGTTCTTCGCCACGGCCGACGATTATCTGAACGGACGCTTCGACACGCTTCCCCGGTCGAGCCCGAAGATACGACAACTGTTCGTTTCCATAAACAAAACCGGCTTATCCGACAACGAACTGCGCGACAAACTGAAAACGAACGAGCTCCATCTTCTTGTCTTCGAAGACTCCTTATACGCTAATCTTTCGACGACAAGCATAGGAAAACCGAGCAATCGGTTCCGACGGGTCGAGCGATTCGGCGATCGGATATTTTTTTGGACATGGCCGGCTAATCACATGCTGTACGTAGGAATAGAGGGAGGTATCGGAGGCGGATTTTTCGGAGGTTTTCTCGCCAGTATGATGGCCTCCGGGTTGGCAAAGCCCTATTGTTGCTACTGGAATCTGCAAACCGGCGAATTCAGGCTTCTCGACAGCGGTTGCCTGTACGATCTGCTGGAGAAATATCCCGATTTATATGAGAATTATCTGGCCGAGCCAAAACCGAACAAGAGGGGAACACGCGAGGATTATTTCATCGAATATTTGGAACGGGAAAAACCGGAATTGCTGAAATCCGTTCCCCGCAAGACAGGTTCCGGTTACAATAGCCGCAACCATGCGAACGACCGGACAGGCGCCGAAACCAAAACGAAACGGACTACAACAGGTAACGGACAACGAATGAAAACGAAATAAACGCCTTCCTATCGGGAAGGCAAACCGGAATACTCACCCCCGTTTTAGGAAATCGCTGTCATCCGCACCCCGGACCGTATCGGCAAATCCCTTCACCGCCGTCCGAACCGGATCGTACGATTCGACGAAATCGGGAAACCCGGTCCTTCGTATCATCATGGCAAAGCGCGGAAACTCCTGTAAAGACATACGGGAACCGGTCCATTCACTATCCGGCTTTCCTTTCCCACAGCTTGGCGACCGTGGCGAACTTGTAGAATGCGTTCAGCACGGCATAGGCGAATCCTGCCTTGCCATCGCGGAAACCGCCTTTGACTATGTAAAAGCGCACGAAGCGCCATGTGCACTTGAGCCAGGCCGAGCCGACCGAGAAATCCTGCCCCTCGCGGCGAATCATCTCCTTGTCGGTATACTGATTCGTCTTGGCGATCCGCGCGGCGACGCTTTCGTTGGCCAGGTGCTCCATGGCCAGCTCGCGGCGACGGGCGGGAATCGTGAAGACACGGCCCTCGATGACCGGGCGGGCATGAATCCGTTCGGGCCAGAAAGTCTTCGAACGGCGGATCAGACGGATGATATAGTCGGGGTAGTCGCCGTGCATGAAACGGCCCATGAAGTAGTTCTTCCGCGCCATTTTGAGCGCCGCGTATCCCCGGGCCTCGGCCGTCTCGGCAAAGCGATAGAGGTAGTCTTTCAGCGCGGCGGGGATCACCTCGTCCGAATCGAGCACGAGCACCCACTCGTTGGCGGCCTGCGAAATCGCATAGTTGCGCGCCGGCTCGACAAAGCCGGTCTGCTCGTGATAGACGATCCGGCAACCGTGACGTTCGGCGATCGAGATCGTGGAATCGGTGCTGTGCATATCGCATAGCACGATCTCGTCGAAACCGTCGACCGAGCTCAGGCACCGATCCAGAAAACGCTCCGAATTGAACGTATTGACGACAACGGAAATCTTCATAGAAGCCGGGTATTTAGGAAAGTACAATAGTAGTAAAAATCCTTCAAAAATCCTCTTTCCGGAACAAAGATCCGGACGCAGGAACGGCCCCGGCCATAATGCGACGATGAAAAGCGGCCCCGGCGCGCGCGCCGGCTCTTCCCGCCGGAGCACCCGGTCCGGTCTGCGGGAGTCCTTGTCTTCAAAAGCCTGCCCCGAGCCAGGTTAGCGGGGATGTATTCGTAGCTTTTCGTGCGTTGCGGCGGCCCGGGCCGCGTTCCATACCCGACGACCCGGCCTGCAAACTTCATAAAAAACGAATACCGGTGCAAGTACGGAAGCGACCGGGCGGGAGCTTGCCGCCTTCCTCCAGAAACGGCCGACGAAAGGACAGAAAAGCAACCGACGGAGCGGAACGGTTGCCGAACCGGACCGGGCAGGGCGACGCCCTACCGGGAACCGCCCCGATCGGGTCCGTCGCAGGAGGCGACCGTACAGGACGAGCAGCTTCCGCCGGAGCACGCCCCGTCGTCCGCCGAGGAATCGCCGCGCAACGCGGCCTCCTCCTCGCGCAGTTGCTGCGAAGCGCAACGGATGCCGCGCGCTTTCATGTGCCGGTTCTCGCCGATCTCGGACTCCATGTAATGTCCCTTGAAAATAATCGTCAGAGACATCCCTACGACGAAAAAGGCGACGACCCCGACGGCGATCAGAAATATGAGCCAGCCCGATGACATGGTCGATTTGCGGTTTACAAAGGTTTTTCGCAAATTTCGTACAAAATTCCGGTAAAGCCAACGATATTCCGCCGGCGGTCACGAAAAGAGATTTTATCTTATATTTGTGAATCGGATTTTCACTCCGTTACGGTCACAAAATGGAAAAGACGACAAAACTCGCCCGAGCGGTTCCGCCGGCCACCGCGTTGTGCGTACTCTGCGCCTATGCCGCCGTAGCGAACGATTCCGCCGTCCCGATCGCCGGGAAACGGAACCGCAAGCCCGGCTCCGGCAGCATAAGCGCCGAAGGGAAGCGACCCGGGCGGCAGTTGCCCGAAACGGCCGTGCCGAACCGCGCGCCGTCGAATCCTCGTCCGGCCGAACAAGCGGCCGGATACGACGATCGGAACCGCAAGCCGGGTTCGGTTTTTGAGAAAAAAACGGTAAAACGGCCGACCGGTGCGACAGGTTCCGACATCGACGCGGCAAAACGGCCGGCCACGGGTCGGATACGAGGCGCGTCGCCGGACCGTACGGCGAGCAGACGGCCCGATCTCCCGGTCCGGATCGTTTGTCGCGGAGAAGGAGCGCATGCCGGTTTCCGAAAACGAAAACTAACGTACAAGACATGAAAATCGTAATTGCCGGAGCGGGCGAGGTGGGCAGCCATTTGGCCAAGATGCTGAGCGGGGAATATCACGACATCACGGTCGTGGACGACGACCCCAAGCGGCTCGAGTCGATCGCCGGCATGGCCGACGTAATCGTCATCGAGGGAGACTGCACGACGTTCTCGGTACTGAAAAAAGCCTCGGTACGCAAGGCGGATCTGTTCATCGCCGTGCGGCCCGAGGAGACGTCGAACATCATCTCGGCCATACTGGCCAAGCAGCTCGGCGCGCGTAAGTCGATCGCCCGGATCGACAACAACGAGTATCTGGAACCGAACAACAAGGAGATGTTCATCGACATGGGCATCGACTACCTGTTCTACCCCGAGCAGGTGGCGGCCGACGAGGTGATCAACCTGCTCGGCCACACGAGCACGACCGAATACGTCGACTTCTCGGGCGGCAAGCTGTCGCTCGTCGTGTTCAAGATCGACGCCTCGTCGCCGCTGGTCAACAAGACGCTGCTCGAAATTACCGACGACCGCGAGTCGCAGCCCTACCGCACGGTCGCCATCTCGCGCGACGGAGAAACGATCATCCCGCGCGGCAGCGACCAGTTCAAGGTCGGCGACAACATCTACGTGATCGCGAACCAGCATGCGGTCAAAGACGTCATGGTATTCTCGGGCAAGGCCAATATCGACATCAAGAACATGATGATTCTGGGCGGCAGCCGCATCGGCGCGCGCGTGGCGGCCGAACTGCAGGACGAAGTCAACATCAAGCTGGTCGACTATACGCCCGAGAAGGCCTACAAACTGGCCGAGCAGCTCGAAAAAACACTGATTATCAACGAGGACGGGCGCAATACCGAAGCGATGATCGAAGAGGGACTGAGCAATATGGACGCCTTCGTGGCCGTGACGGGCCGCGCCGAGACGAACATTCTGGCCGCGATGCTGGCCAAACGGCTCGGCGTGAAGAAAGTGATCGCCGAGGTCGAGAACCTGAACTTCATCAACCTGGCCGAGAGCATGGGCATCGACACGATCGTCAACAAGAAGCTGATCACGGCGAGCAACATCTTCCGCTTCACGATGTCGACCGACGTACAGGCGATCAAGTGCCTGACGGGCTGCGACGCCGAGGTGCTCGAATTCATCGTCAAGCCCAACTCGCCGGCCACGAAAGTCAAGATACGCGACCTGAACTTCCCGCACGACGCGACGATCGGCGGCATCGTACGCGGCGACAGGACGTTCATCGCCGTAGGCAATACCGAGATCAACGCCTACGACCGGGTCGTCGTCTTCTCGCTCCCGTCGGCCATTTCGAAAATCGGAAAATTCTTCAATTAGTTTCCCGGAACCTTCGCCCCGAAGGCCCCGGCCGTAACACGACAAGCCTATGGCGCTCAAGACACGACTGATCCGCTTACTCTCCGCTCCCCGCCTGCGCGAGATCGACCGCTTTATGAAGCATCCGGCTCAGGTGCAGCAGAGACAGCTCCGCCGGCTGCTGGACCGGGCCGCTCCGACGCTTTTCGGCACGGAGCACGGCTTTCACGCGATCCGAACCGCGGAGCAATTCGCCTCGCGGGTACCGGTAACCGACTACGACGGTTTCACGCCGTACATCGAGCGGATGCGCCGGGGCGAAGCGGACGTCTGCTGGCCCGGCGAGGTCCGCTGGTTCGCCAAATCGTCGGGCACGACCTCGGCCAAGAGCAAGTTTATCCCGGTGAGCCGCGAAGGATTGCGCGGATGCCACATGCGGGGCCCGCTCGACATCGTCTGCCTGACCAGCTCGCTATGGCCCGACACGGACGTATTTTCGGGCAAAACGCTGACGCTCGGAGGCAGCCGGCGTCTCGAAACGACCGGAGGCCGCGCTCAGGAAGGCGACCTGTCGGCCATTCTGATCGAAAACACGCCCCGGCTGGCCGGCCGGATGCGCGTTCCGAAGCCCGAGACGGCGCTGATTCCCGATTTCGAGAAGAAAGTCGAGGCGATTTGCCGCGAGACGGTCGGACAGAACGTAACGGCTTTCGCCGGGGTTCCGTCGTGGAATCTGGTCATGCTGCGCAAGGTACTCGAAGTTACGGGCAAAAGCAACCTGCTCGAAGTGTGGCCCCGCCTGGAGCTGTTCACGCACGGCGGCATGAACTTCAAGCCCTACCGGGAGCAGTACCGGCAGCTCATTCCGTCCGACAGGATGAAATACATGGAAACCTACAACGCATCGGAGGGCTTCTTCGCCATACAGAACGATCCGGCATCGGACGACCTGCTGCTGATGCTCGACTACGGCGTGTACTACGAGTTCTTGCCGGTGCGCGATTTGGACGATCCGTCCCGGGCAGTGCCGCTCGAGGGGGTCGCCAAGGGGATCAACTACGCGATGATCATCACGACCTGCAACGGCCTGTGGCGCTACCAGATCGGCGACACGGTCGAGTTCACGTCGCTCGCTCCGTACAAGATCCGGATCACCGGGCGCACGCGCCACTATATCAACGCCTTCGGCGAGGAGGTCATCGTCGATAACGCCGAAACGGCGCTCAAGGCCGCCTGCGACGCGACCGGCGCGCGCATCAGCGACTACACGGCCGGCCCCATCTACATGAACGGACGAAGCAAAGGATCGCACCAGTGGGTCGTCGAATTCGACACGCCGCCCGACGATGCGGAGCGCTTCACCGACACGCTGGACCGCGCGCTGCAAAGCGTCAACTCCGACTACGAGGCCAAGCGCTTCAAGGATACGACGTTGATGCGCCCGACGCTGACCGTCGTGCCGCCGGGCACGTTCTACCGCTGGATGAAAAGCCGCGGCAAGGCGGGCGGGCAGAACAAGGTTCCCCGCCTGTTCAACGACCGTACCTACATCGACCAACTGATCGCCGACGAACGTTCGAACGACCCGAAATGAAAAGACCGACGAATGCCGTGCTGCTCGGCCCCGCCCACCCGTACCGGGGAGGACTGGCCGACTTCGACCATCTGCTGGCCCGCGCGCTGAACCGGGCGGGAATACCCTGCCGGCTCTATACGTTCACGCTGCAATACCCGTCCTTCCTGTTTCCGGGCAAGAGCCAGTTTACCGACGCGCCAGCCCCGGAAGGGCTCGACATCACGCGCGTACTGAACTCGGTGAATCCGCTGAACTGGATCCGTACCGGCCTGCGCATCCGGCGCGAGCGGCCCGACTTGCTGATCGTCCGCTACTGGATTCCTCAGATGGCCCCGGCGCTGGGAACCGTCTGCCGGATCGCCCGGCGCGGCGGTACCCGGACGGTGGCGATCATGGACAACGTGCTCCCGCACGAAAGCCGTCCGATGGACCGACTGCTGACGCGCTATATGACCGGCTCGCTCGACGGCTTCGTCTACATGTCGCGCGAGATACGGGCCCAGCTCGACCTCTTCGACCGCACCAAACCGTCGGTCTTCTCGCCCCATCCGATGTATACGGGCTACGGCGATCCTCTGCCCCGAGAACAGGCGTGCGGCGAACTGGGACTCGACCCGTCGTGCCGCTACGCGATGTTCTTCGGCTACATACGCGACTATAAGGGACTCGACCTGCTGCTCGACGCATGGGCCCTGCTCCGCCGTCGCGGAGGGCTCGACGGGCGGCACAAGCTGATCGTAGCCGGAGAGTATTACAGCGGCCGCGAGCGCTATGCCGAACAGATCGACCGGCTCGGCATCCGCGACAGCCTGGTGATGATGGATCGTTTCATCGCCGAGGACGAAGTGGGCAAACTGTTTTCGGCCAGCGACCTGATCGTTCAACCTTACCGCAGCGCGACGCAGAGCGGAGTCACGCAGATCGCCTACTGGTTCGACGTGCCGACTCTGGTCACGGATGTCGGAGGTTTGGGCGAGATCGTTCCCGACGGCGAGACCGGTCTGGTCGTCCGGCCCGACGCGGAGGCGATCGCGGAAGCGATCGGCCGTTTTTTCAGCGACGGGCTTTTGGAACGTTTCCGCACGAATATCCGCGAGTACAAGAAGCGATTCACATGGGAGCGGATGGTCGAAAACCTCGGAACGCTTTACGGACGGATCGAAGCGGGAAAGAACGAAGCGAACCGCTGAGCATCATCCGTATCTTCCGCCCGCCGGCCAAACGGACAGTCGAAAGAAGCGAACGCCGCACAAAGGCGTCCGCGTCGTCTTGGCATGTCGCCGGCACGAATCCGCGCTCGGATCGGGCGGCCCGAAAACGCCCGTTCCGTCCCGGTCGGAACGATGCCTCCCGGGTTACCTCTCCGACGGGAACGATCTTACGCCGGATCCGGGGAAAAAACGGAGGCGGCCGCCTCTCCGAAACAAACCGTTCGCGCAAGCCGTAACCGAGACGCCCGCTGCCGGCAGACACGGCCAAACAATTGCCCGTCGGACGAAATGCCGATCGGACAGTCATCGGAAAGCGGGAAGACTGCATGGAATCCCGTATCGGGCCATACTCCGGAACTTGCTCTTTTTCAAGACGGGAATCGCCGGTGCGCTTTCTGCGAAGCGGACGGAAACGGGCGCCCCGAACGCTCCGCAAAATGCCGGACGAACGGTTCGGACAATAGGCCGGAAAGACCCGAATTGATATTATCCGGAAAAAGCGCTAAATTTGTATTCACCCTATCCGTCGCGGCGATCGCTTTTCGCCGGGCGGGTCCAAAAACTATCGACATGTATATCGCCATAGCCGGAAATATCGGAAGCGGGAAGACCTCGCTCACGGGCATCCTGTCTCAGAGGACGGGCGCCAAAGCCTATTTCGAGGAGAGCGACAATCCCTATATCGGCGATTTCTACGACGATATGAACCGCTGGTCGTTCAACCTGCAGATTTATTTCCTCGGCCAGCGCATCCGGCAGGCTACCGAAATCCTGTCGACAGGCAGCGACCTGATTCAGGACCGCACGATTTACGAGGACGCCCATATCTTTGCGACGAATCTGCACGAAACGGGCCTGATGTCGACGCGCGATTTCGACACCTACATGAAGATTTTCGATCTGGCGACCGGACTCACGCAGGCGCCCGATCTGCTGATCTACCTGAAGGCGAGCGTGCCGACGCTCGTGTCGCAGATCAAGAAGCGGGGGAGAGCCTACGAAATGAGCATACAGGAGGAATACCTCGAGCGGCTCAACCGCAAGTACGACGAATGGATCAGCCGAATCTACCGGGGCGAGGTGATAACCATCGACGTCGACCGCGTCGATTTCGTCGACGACCCGTCGTCGCTGGACGATGTCGTGGGACGGATCGAGTCTTTGAAAAAGTCGGGCCTGTAATGGACGGCGAATCCTTTTTCCCCGAAGCGTTCGCGCGTCGGATCGAGGAACAGCTCGGAACGCGGCAGGCTCGCCTGCTGCTCGACGCGCTGGACGGAGACCCGGTCGTCAGTGTCCGGTACAATCCTTACAAAACGGCATCGAAGCCTGCTCTCGAGCCTGTCCCGTGGAGCCGGTACGGCTTTTATCTGCCCGAGCGGCCCTCATTTACGCTCGACCCGTCGCTGCACGGCGGAGCTTACTACGTGCAGGAGGCGAGCTCGATGTTTCTGGAGGCTGTTTTCGGTGCCGTAGCCGACTCCGGAGCGCCTTTGCGGATACTCGACCTGTGCGCGGCTCCCGGAGGCAAGACGACGCTTCTTTCGAGCCTGGCCGGTCCCGAGAGCCTGATCGTCGCGAACGAGCCGGTCCGCGCCCGGGCGGCGGTCCTGTCCGACAACGTCCGGCGGTGGGGGATCGGGAATGTCGTCGTAACGAGCGCCGATCCGGCCCGTTTCGCTCCGTTCGGGCACTACTTCGACCTGATTCTGGTCGACGCGCCCTGCTCGGGCGAGGGCATGTTCCGCAAGGACCGCGAGTCGAGACGGCAATGGAGCGAATCGGGAGCCGAGCTGTGCGCGGCCCGGCAACGGCGCATTCTGGGTGAGGCATGGGACGCGCTCCGTCCCGGAGGCGCGCTGATATACAGCACCTGCACGTTCAACCCGGCCGAGAACGAGCAGAACGTCCGCTGGCTCGCCTCGCAATACGACTGCGAAGGGACGATCGACGTCGGGACGGCTCCGGAGTGGGGCATCGAGCGAGGAGAGACGGACGGCATCGGCACATTCCGCTTCTATCCGCACCGGACACGCGGCGAGGGCTTTTTCGCTGCCGTCGTGCGCAAAGCCGACGGCAGACGGCGCCTGCGGGTCCCGAAACCGCGTAAGAGCGTATTCTCCGAACTGCCGAAATCGTCGGTGCGGGAGGTCGCGCGTTGGGTGGGACAGCCCGAACTCATGCGCTTCGCAACGGTCGACGACACGGTTTACGGTTATTACGGACGCGCTTTCGCAGCCGTCCGGGAAATCACGGAGAATCTGCCCGTCGTCCGCTCGGGCATTCGGATGGGTCAGCTTTTCGGAGGCCGGCTGAAACCGGACCACGCGCTGGCCATGTTCCACGACCTGAACCCCGAAGCCGCTCCGACCGCCGTTCTCGACCGAGAGCAGGCGCTCGACTATCTGCGCAAAAGAGAGACCGACCCGGCTCTGCTGAGCGAGGGGATCAACCGGATCGCCTGCGACGGTCTGACGCTCGGATGGATCAAACGAATCGGGAACCGGTCGAACAATCTTTACCCGAAGGAACTGCGCATCGCGACGCTCTGATTCCGCACCGATGATTTCGGCTGCCCGCAGAAAAGCCGTTTCAGGTCCCGAATACGGGGAATCCCGGCCATACGGCCCGTTTGAACGCTCCGGTACGCTATCGTACCGGCTTTTCAAATCTCTTTTCTTTCGAAGAGCTTCCGGGAAACGGACATCGCAAGACACTTACCGCGTTCTTGAAAATCCGAAGGCCCGGGAATCCGCCGCGCCGGATACCGACCGCCCCCCGCAACGGGCAGGCCGGAACCGGGGAAACGAAGCGGGAAACCGGTCGTCGCAATACGAAAACGGATTTTTCTTTCGCCATAACGGAAAATCGAAGCCGAAAAATGTAAAACGAGTCCGGAACGAACGCAATCACCGTTCAAAGAATGCCCGATAGCGCCCGACGGCCTGTTCGACAAGCGCCGGATCGGCAGGTCCGAACGAATCGAAAAACGAGACTTCGGCTATCGGCCGTCCCTCCCGGCGAGCCGCGGACCAGTTTCCGGCCACCCGGCCGGCCGCAAGAACGACAGGATAGAAAATCCCCCACCGGTTATGCGCCGCCGGAGCGTGCTCGGCCCGAAGTACCGGTTCGCGGTCGCGGTAACCGATCAGGTACTCGTCGTAGGGAGGCAGCAGGTGCAACGCCGGGGCCGGAGCGGGAAAATCCGTCCAAGAGCGATGTATCAACCGCTCCCGATCCCCGAGCCGCAGCGTTTCCAACTCGTCCCGAATCGATCCGATCGCCGCGCGAACGTCCGATGCGGACAAGCCCGACCACCAGGCGAAATCGGACGCCGTCGCCGGACTGTGGCTGCGAAAATAAGCGCGGGCCAACCGGCCCAACGACTCGTCGCGCGTCAGCTCGGGAACCGGCGCGACCCGCTCCTCGAGCAGCGCATAGGTGAACTGCCCGGCCCGGTCGGGACCGCTGCAGACGATCCCGTCGGCCTCGGCCCGCATCAGGTAGCGCGTCATGAAATGCGTGTCGGCGGCAATGCCTGCCGCCTGGAAACGGTCGGCGATCTGTCGCTTGGTCAGGCAGAGGTTTCCTCTCAACATTTTTTCGATCAGGCGATTGCTGCGGGAGTACATTCCGTCGTCGATCCCCAGTCCCCGGCTGCGGGCCAGCGAGCTGTTGGCCGACCGGATGCGCCGGGCCGAGAGCCGCAGCATCCATCGAATATCCTCGGCCGCAACCAGATGCCACGTAGGCCGCATCACATGCGTCCGAAGAATCTCGCCCCGCTCCAGCGCCTGGTCGACGGCGCGCAGCGAGGCGGTCCGCAACCGGATTCCGACAGCCCAGCGGACCGCCTTGTAGTCCTGTGCCTGAACGGCTCCCATCCATCGCACGAGCGCACGCGGATCGTCGAAGCGCGGATCGGACAGCTGCTGGGCCGACAGACGGACAGCGATCAAACGATTTTCCATATCGTGAAAGGTTGCTCGGTTTCGAAAACGAATCTTCGACGGCATCCGATTCGCCGAATTTATCATGTATGCATGCGCGGCCGAATTCTGAAAAAATCCCGCTATGAAATCGGCAAAAAAAGCGCTAAAGATAAGGTAGTTGTCGATACTCCTCGTCCGAATCATCGCAGAAGTTCCCGTTTCGGAATCGGCCGGACAAACGGGAAACCGGATCGATCTTTCCGATTGCCGGATCAACCGTCACCGAGGACCGTCCGTTCCGCCGACAAACCGACAGACGGGAATTTCCTCATTATTCGATATGAACCGCCATATCAAAGCCAGTCGGGCTCTTGAAAATATCCGAAGCCGGATTCGGGAATTTTCCGACAGTTCTCACGGGACCGTTTCGCATGCGTAGGATACTGTCGGGAACAAAAAGCGGCAAGCCGAAACAAGGC
>OGRH01000917.1_pt1 | contig 21387 bp, 20 predicted proteins | sample 1553461 | NCBI WGS metagenome assembly OGRH01 (sample SAMEA2580092, study PRJEB22360) | human gut metagenome | biome: human gut; feature: human-associated habitat; material: faeces | place: Denmark | collected 2008/2010
CCCGTAGCCGCCGCCAAAGGAGAGCGCTCCGATCATCAGAAAATTGAGGAACAGTTGGAGGTAGATCATGCTCTCTCCTCCTTCCGCAGCTTTTTTAACAGGTAGAGCAGCACCCCTGCCGCCCCGCAGAGCAGGATGTAGTAAAGGGACGAGAAGGACACCGCCGCCACCGAGCAGCCCACCATGGCCGCCACGACACCGGCAACGATGATCCTGTTGAAGGCCGTGCCGGACAGGCTTTTCAGCATCTTCATCCCCGCCGAAAGGATCAGATAGATGACGCAGACCTGAATGCCCCGGAACGCGCTTGCCACTGCCGACAGCTGCAAGAACCGGTCAAACACCAGTGAGATCAGGTAGATGACCACAAACGAGGGCAGGCAGACCGCCAGCGTGGATGCCGCGGCCCCTTCTGCCCCTTCGATCTTATAGCCCACATAAGTGGCGCTGTTCACCGCCACAGGGCCCGGCGTGGACTCCGCAATGGCGACCATATCGAGAAATTCCTCCCGGCTCAGCCACTGCTTGTCTTCCACAAATTCCCGTTCCAGCAGGGCCACCATTGCGTAGCCGCCGCCAAATGTGAACGCACCGATCTTCAAAAAAGTCCAGAACAGATCTCTTGTTTTTTTCATACACTTCACCTCGCTGCCTGCCTATTATAACATAAAGCTCCCCATCAGGAAACCCATTCGCAAGACCTGCGATCACCCTATCTCTTCCGGCACAAATGTATCCTTCTCACAAACAAGGTAGATGTCCTTCTTCATTTTCTCCTCAAAGTATCGTTTCAATCTCATATTAGAATCCCATTTTTTCTGCGGATAAAAGCCATACCGTTTCTTTACATCGTTCATTCTATCTTCTATATCCAGAACCCCTTCTGCTCCTGCCAGACTATCACACAATTGAATCAGCCGGTCATAATCATCGTATACTGTCCTGGCCAATTCAGCCTTAATCATTTTCATCTCTTCATCTGAAACATCAAGCTTTCCAATGTATTCATCCACCGTGTGATTGTTAAAAGAATGCGTCAAACAGATTTTTGCCGCCTCATCATATCCAAGGCACATCATATATGTGTACCCATCGGAAACATGGCCAAGATGTCTTACGCCAAATTTTCTTCCTATATCATGCAGTAAGCCTAAAACATAGGCCTTCTCCGCATCCATATCTCCACATGCCGCTGCTATTTTTTCTGCACAATGTGCTGCTGTTAAACTATGTTTTCCCCAAGGCCCCGGATTATTTGATAGACCATCCCGAATCAACGCCATTGCTTCTTCTCTTGTCGGCAGCATAACCTATCCCTTCTTTCCCTTTCCTTATGCATTGATAAAAACAAATGCCGAAAACCCGCATGAATACAGGCTTTCGGCATTTTGATCCATTACTCGAGCTCGGTAAGTCTCAATCATTACTAAGCAGATTTGTTTAGTGCGCCTATTCTTGAATGTTCGCTTTTCCATGAGATTGCTGTGGTGAATGTAGCTTGCTGATTTTTTAGTATCAGGATAGTATCACATAGCCAGCGGAATCTCTGTGAGTATTATAAACGATTTCTTATATGTTTTCAAGCTTTTAGCTTTATTAACTTCTGTCTTCCAAATGACTTATCAACAAATCAAATTCTACATCCGGCATCGAAATATACATTCGTGGTATGCACTGCTTTTGAAACAGCATAATTCTTTTAACAGACAATCCACACACCTTTATCACTTTCAAATGTCTTTTTCTCTGGACCATCTTATCGCTTGGCTCTTTAAAATGCATCTGTATAAATAGCATTTCGTATTTCGAATATAGTTCAAATGCATACTCTAGCGGTGTGACAAGAAGTAAATAGACAATTGGAATAAAGAAACTCACTAATGTATTTATCACATTAAGTTCTCGATATTCCAGAATTCCCACTCTCACTGTTTGAAGTATCACACATAGTCCAGCAAAGGCTATCACATCCTGCAATAGCTTATGTACTGCTATTGCATCACTTTTATGTTCTGCAACTGTATCGAACAACACAATAACTGTTGTTATCGGAATTATTATCAATTCAACCCAAAAACTAAATGTAAAAGTACTTAATAAAAGTTCTGTAACCATCGTAAATCTAATATTGTCTTTCAGAACTTTAAGTATATACTTTTCATCAGCCTCGCCGGCAACTGCATTTATGCAAATAGTCAGTCCCGAAAAAAACGTCCAAATAATAATATCTTTTAAATATATACTTTCCCATATTGGCAATCTTGAAAACAAGAATGTAATTATCCCGATATACAAGAAATATATTTCCCACAGCATCCTTATCTTCCGGCCGAAGAAACACTTCAGAACTTCTATAAAACTCTTCCTTGCCTTTTTATTAGTGACTATCGCCATTCCTACGGCTACCAATATTATTCCTGTCCAAAAGGCCGTTGCCAATTCTCTGGTTGAAAAAATATTCATTTTTCTCTACTCACCATTATCGATGTTACCGTTATAGTACTATCCTCTATACCATTTAGTCATGTTTTCCCTCCTCAAATGAGCTTCCACCAATCCCAAAGAACTTATCAAAGAAGCTCTTCAACTTATCGATTACACCCTGCTTCTTCTGCGCACGGCCACCGCCGCCAAAGCGAGAAACAGGCGGCATCAGCTTGTCAATATCGGTACCCACGGTCTTGATCTCACCGTCACGGAACGCATTGGCCAGATACTTGCGTGTCTCCGGCTCCTTCAGCTTTTCCTCTTGGATGATCTTTGCAAGCTCTTTCTCCCGCTGTTCGGACACATAGGTGTTCCACTCTGCCATCACATCATCCACATCGTTGACCCCTGCAATAAAGGTTTCAATCAGTTGCTTTTTGCTGCGCAGTTCCGGGCTGGCATCAATCGCCTTGCGAATCGTGATGAGCACCTCTTTATCATCGCAATGGGTGTCATGGTACTTTTTGACCAGCATCAGAATGTAGTCAATGTTAATTTCGACCTGCCGAATCAGCTCCACCTCGAACACCACATCATCCGTGATATCCTCTTTGGTTTCATCGTGCTTCTTGTTACGCCATTCATCCCGCAAATCCTGATAGCGACCCAAGTAGTCCTGTAAATCCCGTTCAGAGATTAGCTCATTGCCCTTGAAATCATCAAAGGAGGACAGCAGGTTCCGCATCCGCAGCAGTGCGCCAAACAGCACGATAAAGTCCTTCTGGTTTTGCTCTCCAACGATCTGCGGCTCTGTCAGCGGGAACTTCTGCGTCAGGTCATCGATCATGTCTGTATAACCCTGATGGTATTTTCCCTGCTCATCCGTATAGCCGTGGTAATAGTCTGCATATTTACGCAACAGAACGATGCCGCCCGCATTTTGATCGCCGAACAGCGAAATAGCCGCATCCACCCGCTTTTGCAGGTTGCGGAAACAGACGATATTGCCAAAGGTCTTGATGCTGTTCAAGATACGGTTCGTCCGGCTGAACGCCTGAATCAAACCGTGCATCTTCAGGTTCTTGTCCACCCAAAGGGTATTCAGCGTCGTGGCATCGAAGCCCGTCAGGAACATATTGACCACGATCAGCAGGTCAAGTTCCTTGTTCTTCATGCGAAGCGATACATCTTTGTAGTAGTTCTGGAACCGTTCACCATCGGTCGAGTAGTTCGTGTGGAACATCTCGTTGTAGTCCTGAATGGCGGCATCCAGAAAATCCCGGCTGCTCTGGTCAAGATTGGAGGTATCTTCCGAATTTTCCTCGTCCAAAATCCCGTCTGTTTCCGCTTCATTGGCTCCATAGCTGTAAATAGTAGCAATCCGCAGCCGCTTGGTTGGATCTGCCGCCATCTGCTTTTTAAATTCCTGATAATACAGCTTTGCCATCGGCACAGATGCCACGCAGAAAATCGAATTAAAACCGCTGACACGCTGCTTTTGCTTGATTTCCTCCACCGCACCACGCTGGGCAGAGGCCACCTCTGCCACATTCGTCAGCAGATTAAACTCATACGATTTGTCTCCCCGATAGGTTTTCTGGTCGAAGTGGTCGAGGATGTACTTGGTCACCAGAGAAATACGCTTGGGAGCCATGAATGCCTTTTCCCGGTCAATGTCCCAAACCTGTTTATCGTCCATGTCTGACTCTGTGTCCATCGTCTTGATGTAGTCCACCCGGAACGGCAGCACATTCTTGTCGTTGATGGCATCCACGATGGTGTAGGTGTGCAGTTGGTCGCCGAACGTCTGCGCCGTGGTGAAATAGCGTGGATCAGTGGAGCTTCCTGCGTTGACTGCAAAAATCGGCGTTCCAGTAAAGCCGAACAGGTGGTACTTTTTGAAATTGTGAACAATGGCCTTGTGCATATCACCGAACTGGCTGCGGTGGCACTCGTCAAAGATGATTACAACGTGCTTCTGGTAGACTTCATGCCCCGGATTCTTCTTGATGAAGGTCGCCAGCTTCTGGATGGTGGTAATAATGATATGTGCTTCCGGGTTTTCCAACTGGCGTTTCAGAATCGTGGTGCTGGTGTTGGAGTTTGCCGCGCCCTTCTCGAAGCGGTCATATTCCTTCATGGTCTGGTAGTCCAGGTCCTTGCGGTCTACAACAAACAACACCTTGTCGATGTAGGGCAGCTGCGATGCCAGCCGCGCTGTCTTGAAGGAGGTCAGCGTCTTTCCGGAGCCTGTGGTGTGCCAGATGTAGCCACCGCCCTCGATAGTGCCATACTTTTTGTAGTTGTTGGCAATCTCGATGCGGTTCAATATCCTCTCGGTTGCTGTGATCTGATATGGGCGCATCACCATCAGCATCTTTTCTGAGGTAAAGATGCAATACCGGGTCAGCACGCTCAGAATCGTGTGCTTTGCAAAGAATGTCCGGGTAAAGTCGATCAGATCCGTCAGCACACGGTTATTCGCATCGGCCCAGTAGGAGGTAAATTCAAAGCTGTTGCTGGTCTTTTCCTTTTTCGTCTTGCCGTGTTTGGCGTCCTTGATGGCATTGTAGCGGGTGCTGTTGGAGTAGTACTTGGTATTTGTGCCGTTGGAGATCACAAAAATCTGCACATACTCATATAAGCCGCAGCCCGCCCAGAACGAATCCCGCTGATAGCGGTTGATTTGGTTGAACGCCTCCCGGATGGCCACCCCACGCCGCTTCAGTTCCACATGAACCAGCGGAAAGCCGTTGACCAGAATCGTCACATCATAGCGGTTATCATGCCGTGCGCCGTCTGCTTGTTTTACCTCATACTGGTTGATGACCTGCAGACGGTTGTTATGGATGTTCTTTTTGTCGATCAGCGTGATGTTTTTGGAGCTGCCATCATCCCGGTGCAGCACCTGCACATTGTCTTCCTGAATCTTCCGGGTCTTTTCGGGAATATGCTCGTTGGGGTTGGCAATTACATCACTGAAAAACTGCTGCCACTCCGTATCGGAAAACTGGTAGTGGTTCAGCTCTTCCAGTTGGCTGCGGAGGTTGGCAATCAGTTCATCCTCGGTATGTAGCGGCAGATAGGTGTAGCCCTGCTCGCACAGCAGCCGAATAAACTCTTTTTCCAGCTCTGCCTCGCTCTGGTAGCTGTCAGAGCGCACCTTGGAGGGTTCATAGGTGGCAACAACGGTATCTTCATTGGTTGCCGCAACAACATTATAATTCATCTGTTTTTTCCTCTGTCCGTTCAGCCAAATTTGCCATAAAAATCAAAGCATCCAAACTCAAGAGCATTTTAATATAATCCATTTTTGTAAAATCCCGATGACTTCTGCCATGTAATATCCAATGTCGATTCAAGTAACTCGGTTCCGGCTTATCAAAATCCGAATTTCCAAAAGCGGTCTCCTGAAATGCACCAATTGAAATCATTACTGCAAAAACCTTCAAATCTGTTTGGGACGGAGGTATTTTGTTGTTGATCTTATCCTCAATTTCTCTCATTCGTTTTTTGAAGCTAGTATTTTTGGGCTGGTTCACGATGTCCGACAAAATACCATCCTCCAGCGAAAACAACCCTAGACATGCAAGCTGAAAGCATCCCATTTCCGCTGCAATCACAATTTGAGGGTACAGTTTCTTGTATGCTATAACGCATTCCGCTGCGCCACAGCGCTCAACAAGATTTCTCAAGCACTTTTCTTCATTTTCCGTATAGTATTCAAGTATAACCTCATCTACATTTGTTGACTTATTCACTTTTTCAATCATATCCCCGGACAACTGTTCCGTAAATACAATCTGATTTTCACTCAACCTGTTTACCGCATTTCTCCAAAGGATAAGATTACCAAACGCCTTAAGATATTCGTTTATGGTATCCTGGTTAATGTGATACCAATTCATCAATTCCGTTATTTTTTCGGCAAACAGCTTTAATGCTTTCGACATTACTTCAACCGCATTCTTCACATCAAATAACGTTTGGTTATCCATTTTTCTCCTCACTTTCCAAAGTTTAACAGCTTATCCCTGTAATACTCGTACTGCTTTCGTCTCGCTTCAATCTCTGCGGGCAGACCGCCGGTCAAATCATTGCAGATAGCATCAAAGCGATCAAGGATAGAAACAACGCGCTTCTGTTCCTCAATAGACGGTACTGCAATCACAGCCTTTGCAATATTGTCATTGTACAATCTCGGAATCGTTCCACCCTCAGATGCTTTCCACGGTTTCAGTTCATAGCAGTAGCGAAGATAGCTATTCAAAACAATACTTTCATCATTATCAATCCAAACGATGTTAGAATCTTGGAAGTATGCAGGCTTCCCATCATAAACAACTGTTCTGCCAATCGTTCCCGCCGCAGAAATCAGCACATCGCCTTTTTTCGGAAAATTATACTTCGACCGATATTCGTTAAATGTTTCCTGCGAAATATAGGCATCTGCTTCTTTTCCAAAGGTTCCAATTTTATAGAACGGAACACCTCTCACCGTATTTGTCTGGCTCTTCAAAATGCGCTTACACATACAGATAGATCCAACATCACCCAAAAAGATTCTTACATAGCCAAACACATACTGCAAGAGCTTAATCAGTGCTCTGCTCTGCTCTGCTCTGCTCTGCTCTGCTCTGCTCTGCTCTGCTCTGCTCAAAATTGTGTTGCCATTTTCTGCAAATGTCAAGAGTTTATCACGGTAATACTCGTACTGCTTCTGCCGGGCTTCAATTTCAGCAGGCAAACCAATGTTGAGGTCGGAGCAAATCTTCTCAAAATTGTCTAGCACATTTACAATGCGGTTTTGGACATCGAGGGGTGGTAATGGTACTGGTGTATTCTCAATCTGAGAGATTGTATAGTGTGCTATAGTAGCGTTATGAGTTATATTCTCTAAGTACTTTCTAAACTCTGTGGACAAGAAATAATGATACAAAAACCGACTATTAAACTCTTTTGATTTTTGGATGCAAAGTAAATCTGCATCTTTCACATATATTGGTTCATCCGATGGAACAACATATGGAATTCCGATTGTACCTCCACCTGTTATCAATATATCATCTTTCATTATCTTTCCAGATTTGGCAGAAAGCCTTTTATACAAATCAAAAGAAATATACGCCTTTCCTCTTGAATTTTCCACTCCATTAAATTTGGAAATAACATCACTTGATCGATAAAACGGAACGCCCTCTTGCGTCCATTCATTTTTATGAACTCTCGCTGCTGAAAAGACTCTTGTAATCTCCCCTATTTTCTTTTTAGAAGCAGGCATATTAAATGACAACAGGTTATCTCTATAATAACTATATTGCATTTTTCTGGCTGTAAGTTCTGCTGTAAGTTCCATTAGAAGATTAGTAAATCCATTCAAAATACCTACAATTTCACTTTGAATTTCAACGGGCGGAACTGGAACAAGGTAAGATTCAATCATTTTCATATTCAATCCGCCTCTTGTTCCATTTCCCGCTGACAAATCTCTTAGCTTGAGATATTGAGAGCGCATATAATGAAATAAATATTCACTCAAAACCGTTTCATCTGTAACAATCGCGCATAGAGATTGATTTGTACATAATGAAATTCTAGTAATTGCAACACTGCCTCGTGTTTTTCCTTGGCCTGCTAATGCAATAACGACAGTGTTCGCTGGCACCATCTTGGTGCTTGTAGCGTCATAGCCTTTTTGAGTTATTTTCTTTTCGGTAAATGTAACTTCTTCTTGATTTACCTCGCCAGAACTCATCCACGGAATTGTTCCATTTTCCCAGTATTCAGGGTGTGTTGTTTTTGGCGTAGCCCCCGGAAAGCACATTGCAAAATCGCCAATTCTTTTGTGTTCCACACCATTCGGGCAAAGCTCCCGGAGCAGCTTGTCTAATTTACTCATCTTTTATTCCCCACCTAATACAGCTCATCGTCTGCCGTTCTTGTACTATCATTGGATAAATCATATAATCCCAAGGCATCAGTTTTAGCAAGTATGGAATATTATCTGTTCTGATGATTTCAAACCCATCTCTGTACACATAAATCACATATCTGATTTTATCCTTGAATTGATAAATATAATTCAAAATTTTCTTATCTCTACTAAGACGATAATTTTTGAAATCTTCTTGTTTACGCATATCGCCTTGCGACATACCATTGATCCAGTCTGTATATACGCATTCTATCATTCCTAGTGCGCTTTCATCATACTCGATCATGAAAATTCCCATTTCTTTAGCTCCATTATATTTTTCAAGGCTTTGAAGATGTTTCTCCCAGCTATCTTGAAAAGATTTCTTCAAATCCTCATAACTATGCGCACCATATTCAAATGTCCAGCTTGTTGAACGCAGTGTATTGCACTCCATTTCATGCTCCCACTGCTTTCTTACTTCTTCTTGCTCTTTTTGAACTGCACTTTTAAAGGCCTGTTCGTCTTTCTTGTGCTCTGCTCCTTTTCGAGTGGTTTTAGAAGACGTAACCTGAAAATGTTCTATAAATCCTTTCTGAAATATAAAATCCGGGAACTCACTAAGGCGTTCATTCGGTTTAGCTGTTCTCAGGATGCTCGCAATTTCAAACCTATCATCTTCTAATAATCCAAAACAGCTTTTATAGCATTCGTGATTTACAAGCCACTGCCAAAGCCCATTATTAAATTCATCATCAGTTACATTTAGAATTGTACGGTGTCCAAAAGGTTCCTCACAGGGCACATCATCACGCCAAAAGAATCCCCGCTTCACCAAATCCAAACAGTTTTGTTCTTTTATTCCTCTTTGGGTTGTCTGCCCCATAAGTATCTCCTTTCCATTTTATTCAATTGAATTTGTTTCCAAATACCTGTCAAAATCGCTCTGGTACATCCGATCCTGCACCACACGGTACTTTTCAAACTCCGTTTCGGCGTGCATCTTTGCAAGCTGCGCCGAGATTTTGCCCGCATCCTTCAGCACTTCCAGATCATCTGCCTGCAAATAGATGTCCAACCGCTTGGCCCAGTCCTCCATGGTCATGGGGATATGACGGCGGGCACGGTTCTCGGCAAGGTCAAGGTATGCCGAAACGATCAGCTCCATGGACTTCATTTCATCTTCGGTCAGGTAGTTTTTCGCCACCGAAACATCGCTCTTTTTAATTTTGCCGTTGGGAGCATCCTTCCATGTGTGAAGCCCCATGTGAGGCTTTTCGGCATCAGCCCTCTCATAGATCAGCTCTGCCGCCGTATGGCGATGCACGGCATAGTGCATCTTGTTCTGCACCTTCGCAAAGAACTCTTTTGTGGTCAGTGCATTGCGGTCATAATCCAGCGAAGTAGCGTAAATATCGGTAAGTTTCTGGTAGAAATTGCGCTCCGAAATGCGAATTTCCCGGATACGCTCCAACTGCTCTTCAAAGTATTTCTTGGTCAGGACTGTGCCGCCGTTTTTCAGGCGCTCCTCATCCATTGCCCACCCCTTAATGGTGTACTGCTCCACGATCTGATTTGCCCAGACACGGAACCGCACCGCCCGCTGGTTGTTCACCTTGAAGCCGACTGCAATAATTGCCTGTAAGTTATAGTGGTTCGTGTTGTACTTTTTTCCGTCCGTGGCAGTTATTAAGTATTTCTTAATAACTGCTTCTTCCTGCAATTCCCCATCCTCAAAAATCTTTTTCAGATGCTGGTTTATCGCCGCGACAGATACATCGTAAAGGGTCGCCATCATCTTTTGCGTCAGCCAGATGTTTTCATCCTCGTAGCGCATCTCAATGCTGTCCTTGTCCTCGCCCGTAGAGGCAACAAAGGTCAGGTATTCTGCCGCAGAAGAACGTACCAATGCAGAATCCTTCTTATTGTTTTCCATCTTAGCCCTCGATTTCTGCCACGATCTGGTCAATGGCGGCTCGCAGTTCATTCTCCCGTGCTACGATTTGCGCAATTTCAGCGTTCAGCTTCACAATGTCGATCTTCTCACGGGTGTCCTTGGCTTCCACATAAGTGGAAACGGACAGATTGTAGTCATTTTCCTGCACCTCGGAATACTCCGCCAGATGGGAGAAGTGCGCTTCTTCTGCCCGCTGTGCAAAGGTGTCCACGATCTTATTGATGTTTTCCGGCGTGAGCTTGTTGTTGTTCGTCACCTTGACACACTCGGAAGAAGCGTCAATGAACAGCACTTTATTATCCGTTTTACCCTTTTTCAGCACCATGATGCAGGTGGCAATACTGGTGCCGAAGAACAGATTGCTCGGCAACTGGATGATGCAGTCAATGAAGTTGTTGTCCACCAGATACTTGCGGATCTTCTGCTCTGCGCCGCCACGGTACATGATGCCGGGGAAACAAACGATTGCCGCCGTACCGTTGGAAGCCAGCCATGCCAGCGAGTGCATGATAAACGCTAAGTCCGCTTTGCTCTTCGGAGCCAGCACACCAGCCGGAGCAAAACGCGGGTCATTGATGAGCAGCGGATTTTCGTCACCGGCCCACTTGATGGAGTACGGCGGATTCGATACGATCAGCTCAAAGGGTTCATCATCCCAGTGCTGCGGATTTGTCAGCGTATCCTCACAGGCAATGTCGAATTTGTCAAACTCAATGTCGTGCAGGAACATATTGATACGGCACAGGTTATACGTTGTGATGTTGATTTCTTGCCCAAAGAAGCCATTGCGCACAGCGTCCCGTCCCAGCACCTTTTCTGCCTTCAGTAGCAACGAACCAGAGCCGCAGGCCGGGTCATATACCTTGTTGATTTCCTTCTTGCCTACCGTACCCAGCCGGGTCAGCAGCTCCGAAACATCGGCAGGCGTAAAGAACTCGCCGCCGGACTTGCCCGCATTGCTGGCGTACATGGTCATCAGGTATTCGTAGGCATCGCCAAAAGCATCAATGTCATGCTCTTTCACATCTCCAAGGTTCATATCTGCTACGCCGTTCAGCAGCTTCACGAGCTTTTCATTGCGTTTGGCAACGGTCGCGCCCAGCTTGTTGCTGTTCACATCGTAATCATCAAACAGCCCTGCAAACTGTCCCTCAGAGGAGCTGCCCTTTGCGGATTCCTCAATGTGCCGGAACGCCGTTTCCAACGTTTCATTGAGGTTTTCATCGCTGGCCGCTTTTGCCCGTACATTGCAGAACAACTCACTGGGCAGGATGAAGAACCCTTTTTCCTGTACCAGCCCTTCCCGTGCCTGCTCTGCCTCTGCATCAGACATATCTTCATAGCGGAAATCCGGGTTGCCTGCATCAATTTCGCCCTGATTGATATAGCTGGCAATGTTCTCCGAAATATAACGATAGAACATCGTACCGAGAACGTAGCTCTTGAAATCCCATCCGTCCACTGCGCCGCGCAGGTCATCCGCAATCGCCCAGATTGCACGGTGCAGCTCTTCGCGTTCCTGCTCTTTTTTGGTGTCTACCATTTTTATTTCCTCCATCAAATGCGGATTTCCACATTGTTTTCTTTCATTTTAACATAGTAAATGTACCACTATTGGTACATCATTGTGTTTTTTCTAAAAAGGATATACTTTTCCTCTATACTATCCTAGTAAAGCGTACCACAGCTTTTCCGTGATTGCAAGCCGATAAAAATTTCTATTGCATTTTTCAGCGAGATAGTGTACACTTTTTTCAATCTTGTCCACTATCTGCATCTCAGACGGTGTTTCGTATCAGTAAGCATCTACGGTTTTGGAGGGAAACAAATGAAAGTGAAAAAGACCAAACTGCCCGAAAATCTGTATCATTACACCAGCCTCATCAAGTATCGGATGATTCTTGCAACTGGGAAATTGCTTCTGACACCTTCCAATCTGAAATATGACAACGCCACACTCCATGACGAACCACTCTTTTTTAATGGGCAGAAAATTGGTTATAAATCCGTTGACAAATATGAAAACTATCACCCTGTCGTCTGGCTGACAGCTAATGACCGTGCGGGTGCCAAAAATACCGGCCTGTCCAACGATAAAATCATGTGCCGCATCACTATCAAGACTGAAGGTAAAATCTGGCGGTATCTTCCTTGGCGCACTTTCTGCGACAAGTACAATGCTGACCGCGGCATTGCCTCTACCCTGAAACAGACTGCGGACGATTATCGAAACTGGTATGTCTGTGAATCCGAAATTCCAGTTGCCGACTTTACAAAAGTTGAATTTCTGGGCGAGGATGGTACCTACAAGGCTGAGAATGACATTCCCGGCTTCTCTTTGTCCGATGTTGCCCCGGAACTTTTTGATTAAAGAATAGCCTGCTATGTACAGAACCCCCGTCAGCCAAACACTGACGGGGGTTCTGCTGCCTTCCGGTTACAGCTCCACGCTGTTCTCCCGGCTCTTTTGCGGTTTTTGCTTTACTGTCTGCTCCTGCTCCCTCATAAGCCCAATGACCTGATTCATCTTCTCCGCACCGAAGTAGTTCCACACACGTCCAAAGTCACGCTTCATCGCACGAAACTGTTCATTCTCTGCTTCAGCTTGTTCCAGCAGCCTGCTCAAGTTGCGGTTCACATCCTTTTCGCTGCGATAAAAGCCCTGATACTTGTCCCGGTCATGCTTCATCTCCCAATACTTCCGATGCAGTGAGAAAGTCACCTGCACCAGCTTCTTAATGAGCGGCATGGCCTTCTTCTCCCGATAGCTCTTGGCGGTCTCAAATGTGGCTGCTTCTGGCACCCATTCTTCTGGCCGCTGGGAGTACTGCGCTGACAGGTTTTCCAAACCTTCCATGATGGGAGCCAGCTTGTTCAGCTTCTGGCTCTGCTTCTGGTAGGTCAGCTCTGCTTTCTGTACCCGCTGTTCAGCGACTTCTACGGCTGTCTGCGCTGTTTCCAGCTGTTCCTGCATCTCGGTCAGGTCGGTCTGGCACTCCTGCTTGGCAGCTTCCAGAGCCGCCACCTCTTTACTGCGCTCCTGCTTTTTGAAGTCCAGCACAGACAGGTGCTCTTCGTGGGTGCCTTTCTGTTCCCACTCGATGCCGTGCCGCTCCATCACGGCAGCAAGCTGCTCCTTCTCAGCGTTGATCCACTGGTTCAACTCGGATTCCCGTTTGGAGCCGCCTGCAAAGCCCAAGGCCTTCAGAGCCTGCTTCAGGGAGACCTTGGTGTCCAGTCCTTTGCCTTTCCAGCCGGACACATACGGCACGAAGTCGATGTGCAGATGGGGCGTAGCTTCGTCCATGTGGAGGAAAGCCCCGAACACCCGCAGTGTCGGGTTACGTTCTTGGAAGCCCTGCATATACTCGTCCAGCAGTTCCTTTGCCAGTGCGCCATTCTCGGTCAGGACACCCATATCATCTTTGTTGCCGATCTGGACGATCAACTCATGGAAGAGCTTTTCCTGCTTGCCTGTCCGCAGGTGCTCATAGTAGTCGTTGATACAGCGGTCCTTGCGCTTCTGCTTGGCGTTGTAGCGGTTCACTGCCTCGTCAAAAAGTTCGTGGTACACCTTCTGAATCGGTTCATCCCGGTACACAACATTCAGGCTGCTGCGCTCCGGGTCTACGTTTTCAGCGGTGAAACTTCTCCGGTTATGGTTGAGGGAGCCGGGACCCCGCATTGCGGAAATGGTTCTTTTCAATCGCACGTCCTTTCTCTGTGGAAGTAACTGGTGCCGGACACGGCAAAGGCTTTGTTACTTTCGTCGAAAGTAACGCAAAAGCACTTTTGACAGACGTTCCGTCCATCAAAAGATGCCTTTGCGCCCTGCCGGGGGCTTTCGTCTGCGGACGAGGTTTTGCTGCACCTCACCGCTGCCCTGTCCAACACCACCTTCCTGCGTGATTGCATTCACAGGAGCGTGACACGCTCCTGTCCTCTACCAATAGAGGAACTCACCAGCGGAAGCTTTCTGGCACGCCTCGTCTGTCCAGATACTCCTGCCGAGCCCGCTCCCGCTGTTCCTCGGTGGGTGCTGTCTTGTACTGGGCATACAGCTCATGCCGCAGCATCGCATCCAGTTTTTGCTCCAAGCCCTGCTCAATGACCTCTTCGTACTCATTTTCGCCGCTCAAATGATAATGCAGCAAGGCGACGAAAAGTTCCTGCGAAATCTGCACATTTTTCATCATTATCACCATCTCGTGTCGGTTGTGTCGATTGTGACGGTATTTTACATAGTAGCAAAAATAGCGTCACAACCGTCACGAATCGTCACGCCCCAGAATTTTCCAGCGTTAATTTGACTATCCTGCCCTCATGAGTGCGCCTGCTTTCGTACCGAATTCCATAATCGTTGTAGAGCCTGTCGGCACTCACGTTCAGCTTCCGGGTCAGGATGTTTGCCTGTATGCTCACACCCGACAGCCGTTTCAGCAGTTCCGTGGGCGTACCACTCCACTCCGGCTGTTCCGGGGTGAGGATCTTTGCCACCGCTTCCAGAAGCGGGTCGGGCGGCAGCTTCCAGAGTTCCGTTTCGGCTCCTTGGAACTCCCACACGCAGCGTTCCCGGTTGAACTCCAATGTCAGCTCCTGATCCGGCTGGTCACGCCCCACGATGTCCAGTAGTGCGGTGTTGTCCGTGCGCCGCTTCTTCTGCATGATGAACGCGCCATCCGCTGCACCCAACAGACCGTTGGTGCCGGAGATCATATCAAAGCTGTCCTCGGCTTCCATTTTCCGGGTGTGATGAACCACCAGCAGGCAGATGCCGTACCTGTCGCTGAAAGTTTTCAGTTTGGTCACGATCTCGTAGTCGCTGGCGTAGCTGTATCGGTCACCGCCGATCTCTCGCACCTTCTGCAGGGTGTCGATGATGATGAGCCGTACATCCGGGTGCTCCCGGATGAAGCCTTCCAATTGCTGGTCAAGTCCCTCGCTCACGGACTTAGCTTGCGTTGCGAAGTAGAGATTGCTGGTCTCCTCTACCCCGAACATCCGGGAGAGCCGCCGCTGCAGCCGGGCGTAATCGTCTTCCAATGCCAGGTAGAGGACGGTGCCCTGATGCACCTCGTACTCCCACAGCGGAAGCCCCATCGCCACATGGTAGGCAAGCTGCCCCATGAAGAAGGACTTACCCACCTTGGGCGCACCTACAAAGAGGTAGGTGCCGCTGTACAGCAGGTCGTTCACGATGGGTCTCCGGGGTGGATACACCGTGTCATACAGTTCGGTCATTGATACCGTGTTCAGCCCGAAATTGTTTGACTTTTTCGCGGCTTGCAGATTGATTTGCTTGTCCGAATTTGTTATAATATTGGTGCTAGTTTTGTGAGACGACTGTACCGCATCTGCGCCAACAGATGCACCCGGTACGGTCGTTTTTCTATTGTCCGTCATTCGCATTCCTCCTTAAGTCCGTTCAACGTCAGACTTACCATTTGCAGGGTCTCCAGCAAGTCCGGCGGAACTTCTTCATCCACGGCCAGCCGCTGCAATTCCTGATAGATCAGCTTCATCTGGTCTCGCAGGGCTTTGTAGACCCTTGGGTTGCCTACCACGGTGATCTCCCGGTCGGTCAGGCGGCGGATGATATACTCCTGTTTGGTCAGCCCGGAGAGCTTTACTTTGGCTTCCAGAACCTCGTCCTCTTCCGGGGACATTCGGAAGGCTACCACCTTGTTCCGCCAGCGGCCTTGCTGGTCGAGCACTCGTTCCATCTTCATCCTTCCTTTCGTTCCATGTCCAGCTTCTGCGCCATCTCCTGCTGCTTTGAGGGGAAGAGGTGGGCGTACTTATAGGTGATGTCCACACTCTCATGCCCTACCCGGTCAGCGATTGCCAAAGCCGAGAAGCCCATTTCAATCAGCAGCGACACATGGGAGTGCCGTAGGTCGTGGATTCGTATCCGCTTCACCCCGGCCTCCTTGGCTCCCCTGTCCATCTCGTGGTGCAGGTAGCTCTTGGTCACCTCAAAGATCCGCTGGTCTGGCTGGACTTTGTAGAGGGATTTCAGATAGTCTCTGATCTCGTCCGTCAGAAACTGCGGCATCTGGATGACCCGGACGCTCTTGGGTGTTTTCGGGTCGGTGATCACATCCCGGCCTTTCAGCCTTTGATAGGATTTGGTGATGGAGAGCAGCCCCTTGTCCAAGTCGAAGTCTGCCGGAGTCAGAGCCAGCAGCTCGCCCTCCCGGATGCCACACCAGTAGAGGACCTCAAAAGCGTAATAGGATTGCGGCTTGTCCATCATCGCTTCCGCAAACTTGAGGTACTCCTCCTTCGTCCAAAAGAGCATTTCCTTGTGCTTTTCTGACCCCATGCACCCGGCTGTGGCTGCTGCGTTTGATTTCAGCCCGTAGAACCGGACGGCGTGATTCAGAATGGCACTGAGTTGTCCATGCAGCGTCTTGAGGTAGGTCGGCGAGTAGGCCTTGCCGTTTTTGTCCCGGTAGTTCAGCATCTCGTTCTGCCATGCGATTACATCCCGTGGCTTTATCTCGCTGAGCCGTTTTTCTTTGAAATACGGTAAGATTTTCGTTCGGATGATGTGCTCTTTGGTAGACCAGGTGTTTTCCCGGAGTCGCTTTTTCTTGTCCGTGATATAAATTTCCACGAAGGCTTCAAAGGTCATGGTCAGGTCTGCCGCCTGCTGAAGAAGGAACTCCCGCTCCCACGCCAGAGCGTCCTTCTTGGTGGCAAACCCCCGTTTCAGCTTCTTCTGCTTCACACCTTGCCAGTTTTCGAAGTAGAAGGAAGCGTACCATGTGCCCTGTTTGCTGTCCTTGTAGGCTGGCATCCTATCACTCCTCCCCTGCCCCGTAGATTTTCTCCTGATAGTACCTCCTGCTTACCCGGCCTCCTACGGTCGTGTAGCCTTTGGCCTTCAGTTCCTCGTTCCACTGGGCGATCATCTTGTACGCCAGCCCCTGGGAGATGTCCAGTTCCTTTGCCAGCTCGTCTGCCTTGATAAAAATGCTGTTTGCCATTTTTTGTCCTTTCCTTGTCGGTTTCGTTTCGGTGCCGCTTCATCCTCGCTGACTTCCGGCAGGCATACCCCCTTTGCGGTGCTGTGCCGTCCCCTTACGGAGCGCTCGCTTCCTTTCGGAAGGTCTTGGCGGTTTGGGTCAGTTTGGCGGTCATTCAATTTTACTAAGCATTTTTGCTTACCTTTTTGTTCTCTCATTATACTAAACACATTCCGTTAAGTCAAGAGGCTTTCGGGCAAAATCTTAAACTTTTTTGTTTATTTTCTATTGCACCTTCTATTTTTCTGTGCTATACTAGGTTCAACAAATATGTTTAAGTCAGGAGGCAATCGCATGGCAGTCGGTGACCGCATCAAACGTGCCCGCAACCTCCGAGGTATGACCCAGAAAGAATTGGGCATTGCCATCGGGTTTGAGGAGAAGAGCGCAGACATCCGCATCGCACAATACGAAAGCAACACCCGCACTCCTAAAGAAGAGTTGCTCCGCAAGATTGCGGAGGTATTGGATGTGAACTATCGGTCTCTCTATGAGCCGACCCTGTACGCCGCAGAGGATGTGATGTACACTCTGTTCGAGCTGGACGAGCACTATCCCGGCACCCGGCTCTACGAGGTCACAGACACCACCGACCCGGATTTCCCGGAAAAGCACATGGCAGTCAGCTTCCGGTATCGCCTGCTGGATGAGTTCTTAAAGGAGTGGCAGCTCCGCAAGAAACAGCTCCGAGAGGGCGAGATCACCAAGGAAGAGTATCTGGAATGGAAGCTCAACTGGCCTCAGACTGCCGACGGCTGCGGCCGGTACGAGCCGAAGAAAAAGTGGCGTAAAGAATAAAAGACACAAAAATGCCCTCTGAAAAACTTACCGTTTCTCAGAGGGCATTTTCATGTCTCTCTTTATGAATAATCGTCTGATAGTATCAAAGCAGTATCAGAGCACCTTTTGGTTCTCAAAATATCGCATTGTATCAATACTTTTCAGGGTTTGCAGATTACTCGAGCTCGATGGTAGCAGGCGGCTTACCGGTGCAATCGTAGAACACACGGTTGACGTGCTTGACCTCATTGACGATGCGGCTGGTCACGGTGCCCAGAACATCCCAGGGCACATTGTAGCTCTCAGCCGTCATAAAGTCGGTGGTGGTCACGGCACGCAGGGCCACAGCGTAGTCATAGGTACGCTCGTCACCCATCACGCCGACGCTGCGCATATTGGTCAGAGCGGCGTAATACTGGTTGATCTCCTTATCCAGACCCGCCTTGGCGATCTCCTCACGCCAGATTGCGTCTGCATCCTGCACGATGGCAACCTTTTCGGGGGTCACCTCGCCGATGATGCGAATGCCCAGACCGGGGCCGGGGAACGGCTGACGGCTGACCAGATACTCAGGCAGGCCCAGCTCACGGCCAACCTGACGCACCTCATCCTTGAACAGGTTGCGCAGAGGCTCCACCAGCTCCTTGAAGTCCACGGTATCGGGCAGGCCGCCGACATTGTGATGGCTCTTGATGACAGTGGATTCGCCGCCCAGGCCGCTCTCCACAACGTCAGGATAGATGGTGCCCTGTGCCAGGAAATCCACCTTGCCGATCTGCTTTGCCTGCTCCTCAAAGACGCGGATGAACTCCTCGCCGATGATCTTGCGCTTGGCCTCCGGATCGGTGACGCCGGCCAGCCTGGAGAGGAAGCGGTCCTTGGCGTTGACCCGGCGCACGTCCACATGGAACTGGTGGGTCATGACCTCCTCCACCTGATCGCCCTCGTCCTTCCGCAGCAGACCGTGATCCACGAAGATACAGGTCAACTGATCGCCCACGGCACGCTGCAGCAGGGCGGCAGCCACAGAGCTGTCCACGCCGCCGGAGAGAGCCAGCAGCACACGGCCACTGCCGATCTTGGCCCGGCACTCCGCCACGGCCTCCTCCAGATAGGACGCCATGGTCCACTCGGCGGTGAAGCCGCAGATGCCGTATAGGAAATTCTGCAGCAGCTCCTTGCCGTACTGGGTGTGGAGTACCTCCGGGTGGAACTGCACGCCGTAAAGCTGCTTCTCGGCGCACTGGATGGCAGCGCAGCGGCAGCCATCGGTGGAGGCCACCACCTCGAAGCCGGGGGCCAGCGTCTCCCCCTCCACGCCGTGGCTCATCCAGTACACGGCGGTGGCGGGGATATCCTTAAATAGAGGGCTCTTGCCGTTATGGGTCAGCTCTACCTTGCCGTACTCACGGGTCTCGGCCCGGCGGCACTGGCCGCCCAGCAGATGGATCATCAGCTGCTGACCGTAGCAGATGCCCAGCACAGGGATGCCCATAGAGAACAGGGCGGGATCCACCATGGGAGCATTTGGCTCAAACACCGTGGCGGGGCCACCGGTGAAAATGAGAGCGTCAGGCTGGAAGGCCCGGATATTCTCCATAGACTCCCGCCAGGAGCGGATCTCGCAGTATACACCGCATTCACGGACACGGCGAGCCACCAGCAGATTATACTGGCCGCCGAAGTCCAGCACTAAAACCTTTTTCATACCGGATCATCCTCCCGGAAGGTGATGTGGTCGGGCGTAGCCTCCTCGATAACGGCCAGAGAGTGGATGTTGTAGCCCTGCTCCCGGAAGGAGTCGCCGCCGTGCTGGAAGCCCTTTTCCACCGCCACGCCGATGCCCACCAGCTCGGCGCCGGCGGCATGGACGATGTCGATGAGACCCTGCATGGCGTAGCCCTTAGCCATGAAGTCGTCGATGATAAGGACCTTGTCCTCCGGCCCCAGCCACTCCTGCGCCACGATGAGGGTGGCCTTCTTCTTGTAAGTATAAGAGAAGATCTCGCTCTGGTACAGGCCACCCTCGATGTTGTCGCTCTTGGCCTTCTTGGCAAACACCATGGGAACGCCGTACTTATTGGCGCAGATGGTAGCCAGAGCGATGCCGCTGGCCTCGGCGGTCAGCACCATGGTGATCTTGCTGACGTCAAAATAGCGAGCGAACTCGTCCGCCAGTTCCTCCATGAAGGCGGTGTCCACCCGATGGTTCAAAAACCCGTCTACCTTGATGATGTTGCCGGGCAGGACACGGCCCTCCCGACGGATGCGCTCTTTCAATGCTTCCACGATCTACACTCCTTTATTATAGTCGCTGGTACTCCACCATATTGACCCTATTCTGCCCAATTTCCGGGGGAAAAACAATAGGGAGAAAAACCAAGCTTTTCTTGGTTTTTCTCCCGGTATTTGTCAGTTCTCCCAGTTCAGAGGCGCACCTGAACGCTGGGATAAGCTGTCCTTTACGAAGTCGGCAAACCGCTGGGCCGCCGGGGTCAGAGGCACGTCCCGCAGGACGCACAGATCCACGCTGCGGGGCGGGATCTCGAAGTCCGTAGCCAGCTTCCGCAGTCGACCTTTCGACAGCTCTTCGTGGACGAATTCTTCCGTGACGCCCGCCACCCCGAAGCCGATGGCCGCCAGATCCACCAGCAGGCTCCGTGCACCCAGCTCGATCTCCGGATGCAGCCGCTGGCCATTTTGCAGGAAGTACTTCTCCAGATACAGCCGGGAGGAGGCCTTGCGCTCCAAAAGAATCAGGGGGAAGGCGGCGATCTCCGCCAGAGAATAGACATGGCCGAAGTCGCAGGGATAGCCCGCCGCCGCCACGAACACGGAGTGGGTGGCGAAGCAGGGGTGCGTCTCCAGCGAGGCGGACTCCTGGGGGGTGCTGGCAAAGGCAATATCCACCTTGCCGGATTGCAGCAGGCCCAGTACCTTGTGGCTGCGGCCGGAAACGATCTGGATGTGGATGGCGGGATACTGCCGGTGGAATCGATCCAGATACGGCAGCAGGAACTGGCTGGTGACGGTGTCGCTGGCGCCGATGGTCAGGTGTCCCATCTGCAGCTCCCGGCTCTGGGACAGCTTCTCCTCGCCGGTCTCCAGCAGGCCGATGGCGCTGCGGACGTACTCGTACAGCATCCGGCCGTCCGGTGTCAGGGCCACGCCACGGGAGTTGCGGGCAAACAGACGGGTCTGCAGCTCGCCCTCCAGCTGCTTGATGGACTGGCTGGGGGGGGGGCGGGGGGGGTCTCTATGAAACATTCACCCGTCAG
>OGRH01000994.1_pt1 | contig 19959 bp, 17 predicted proteins | sample 1553461 | NCBI WGS metagenome assembly OGRH01 (sample SAMEA2580092, study PRJEB22360) | human gut metagenome | biome: human gut; feature: human-associated habitat; material: faeces | place: Denmark | collected 2008/2010
CTTAAGATAAGCCTTATGATTAACAAGTACAATACTAATGCAAGAAATCTGTTAGGTCTTGTTTACTGTGAGATGGGTGATGTAGTTGAGGCTTTAAGCCAGTGGGTCGTAAGTAAGAATTTTACACCTGAAGGCAATATTGCAGGACACTATATTAAGAAGATACAGACTAACCAGAACAGATTTGAGATGATTACAGGTACTATCCGTAAATATAATCTTTCTTTGAAATATGCCAAGGAAGGCAATCTTGATATGGCTGTAATACAGCTCAAGAAGGTAGTTGCCAATAATCCACAGCTTATTAAGGCACATCTTCTGCTTGCACTTATATATATTAAGCAGGACGAGCTTTCAAGAGCAAAAAAGATGCTTAACGCTGTTCTTGCAATAGATAAGAATAATACACTTGCACATATTTATCAGAAAGAGATAGCAGAAAGAAATGCAGCAAAGAAAGCGGAAACATCAGGCTCTTTCCTTCCTAAGAGAAAGGAAAAGGATATTGATAAGAAACCGTTAAGCGGCAACGATGTTATTCTTCCAAGATCGTCATATAAAGAACCAAGTAATGGTGCAATAACAATAATAAATGTATTGGCAGGTGTTGTAATAGGTGCAGCATTAATATGGTTTCTTATTGTTCCGGCAAGGAATAAGGGACTTACACAGGATTATAAGAAAAGTCTTCAGGAGTATAGTGAGCAGTTATCTTCTGGTAATGTAGAACTGAATTCTATGCAGAAAGAACTTGAAGAGGTTAAGGCGCAGAAGGATGCACTTGAGCAGCAGCTTGGCGTTGTTAATGGAACAGAGGGAAGCAACAAGCTTTTGGTATCAGTAATAGAGGCAGCAAGTGATTATATTGCAAATAAGCCTGATGATGCTGCGAATAAGCTTGTTGATATAGATGTCAGTGCACTTCCAAGTGAGTCAGCAAAGACTTTATATAATACAATAGCAACGGCGACACTTCCGGCAGCAGCACAGAATTTCTATGACACAGGAATGACAGAGTATTATAAGTCCAACTATGAAGTTGCGGCAGAGAATCTTGTCAAAGCATACAAATGTAATAACAGTGCAGATTCAGCTTATTATGCAGCTAAGTCATATGTAGCATTAGCAAAGACTGATGATGCAAAGAAATACTATAAGTATATTGTGGATGATTATTCGACTAGCGGATATTACAAAGAAGCCAGCGATTATGTTAATTCACATTGATGAGGTACTAAAAGATAAGCCCCCGGCAAAGATAATTCTTTGCCGGGGGCTTTGTTGCAGAATTAGTGAAGTGTAAAAGAAGAGAGGAAAGAGGAGATTATTATGTCAGAACAGGTTAATACAGCGGATGAGCAGGATGAAATCCAGCATATGGATTATATATACATGGTTAATGATGACAAGCTTATGATACGAATGAATGCAGAACTTGACCATCATCTTGCAGAAGAGATGCGTCAGGTTATAGATGATGTAATAGATAAAAGAGGAGTAACTCATATAGTATTTGATTTTACTAAAGTGGATTTCATGGACAGTGCAGGAATAGGACTTATAATGGGGCGTTACAAGAAGGTTATGGATAAAGGTGACATAACAATCGTGGGAGTCCGTGAAAGTGTTAAGAGGATACTTCTTATATCAGGACTTCATAAGATAGTTAACATATATGAGCTTAAAGGACAGGAGGCATAAGCATGATAGAGAATAACAATGTTGAATTATTATTTGAAGCCAGGTCGGAAAATGAAGCATTTGCAAGGGTTGTTGCAGCAGCCTTTGTTACATATTTAGATCCAACAATCGAAGAATTGCAGGACATAAAAACAGCAGTTTCCGAGGCAGTAACTAACGCAATAGTCCATGGCTATGATAATGGTCCGGGAAAAGTAAGAATGAGATTAAAGGGCATACAGAATCAGGTAATAATAGAAGTGCACGATGACGGACTTGGCATGGAAAATGTTGCAAAAGCAATGGAACCTCTGTATACAACCAAGCCTGAACAGGAACGTTCAGGAATGGGATTTTCGTTTATGGAGGCATTCATGGATGATTTAAGAGTTGCGTCGGCACCGGGCAAAGGAACAACAGTTCTTATGAGAAAGAAAATAGGGGAGTAATTGATAGGATGTGATGCTATGGATCAGACTAAGGATTGTACCAGGGAATTGATCGCTAAAGCACACAATAATGACAAAGAGGCCAGAGAGAAGCTGGTAACAGACAATCTTGGGCTTATATGGAACATAATTAAAAGATTTAAGGGGAGAGGAACAGAACAGGAGGATCTGTTTCAGATAGGCTGTATAGGGCTTATAAAGGCAATTGATAATTTCAATCTGGATATGGATGTTGCATTTTCAACATATGCAGTTCCCATGATAACAGGTGAGATAAGAAGATTCCTGCGTGATGACGGAATGGTAAAGGTCAGCCGTTCCATAAAAGAAAATGCGGTAAAAAGCATGAGAATGGCGGGACAGCTCCGTGATACATTGGGCTGTGAGCCGACAGTAGAACAGATAGCAGCTGCCTGTGAGCTGTCAGTTGAAGATATAACACTGTCAATGTCAGCTTCAATGGAGGTCGAATCAATATATAAGACAATCTATCAGGGGGATGGAAGCGAAGTAATGCTTATGGACAAGTTAGAAGATAAGGCAGACATTGGGGAAACCGCATCAAGCAAAGTTGCGCTTGCACAGCTTATGGAAACACTTTCACAGCGTGAAAAAGAGCTTATCAGAATGCGTTATTATGATGATTACACACAGATGCAGGTTGCTAAGGAGTTTGGAATATCGCAGGTGCAGGTGTCGCGGATGGAGAAGAAGATTTTAAGTGGCATGCGCAAGCGGCTGTTTGCGTGAAGGATTCATTCATATATTAACGATTCCGCCGCTGTGTCCGTCTATGGCATATGCCCTCAGGATTTCTTCATCTAGTGGGAGTAAATGCCGCCATCTGTATAGTTTATTACGGTGCGGATAAACAAACGCGCTTCGCTTGAACGAGTTTATCCGCACCGCTCTTTTACATCTGGCGGCATTAACTCCCACACGATTCGAAATATTCGGGCGTATACCATAGACAGACACAGCGGCGTAGTTTTATGCTGAATGAAAACAGTGATGGGACTGTTTTGTGCCGGTATGGAGTGCGGTGGGCTAGGGCAGGCTGTTGCAGAAATAAAAGCTTCATGAATAATTCTGCGGGCATGTACAATACTAATACTAGCAACGGAGGGTTTGTTATGTCAGAGAAGATTTATTTGAAGATTGACCAGCAGAGGTGTGTTAAGAAGCCTAGGGTCACTATTGGGGATGTGATGACTGTTTATTGCAGTGATAAGGATATGATTGAAAAAATCGGACATATAACACTTGTGGAGTTTACGCTGGGCAAGTATGACAGGAAGGTGTTTGATGCACTTGATGTTGTGGGCATTATTCAGAAGGAGTATCCGGATGCAGATATTGAATGTCTTGGGGAATGTGATTTTGTTGTTGAGTACAAGAAACCGGAGAAGGAAGGCACAGTGCATTGGATTAAGGTAGCTGTTATATGTTTTATAACAATGGTTGGAAGCGGGTATGGAATTATTGCTTACAACAATGACGTAAGTACGACGGATATATTTGACCGGGTGTACGAACTTCTTGGAGCTTCTGCATATAAGGCAACGAATGCAATGGAGATTGCCTATGCTGTGGGATTGTTTATTGGAATTGTTATATTTTATGACCATTTTGCGGGACAAAAGCTGTCAAAAGCACCAACACCGCTTGAGGTGGAAATGGATAAATATGACAAAGATATATCGGAATCTGTTATTGACAGGGAAGGTGGAAAATGATAGCGGTTATTATTCTTATAGGGGCTATGTCGGGAGTGTTTACTGCTGCAGGACTTTTTGCACTTATAACCAGTGTTGGTGTTATTAACAGATATGCTGATGTCAGCGGTACGAGCAGACATGTGTCTCTGTATGAGGAATGTATAATACTCGGTGCGACGGCAGCCAATGCTGTATATGTTCTTGGAATCACGGTTAGAATAGGAATGACGGGCTGTATTATATTCGGACTGATATCCGGAATATTTATAGGCACATTTTTAATAAGCCTTGCAGAGACAGTTAAAGCATTGCCTATATTTGTTCACAGGGCAAAGGCGGGCACCGGTCTTGGTTTTATTGTGGCGGCGACAGCGGCAGGAAAAGCACTAGGACAGCTTGTATATTACTTATATATGTATTGATTTTGCATTGCAAAAAGGGAGGATTTATGCACGATATTAATTCTGAAAGCGGTACCAAAGCTGATATTGAAAAAAGAAATGAAAGCTATAATGCTTATGTAAAAAATGTTACGCCTAAAGGAAGCTGTGTGGCAAAATGCTTTAAGGCATTCATTGTTGGTGGCTGTATATGTGTTGCAGGACAGATTATTTTAAATGTATGCAAGTGGATGAAAGTGCCTGACACGGATGCAGCATCTTACACAACACTGATACTGGTATTTTTAAGTGTAATTCTTACCGGACTTAATATTTATCCGTCTATAACCACATTTGGCGGAGCAGGAAGTCTTGTTCCAATTACAGGATTTGCAAACAGCGTTGCTGCACCTGCGATTGAGTATAAGAAGGAGGGACGGGTGTTCGGTATTGGCTGCAAGATATTCACGATTGCCGGTCCTGTTATTCTATATGGAATATTTTTTAGCTGGTGTGCAGGACTTATATATCTGGCTTTAAAGCTGATACATGTGCTGTGATTCTTGATTAAGAAACATCTGTATGGTAGAATCATAGGAACTGTTTTAAAGAAATGCGTAGGATACGAGGATAATATGGCAACTTTTTTAGAAGATTATTATAATAAATTTAATGAAGAAAAAAGACTGACTTCAAGACACGGACAGATTGAATTCCGTACATCGATTCATTATATACATGAGTGTATTGAAGAATTAAAGAGAGAAGGCAGAGAAAATATAAAGATTATGGATATAGGTGCTGGAACAGGCAGATACAGCGTTGCGCTGGCTGAGGAAGGCTTTGATGTAACTGCAGTTGAACTGGTAAAGCACAATCTTGGAATATTGAAATCTAAGAATTCATCAGTTAAGGCTTATCAGGGCAATGCACTTAAGTTAAAGCGTTTCGAGGATGAAACATTTGACATAACCCTGCTGTTCGGGCCGATGTATCATCTGTTCGGACAGGAGGATAAGGTTAAGGCATTAAAGGAGGCGGCCCGTATTACAAGGAAAGGTGGCTTTATTCTTGTCGCTTATGTTATGAACGAGTATGGTGTTATTACATATGCATTTAAGGAAAGACATATTAAGGAGTGTATGGAACAGGGCAGGCTGACAGAGGATTTCCACACGATATCTTCAGAGCAGGATCTGTATGATTATGTGCGTCTTGAAGATATTACAAAAGTTAATGAAGCAGCAGAATGTGAACGTGTGAAGATTGTGACACCGGATGGACCAGCTAATTACATAAGACAGTTTGTGAATCAGCTTGACGAGGAGGAATACGAGATGTTTTACAGGTATCATCTTGCAACCTGTGAAAGAGCTGATCTGCTTGGTGCTGCTGCACATACGCTTGACATAATACGAAAATAATACATAATTAATACATTTTTGGACAGACTACTTATAAAGACTAATGGCACATGAGTATGTGCGGAAACGAGGATTATGACTGGAAAACAGAGTCTGTTATTTGACAAAGATGTATATGTTAGATGTGCTGCAACAGTGGTTGGAAAGAAAGAGGCTGATGGTCCGCTTGGTGAAATGTTTGATGTGGCAGTAGAAGATGATATGTTTGGCAAGAAAAGCTGGGAGGAGGCTGAGAGCCACATTCAGGAGATGGCGGTTGACAAGCTGCTTATTAAAAGCGGCATGGCTGCGTCAGACATAGATTATATCTATGCCGGAGATCTTCTTGGACAGCTAATAGCAACATCTTTCGGTCTTATGAGATATGAAATACCGATGTTTGGTCTGTACGGAGCATGTTCAACGATGGGCGAGGCATTATCACTTGGTGCAATGTGTGTTAATGCCGGATATGCGCAAAATGTAATTGCCATCGCGTCAAGCCATTTTGCAAGTGCTGAAAAGCAGTTCCGTTATCCGCTCGAGTATGGAAACCAGAGACCAGTTGCATCTACATGGACAGTTACAGGAGCAGGGGCGTATATCGTCGGCGATAAGCCTCTGGATAAGAAAAAATGTGTTCTCATAAAGGGTATTACAACGGGAAAGATTGTTGATTACGGCGTTAAGGATTCAATGAATATGGGAGCATGTATGGCTCCAGCAGCAGCAGAGCTTATAGAAGCTAATTTCAAAGACCTTGATGTTGATAAGGACTATTACGATGCAATATTTACAGGCGACTTAGGAGAGATTGGCAACAGGATATTGTCTGAGCTTCTAAAAGAAAAAGGTATTGATATTGCTGATAAGCTGTATGACTGTGGAATGCTTATATACGAAGGGGAAACTAAGTGTTCAGGAGGAAGCGGCTGTGGCTGCAGTGCAGTTGTTCTTGGAAGCTGTATTATGGACAGACTTATAAGAGGAGAATATAAAAGAGTTCTTTTTGTTCCTACAGGAGCTTTGTTATCTACCGTAAGTTACAATGAAGGAAAAAGTGTGCCGGGCATAGCCCATGGTGTAATTCTTGAAGGAAAGGAGAGTTAAAGCCATGGATTTTGTTAAAGCATTTGTATGCGGGGGATTAATATGTGTTTTTACACAGATTCTTATGGAAAAGACAAAGCTTATGCCGGGAAGGATAATGGTTATTCTTGTAACAACAGGAGTTGTACTTGGAGCAGTTGGAATATACGAGCCGTTTGTTAAATTTGCAGGAGCGGGAGCAACGGTTCCTCTTACAGGATTTGGCAATGTCTTATGGAAGGGTATGAAGAAAGCAATAGATGAGCAGGGATTTTTAGGATTGTTTACAGGAGGATTTACTTCATGTGCAGTCGGAGTTTCAGCAGCACTTATATTTGGATTTATTGCATCACTTATATTTGAGCCTAAGATGAAGAAAGAATAAAATAAAAGGATAGTGGTTCGTTCAAATTGAACCACTATCCTTTTTTAATGATTAAGGCCGTTTGTCAGATGAATTAGTTTTACCAGATGTCTCTGTTGAGGCAGCAGTTGTTTCTTTAGAATTGTTCTTGTTGCTGCCTGTTCCGGGTGTAACCTTGGAAGGCTTGGTTGTTGCACTGTGAATAGTGCATAACTTAGATAACTCAGTATCTGTAATTGAGATATCAGCATCCCATGTCTTAAACTCAGAACCGTCTTTATCCTCGCCAAGCTTATCAGCAGAAGATTTCTTTCTCATAATCTTAGTTGTAACACTTGGACAACCGGAAGTAGCAATATCTCCGGATTCATTACATATTGAAACCTTAACATGTGTTGTACAGTATTCAGTAGGAACTGTGTCTTCAGTGAAATATTCTGTTATAACACAGTTTCCTTCAGGGTCCTGGTCACATAAGCCCTCAACAGGAAGAAGCCCTGACTTAGAGCATACAGCCGCCTCTACAATACCAGATGGCTGTTCATAACTTCCAGTTGGAAGATTAAGATTTTCATGAATTGTCTGCATAATTGTACGCCATATAACATTGTGGTTGACAACATTTCCAAGCTCTTTGGAGTTATCATCATAGCCTGCCCATATTACGGCTGTGTAATATGGAGTGAAGCCACAGAACCATCTGTCGCTGTCGAACTGTGTTGTACCTGTCTTACCTGCTACAGGCTGGCTTGAAAAGTTAGCTGTACGTGCAGTACCGTCAGTAGCAACAGAGCGTAATCCCTGAATAAGAAGCCAGTCAGAATTCTCATTAAGTACCTTATGCGTTTCAGGTACAGAATTATCGATAATAATGTTGCCTTCTGAATCAAGCACTTTTGTGTAGTAAATAGGCTTTGTGTAAGTTCCTTTATTAGCAATGGCTGCATAAGCGGCACACATGTCAATATTGGAAACACCTCGTGTCATACCGCCAAGTGCAAGTGATTGTACAACATCGTGTGCACCGTTGATTGCATTTTTAGGAGAAACCAGCGTTGAAATACCGAATTTCTCAAGGTAATTATAACCAACCTGGGGCGTAAGCTTTGAAAGAATCTTAACAGCAGGTACATTCTGTGAAACGGTAAGAGCTTCTCTTAATGTCATCAGACCTCTGTATTCACCTTTTGTAAAGTTAGTAACAAGCTTTGCATCAGTTCCTGAATAATAATAAGGAGCATCATCAATGGCAGATGCCAGAGAATATGTCCCTGTATCAAGGGCGGGACCGTATACAGCAAGTGGCTTAATACTTGAACCCGGCTGTCTTGCAATGTCATTAGATGCACGGTTTAAGCTTCGGTTAAGAGTCTTATCACCTCGTCCGCCGACCATAACTTTAACCTGTCCGTTGGTCTGATCCATTATAGTAAATGATATCTGGGGCTGTATTGTAAATGTAAGTGTCTCAGCATATATTTCACCACCCTCTTTAAGAAGCTCCTGCTTATATGCTTCAACATAACTTCTCGCAGCGTCTTCATCGGTCATTGTAAGACTGAAGCGGGTATCTCCAAGAGTCTTTGTGTACCAGTTGGCCATTGAATTATGTGAATAATATGAAAATGATCCATCAGTCTGCTTTATTGTTAAAGCATAATTGATAGAAAAATGTGTATTATCATTGTAGTTGCCAGGATTATTGATGACATCATCAGCAACCTGCTGCATCATTGTGTCCTGAGTTGAATAAACCTGAAGTCCGCCACGATATATAAGGCTTGTAGCCTGTGCTTCTGTATATCCCTTCTGTGACATAAGGTCAGAAGTAAGCTGATTGATAAGTTCATCAACAAAATATGAATAAGTTGTAGTTGATGTTCCGGCAAGTTCGATCCCTTCAAGTCTTGCATAGACATCATCGGAAACCGCTTCATCATATTCTTCCTGGGATATATATTCCTGCTCTTTCATATTGAGAAGGACCTGACTCTGCCGGTCTTTGTTTCTGTCGGCGTGCCTTATCGGATTAAGACCGGTAGGACTTTTAGTGATGGATGCAATTACAGCACATTCACTGATAGAAAGCTCTGATACATCCTTGTTAAAATATCCTCTGGCAGCAGACTGTACACCATAATATCCGTTACCAAGGTTAATGGTATTAAGATAATTCTCAAGAATGGCATCTTTAGACATTACTGTCTCAAGCTTTATAGCCAGATATTGTTCCTGAACCTTTCGCTTAATCTTTTCAATTGTAGATTCGTTAAAAGCATTAAAAACATTATTCTTTAGAAGCTGCTGTGTTATTGTACTTGCACCCTGTGACATCTCACCTGATGAAAGTGTAATTGAAGCAGCTCGTAAGATACCTCTCATATCGATACCATTATGCTCATAGAAACGCTCATCTTCTATAGCTATAAATGCATGTTGCAAATCTTTAGGAATCTGGTCAAGTGTTACATATGTCCTGTTAGCTCCGGCAGAAGAAAGTGTCTGTATTTCATTCTCATCTGAATCATATATCTTAGTTGCAAAGCCTTCAGGCGAAACATTAATAGAAGCTATATCAGGAGCATTTTCTATAATTCCCTGAAATGAACCGAATACAAGGCATGAACCTGCTACAACTAATGCTATTATTCCGACCAGAGCCAGCTTTATAAAAAATATACCTAATTTGGTGCCAAGCTTGGTAGTAGCTGAATTGAGCAGCTTTTTCTTTTGTTTTATGCCTTTATCACCATAATTCATATATTGTCCTCCTTAATAAAGTCATGATATTATAACATAAAAAGGTATGACAGGCAATCAATATGGCTGTATAATAACTAATATACATATATGTAAGAAGGAATCAGATAATGAAGAAGATAATATCAGGCGGAACAGGTGAGTTTACAGATAAGAAATCAAGATTTATAGCTAACATTTATCATATAGAAGATGAAGATATGGCAGTGAAAATAATAGAACAGCTCAGAAAGAAATATTGGGATGCACGACATAACTGTTATGCATATGTTTTAGGAGGCAAGAGCGAGATACAGAGATTTTCAGATGATGGTGAGCCGTCAGGTACAGCAGGTAAGCCGATACTGGAGGTGATTACAGGAAATGAATGTGGAAACTGTCTGTGTGTTGTAACAAGATATTTTGGAGGTGTCCTGCTTGGAACAGGAGGACTTATAAGAGCGTATACTAATGCTGCCAAGGATGCACTGTCCGCCTGCAGAATTGGTGAGCTTACAGAGGGGGTACATGCATTCCTTGATGTTGATTATAATTATGTGGGAAAAGTGCAGTACATATGTGCACAGAATGATATAACAATAGTTAATACAGAATATGCTGATGGTGTTACATTTGAGCTGATGATGGAGAATGCAGCAAGAAATATTCTGGAGAAGAATATGACAGAGATGTCATCGGGAAAGATATACTTAAGGGATATATGCAGCATGCAGATGTACAGGGATGATATAGGAAAATTGTGCAGATAATGTCTGAAATATGAATAAATTATTAACAGTGGTAAAAAATCACAATACAATGGTCGGATTCTGCTTAAAAGAGTATAGAATGTGTAAATGTGATGTAAAATAATCAAAAAAAACCAAAGTGCATAGTGCATTTTTTACATAAAAAACAAAGATTATATGAAGAAAAACTATTCTCACAAAATAATTTTTGATAAAAAATTTGGAAAAATGAAAAAATAATGAATGCGGGAAATGGCATAAATACTGGGTTTTCACAGAAAAAGCAAAAAAAATACAATAATTGTTAAAATTAGCCTTGTTAAAATAGTACAAAAATGCTAATATATCAATGTCTAAAAACGAAACGGGGAGATAATCCCCGCGAACCAAATTAAGGAGGGTTTTAAGGTTTATGAAAAAGACATTAAAGAAGTTTGCTGCAGTAGGTTTATCACTTACTTCAGTTATGGGCCTCGTAGCTTGTGGCTCTAACGGCGGCAATCAGGACGCAACAAAAGCAACAGTTGATTGGGCTAACGTACAGAAGCCAGAGCAGTTCACAGTTATGGTTGATGGTACTGTAGTTAAGGAAACTAACGGTGCTCAGGAATTCTACAAGTATCTTGGCGACCTTACAGGTCTTGATATTAAGTGGATTCGTCCAGAACATTCTAGCTACTATGATTCAGTTAAGAATGCATTCGCTTCAGGCGATATCCCTGATGTAGTTCTTCTTAGCTCAGATTTCCTTGCTAACTTTGCAGCTAACGGATATCTCTGGGATATGACAGATGCTTGGAATCAGTCAGCAACTAAGAACTCAGGAAGACTTATCGATCAGGCTGAGATTATTCAGTCAGGAAACATGGTTGCAGGTCCAGACGGAGAGAAGGCTCTTTACGGATTTTCACCAGCCCGTGGTAATGGATGCTGTACATACATCAAGTCTTCAGCTTTAACAGCAGCTGGATACAACCCAGAGGAAGTTGCATCTAAGACACTTACATATGATGAGTATTACAAGATGCTTAAGGATATGAAGGCTGCTTCAGCTAACCAGAACTTCGTTATCTCTTGTTCAGGTTTCATTGCTGGTGGTAACAAGGGTACTCCAGAAGCTCCATATACTAACTATCTTCCAGAATTCTATCAGAATGCTAACTTCACATTCTACTATGATGAAGCAGCTAAGGAATACAAGGATGGATTCGCTCAGCAGGATATGAAGGATGCTCTTGCAAGACTTAAGACAGCTGTTGATGATGGTATTCTTGATAAGGCTTCACAGAACCAGACAACATCAGATGCTCGTAATAAGTGGAACGCTAAGGATGCTTCAACAGCTTCTTCAGTATTCACATACTGGGCAGGTACATGGGCTTATACACTTCAGAACTCTATGGCTGATAAGACAGATAAGATTATCGCTATTAAGCCTATTAAGGAGCTTGGTACATATAAGGAGCGTCTTGCTACTGCTTGGTGTATTACATACAAGGCATATGAGAATGGTAAGGCTGAAGGAATCTTCAAGTACTTCATCGATACTATGCTTGATGGTGGAGATATCCAGATTGCATGGCAGTATGGTGCTAAGGGAACTCACTGGGATGATAAGGCTGAGACAGTTACAGTTTACAACTCAAAGGGTGAGGTTGATGAGAATAAGACTAAGACATATGAAGAAGGTGTATTCCACTTCCTTCCAACTCCAGAAGATAATACAAAGCTTATGTCTAAGAACCACATTGATAAGAGCTTAGCTATTGCTACATTTGGTGATAACATAGATCCAGGTAACAAGAGCGTTGACCCACTTATCACAGAGAACTATGCAATGTTCAATGCTAACAGCAAGCTTGAGACTCCACTTTGGAACACAGAAGTACTTAGCAACAATATCTCTGATATCAATACTAAGAGACTTGAAGTTGTTTCACAGGTAGTTCTTGGCGAGAAGACATATGATGAAGCTATGGCTGATTACAAGAAGCAGGTTGGTGCTAAGTGTGATGCAGTAATTGAGTCATTAAACGAAACAATTAAGAAGTAATTTAAACAATAATAATTATTAGATGTTTATACATCTTATGTTAGTATGGCGGCGCAGAGAAATCCGCGCCGTTTATACTGACAAAAAGGATTTGCTTATGAAATTTATTTAATAGGCATACGATAATAATTAGGAAAGAAGGTAAAAAAATGCAGTGTCCATCTTGTAACACAGAGCTTCCTAAGAAAGCAAAGGTTTGCCCTAAGTGTGGTACAGCAATAGGAAAACCAAAGGGAAACTTAAGAGTAATGGCTATCATTGGATTTGTTGTAATGCTTGTTGCAAGTCTTTTACCAATGGTACAGTCAGGCGAGAAGATTAAACTGGGATTATATCCTAAAGCTTATGCTTTCGGCTACATGAATATCAGTATGCCGGTTATGTGGTATTTATTTATTGCATGTATAGTTGTTGCAATTATTCTTGTAGTAGCAAGAAAAGAAATTCTGTCTATTATTCCGGTAGCAGTTTCAGTTGTTATTACAATTGTTTCATTCCTTGCATTCGACTTTAACAGTGTTGAAGGAAAAGTAATGGGTGGTGGTCTTAAGTTTGTTCCACATTCACTTACAGATCTTCTCAGCAATGGTTATAATGGTAATTCATATCATATCGGATGTGGATTAATTGTTCTTGTAATTGGTGTTGTTATAGCAATTGCAGGTTGCTTCATTGATGTTATGAAGCCATTTAAGAAAGATCTTCATGTTGATACTAAGTATCTTTCTAACTCATTAAATCAGAGCCTTTCTAATAAGATTTATTATTATAGAGGTTTCTACCTTATGTTCTTACCAGTATTTGTAATGATTATGTTATTCAACTACTGGCCAATGCTTGGATGCCGTTATGCATTTACATGTTATATCATTGGTAACCCTTATTATATGGGACTTTACCATTTTTCAACAATGTTCACTAACGATGTATATTTCTGGCAGGCATTTAGAAACACATTAATTTTGTCAATTATTAAGTTGTTCTTAAATACAGGTGCAGCTGTTATAATTTCACTTCTTTTAAATGAAATTACAAATATGATTTTCAAGAAGACAGTACAGACAATTATTTACCTTCCACATTTCATGTCATGGGTAGTTGTTGCTTCAGTTTTCAAGATGATGCTTGCACCATATGATATCGCTCCAGTAAACTCAATTCTTATGAACATGGGTCTTATTGATACACCTATTGATTTCATGAATTCTGCTCAGTACTGGCGTGGAACATTCTATGTCATGAATGTTTGGAAAGATACAGGATGGGGAACAATCTTATTCTTAGCTACATTATCAGGTATCAGCCCAGATCTTTATGAGGCTGCACAGATTGATGGTGCTAATAGATTTAAGAGACTGATATATATTACATTACCAGCTCTTGCTAATACAATTATTACAGTATTCATTCTTAACCTTGCTAAGGTTATGAACCTTTTTGAATCTGTATTCGTATTGCAGTCACCTATTACATATGCTAAATCACAGGTTTTACAGACATATGTATATACTAAGACATTCAGTGGTGGTAACTCAGATTATGGTTATACAACTGCTGTAGGTTTATTTAAGTCTTTCGTTGGTATGATCTTAGTTCTCGGTTGTAACTGGGCAAGTAAGAAAGTACGTGGACGTGGTATTGTATAGGAGGGAATAAATAATGAGTGATAGTACAACATTAGTTTACAAAAAGAAAAAGAAAAAATTTAAAATATTCCCATTAGTTAATGCAATATTCTTTATTATTGTTGCATGCTTGATTATGATACCAATTTATCGAGTAATTGTCAGTTCTCTTGATGCTAATACTTCATACAACTTTGTATGGTTACCATCTAAGTTTACATGGGGTGGATATACAGCAGTATTAACCAGATCAAGCTTATATACACCATTCTTGATTTCAGTTGTTACAACGGTTATCGGTACATTTGTTGGACTTTTAGTTGTAACACTTGGTGGTTATGTATTAATTCAGTGGGAGATGCCAGGAAGAAACTTCTTCGCTTATATGCTTCTCTTCACAATGATTTTCGATGGTGGTATGATTCCTAAGTACCTTGTTGTCAAGCAGTTGGGATTAATGAATACACTTTGGGCAGTTATTTTACCAATGTCAATCAATGTATATAACTTAGTTCTTATGAGAAACTTCTTTGAAGGTATCCCAGAGTCTCTTTTTGAGGCAGCTCAGATTGATGGATGCTCACCAATGGGTATCTTCTTCAAGATTGTACTTCCTCTTTCAAAGGCAGCTCTTGCATCAATTGGTTTGATGTTCGCAGTTAGTTTCTGGAATGATTATACAAACTTTAAGTTATATATTACTAAGAATAAGCTGTTCAACTTCCAGATTCAGTTAAGAAACATGGTTATTGATAGTGATATTCCAGTTGATGACGCAGTTAATCAGGAAACAATTGGTAATGCAGCTACAATCATTGCTATTCTTCCTTTCATGATTATCTACCCATTCTGTCAGAAGTACTTCGTACAGGGTGTTAACGTAGGTGCCGTTAAGGAGTAATGTTAATATTTTGAATTTATTTTGGACGAGCCTTTTAAGGCTCGTCCTTTTTTGCGCGAGTAGCGAAAAAACTGTATTTTTATTCGTCATTACCAGTCAAATAGTGGAATAATACTGTTTAACATGATACAATAAAACAAATATTGGTTAGGAGGAAAAAGGCTTGGATAAAAGTTTTGAAATTAAAGGATACATTAATAATGTATTAAAAGAAACCGGGCTTGAAGGAGCAGATGCATTTGATAAGGCACTTCTTCTTAATGCTTTAGGTAAACTTGAAGCAGCAGAGCATAGTGATGAATATAAGGATGTTATTACAGGTGAATTAGATAAGCTTATACAGGATAATACTATTAATATAGGCGAGAATGACCTTGTTAATTACATGTATGGTAATGCATGCTACAGTGTTGGAAAGAATGATATTGCTGTTAATATTGCCAAGCAGACAGAGAGACAGCAAAGAACAGAATCAGGATATTTTACAGGAGCTGAAGGTAGCAGATGCTTATGCACTGCATTTAAGGCACTGAGTTTCTATATGAATTATGAAACCAAAGATGGTGGGAAAGAACATTATAATGATATAATTGCGCAGTATAATGCAATATATGCAGAATGCTTTAAGAACGCAGGAGAGGCAGCACATGATGGTGATGTTAAGGCTGTAAAAGCACTTGCATTATTTGCAGCAGGAGCAGTTGATACACTTGAAGTTATGGATCAGGCATTGTATGAGATATTTGCAAGAATAAGAGAAATGTATAAAGCAGCAGTTTCGGTTCTTAATGATACAATTGATAATACAGATTCACAGTTTGTAAAGCTTATATATGCATATGCAGTATTGAAAGGATGCCGTATGAAGCTTATACAGACAGAAAAATATGCATCCAGGGCTGAGAAAATCTTTGAAAAAGCTACAGATAAGCATGTTGCGGATAAGAACAGTATGTCTGTATCAGCGGCGTATATAACAGCTTACAGCGAGTATATAAGAAACAGGGATTATCAGGATTACGGACGCAGCAATGGAGGTGTATTATGGAGTTAAAGTTAGTTATCAAGACAGGAAGAAGTGCTGTAGTAGAATTTGATGACGGTGGAAAGTATTATTCAAAGGAAGAATACACACTCCTGGTTAATGGAGAAGAATATGGCAAGACAGATAAGGTTGTTACAACAATATATGGTCTTAAGCCAGATACAGAATATAAGATTACAGCAGTGTATGCAGGAAAAGAATACGGACCTGTTGAATTTAAGACGGATTATGAATATGTAACACTTAATGTCAGAGAATTTGGTGCGTATGGTGATGGAGAGCATGATGATACTAATGCAATCCAGTGTGCAATTATGGCAGCTCCTAAGGATTCCAGAGTATTAGTTCCAGAAGGTGTTTATAAAATATCAAGCATTTTCTTAAAAGATAATCTTAATCTTGAGCTTGCTAAAGGAGCAGTACTTTCAGCATTTACAGAAAGAGAAAAGTTCCCTATATTACCGGGACAGATTGAGACATACGATGAGAAAGATTATTACAATCTTGGTACATGGGAAGGCAATCCTCTGGATATGTTTTCAGCAATTGTATGTGGTATTAACTGTTCAAATGTTACAATTACAGGTGAAGGAATTATTGATGGATGTACAACTCATGATAACTGGTGGAAGAATTGTAAGATAAGAAATACTGCATGGAGACCAAGATTATTCTTTATCAATAACTGTAGCAATGTGACTATGCATGGAATTACAGTCCAGAATTCACCATCATGGACAATCCACCCATATTTTAGTAAACATCTTAAGTTTATAGATGTTAAGATTCTTAATCCTGCTAATTCTCACAATACAGATGGTCTTGATCCGGAAAGCTGCCAGGATGTTCTTGTACTTGGAACATACATATCAGTTGGTGATGACTGTATAGCAATCAAGTCAGGCAAGATATATATGGCTCAGAAGGAAAAGACTCCTACAGAGGATATGACAGTACGCCAGTGCTGTATGAGAGACGGGCATGGTGCGGTAACAGTAGGAAGCGAGATAGCTGCGGGAGTTAAAGATGTTCATATCAGAGACTGTATGTTCATGAATACAGACAGAGGTTTAAGAGTTAAGACAAGAAGAGGCCGTGGTAAATTATCTGTACTTGATGATATTTCATTTGAGAACATTGATATGGATAATGTTATGACACCATTTGTTGTTAACAGCTTCTATTTCTGTGATCCAGATGGAAAGACAGAATATGTTGGTTCTAGAAAGCCACTTCCTATTGATGACAGAACACCTTCAATCAAGAGCCTTACATTTAAGGATATTAATGCGAAAAATTGCCATGTTGCAGGTGCATATATATTCGGTCTGCCAGAGAGTAAAGTTGAGAAGCTTACATTTGAGAATATTAACTTCAGCTATGCTAAAGATGCGAAGCCGGGGGTAGCAGCAATGATGCTTGGCTGTGATGAAGCAAGCAGACAGGGACTTATTGTAAGTAATGTAGAAAAACTTATATTAAAGAATGTCAATATTGAGGGCTGCGATGGAGAAGCAATTGTGGCAGATAATGTTGATAAGATTGAAAGAGATTAGTATAAATATACAGAAATATGAGGAATAATCATGAATTTACATGCACCAAAGGGAATTGATGTTGAGAATTGGTTCATTGAGTGCTATAGGAAGCATAAGGGGCATCCGTTAAAGATACTTATAGGGCTTTATAAGGGAAATTATAATAAGTTCTTTCTTGCAGTATTATTTTTCTTTATAAAGCATGCCCCTGTGTGGGTTCTGCCAATTGTAACGGCTAATATTATCAATGATATTACAAGCGGTTCGCCAGATACTATACAGAATATTATTATTCAGGCAATAATTATGGTTGCATTAGTTGTTCTTAATGTGCCAATGAATTATCTGTATACAAGATATAAATCATTAGCAACGAGGTATGCAGAAACAGGACTTAGAAAAGCACTTGTAAGGAAACTGCAGCAGCTTTCAATTTCGTACCACAAAGAGACACAGTCAGGCAGGCTGCAATCAAAGATAATGCGAGATGTGGAAGCGGTTGAGACGCTATCAACACAGATGTTTTTAAGCATATTAAATATTGCACTTAATATTGGAGTTGCACTTTTTGTTACGGTATCAAAGAGCCTTATAGTGTTCTTATTCTTTCTTCTCACTACACCTCTTGCAGCGGCAACTATGGTATTTTTCAGAAATATTATGAAGAAGAGAAATACTGAGTTCCGTAAGGAGATGGAAGAGACGTCTGCAAGGGTTATGGAGATGGTTGAACTTATTCCGGTTACAAGGGCACATGCACTTGAAGAGGAAGAAGTAACCAAGATGAGCGGACAGCTTTTTGCAGTTGCGGAGAAAGGCTATAAGCTTGATGTTATACAGGCATTATTTGGCTCGGTTGGATGGGCAATATTCCAGATTTTTCAGGTTGTGTGTCTGGGATTCACAGGATTTCTTGCTTTAAAGGGAAGTGTTGGTCCTGGAGATATTACACTTTACCAGAGTTATTTTGCAACAATAGTAAGTCAGGTATCATCACTTATGTCGCTTATACCGGTTATTGCCAAGGGAGTTGAGTCGGTTAATTCTATTGGAGAAGTACTTCTTGAAGAAGATATTGAATGCAATGATGGGAAAGAAGCACTTAAAAGTGTAGAAGGCGAGTTTGATTTTAAAAATGTCAGGTTTGCCTATAATAATACAGATAAACCAGTACTTCATGAGCTTAATCTTCATGTCGATAAAGGACAGACGATTGCACTTGTGGGAGAATCAGGAGCTGGTAAATCTACAATTCTTAACCTTGTTATAGGCTTTAATTTCGCCACAGACGGAGTTGTTACGATTGATGGACATGATATGAGAGATATTGATCTTAGAAGTTATAGAAAGCATCTGGCAGTTGTACCGCAGACATCAATATTATTCTCAGGAACTATAAGAGATAATATAACATATGGAATAGATGATTTCGATGAAGATACACTTAACAAAGTTGTTGACGCAGCTAATTTAAGAGATCTTATAGATTCACTTCCGGATGGATTAGATACAGTTGTGGGAGAGCATGGTGGAAAGCTTTCAGGAGGACAGAGACAGCGTGTATCGATTGCAAGAGCGCTTATGAGAAATCCTGAAGTAATAGTTCTTGATGAGGCAACATCAGCATTAGACAGCATATCTGAGAAGCTTATTCAGGAGGCACTTAATAATCTTACTAAAGACAGGACAACATTTATAGTTGCACACAGATTATCGACTATAAAGGGTGCTGACAGAATAGCAGTAATAGCAGATGGTCACTGCGTTGAATATGGAACATATGATGAGCTTATGGAACTTAAAGGCGAGTTCTATCAGATGAAATCAATACAGAGCTAAAAAATAATAGGAGACGGGAATATAACCCGTCTCCTTATTTATATGCCTGTCGGTTTTAATTACTTATTCTCAGCAAACCAGATTCTGAGTGTAGAGATAAGCTTTTCCTTAGAATCAACATCTAACTTCTGTACAATCTGCATGATTTCATTGTCAAGAGCTGTATTCTGGTATGACTTGTCAACGCTTCCTGCAAGATAATCAAGAGAAACTCCTGTAAGCTCTGCATAATATGAAAGCATTCTTAATGTCATAAGGTTACGGCCATTCTCAACGTTACTTATGTAACCAGGTGTAACCTCTAATGCCTTAGCAACGTCTTCCTGTGTAAGACCGTGTGCAATTCTTAACTTCTTAACTTTAGCTCCTAAATCGCTATCCATAATT
>OGRH01000996.1_pt1 | contig 19899 bp, 18 predicted proteins | sample 1553461 | NCBI WGS metagenome assembly OGRH01 (sample SAMEA2580092, study PRJEB22360) | human gut metagenome | biome: human gut; feature: human-associated habitat; material: faeces | place: Denmark | collected 2008/2010
ATGGACATTCTGTGCTGGATGCTTTGATGGAATTCTATGTTGTAAGTGCCGGTGGATTTGCGCATGCGGCAAATCAGAATGGAGAACTGGTTGTAAATGGAATGGCTTCGCAGCAGGCAGGATATGCTCTGGTTGCCTATGACAGATTCAAAAAAGGAAAGAACACACTGTATGATATGTCTGATGCAAAGCCATTATATATCCGATCCGTGGCGACAGCGGATGTGAAACTCAGCACCAGCACGTATGTGTACGACGGCAAGGCCAAGAAGCCGGGCGTGACGGTGAAGATTGGTGACAGAGTGCTTAAGGATGGCGTGGATTACACTATTTCATATCAGAATAATGTCAATATTGGCAATTCGGCAAAGGTAGTGGTGACCGGCAAGGGAATATTCAAGGGCTCAGCTAGCAAGGCATTTGTCATAAAGATGGCTGCGCCGGCTAAGACGAGTGTGTCGGCGGGTAATGGAGCAGCAGGCATAACAGTAAAGTGGAAGAAAGCGGCACGGGCTGACAGATATGTGGTGCTCAGAAAGGTTGGAAATGCAAAGAATTGGACGACTGTGGCCACCACAAAATCTCTGAGCTACACTGACCGGAAGGTTGCAAATGGCAAGAAATATATCTATGCAGTTAAGCCTGTTGGAAGTGGCGGGGAGGCTGCGTATACGACCCAGACAATATACAGGGTCAATCAGGAAAAGATAACAAAGATAAAGTCAACGGTGAAGAAAAAGTGCACTGTGACTTATAAAAAAAATGCGAGTGCTTCGGGTTACAGGGTGATGTATTCCACGGATAAGACATTTAAAAAGAATGTCAAGGTGTACAGGGCATCGGTAAACAAGAAGACAAATGTGACGTTGAGCGGACTCAAGGCGGGAAAGCGGTATTATGTCAGAGTTCAGGGATTCAAGAAGGTTGGAAAGACTTATTATTACGGAGCATGGAGCAAGACTGTAAATGTTGTGATCCGAAAGAAGTAGGGATATGGATAAGATCAAAGAATTTGTAAAGAAATATAAGAAACATATAGGCGGAGCTGTGGTTGTTCTGCTGATCCTGGTGTGGGCTTTCTGGTACGGAGGAAATGCGCCGGGGGCCAGGGGCTTCAAGCTGGAAAAGACCGAAGAGGGACTCACAACTGAAGCTGTAGGCGGTGCGGAACTGACGGAGACAACGAAGAGTGCGACAGAGGAAAATACTGATGCAGGGAATGACAGGAAAAAGAAATCAGACAGTTCTGTAACCGATATCTCCTCAGAGACTCATTCGGATTCTGATACATCGGAAACAGAATATCAGACTTCCGCTGAGAGCACATCGGAGAATGTGACGGAGCGAAATTCTGAGACTACCACGGAGAAGAAGACGGAGGCTACTACAAAGAAGAATACTACCACGGAGTCTCAAAAAACAACGGAGAATAAGCCGGGGACCACGGCGACTACGGAAAAGCGGAAACCGGATAAGACAACTGCTGATTCTTCTGCCACGACAAAGGCAACCACAGAGAATACAACTGAGGCGCCGAAGAAAACCTACAGTTGCACTATATCAATAGGATGTTCCACAATATTTGACAATCTGGAACTGCTAAGACCGGAGAAAAAGGACTATGTACCTGATGATGGTGTCATTCTGGGAACTGTGACTGCCACATTTGAGGAGGGGGACACAGTATTCGAAGTGCTTAAGTCGGTGTGCAGGGATTATGGTATACAGCTTGAATATTCATGGACGCCTATGTATGGAAGTTATTATATAGAAGGAATTCACAATCTGTATGAATTTGACTGTGGTGATGGCTCAGGCTGGATGTACTCGGTAAATGGCTGGTTCCCAAATTATGGCTGTTCAAGCTATGAACTCAAGCAGGGAGATGTGATAAAATGGCTCTATACATGTGACCTGGGAGCAGATGTTGGATCCGAGATGCATTGACAGATTCGCTGAGACATGGGTACTGGACATAGTGATTGATAGGAGATAAAAATATAATTGTGAAAAGACAGGATTCATTTTCCACATATCACCCTATAGTCAATCTGGTATACTTTATATTCACTATAGGATATGCCCTGGCATTTACCCATCCGGTTTGCCTGGGCATGTCTTTTATAGGGGCATTTGTGTATTCGGTATTGCTTAGGGGATATGATGGCTTCAGGACTAATATAAAATATATGATCCCACTTATATTGCTGACGGCGCTCATCAACCCGGCGTTCAGCCATCAGGGAGTGACGATACTCACATATTTTCCGTCTGGAAATCCGTTGACATTGGAGTCTATAATGTATGGAATCATGGCTGCGTTTATGCTGGTGACAGTGATATGCTGGTTTTCGTGCTTTAACTGTGTTATATCATCGGACAAGATGGTGTATCTGTTCGGCAAGGCGGCGCCAGTGTTGTCACTGATACTTTCCATGACACTGAGGTTTATTCCGGACATAGCAGGACAGTTTGGAAAGGTGTACAGAGCTCAGAGGGCATCTGGATACAAACCAAAAGATTCGTGTTTTGTGAGAATTAGAACGGGCTGCCATGTGTTTTCTGCCGTTGTAACCTGGGCTCTTGAACGGGCGCTTGTCACTGCAGACAGTATGAGATCAAGGGGATATGGACTTCCCGGAAGATCTGCATATTCACTGTATAGATTTAGAAAAAGTGATACTAAAGCGCTTGCATTTATACTTGTGTGTGGATTGTATGTGCTGGCAGGCAGTGTGCGCGGAGGATTTGCGTTCTGGTATTATCCGTCTATAAGAGGAAGTGTAAGTGGTACACTCACTGTAAGTATGTATGTAGTGTATGTATGTCTTATATGTGTTCCAATATATATGCAGGCAAAAGAAAATGTTAATATTCGAAAAATGTGACAAAGGAGAAGCCGTGAATATATTAGATATAAAAGAACTGACATTTGCATATCCCGATAGCAATGATGATTCGGGCGAGAGATATTTGCCTGATGCATTGAAAAATGTGACACTATCAGTGGGGCAGGGGGAATTCGTGGTCATATTGGGAAGTTCCGGATGTGGAAAGACCACACTTCTTAGGCAGTTGAAGACAAGTATCGCTTCTCACGGAAGATCGTCCGGGAAGATAGAGTTCAAAGGAAGAAGCCTGGAGGAGATGGATGACCGGACATCAGCAAGGCAGATCGGATTTGTACAGCAGGATGTCGATGCACAGCTTGTCACTGATAAAGTGTGGCATGAGCTGGCATTTGGATTGGAGAGTCTGGGATACGATAATGGATATATCAGACGACGCGTTGCGGAGATGTGTTCATTCTTCGGGTTGTCCGGGATATTCCACAGGCGTGTCGCAGAGCTGTCTGGCGGACAGAAGCAGATGGTGAATCTTGCGTCGGTCATGGCTCTGTCTCCGGAGGCGCTGATACTGGATGAACCGACCAGCCAGCTCGATCCGATAGCTGCGAATGAATTCATAGCATGTCTTGTGAGAATCAACAGGGAGCTTGGCACGACCATCATCATGACTGAGCATAGGCTGGAGGAGGTGCTTCCGGTGTGCAGCAGAGCGGTGGTCATGGATGAAGGCACAGTGCTGTGTCAGGGAACTGTCAAGGAGGTAGCTGCCACCCTGAAAAATGAAGGACAGAGGTTAAAGGAAAAAGGTATAAACAGAAATGGATTGTATCTCTCCATGCCGGCGGCTGCCCAGGTGTATCTGGGGCTTGATGGCTCGGATGAATCTCCGGTGACCGTAGCGGAGGGGCGAAACTGGTTGTCACAGTTTGACAGTAAGTACAGGGAATCGGGGCATGAGGTTGCGCCTGGGTATGTGCTGGTGGATGAAGGGGATGCCAGGGAGGCAGATGGTCAGAAAACTGACCATGGTGCTGTAGAAACTACAAGAAAAATTGCGAATCGTCAGGACAAGTCCTGGGCAGTCAGGATAGATGAGGTTCACTTCAGATACGACAAGGGTTCGCAGGAAGTACTTCGCGGTCTTGATCTTGACATATACGAGAATGAGATACTCATGATAAATGGAAGCAACGGATGCGGCAAGTCGACGTTGCTCTCCCTGATAGCGGGGGTAAATAAGCCGTACCGTGGAAGAATAAAGATAAAACAGGGTAAAAGTGTGGGCATGCTCCCACAGAACCCGGAGCTTCTTTTCACAAGACGTTCTGTACGGGAAGAACTGGTGGACGCAAGTGACAGAAAAAAGTTGGTGGACATAGTGAGGTTCTGTAAGCTGGAGCATTTGATGGACAGACATCCTTACGATCTGTCAGGAGGAGAGAAGCAGAGGCTGGCACTTGCAAAGGTACTTCTGTATGATCCTGATATTCTGCTCATGGATGAGCCGACAAAGGGGCTTGATAATGGGTTTAAGGCAGAACTCAAGAGTATGCTCAGAGATCTGCAGCGACATGGCAAGACCATAGTGGTGGTGAGCCATGATGTGGAATTCTGCGCTGTGGCGGGAGACCGCATAGCGCTGCTGTTCGATGGCGAGCTTGCCACAGTGAACGGCGTACAGGAATATCTGGCGGGCAACAATTTCTTCACCACTGCGGCGGCAAGGATCTCCCAGGGAATACTTCATGGTGCTGTTACTGTGACCGACATATTGAGGGCATATGGCGTTTCTGACAGCGAAGCCGGAGGGGAAGGCAGCTCTGGTGGTGACTCACGTGAGTCCAGATGTGAAGATGCAGATGTGGATGATGATAACAGGATTCCTGACGCTGAAATAACCAGAGATATTGTGCTGACGAAGGAGCGGGAGACGGACCCCCTGAAATGGTGGCAGATACTCACGATATCTGTCACGTCGGTGATCATCATATTCTGCTTCTGGCAGACCATGGCCCAGTCCAATCTGGCAGATCTTGTGCAGAGAGGGATGACCATCACGTCAAAGGGATGGAAATATCTGGCTATGTATGGAGTGATGATATGTGCCATAGCGGGGCTGCTCCTTGCTATAAGACCTGTCACCAAAAAGAAGAACGAGGATATCGTCATGGAAGCTGCCGGTCACAGATCCGTCAGGAGAACGATATTAAGTATAGTGGCTATGCTCGTTGTGATTCCACTTACGATATGGTTTGGATGCGAGAGACTTGGAGACAAAAAATATTATTTTATATCTCTGCTGATTATAATAGAGGCAATGATCCCGTTCTTCGTATCATTTGAGGGAAGAAAGCCCAAGGTAAGGGATATAGTCATATTGGCGGTTATGTGTGCTCTGGCCGTCACGGGCAGGGCGGCATTCTTCATGCTCCCGAACTTCAGCCCGACCATGGCCATAGTGATCATATCCGGAGTGGCATTTGGCTGCGAAGGAGGATTTGTGGTCGGCGCAATGTCCATGTTCGTGTCTAATTTTCTGATGGGGCAGGGCCCGTGGACTCCGTGGCAGATGTTTGCCATGGGGATCATCGGCTGGCTGGCAGGTGTCTTGTACCGCAAAGGTGTTCTGCGGCGCGGGCGGCTGAGCCTTTGCATTTTCGGTGTGATCGCGTCCACGATCATCTACGGCGGCATTATGAATCCCGCGTCTGCCCTCATGTGGTCGAACACGATCAACTGGAAAATCATTTTAGGCTACTACGTCACCGGCCTTCCGGTCGATCTGGTGCGCGCCATTGCCACGTTTTTCTTCCTGTGGTTGATTGCCGAACCCATGCTCGAAAAGCTCGACCGGATCAAGACCAAATACGGCTTGGCAGAGTAAGCAGTTTTGTGGAAATGCCATTTGGACTACAGAGATACACGATAGCTATCAATGTGTACGGACTTGGTTGCTTGGAGTAAAAAACTCCGCCATTGAGATTCCAAGCACCTTGCAAATTTGCTCAATGGTATCTACAGAAAGCTGGCTGCCTCTGCAGCGAGAGACGCGAAGCGTCGTGTAGGGGATGTTTCCGCTTTGGCATAGCTGGTATAATGTCATGTTTCTCTCATGCAGTAATTCATCCAATCGTGCGTGCGTATTCAATGTTCTTTCACTCCTATCAAAAAAAGCAGGATAAGCAGCCGGAGATCGTGCCGGAAGAAGCAGCCATCGTAGAACGGATCTACGAGATGTTCCTCGCCGGTCAGCCGGTCAAGGTGATCGCCCAAACACTGCAAGCAGAAAAAAATGAGATCCCCGGAAAGAATCTCAGCTTCAGCAAGAACATGATCATGAATATCCTGCGGAACGAAAAATACTGTGGTGACTGCATCCTTCAGAAAACCGTTACGGTCGACTGCATCTCCAAAACACGAAAAGCGAATCAGGGTGAAGCGCCCATGTACATTGTCGAGAACAATCATCCAGCGATTATCAGCCGTGAGGTCTTCAACCGCGCACAAGAAGAACTGTCACGCAGAAATTCACTGCGGCTTCAATCGGATAAAACCGCAGTTACGGCAAATGGCCGATACTCAAAGTATACTTTGACGGAAGTCCTCCACTGCGCAGAGTGCGGCAGCCGGTATAAGCGTGTCACATGGAATATCCGCGGAAAAAAGAAAATCGTCTGGCGTTGCGTCAGCCGTTTGGACTATGGCAAAAAGTATTGCAAGGACTCCATCACCGCAGAAGAAGCTGCCCTGCATGGGGCCGTTGTCCGGGCGCTGAACCGCTTTCACGCGGAGGACGAGTCCACCTACCTCACGCTTATGAAAGCCACCATCGGAGAAGCCATCGGCATAAATGGCGGTTCAGAGGAAATCGACCTGCTCACGCGCCGCATCGACACGCTGAACAAACGGATGCTGGATCTTGTCAACGAAACCGTCGCCGCTGGAAAAGACGTAGAAAGCAGCGAGGATGAATTCAAAGGCATTTCTGATCAGATCGAGCAGCTTAACCGCCGCATTGCCGCAATTCAGGAGAGCATCCACAAGGACGGCTCCCGCCAAGCGCGGCTGGAGGAAATTCAGAACATCATCGCCGAGCGCAATGCGAATGAAACACAGTACGACGACAGCATCGTGCGCCAGATGATCGAGTGCATCAAGGTACATAACGATGGAAAGCTGACGATCATTTTCGGCGGCGGGTATGAGATCGAGGAAACACTATAGAAAGCCAGATCGCAAGACACAGAAAAAACTGGAGGTATGCGCACACTTTTGCAAGAGTTTTCTCTGAGAGGTTGGTATCACATTTTGATACCAGTCTCTCAGAGAAAACAGATAAATATTTTTCACAAAGTGAACTTTTGACGGATTACCCTGTATAATAAAAAGGAAACTGACAAAGGAAACAGAAAATATGATTTATTACATTGCAGATATGCATTTTGGACATACGAATGTGCTCCGTTTTGATAATCGCCCATTTCCAGATACCGCACAGATGGACGATACTCTGATTCAAAACTGGAATGAGCGCGTCACGTCAGAGGATACAGTCTATGTGCTCGGCGATGCGTTCTGGAAAAACGAAGAAAACAGTATTCGGATTATGGAGCGGTTGCAGGGACATAAGCACCTGATTCAAGGCAACCATGACCGCGTGAAAGGAAAGCTCCGCCCTTATTGGGAGAGCATCGAGCAGTACGCGGAGGTCAACGATGAGAATCGGCTGGTGATTCTGAGCCATTACCCGATTCTGTTTTATAAGAACCAGCATTATGGCGCGGTCATGCTGTACGGGCATGTACATAATACGCGCGAATGGGAACTCGTTGAGAAGTGGAAGAAAGAGCAATGGGCGATGGGCATTCCGAGCAGACTGATCAACGTTGGCTGCATGATGGAGTATATGCGCTATACCCCGCGCACACTGACGGAGCTGCTGGACGCCAACCCGATGCCGGAGATCGCCAGAGTTCGCAAGGACGGAAGTGCAGTTGAAAGCGCGGAGTAGTAGAACAAACGGGAAAGGACGTGGGATCTGAATGAAGGTTACACCGCTGAAAAAACAGAGTAAGAAAAACCAGCGTAAATTTCATGCAGCCAAGCGCGGCACATGGAACGGCGTTTCGCCGGTCACCCGCATTGTGCAAAGCAAGCGGCTTTATGATTGAAACCGTGCAAAGCAGGAGAACCGTCGGGATGAGGATCGTTGATACAATAGCTGGGGCGCAAAGAACGCCATGAATTATGCAATATCTTTTTGGGTTGCACAGTGACCATTAAACAGTACGCTGCGCCAACACGGAAAAGGATTGCCGAAAATAGCTGAAACCCTTGAAAACACTGGGGAAATCATTGTTATCTTAAAGGGTGCAGCTTGCCATACCGCACTTCTTCGGAAGTGCGGTTTTTCTTTGCCTAAAAACAGCTTTTTAACAAGATTCATACTGCTTTTCTGAATCTTTTTCATAATTTTGATTTTACTTTAAAACACGTTTTTAACATCTTTGAAGCATCTTTTTTGCCGAAAATACGACAGTGGCACGCTTCCAATGTGGCACCTATGTGGCACCTGTTTTCAGCCAAATGCGGCACAGACCTTTTGTGCGGTGCTTTGCTGGCGCGATTCGTGCTGATAATGCGTATAAACGCGCAGCGTCATATTGACTGTGGCGTGTCCTGCGAGATATTGAATCTCCTTGATATCCAACCCGCTTTCAAACAGCCGTGTGATGTAGGTATGCCTGAGCTGGTGCGGACTACCTTGGAGTGCGGCGCGGTTGTCCAGAGATCGGCAGGATCATCGACTGTGCGGCTTTCAATCGTCTGCCGCATTGACTTGAAACTGCTTTTGGACAGCGGTTTGCCATTTCTCATGTGCAGCACATATAGGCTTTTTGCGCCCTTGCGCTCCTTTACAAGCTCTGCAAACAGCGTGGGCGGTATCGGAATATCCCGGACTGCGGCAGAGGTCTTGAGGGTGTCGCTGACGGTCGTTTGCGCGTTTGTGAGCAGCGCATTGTGCCGAACATGAATCACACCCGCAGGAAAATCAACGTCTGACCACATCAGCCCGCAAAGCTCTCCGCGCCGCATACCGGTTTGAAGTGCCAACAGGCAGAAAAGATATGCCCGCGTTCCTCTCGTCGCGTCCAAAAGGCGCTGAGACTGTTCAGCGGTGAGCGTCTTCCTGCGTTGCTTTGCCGCCGATTCGCAAAATTGCCGGGACTGGCGATTTTGCAATCAGGTTGTTATCCACGGCTGCATTAAAAATCCCGCGGAGCACCCGTACTACCTTATCCGCTGGTCGAAAGCGGACAATGCCGTCTCTGTCAACTGAGCAGAGCGGCTTCTCATTCCATCTGACGTGGATCAGCCCATCTTCCAGCAGCTTTGCATCCAGATCTCTGCGCAGGAGCTTCTGTTCTACCTCTCGCAGATATCTTTCTTTCTGCGGTGCGTTTTCTTCGCTCATTTCTAACCTCCAATCTGTAGCGCCCTTTTTGAGCGCAAAAAGGGCTGGACTTGGTTCGTGAAAACCAACAATCCAGCGCCCATAACTTTGTGAAAGATTTTTCTTCGATTTTTCTGAAATCCAGCCGCTGAACTGCTCCCTGTCAAGTAGACAAAGCAAGAAATAAAAACTATGCAGAGGATTCTATAACATGTAGGGTTCTCTGCGTTATTATTTTGCTGAAGCTGCGATGAATTCCGCCGGTGTCATACAGCCAAGCTTTTTCTGGTACCTGTCATTGTTATAAAAATCAATATATGCGCAGATCGTCTTCCGCAGAGTTTCGTAATCCTCGAAATGATAGAGGTAATACATTTCTGTTTTTAGGATGCCCCAGAATCCCTCCATTGGGGCGTTATCAAGGCAGCGTCCCACGCGGGACATACTCTGGCATACGCCGGCGCGTTTCATTTCTTTTCGGAAGGAACGACTGGTATATTGGACGCCCCGGTCGCTGTGCAGCAGCGGTTTTGCGTCCGGATATTTCTGAAACGCCTGCTCGAAGGTGTCCAGCACAAGAGGTGTATTATTGCGGCGGCTCAGGGAGAACGCAACGATATTCCTTCCGTACAGATCCAGCACAGCACTCAGGTATGCCTTGCTGCCAGAGCCGTATTTGAGTTCTGTTATGTCAGTCACCCATTTCTCATTCTGCCGGTCAGACGAAAACTCCCTGTTCAAAATATTTTCCGCGGTGTATTCCGCCGGGATCTTCTTCTGATACCGCCGCTTTTTCTTCCTGCATACAGACCGCAGTCCAAGCACGCGCATAAGACGGTAGATCCGTTTCAAGTTGCACTTTAGCCCATAGCGGCGTTCCAAAATGATCTTCATCTGCCGGTATCCGGGAATACCGCGCTGGGTCTGATAAATCTCGGTAATGAGCCCGGCCAGTTTCTCGTCCTCCGTTTGCTTTTGGCTCACGGCGCGGTTGAGCCATTTATAATATCCGGCCTTGCTGACGCCTACCGCAGCGCAGAGCTTATAAACAGGCCATCTGTGTTCCTCGTGCAATTCTTTGATGGCCTGATACGCGGCAGCCTGCCGCACGCCGCTGAGATCCGGCGAACTGCGGCCTTGGTGTCGGTACTGCTGAAGCTTCCGATGCAGCACAGCCTCCATTTCCAGCTCAAGATTGACCGCTTTGAGATGCTTATTCTCAATGACCCAGTCGGAAAGTTCTCTGGAGCACTCCCGATCCTCTCGCAGACTGTTGAGACCCGCCGCGTGATACTTCCGTACCCACCCATAGATCTGCTGGTATGTAAATCCGAAGCGCTCTGCTGTCAGGGCGTAGTCCCTGTCATGGGCGATGCAGAATTCCACCGCCTTCTCTTTTTCTTCTCCGCTGATCCTGGCCATACATGTACCCTTCCTGGCTCCGCCCGCGGGACGGAACTCTTTTTGGCCATTATACAACGAAACCCACTTCTCAAGCTGTGTTCTCGACCGAATCTGATATTTTTTGCAGATTTCCTCTTCACTCATCCGCCCGGACAAATAGGCTTCTACCGCTTCGCGCTTGATCTCCTTGGAGTAGTGATGGTTTCCGGCCCGATGGCATAGACCTTCCGTGCCAAACATTTCATAATTTAACAGCCATTTTTGTAGTGTGCTCCGGCTCACGCCAAATCTCGCTGCGGACTGATTGAGACTTTCGGTTCCGACGAGACTGTGTTTTACCGCAATGATTTTTATTTCCGAACTCACATAATTCATTACTGACATAAGAATGCTCCCCATCTGAAGTAGTTGCAGATTTTTACTCTCTGCTTGTCTACTCTATGGGGAGCATATCAGCATATCACGCCGCAGCCCTCTGAAAAAGGGCGCTGGCTGCAAAAATCCCCTTGAAAATGGAAAAGCAGAGGTTCAAATCCTGTTTGAACCTCTGCAAGCTGCGATTTCATCTATGGAGTTACCTAAGAATTTTGAGAATAAAAAATTGCCGAACCCCTTGAGATGACTGGCTATTTTGCCATTTCATCTATAGTGTTCGGCAATCATGGTGGAGACTGGCGGACTCGAACCGTCGACCTCTTGCGTGTGAAGCAGGCGCTCTAACCAGCGGTGCTCGCCGCACGGGCAGAAAGCCTTGCGGTGCAAGGCTTTCTATCGCTTTTTCTACAGCCTGTAGTTTGCGTTTATCCAATCCAGAACGCTTGCGTCCTTTATTATTATCATATCGCCTGATAATGCTTTTGTCAATTTTATTGGACAATACTGAACAACTACAATTATTTTCAATCATCTTCCATCATCCAACAGCAACTTGAAAGAACACTCCCCATCTTTGTATCATCTTAAAATCAAGTCCTAAAAAGTTCAAGCACTCTGCCGTTATATGGGAGAGTGCTTCTGCTACAATAAGGCCATAAAGTTGAAGGGAGGAACGCGATGAAATAATGCAAAAACATACGGGTGGCACCCAACGCCGAAAGGAGTGTTCTTCTATGAATACACATTCTTTGTTTTCCTATGATTTTCCCAAGCGTTCTATCATCGCAAGTGCAACCACACTGAAAAAAGCCCGCAATCCGCAGAGTGCAGAATGTAAAATGCTTCTGCGAATGATGTCCGAACACCCGGATTTTGAGGTTGCCGAAAAAACCATCCAGAAGAAACCCGGCAAGCAGACCTATAAGGGGCTGACGTTCGGCACAATGGAGGACTATATCCAGACGCAGGACAACAGCAAAAAGCAACTGGCGATCTATCAGGCTGTCCGCCGTATGGCGAAGATCAAGGGCAAGGAATATGCCCTGACCAAGCACTGGTTTTTACAATCCTATCCCGACTACAAAGAAAAGGCAATCGCCCAGCAGGAGCTTCACGCACTTCTTCCAAAAGAAGAAACAAGTGTGGTATCGCTTGCGAACGCCGCAAATCTTTGATGCAGGGAGGGCAAGAAAATGCGTAAGGATTATAAGATTGATTTTGCTTCGCAGACCATTACCATTACTGCTGCCTTTGAACAGGCAATGTCCAACCCTAAAAGCGACGCATACAAGACCATCCGGAAGCTGTGTGCGGATTTCCCGGATATGCGGATTGTCAGACGCACGCACCGCACCCCAACCCGCTACACCAGCAAGCAGGGCGATGTATCCGCCTGCAATCCCTATAAGAACCTGACCTATGAAAAGATGGAGCAGTTCATTTCCGCGCTGCCCAACAGCACAGAGTATCGCAGGCAGTATGACTTCCTGAAAACCTACGCTTCCGGCATTCAGACCAACGGATACAGTATTGTGCGGAATTGGTTCGTTGCGCAGTTCCCCCTCTATCGCAAAGAACCGCTGTTTTATCTGACCGGTGAGCATATGGTTCTTTCTGCCTCTGACTTCCTGAAAAAGCAGGAAGCTATGAAGCAGAGCGCGTAAAGGAAATTCAAGTCAGACATTTAACAGAATATAGAAATAATGAGATATTATGTGGTAAATGTCTGACTTAAAAATGGGAGAAGATTATGCTGGAATGTAGAACCTATTCTTATGCTGAGTTATCCGCGCTGCTTCATACGCGGGACAGGCAAGGTATCGTGCGCAGATTTGAACGTTGGGAAGTCAAATATACCACAACAGGCCGTGGGATAGGGCAAAAATTTGCGATTACAGAAATCGGAAATCCGTTCAAGGTCTATTGCATACTGGACCTCGGCTTTTCCCCACAAACAGATTTCACGAAGCTGGCCTTTTTTACCTATTATCTGCTATGCGACGATGAATTTCAGCAGCTGCCGTCTGCGCAAATGGAAGAATACTTGCGGGCCGATGGGCATACACTGTCCCGCCAGACCATTTCCAACTATCTTTTGTGTCTGGAAGCGGCAAGTTTGATTTGCCGTGGATTTGACTATCTCTATTATTTTGCATTTGGAGGATATCACAAGGACACGGATGAGATAACCTATAAACGTGCGTGGTCAGAGCATTGGGAGCGTATTCAGCAAGGATGGCCGTCAAGTGAATCCATTGTCCAGATGCGTATGGATTATGGAGGCGTGGCAAGAAAGCACCCACTGTTGATTTTTAGCGCGTTTTTCAACCCGATGTATGGACAAATAATAGACTGGGCATTGGAAGCTATGAACGTGGATTTGGGCAAATCAGATTGATTTGCCCAGTCCGCTTTTAATATAGGAAAAAGGAGAAAACACGATGTTAGAAAAGAATGTGCCGGAATACTATCCAACGATGTATCAGGACGGCTATACCCCAACAGAGATTTTAGCCGCAATGCGGAAGAAGATGCGGCAGAACGTCCAAGAGCAGCGCTAGAACGACAGCCAGCGTTCCAACATACACCTCACTGCGAAAGTGGAGGTGAAGAAATGAAAATTGACAACACAGCGCAGGAGAAGCGCAAGAAAAAGAAGCAACAAACGCAGCTTGAATAGATGATTTTCTCCGTCATTCAGTCCTGCATCAAAACAACAGTGGACGAAGCGATGAAAGAGATATTCAAGAACTTCAAATAAACAGAATGCGGTTTTTAAGTCAGACAATTAACAGAAAAGTATAGAAATTCACTATTATCTGTTAAATGTTCAACTTAAAAACCGCTTTTTTCTTTTTCCGCAGCCGTGTTTGAAATCCAGAAGCCCATTTCAAAATTATCCAGCCACGCCCAAAGAGGTCAGGGCAGCAAAAAAGATTTCTCCTGAAATACACCCCCTGTCCTCAAAAGGGTGCTGCGCGTTTGCTGAACAGAATTTGCCGTGTATCCGGCTGATTTTGGGCTATTGGAGCAGGCAGAAAAGTGTATAGGAAATCAGTTGTTTTCTTGGGCAGCCGCAGACGGCTCTTTTACATACTCCATCAAATCCCCCGGCTGACAGTCTAACACTTCACATAGCCTTGCTATGGTCTTTGCGTCAAGTCCTCCTGTTCCGTTCTTTAATGCGGTTAGTGTTCCTTGACCAATCAATTTCTCTTGACGGATTTTGTATGTTGTATAACCTTTTTCTTTCAGCAGTTCAAACAGTTTTGCATATGAGATGGGCATTTGCCAAAATCGCCTCCTTTTCCATTGTCCCTATTATAGCATCGAATATACACAAAATCAAGTGTATAATTCCTATAAAAATAAGCACCTATTTTTGTGCATATTGCGAATTGAATAAGCACTTAACTTTGTGTATAATGTAGACAGTTGATAGAGATACCCACCAAACAAATCACCATCCAAAAGGAGAACAAGACAATGAGCAAGAATGAAATCGTGAGCATGATTGAAACCATGAATAACTACGACGAGCTGGCAAGCAAAGCCAAGGCAAAGGTAGATGCCATCCGCGACGCGCTGAAAGAAGAAATGCTGCGGCTGGACACCGAGGAATTGAACGCAGGCGCTTACATTCTCCGCTACACCAACATCATCAGCAATCGGTTCGACACCACCACCTTCAAGCGCCTGTATGCCGACCTCTATAAAGACTTCACCAAAGCCGTCAGCAGCCGCCGCTTCACAGTCAGCTGCTAAAATTAAGAATAAGCTCCGCGGGCAGGAAATGCCCGTGGAGCAGAAAGGACAGAGAGATATGTTGATATTCGATGAATTGTGGAACGGGGCGTTCAGCCCGTGTGAGCATCGCTATGAGCGAAACAGCGACTATGACGTTGTAAGCCGCCGCATCAGCGCCCAGATGGATGTGCTGCGGCAGAACGCCTCCAAGAGACAGAAAAAGGTGTGGGAAGCCTATGACCGCGACCTTGCCGAGCGCGAAAATCTGGAACAGCAGGACGCCTATTATCAGGGCATTCGGTTCGGCGCACGGTTTATGCTGGACGTGCTTCTGGAACAGCCCGGCAGCTATGAGGCGCGGTGATGAAAGCGGGCTATGCCAGATGCTCCACCAACGAGAGCAAGCAGGACATTGAACGGCAGGTGCGGGAGCTGAAACAGGCGGGTGCGGAAACCGTATATCTGGAATACGAACACGGGGACGCGGCAGTCAAGGAACAGTTGTCCTTGCTTCTGGAACAGGCACAGGCGGGCGATACCATCATCACGTTAGAGGTTTCAAGGCTTGCCAGAAGCACAAAGCAGTTATGCGAGATTATAGACGCAATCGGTAAAAAGCACTTGTGCCTTGTGATTGTTGGCAGTATTACAATGGATTGTCGCAGCGGACACGCAGACCCAATGACAGAAGCCTTTTTGCAGATGGCAGGCGTGTTCAGTCAGTTGGAGCTTGCGATGATACGCGCGCGTGTTCGGTCTGGAATGGCAAACGCAAAAGCCAAGGGCAAGCAAATTGGCCGACCACATTTGACCCGCGACGATATTCCCGCGTCCTTCCTCCGCCATTATCCGGCGTATAAGGGGAAGCAGTTAAATATCAGCGAGTTCGCCCGCGTCTGTAATCTCAGCCGGACAACCGTTTATAAGTATATTGACCTTTTGGAGAATGGATAAAACAAGTCATACATTTAACAGATATTAGAAAAGCAATTTTCTTTCTGTTAAATGTATGACTTGAAATTTTACCATTGGTTATTGCTCCATCGCCCAAAGATTATCCGCATTGAATTTAACAGAATAATGATTTCCCGGCTGACCGCAGAACAGGCACATCCCCTTAACTGCAATCATATTATCATCCGGAACACCATTAAGCGGGAGCACAAGGTTTGCCGTTCCTATTTTGATGTTTCCGTTATAGATTTCTGCCTGAATGGTTCCATCGATTGTAGCTTTAACATCACTGAAGATATAATATTCAGAATACTTTAATCCAACTTTTGCATTGACAAAACAAGTTCCAGTTTTAGAAACAGAAAGCATAATGTCCTTAAACCGCAATACGTCAAAGCATTGCTTGGGTGTCTCTCGCCCAAGTAATTTTGTTTTTGTTTCGTTTATCATGGCATTAAGCTCAGAACATCTTGCCTGTAAAGCATATTTTTGTTTTGCACCATTCATGAACATTTGGCTACGAATATCTGCTGTTTCGCGAAGAATTTGACTATTTCTTGCTCGAATCTGAGCGTTCTCTATTTGCGTATTCACCGCCGTCGCAATGCCTGCGCCCGGCCCTGCCAAACCGTTTGCCAAGCCGCCCATAACAGCCCAGTCATGTTCTTTTTCCAGTGGTGGTGCGACTGTCAATGAGATTGCATCATCTGTCGCTCGTAGCCTTCGGGCAGTCTCATTGTATTCCTTGGTAAGCATCGCAATTTTCTTTTCCTGTGCTCTATAGGAAGAAAACTCATTCAGCACATCGAATTGCGCCTGTTCTTTCGCTTTCAACTCCGCAAGTTCTTTTTGGTGCGTATATTCTTTATCTGCCTTTTGCTTTTCTTGATAGCATTGCTTTGCTTCGTTATACAGCGCTTCAATATCCGTATATGAAATATTGGATTTCTTTGCAATCAAGGATACTTTCTGCCTATCCTTTTCGGATTTACAAGAGCGAACATTATTCTGAATGCATTCGTTGTAGAATCTGGCAAGTTCGTCATTTTTTATTCTCACATCTGCTTGCCTATATTCGATTACGCATTTTATTAACGCATAGACAAGAGGCAGCAGCGCACAAGCAAGGATGATCCATCCTGCCGCAGAATAAATGAACACCTGTTTTGGGGTCGACCTGTAAGAATCAGCCTGAATAAACAAAATTCCAGAGATCCCTATCGCTATGAAAGGCAGTCCTATCAGCGACCAAGTTTTCAAACTGCAACGAATCCCTACAAAATACATAGAAACCATAAACACTGGTATAAAAAAGCCCGTAACCGCCAAAATAATGCCCCAAAAGCCCATAATTATTTACTGCCCCCTCACGTATTTTTATCATCTTTTATAAATTGGATTCGTTGCGGTATTACACGTATTGTATATCCATACTTATTCGCTCTTTTTGCAACAGCAGATCTCTTTTCTGCATAATTTTTATCTTTTGGAAATTCCGCCCCCGTTTTGTTTGCGTATTGTTTTGCCGTTAATTCAAAATCGTTTCCCTTTTGGAATAGTTCAATCATTTCATCAAATTTAGGCTGTGCTGACATTGGAATCTCTCTCTTTCTTTTTGTGGTAAATACAGTATATAACATTTTGTTTTATATTTCAATATAACAAACTGTTTTCTCTATACTTTTCTGTGAAACTTCCACAAAGGAGCACAGGAAAATGTATAGACGCATCCGCGATCTGCGCGAGGACAGCGACCTGCTGCAACGGGACTTGGCTGAATATCTGCAATGTTCGCAGGTCTGCTACTCCCACTACGAAATAGGCAAGCGCGACATTCCAACAGACGTTTTGATAAAGCTGGCTGATTTCTACCACACCAGCACCGATTATCTCTTGGGACGGACAGACGAAAAGCAGGCGTATCCCGCATCCAAGAGCCGGAACGAGGAATAGACCATGCCCGGACAGCCGTTTGACCGCATTGCCGTTTTATACAACTACCTGTTTCATAACACCAGCAAAGGGCATACCGTCGCTGTGGCGGACATTCTGACCAATTACCGCAACCACGGCTATGAGCTTGAAATCAAGTCATTCTACCGCGACAAGGACGTTCTGAATGCCTTGGACGGCATTGAAATTGCCTATGACCACCGCACGCGCGGCTACTGGATGAAAACAGACGGATTTGAGCCGTATGAGCTGCGGCTGATTGTTGACAGCATCCAGTCCTCCAAATTCATCACGCAAAGCGTCGCCAACAGGATTACAGCAAAGGTCTTGAGCCTGACAGACCGCAATACCAGCGCCGGTCTGAACCGCCGGTCATTCGTCGCAGGCCGTATCCGCAGTATGAATGACAGCGTGGTAAAGGACGCAGACAACCTCCATATTGCTATCCAAAAGAACCAGAAAGTGCGCTTCAAGTATTTCCACTATGACCGCGAAAAGAAAAAGTGGTATTCGCACAACAATGAAGCCTATGTTGTCAGTCCTTTTGGGCTTTTGTGGAACGACGGAAATTACTATCTCTATGCCTACGACGGCGAGAAGTTTCGCCATTTCCGCGTTGACCGTATGGAGCACATCACTGTCTATCCAGAGCCAAGAGAGGGCGCAGAAGCGTTCAAGCACATTGACCTGAACGCCCATCAAGCCGAGGTATTTAATATGTTCACCGGAACGGAAACGACAGTAAAGCTCCGCTGTGCCAACCACTTGGCAGATGTGATTTTGGAGCAGTTCGGCAAGGACACGATGCTGATTCCAGATGGAGCAGATGATTTCACCGTTTCTGTTCCAGTCCAAATCAGCAAGCCGTTTTATGCGTGGGCGGCAGGCTTTGGAGCAGATATGAAAATCCTGTTCCCGCAGGCCATAGTCAATGAAATGCGGGCATTCATTCAGGAATTATCCGAGATGTATAAAGATGATGGGAAGATGTGAAAACATCTTCCCATTTGTTCATTGTTGCTATTGGATGTGTGAAGATGATAGAAGATGATGGGTTATCTTCTGGCAGACAGCTTTGCAATTCGCTCCGCATTTGCGTTCATCTGTGCCAGCGGAGAAAACCGGTCAAAGCTCTTGGCAATATCCGCATCATAGATGTTGCAATAATGCTTTGTCATTTTCAGCGTCGCGTGTCCCAACAGCTTTTGGAGCGTGAACGCATTTCCTCCGCAGTCCACCAAGTATTTCCGGGCAAAGGTATGACGGAACAGATGAATCGACGTTTTTTCGACCCCTCTGCTGTGATTGTAGTGCGTAATCGCAAGACGCAGAGCATTTTCCGTCAGCATTCTTCCGTATTCATCACAGAATAAATAGTCCGTCTGCTTGCCTCCGCGAATTTTCATATACGCCCGCAGAATATTTACCATCTGACTGCATAGAGGAACGGCCTGAACCTTATGCGTCTTGGTGTGCCGGAATATAATCTGACTGTCCGCAAGAAAAACATCTTCAATCAGAATGTTCCGGACAGTTGCGGCGCGGCAACCACAGTTCAGCAGGAAATTGACAATAACCCAGTTGCGATATTCGCAGAAATTACAGCTTGCCGCAGGGTTTTTCAGCAGCCGCAGCAGTTCTTCGTCCGTATAGGTTTCCTTGACTGTTTCGACCTGTTTATAGTTTGGAACATTCAGTGCCGTATAGCCCTGCTCGGCACACCAATTCAGGAAGGTGCGGAACACCCGCAGATAACTGCTGATGGAGTTGTGCGCCAGCCTGCTCTGCCGCATTGAGACAACCATTCTGTCAAGGTCTGTTTGCTTTAGCACATCGAACGTCAGGCTTGTATCCAGATGCTTTCCAATCGACCGGAAATGTGCGTGGTAGGTTTCGACTGTTTTGTCCGAAACGCCCTTTGCAGTTTGGGCGACCACGAAATCTTTGAATGCCTCTTTTATGGACAGATTTGCTCCTGCCTGTTTCATCGTAATTTTCATAAAAAGTCAGACCGCCTGCTTTCTTCAAAAATCGCAAAGAACGTAAGCGGTCTGACTTTTTTCAGGGGAAAAGGAAAATCCCTTGAAAACACAGCGTTTTCAAGGGATTGGTGGAGACTGGCGGACTCGAACCGTCGACCTCTTGCGTGTGAAGCAGGCGCTC
>OGRH01001017.1_pt1 | contig 19532 bp, 12 predicted proteins | sample 1553461 | NCBI WGS metagenome assembly OGRH01 (sample SAMEA2580092, study PRJEB22360) | human gut metagenome | biome: human gut; feature: human-associated habitat; material: faeces | place: Denmark | collected 2008/2010
CAGCCACATTCAGGCTGTCCACTCCGTGATACATTGGTATCTTCACTGTGTAGTCGCTGGAATCTATGGTCTCTGTCTTGAGGCCTTCTCCCTCGGTTCCCAGTATTACTGCAAGTCTGTCGATCTGCTTCAGCTCCGGGTCGTGTATGTCTATCGTGTCATTTCTTAGCGCCATGGATGCCGTCCTGAAGCCCATACTGTGAAGTTGTTCCATCCCAAACTCCGGCCATATGCCATGATCTGCTTTATTGTGTGCAAGACCCAGGGTGTCAAATGTAATATATGTCCACGGTATCTGGAACACCGTTCCCATGCTGACCCTTGCCGCCCTCCTGTAGAGCGGGTCACTGCAGCCCGGCGTGAGCAGTACAGCATCCATCCCGAGTGCCGCCGCACTTCTAAATATCGCTCCCACATTTGTCGGGTTCATCACTTCCTCAAGCACCACTATTCTGGCGGCATGTTCACACACGCTCTCAACAGACGGCAGCTCTGCCCTCCTCATGGCGCACAGCATCCCCCTTGTCAGGGCAAATCCCGTGAGCTTCGTGAGGACATCAAATGGTGCTGTGTATATCGGTATATCTCCGCACCGCTTTATTATATCCGCGCACTGTCCTTCCACGTGCCTGTCTTCCAATAGAATGGACACTGGCTCGTAACCCGCATCCAGTGCCCTCTCTATGACCTTTGGACTCTCAGCTATGAACAGCCCGGAAGCCGGTTCATATATGTGCGCCAGTTGATTCTCTGACATGCGCGCATATATATCAAGCTCGGGTGCCGAAAGGTCGGTTATATTTATTATTCTCATATCTGTACCTTATCCAGTGCATTTTCAAGATCTGCTATTATGTCTTTTACATTCTCAATGCCCACCGACAGTCTCACAAGATCAGGACTTACTCCTGCCGCCAGAAGCTCCTCGTCATTCATCTGTCTGTGTGTAGCTGATGCAGGATGAAGAACGCATGTATGTGCATCCGCCACATGTGTTGCTATCATCGCAACCTTGAGTTCCTTCATGAAGGCCTCCGCAGCAGCTCTTCCTCCCTTGACGCCAAATGACACAACTCCACATGTGCCGTCCGGCATATACTTCTTAGCACGCTCGTAATACTTGCTGCTCTCAAGTCCAGGATAATTTACCCAGGCTATCTTATCGTGTGCCTCGAGGAACTTCGCAACCGCCAGTGCGTTCTCACAGTGACGTGGCATACGCACGTGAAGCGACTCCAGTCCAAGATTGAGCATGTACGAATTCATAGGTGCAGGTATCGGGCCGAGATCTCTCATAAGCTGTGCCACGATCTTGTTGATATATGCGCCGCCTTGGCCGAACTTCTCTGCGTATACCACTCCGTGATATGACTCATCAGGTGTGGTGAGTCCTGGGAACTTGTCTGCGTGTGCCATCCAGTCGAATTTGCCTGAATCCACGATCGCCCCACCCACGGTTGCATCATGTCCGTCCATGTACTTCGTGGTGGAGTGTGTGACTATGTCTGCGCCCCACTCTATAGGTCTGCAGTTGATCGGTGTGGCAAATGTGTTGTCCACGATGAGTGGTACTCCGTGTGCATGTGCCGCATTTGCAAATCTCTCTATATCGAATACTATGAGTGCCGGATTGGCTATGGTCTCGCCAAACACGGCCTTGGTGTTCGGTCTGAACGCTGCCTCAAGTTCCTCGTCCGAGCAGTCAGGATCCACAAATGTAAATTCCACACCCATTCTCTTCATGGTCACAGCAAAAAGGTTGAAGCTTCCTCCGTATATGGTGGATGATGCCACAACGTGATCTCCCACTCCGGCAATGTTGAATACCGAGAAGAATGTTGCTGCCTGTCCTGACGATGTGAGCACTGCTGCCGATCCCCCCTCCAGGGCACATATCTTGGCTGCCACATAGTCATTTGTCGGATTTGCAAGTCTGGTGTAGAAATAGCCGCTCTCCTCAAGGTCAAACAGCTTACCCATATCCTCGCTCGTGTCGTACTTGAACGTTGTGCTCTGTACGATCGGTATCATTCTTGACTCCCCATTCTTAGGCTGGTATCCAGCCTGTATACACATAGTCTCTCTTTCCATTATTCCTTTATACTCCTTTGAATTAATAACGCTCTACTACCTTGCGCTCTATATTCTCATTGTTCAGAACGAACATGTATCTTCCATTCACCAGACGTATGTCCTGCTCTGCCGCGGATATATCTATGTTCAGTGAATTCCTGACAACCACATTCAGATCTGCATTATTGCTGGACAGCATGCCTGTGCCGTCTCTGCTTCCAAGTGCGAAGCACGCTTCGCCCTGAACCGCCAGCCTTGAGTTGGCGTCCGTCATGCGTATGTCTGCTATTCCATGGTCAGATCCCATGGCTATGCACGAATTGCCCTTAAGGTTCATGTCCACATGTGCTCTGCTTATATCTACGCTGCATCCATCTCCGTCCAGGGTTCCGACCGCCACGTATCTGTTGCCCGATCCTCTGAGCGATATGGATGTGTTCTTTATCGCGATATCTGCGTGCTGGCTCATCGAGCCGATGGCGACTCCATTTGCAGCCTCATAGGTTATGTCTATGTCCGCCTGCAGGAGATTCAGATTCACCGGGGTGCTTATGCTTCCAATAGCAACTCCGTTCTCGCCGTTGATATACAGGTCGTATCGTCCCTTCTCTATACGTATATCTCCTCCGAGTCCGGCGCCTATTGCCACTCCGTTCACACCGTTTGTTTCTATATTAATGGCGCCCTCCTGCTTGAACTTCATGACTCCATGCTTTGAATTAATGTCATTGCCTATTCCGTAATAGCTGTTACCGTTGACGCGGATCATTATATCCCCATCTCCGATAAATGTCACTCTGGACGACTCCGGTATCTTTATTCCGCCATTCCTGCAGAAATTCTTACCCTCAAGCATGATGTGCAGATCCGTATTCTCACCGCAGTCTATACAAGGCTTGTCACGGTCGCCCGAGAAGCTTACATTCTGCAGCACTATGGTTCCGGTGAAACCATCCTTTATCTTGAGTGTCATATCTGACTTGAAGCCCTGTGCGCCGACTATGCGGACATTGTTGTCGCCACCGGCTCTCTGTGCCACAACTATCTTCCTGATTCCCCGGGATGTGAGCTTCAGAAGTGATGCACTTCTCTCATGCTCCATGACAAATATGCTGCTGTTCTCAGCCACCTCTTCCTGTTGGTTGTACTGAACTATCTCATTCACAACCTGTGGGGATATGAGCTGTACCACCTCCGCGTTCGGATGGGCGGTATAGTATCCCTGAATGAGATCCGCACCGAGCTGGATGACGGTCTTCATCTCCTTCGTGGTCTCAACGCCCTCTGCCAGCGCCTTGATGTCGTTGGTCGAGGTGAATTCTATTATATCCTTGACGAAATGCTGTCTGTGTGGGTCTGCATCGATCCCTGTCAGAAGCATTCTGTCTATCTTCACATACTCAGGCATATACCTGAGAAGATTGTTTACATTTGAATAGCCTGAGCCGTAGTCGTCTATGGCGATCTCCATGCCATTTCCTCTGAGGAATGCCTTGAGATCATTCAGTTCCGCATCCGACAACTCTGCTCCCTCGGTAAATTCTATGACGATGCCTGCACACTGGAGCGTCTTCACCTTTGAAATGAATTCATTTCTGTCCTGTGCGTTGAGCATATGCCCCGGCATGCTGTTGATAAATACCTTCTTGCCCCTGAACATCTCAGGATTCGATGCCACGATCTCCACGACGTTGAACAGTGTGAGTTTTTCCACATCGTACAGTCTGTTCAGTCTCTCTGCACTCTCCAGAAGCTCAGGGGGTGACATTCTCATAGGAACCAGTATCCTCATAAGTGCCTCGTATGCAAATATGCTTCCGTCACGGGCACTTACTATAGGCTGGAAATGATATGTGAGCATGTTTTTGTCCAGTATCATAGCTACTATCTCATCTCTCTCCAGATCCCTGTTCGTTATCGTCGCTTTGTTGCGTCCCTTGGCATTGTTCTGTTCTTTTATGCGGTTCTTCTGGTTGACCGCATCGTTGATGAGGGTCTCCAGCTCGGCAGATGACTTGACCAGAGCCTTCTTACATCCGTAATATATACCGAGCTCGTAATCGTCCTTTCCGCCACTGTTTGCCGCCTCAAGCTTCTTCTTGAGTTCCTCGGCTATATATTCTCCCCTTGAGATATCGCCACTCTTTGCCACTGTGGCTATGACGAACTCGTCATTTCCCATCCTCATGGATATCTCGTATGGGGTAAGTACCTCATTTATCGACTGGGCAACATAGCTTAGGACTCTGTCACCCTCTGTTCTTCCGTAATTGCTGTTTATCTGGCGTGTATTCTTCAGATCCACCGCCAACACAAGTATCTCAGACTTCTCTTCAGCGGCCTGGATTATCATGTCATTTGCCCTGCTTATGAAGCCTCTGTAGTTGTACATTCCGGTGAGACCGTCTCTTATCTGATCCGCCTCAAGCTTGTTTAGAAGTACATTGAGTCCCTGATGTCTTGCAAATGACTCCATGTCCCTGGCAACCGTCTTGATCCAGGATCTGTATACATCTTCGTACACCCTCGGCTCTGCACCGTAGTTCACCACTGCATAGCCAAAGCTTCTGTCCTGGAAGAACAATGGTGTAAATATGAACGCTGTAGGATAATCCCTGTCCTCGTACAGCTCCGGCAACAGCTTCGCAGACTCGAATACGTCATCGTAGCGTATGTGTCTCTCTTCTTTTTCATCCGGGCCGCACTTTATCAGTCTGTATACATGATCTGTGTAACCGTGGCGAAGTGCCTCATCGCCGGTCATGACCTCCGGATTTCTCCAGTAGTCGTTCAGGCACAGATGGAAGCTCTCAAATGGTCTTATCTGGTACACGTATTCCGACACGGTGTCGAAGAATGACTCCACGCTCGTCTGCGCCACAAGGTCATCCGCCATGTTGTTGAAGCAAGAATAGAAGCCGGTCTCTGAGAGGTCTGTCTCCCATTTGTCTCTTCTGATCCTGACTGTCTCTCGTTCCCAGCCCTCACAGCCACAGGTTCCACCTATGTACAGCTCCACGTTGGACTTGAATTCCGGTACGTCATGTCCGTTAAGCTTTGCATCTATATATTTCATACAGTAGTGCCCGCAGTCATCCGCCGGTATGTCCGCAGATGTGATCGGAACAGGACTGTTTCTTCCGTCTTCTATGGAGTCATAGCCCACCACGGCTATGTCCTCGGGAACTCTTATTCCATATCTGTCAAATGCGGTGCACACTCCGATGGCCATACAGTCATTTGCACATGCGATCGCCTCCGGAAGTTTCTCTCTGGAATCCAGAATCCGGCAGATGCTCCTTATCCTTCACAAGCTCGTCCACCATGTAGTCGCCGCTGTCGTACCAGTATGTTCCATAATATATCATGTCGTCCGTAACCGGCAGGTTGTGCGCCTTCATGCTGTCTATGTAACCGGCGAGTCGCTGCTTGGAGTGTATGTGCTCTTTGAGTCCGCCCAGGAAATATATATTCTTGTGTCCGTGAACCTCTATAAGGTGATCCACGAGTTTTACTATAGGGGTATAATGATCCATCATGACCGTTGGGAATATGTTATTCTCTTTGTCGACTACCACTACCACACCATTTGCAAATTCTGACTGCAGGCGCTTCTCCAGCTTTTCTACGACTCCCGGAGTCTGTATGGTGTCCTGACACAATACCACAGCATCAAAAAGGTTAAAATTAATAAGGTTGTAGATGTTTGAATCGCCAATCTCCCTGTCTGTTGAATCCTGGTACTTCAAAAACATGGAAAATATGCAGACATCGTAATTCATATCATATGCCTGCTTCAGAAATCCCTGCATGAAGCGATTCTGTGTACTCTCTTCAACCTGTGCTGTTATAACGCATATTCTCTTCCTGTTGCTCATCTGATCATCCCCAACTGCATTTTTAAAACATTCTTTATGCAATTATATCATGTTTGCAGGCTAAAAAAAACCTTATTTATGCAATTTGACAAATGCCATAGTTTCTGTCTACATTTTTAGTCTATTTTTCACCTCAAGCGCCGTGCGAGTGGTTGCAAGTCCTCCACGCGCAGTCTCCTTCAGTGTATCGGACATGTCTGCACCGATACGTCTCATGGCATCTATGACCTCATCTACAGGGATAGCACTGTTTATTCCCGCCAGCGCCATCTGCGCAGATGTGACAGCATTTACTGCGCCTGCCACTATGGCCTTTCTGGTACCATGCCCTTTGCCGGTCGTCAGAAATAACCCATACAGGCACATCTTAACTACCTTATTTCAATTATAGACCACGAGTGCGGTTATTTGGAATTTATTATCTTAGTTTTTTGACTCGGATATACTGTCTTTTTTCTTTTTCTGCCCGAAAAAGCAGGAAAATTTTTTCGCAAACCCGCTTACTCTGCCTTGAGCACATAGAGTCTGGAATCATAGTCTCCGCAAGGCATATCCTCTCCGACTATCTCTCCCGCCGATGTGTCGCTGGTGATGAGTCCGAGGTTCATCAGCTCATCGCCATAGCATGATGGGCCTGCGATGACATTGACTGCAGAATCCTCTCCTTTGTCTCCTGACACTTTCTCATATATCAGCTTTCCATCCGGTGTCTTGCTCACTGTGAGCGCCTGTCCCCCGAGCACATTGCAGCTATATATCGCATCAGGATCAAGGCCGTGGAGCTTCATTCTGGTGAAGCATTTGTTCGGTGTGTAGAGTGTTCTGAACCACGCAACGATGGCGGTCTTCTTATCGTCTGATACGACCATCCAGCCGCACTCCTCATCGTCAAATGGACTTGCAAGCCTGTAGAATGTTCCGTACTGGATCACCTCACGGTATGCCTTCATGAACTTGACCTGCTTCTTGACCTCCTCTATCTCCTCGGCTGTGAGCTTGTTCAGATCCAGCTCATATCCAAATGTTCCGAAGTATGCAGCATTTGCACGGGTCTTAAGCGGAGTCTCACGTCTTGTCTGATGATTTGGCACAACCGAAACGTGGCTTCCCATACTGCTGATCGGGTAACACATGGATGTTCCATACTGGATCTTGACTCTCTCTATGGCATCCGTGTCATCACTTGTCCAGCCCTGTGGCGCATAGTAGAGAATGCCCGGATCAAAACGTCCGCCGCCGCTGGCACATGACTCAAAGAGTACATGTGGAAATGTGCTTGTGAGTCTCTCATACAAATCGTACACACCAAGTATGTATCTGTGGAACACCTCGCCCTGTCTATCAGCCGGAAGAGCCGCACTATAGCACTCGGTGATACTTCTGTTCATATCCCACTTCACATATGACACCTTTGCCGTGCTCAGTATCTTTGCCATCATCTCATATATTCTGTCAACGACCTCTTTTCTGGAGAAATCCAGAACATACTGGAATCTTCCGTGTGAGTCATGTCTTCCCGGAACTGAAAGTATCCAGTCTGGGTGCTCTCTGTAGAGGTCTGAGTCTTTATTTGTCATCTCAGGCTCGAACCACAGTCCGAACTTCAATCCTACCTTCTCTATATCCTCTGCAATTCCTGTGATTCCCTCCGGAAGTCTGTCTGGATTTGCAACCCAGTCTCCAAGGCCTGCATGGTCTGTGGTTCTGGCTCCATACCAGCCATCGTCAAGAACGAACAGCTCAACTCCGCACTCCTTTGCCTTCTGTGCGATGGCTATGAGCTTCTCTCTGGTGAAATCAAAATATGTAGCCTCCCAGTTGTTGATGAGGATCGGCCTTGGCTTGTCTCTCCCCTCGCCTCTTGCAAGTCTCTTCTGATACAGCTTGTGGAAAGTCTGGCTCATCTTGTTGAGTCCCTGATCTGAGTATACGATGACTGCCTCAGGAGTCTGGAAATGCTCACCTGCATCGAGCTTCCAGTCAAATGTATCCGGATTTATTCCGGCAAGAATGCGGGCTGTATTTCTCGTGTCAACCTCTGCCTGTATCTTAAAATTGCCGCTGTATACAAGGCTTATTCCAATCGCCTCTCCCTGGTTCTCGTCCGTTGTCTCTCTCTTCAATGCGATGAACGGATTGTGCTCATGGGATGAATGACCACGATTACTGCCTATCGACTGTACGCCCTGCTCGAGATCCCTTGTTATTATGTGGCGCTCCCTTGCCCATGCGCCTGAGAGCTGCATCCACTGATAATCAGGATCAGGGAGATCCAGGCACATACTGTAAGCAGTGGTGAGATGTACCGCCTCTGTGCCTTCATTTACATACTCCACACTCTTTGCTATGACTGGTCTGTCGCTCCATATCGTATAGAGCATTCTCGCCTTTATGCCTGTGAGTGAATCCTTCAATGTGACGATCAATGTCTCTGCCTCGTCATCATTCTCTGTGTATGTTGCCGGCAATGCCTCAAGCTTTGGCTTGCCCTCATTTACCTCATGTGATACATATACAAAATCTGATATCCTGCTGCCATTTGACTGAAGTACCTCAACCATCGATGCTCTGTAGTCTGTGGTTCCGTACACAGGAAGCTCCTGCTTCACTGACTCAAGTGAGAACAGTCTGTCATCGTCATATACATACTGGAACATAGGTCTCTGGACAAGCTCCAACAGATGTGAGAAATCCTCTCTGTCCCTTATCGCCTTACCATAGTACAGATTTCCCAGATGTCCATTGGGGAGCACTGTCATGATGTAGCTTATCTCGCCATTTGTAAGGTGAAATGTCTTTGTTTCTTCGTGAAAAATAATACCCATAAGTGTGACTCCTTTTCTCCATTTATTTGTCTGAGCAGACAACCTCCGTTACGCCTGTGCACTGCGCACCCTCTGCTCTAAAATCTCATGTCTGACTGCTTTTAATACAGTTATTTTAATATCTGGGAATTAGATTTTATATGGAAAAAAGTTGACCAAATATGGTACCGATAATGGTTAAGTTGGGGGATTATTCTGAACTGTGAATACGCTTTGAACATTAAGACATATCTTGCATTTAATGATCCATTCACTTTGTCTATAGATTTGAGCAAAGTATCCCAAAAGTATACAGACAACGAAAAAAGCCTGAATACTGATACCAGACCAACTGTAATTTTCAATCAGTCTCCACCAATATTCAGGCTTTTTCTGCCAGCTCCGGCCTACACCGCGTACACCACAGTCTCATAAGGTCTGAGCGTACCATCATAATCCGCATAATTACCCATAAGCACATCCGCAGTCTCAGGAATTACATAGCCCACATCCTCACCGGTCATGTTGACAACAACATATACCGATCTGTCTGTGCTTTCTGCATTTGCTCCAGTTCCACATGCACACTCAATCTGAACCGGCTTGCGCCTGTACACTATGATTCCAGTGCTGTCAGTTTCCACATCCTCCAGGTCCCCGTAGATGAGCGTCTGTGTGTACTCCGAGTGATTTCTGAGCTGTATCATCGCCTTATAAAAGTTAAGCACAGAATCCTTATCAGCGCTCTCAAGCTCCACTGTCTGGAGGTCACACTGATTGTTGCATGCCAGCCATGGCTCATGCACTGAGAATCCGAAGTTCTTATCGCTGTTCCACTGCATCGGAAGTCTTGACTGGTCGCGGCTCCTGATATTTACAGATTCCATCGCCTCTGCCTCGCTGTATCCGGCTTCAATGCATCTCGCAAACTGTCCCTTGGAGTTGATATCGTCCAGCTCATCTATGTTATCAAAATGAGTGTTTATCATGCCAAGTTCCTGTCCCTGATATACAAACGGCGTACCCTTCAGGAAGAAGAACAGCGCGCCCAGCGCCTTTGCCATCTGTGTTCTGTATTCAGGAATATCACCGGCTGGGAAGTACTTGCCTATACTTCTAGGCTGATCGTGGTTTTCCAGATAATTTGCTGCCCATCCGATCTTTTTCACAAGTCTCTGATTGGTGAACAGCTTGTCCTTGAATTCCTCTATCGTCCAGTCTCTCTGGTGCAGCCAGAGATCGCCCGGATTGATATCTATATCTGTGTAGCTAAAGTCAAATATCATGGAGAAATGTCCATCTCTCCCAATATATCTGTCCAAATCCTCATTTGGGACTCCAGGAGTCTCTGCGACAGTCACAAAGTCTCCTCTGCCATATGTGTTGAGTTTTAACTCGTGAAGGAACTCATCTATTCCCGGCCTATTGAGGCAGCATTTGCCAACATCGCATCTGCCGTCCTCGCCGTCTGACGGCATAGGCGGGAATGAGAGGTCTTTCTTGATAAATGTGATGGCATCCATTCGGAATCCTGAAACTCCCTTGTCAAGCCACCAATTCATCATGTCGTAGAGCTCTTGTCTCATCTCCTCACATTCCCAGTTGAGATCCGGCTGCTCCTTCGCAAATGAATGGAAATACCAGCTGCCATCCTCAATCTGTGTCCATGTGCTTCCACCGAAGTTGGATCTGAGATCTGCAAGTCCATCTATGTTGTCCTTAAATATATAGTAATTTCTGTATTTGCTGTGTCTGTCCCGGCACGCCTCCTGGAACCATCTGTGCTGGTCTGATGTGTGATTGATGACCATGTCCATGATGATCTTGATGCCATTTTCATTTGCGCATCTTATAAGTTCATCCGCATCCTCTATGGTTCCAAACTCAGGATTCACATCGTAGTAATCCGATATGTCATATCCATTGTCCTTCATAGGCGACTTGAAGAATGGACATATCCACACAGCGGTCACGCCAAGATTTTTGAGGTACGGCAATTTCTCAGTTATTCCCTTCAGATCTCCTATTCCATCTCCGTTGCTGTCATAGAAGCTTCTAGGGTATATCTGGTAAAATACCGCCTCTTTCCACCATTTTCTGTCCATATTTTATGTTTATCCTTTCACAGCTCCGGCTGAAATTCCCTCGATGATATTCTTCTGAAGTATGATGAATATGATCACGATAGGGATGATGCAGAGAAGTACCGCAGGGAAGATTAGCTCCCATGGATTTCCATACTGTCCTGACAGACTCTTTGCATAATATAAGCTCAGCGTGAGCGTCTTTTTGTCGTTATTTCCTATTACGAGGAATGGAAGAAGGTAATCGTTCCATATCCACACTGCATTTGTGATGACAACTGTCATGGTCGTAGGCTTTAAGAGGGGCATGACCACATATCTGTATATCTGGAATATATTTGCTCCATCGAGCATGGCTGCCTCCTCAAGTGACAGCGGGATACTCTTGATGAATCCTCTGTACAGCAGAACCGACATACTGATTCCAAAGCCTCCGTACATGAGGATCAGCCCCGGTGTGTTTTTGAGTCCCAGCTTGTCCATCAGCGATACCAATGGGTACATAACTGACTGGAAAGGTATGAGCATGGCTGCTGTGTATGCGATGAATAGTATATTTGCCACCTTGGAATCTGTTCTGGCAATTGCCCATGCGGCAAATGAAGATATGACCACGATAAGCGCCACAGCCGCGACTGTTATGAGTACTGTCTGAAGCAGGCTGCTGCCGAGATTTATCTGCTCAGCTGCATTCTTCAGATAGTCCAGATTCCATGACTTCGGGAGAGCTATTGGAGATGCTACTATCTCCTGCTGTCCCTTGAATGAATTGACGATCAGGAACCATATCGGGAATATGGTCACGATTGCCAATACAGCGAGTATAACCACTATGATTGCTCTTTTGATCTTGCCTCTTACTCCCATTATGATTCGATCTCCTTTCTCTTAGTGATCATTACCTGAGCTATAGATATAACTGCAATGATAACGAAGAATATAACTGCCTGTGCCTGTGCCTCTCCATATGCCGGAGGTGAACTCTCTCTTACTGTTTTCAGTATCATGTAGGATATCATGGTCGTTCCGAAATTGCCCTCTGTCAGTGAAACGTTGAGGTCAAGCATCTTGAAGCTGTTTGCCAGTGACATGAAGAGCACTATCGTAAATGAAGGCATGAGAAGCGGAAGTGTGATCTTCCTGAAGCTTGTCCAGCCCGTAGCCCCATCTATTCTGGCAGCCTCATAAATATCCTCTGAAATATTGTTGAGTCCGTTGAGGTAGATTATCAGGTAATAACCTGCAACCTGCCACACACCAACGATCGCATATGCCAGAAGTGCTTTCCACTGATTCTGAAGCATGTTGTTGAGCACCTCTACGTGTACCACACCGTCTGTTCCGAACAGCGTCTGTGAAAATACATTTTCAAATATGAAACGCCATACATAACCCATGGCGAGCATTCCAAGTACATATGGAAGGAACAGTACCGTTCTGAAAAGTCCCTTGCCCTTGGTAAGCTTCTTGATCATGAGTGCCAGAAGAAGACTGACAACATTCTGTGCTATTACTGCGAGTACAGCATATATGGCCGTGTATCCAAGTGACTGAAGGAAATCCTTCGACTTGAATATGCTTGTATAATTCTTAAGTCCCACCAGTGCATTCCACCAGTGCTCCCCACCTACGAAGTAGGAACCTCTCCACTCGGTGAAGGAGTAGATCACACCCTCTATAAAAGGAACTATGATAACCAGCAGAAACAACACTATAGAAGGCAGAACCATAAACCAGAATTTTCTCTTGTAAAATCTTTTCATAGTTTTTCCTTTCCTACATTGAACACCAGCCATACAAAATTTGCCTTCGGCAAATGGCTGGCGCTACATGTCAGGTTTTCATAGAAAACCTGACACATCCCATTGAGCACCGATTACTCTTTGATGCTGTCCTTCCACTTTGTCAGTGCATCTTCCACACCTGTTCTTATAGTGTTCTCATCCCACTGATCAGGATTTGTAAACAACTGCTCCTGAATAGTTGCACCGATGGTGTTGAGTCCCCATGACTCAGGGAAAGCATCGAAGTCATTGCCCATCACAAGGTCATTGCTCATATAGTATACAAGTGAATTGCTGAGCGGATTCTCAAGCTTCTCGCTCTCGTCTGCGTTGAATGGGACAAATGCGAATTTGTTTGTGATGTAATCTTTTCCTGTATCTGATGTGTAGAGCCATACAAGGAAGTCCTCAGCGGCTTTCTGCTCCTCTTCTGAATCCTTCTTGTTGATAACGTAATACTGTGAAACGAACTCAGGGATTGAGCTGTTCATCTTGTCAACTGTAACGCCCTCAGCTGAGATGTCACTCTGCTCAAGGTTGACCTTCATTGGGAGCATCGTAAGTCTTGATGCCTTGTCTGCATCCACACCTGCGATGGTTCCGTATACCCAGTTACCCTGCTTGATGAACATTGCCTTACCCTCGGCAAATGTCTGAACTGCCTGATCATATCCTGTCACTGTTGAGTTGATGTACTCTGATCCACGCTCTACCTTGCCGCTTGGTCCTGCTGTGTAGCTTGAAAGCATGTCAAGCTCCTGAACCATCTTTACAAGTGGCTCCTCAAGCTTATCAACATCTTCCTTTGTAGCTGCTGCCGTTGCATTGTAGTTAGGGAATACTGCATTCAGTGCGTAGTTTGTATAGTGGTTTGCATATGTCCACTTCTCTGCGCCTGCGATTGCAAATACTCCGTTCATGTTCTCTGTTGTGGCTGTCTTGTCCTTTGCCGTGGTGTATGCATTGCCTGAAAGTGTAACCTTCTCACCACCCTTGCCGTTTATGTAATCACCGATTGCCTTGATCATGCCTGTGAACTCTTCATAATTGGCACTTCTGTAATCAGCGACAAATGCGTCTGCGCTGTCAAGTCCAAATACATCACATATCATCTGCGTATCTGCGATAAGTCCGTAACCCTCTACGTTGTAAGGGATTCCGCAGCTTGCTCCGCTCTCATCTGCGAGCTGCATGCTCTCTGGAATTGAATCGTAGATTGACTTTAACTCCTCATTCTTTACTGATGTTGATGGAAGTACAAATCCGCCCTCGTTCCACTCTGTGAACTGTGCCTGATTTATCGCGTACAGTGTAGGATAGTTCTTGGAATTCATCTCAGATCTGAGTGTCTCCATGGTCTCCTGTGTACCACATGTGTAAACCTTAACCTTAACTCCTGTCTCTGTCTCATAATCCTTGCACAGATCCTGGATGCTGTCTGCGATCTCGGACTTTGTGTTGTAAATATACAGATCGTAATCCTTCTTTGCTGAACCACATCCTGTCATGGATGCAAGTCCCAGCATCATTGCTGCTGAAAGTGCACATGCTACTAATTTCTTTGCTCTCATAACCTTTTCTCCTTTTCTTGCTTTGAATTTTCCCTCTTGTTAATTCTCGCTATCATTCATATTGTTCCGATAAAACACATTTCATAAGCGCTTAAATGAAACATGTTTCATTTGCATTAAGATTATCATATGAAACATGTTTCGTCAATAGGGGATTTATAGATTTTTGTATTTTGTGCTCTTAGTAAGTTTTTTATGTTTTGTACCCACATAAAAAAGGAGTTCATGATTTTTGAGTGGCACCTCATTTTCTCTTCATGAACTTCTTTTCGTAATCATACTATAAAGTTGTATCGCCTTTTTCTACGCTCACCGGAAGTAGTATAAGATTTCCGTCTATATGTGTGTTTCTCTCTTTTGCGCTGTAGATCTGATCTGCGGTTGCACTTTCAACCTGTCCTTCGGCATCATCTTCCTCCTCCGGTCCGTCGATCATCTCCATAAGCTGGCGTACTGCCTCCTGGGCGATCTCCTTGTACGGCTGATGTATCGATGTGAGCCTTGTCGTGCTGGCGTTGGTTATGTACGTTCCGTCGTATGCCACGATCGCCAGGTCATCAGGAATCTTTTTGCCTATGGCAAGTGCCGCCTTAAGGAATGCTATCGCCGGCATGTCTGCGGCAAATATTCCGTCCACGTCAGGATACTCCTCCAGTATGCATTTTGCCATCTCAAAATATCCATGAAAATCAAAGTCGTTCCACTGTATTGGAACTCGTCTGGATTTTATCCCATTCTCGGCAAGGACTCTGTCTAGTTCCTCATGGCACTCAAATGACATGATATTCTTATCTACCTTGATTCCTGATATGTGGATGACATATCTGCATCCACTGTTTATAAATTCCTGGGCAGCAAGCTGTCCGCCCATCTTGTGATCCGACACTACGACAGGAAATTTGCTGCCAACCTTATAATCCAGCATGACCATCGGCTTATCTATCTTCTGGTATTCCTTCGCCGTACATGCCGACGTTCCGCATATGATCCCATCCACGATGTTGGACTTTAACAGCTTAAAACACTCCTTCTCCCTCTGCTTGTCATCGGATGTGGAAAAAAGCATAAACTTGTATTTCTTCTCATAAAGTATCTTTTCTATCTCCGATGCCAGTGATGAGAACCATGGGTGCTGGATATTCGGAACCAACATCGCAATGGAGTTTGATCTGCCCTTGAACATGCCTCGCGCAAGCTCATTTGGAACATAATCCAGTTTCTTCATCGCATCTTCTATCTTCTTCTGAGTCTCAGGTTCAACATTTGCCGTGCCGTTGATAAGTCTCGACACCGTGCAGATGGCGACCCCCGCCTCCTTCGCAACGTCTCTTATACTTGCCATATATAAATATACTCTCCTTATGAATTTCAGACTGTAGTCCATGAAACTTGTTTCATAAGAAGAGTATACCATAATACTTTCCGTAATGTAAATTGTGTAATATGACGATAATCAGCTCAAAAGCTCCTCTATCATAGCTCCGTCAAATGTCACGCTCTGAACGTGATTTACCTCGATCTGGTAAAGCGCATGTGCAACTATGTGCTCTGCAGCCTGCTCTATATCTCTGATTCCGGTCACGCCGTCGCACTTCTTGATGACAGCATCCACGCCGTCTGGAAGGATGATGCACTCGCTCCCTTCAAGTCCGATGCGCTTGAGCACCTTCGGCAGAACAAATTTGTTGAATATCTCCTTCTTCTCATCCGGGGTGTAATCCGGTATGTCTATAACAGCAAATCTCGACATGATCGGCTTGCTGATGTTCTCCTTGTCATTTGCCGTCGCTATAGGATACACGCCATTTGTCGGGATCATGCACTCCATGTAGTTGTCGGTGAATCCCAGGTTATCCAGGAGTGTCAGCAGTACATCGGCAGGATTGCCGTTGCCCTTGCCGGAATTTGCCTTGTCCAGCTCGTTGATGATGAATACGAGGTTAGATTCTCCAGCCTGTGAAAATGCCTCCATGATGATTCCCGGCTTGGCATTGGAATATACTCTTGAACTTCCTGTAAGCTGTTCCGGATCGTTGATGGAACTCATGTCAAGGGTCGTCCATGGAAGTCTGAGTATTCTCGCAACCGCATAGGCTATCTGTGACTTTCCTGTTCCGGCAGGTCCGCAGAGCAGAAGTCCGTATGCAGGAAGTGTATGTGTACGGTTGATCTGGATGATTGTCTCGATGATCCTCTGCTTTACCTTCTCCATTCCGTAGAGTTCCTCGTCCAGTATCCTTCTGGCCTCTTCCGGATCTATCGCCTCAAAGTAATTGCTCTTCCATCTGATGTTCATCGCCATGGAAAGTGCTCTCTGGGCGTGGCGTCTCTCCTCCGGTGATACCTCGCTGGATCTCGCAACCGCAAGATTTCTTCTCGCCCACAGTCTTATATTGTCAGGGAGCGTTCTTCCGGCACAGTGCATGAAATCAATGATACTCTGCATGCTTGTGAGTTTCATGTCGTCGCCAAGTGCCTCCTCCTCTTCTTCCTCCTCGGATTTCTCCTCTTCTGAAGGGGCGTCGCTGGCAAGAAGTCTCTCTATCATAAACTGCAGGAATCCATCATTTGCCGACAGCTTTGCCCCGCCGCCGAACTCGGTCTCCCTTATCTTATATACTGCATAGCCTTCCGGTCTGTTCTCTCCTGACAGACGGACGTTGATATGATTTTCGCCGAGCCATTTGAGAAGGCTTACAAATCTCGCATCTATCTTCAATATGTCGGCAGACTGAACTCCGTCCACCTCGTCAAATTCAAATGCTGTCCTTTTGATCGGATTTGTGAACTTTCCGCCGGAGTGGTGCGCCCACTTCCTGGTCGAGTTCTCCAGGAGCATTATCGGTTTCTCTGCTGTGGCTGTTCTTTCCGATGACTGAAATGTCTCATATGTAACTATGTTCTTATTCTTGTTGTCACTTCCGCTGAAATCAAATACTGGCATATTTTCCTCCCTGTTTAACGATGTTTTATTGCAAGTTTAATCATGCCTTGCAATTATAAAACATCATATTTAATGTTCGTCAAACACCCGCATCCATCTTTCCCGTTTAAGCCTTGTGGTGAACAGGATTCCTCTGAAACAGAGCTCCACGCACATGGCGATCCATACACCGTAGAGACCGACTCTAGGTGCAAGTATGGCTGCAAGCGGTATCCGCACACACCACATACTTGCAAAGTTCATGCAGCTAGGAACCAAAGTGTCCCCGGCTCCCCTGAGTGCTCCCGATGCAACTATGGATGCGGCATAAAATGGTTCGGCAAATGCCTCTATCCTCAGCACTGCCGCCCCAAGATTTCTTATCTCTTCGTTCGGTGTCAGCACACCTATCATGGACGGAGCTGCTATGTACATAAGGACTCCGCCAATGGTCATAACCGACACACCTAATCCCATTGTAATCCATGCCATTCTTCTGGACAACTGTTTTTGTCCTGCTCCCACGCATTGTCCCACAAGTGTGGTTGATGCCGCCTGTACTCCGTACCCCGGCATGTAACAGAAGCTCTCCGCAGTAACCGCAAATGAGTTGGCTGCGATGGCTATCGTTCCGAGCGGTGACACGATCTTTGTGGACATGACATACGCTGAGCACATGACCATCTGCTCAAGTCCCACCGGTGCTCCTATCTTTACCGCCCTAGCAAGGGTATCCCTGTGAAATCTCAAGTGCTCACCCTTTCTTAAGTTAAGTGTCCTGTTCTTCCACAGAAGTGCAGTGACCATGATGGCACAGGTGACAGCCTCCGCTGTGATGGTTCCAAGTGCTGCCCCAGCAACGCCAAGACCAAGTCCCGGCATGGTAAATGTGATGCTATTTATCTGCACACTCCTTGTCGGAAATATAAAGAACAAATTAAAAATCACATCCATCACACAGCACATGACATTCAGTATACCCGGGAGTCTCATATTTCCGGAGCTCTGGTGCATACCGCCCGCTATGCTGTTCATCTGCAGAGCAGGAAGTCCCAGCATATACACAAGGAAATACTGGCTTGCCATCTTCTGTATAGCAGCTTCACCGCCGAGCCAGCTCGGAAGCGGTGTGCTTATAAGTGCTGCAATGAGTGCGAGTATGACGCTTATGCACAGGGCTATTATGAGTCCCTGTTTCATGATATTTCTGGCAGATTTATCCTCACCGGCCCCCACAGCCTGGGCTATCTGCACAGTAAATCCTGTAGTCACCGCAATGCATAGCCCGCCAAACAGCCATGTCGTGGACGAGACAAGTCCGATGGCTCCCGATGCATTTGCACCAAGACGCCCCACCATGGATGCATCGATGTACTGCATGACAATGGACGAGATCTGGGCAAGGATCGCCGGGATACTGAGCCTGACCGTAAGTCCTATCTGCTGGGATGCGGTCATGGACTTTCCAGATATCATGTCCTTCAGCAAGTTTTCACTGCTACTCATCTATATCTCCTTTTTTAAAATCACTGACACCCTTGGCAAGTCTCCTCATACCGTCTTCCACGGTTGATCTTGGACATGCAATGTTAAGTCTGATAAATGCTTTTCCGTTCTTGCCGTACGAAAGTCCCGGCGACATATAGAGCCCTGTGTTCTTCCTGATGAATTTCGACAGAGCCTTGGCATTGCCGTCTTCGCCGGCAGCGCCGCAGATTCCGCTGCAGTCAAGCCAGAGCAGATATGTGGCCTCCGAATACACGACCTTTATACCCGGCACTTTTTCATCTATAAACTTCCTGACATACTGCTTGTTCTCATAAAGATACTGCCTGAGACTGTCCAGCCACTCGCCGCCTTGTGTAAATGCTGCTATCGCCGCATCCACCGCAAATGCATTTGGCTCGGCTACCTCGTCTGTGTTCAGACCTCTCCACATCTTGTGTCTCAGGAATTTATCCGGAACCACAATTGCTGCGGTCTGTATTCCAGCTATGTTGAAGGTCTTTGTCGGCGCAATACAGGTCACGCTTATATCCCTGCATGTGTCAGATGCCGTGGCAAATGGCACATACTCCTTTCCAGGATCGGTGAGATCGCAGTGTATCTCATCCGAGATGACCGTCACACCATACTTTGCGCATAGCTCTCCCACATGGGCAAGTGTCTCCTTATCCCAGATCTTCCCCGCAGGATTCTGTGGATTGCAGAGTATCATGAGGCTGGTCTGTGGATCTGCAAGCTTTGCCTCAAGATCCTCAAAGTCCATGGCATATCCCTCGCCGTCATATTTCAGAGGACTCTCCAATATATTTCGCCCATTGTTGTATATAGAATTGAAGAAAATATTGTAGACAGGGGTCTGCACTACAACATTCTCTGCGGGTGTGGTGAGCTTTCTCACCGCCGTTGATA
>OGRH01001051.1_pt1 | contig 19138 bp, 14 predicted proteins | sample 1553461 | NCBI WGS metagenome assembly OGRH01 (sample SAMEA2580092, study PRJEB22360) | human gut metagenome | biome: human gut; feature: human-associated habitat; material: faeces | place: Denmark | collected 2008/2010
ACTACCTCCAGGGTTGCCGAAAGGGCATCCGCCGCCGGAGCCGACGCGGTGATGGCCGGGTCGCTGCTGGCCGGCGTCGAGGAGTCGCCCGGCGAGACGATCATCTACAACGGCCGCAAGTTCAAGTCCTATCGGGGCATGGGCTCGCTCGAGGCGATGCAGCACGGCTCGAAGGACCGCTATTTTCAGGATATGGAGGACGATGTCAAAAAGCTCGTCCCCGAGGGAATCGCCGCCCGCGTGCCTTACAAGGGTACGTTGGCCGAGGTCGTCTACCAGATGGTCGGCGGCCTGCGGGCCGGTATGGGCTATTGCGGCGCGAAGGATATCGAGGCGCTGAAGAAGGCCCGGTTCATCCGGATCACCAATTCGGGTATGCTCGAAAGCCATCCCCACGACGTGAGCATCACGCGCGAGGCGCCGAACTACAGCCGGGGCGAGTAGCCGGAACGAGGTCCTCGACCCGGGATTGGAGGAAACGCATGGCGGCCGGTCGTCGGATTGCCTGCGGTTGCCGGCGCGGCAGAGGACCGGGCCGTTGCCGTTTCGGTCGACGGGCGCGACTTCCTGGCAGACCGGCTTCCCGGGATCGAGACAGGCCGCGACGAGGGATTTGCGGACCGATTCTGTTCGACTGGAGCGCGCAGCGTTCCCGGGGCAGTCGTTCCGGATGCAAGGAGAAGCGGCTGGTTATGACCGGTATGGATGCTGTCCATCCGGCAGCGGTCTATGTCCGGCCGGTCGATTTTTTGGTTATGAAAAACGATAACCGATATGGATAACCGGGAGTCGTCGACAAGCGGCTCCCTTTTTGCTTATAAACGATGATTACCCGAGACATTCCGATCCGCGTGCGCTATTACGAAACCGACTGCATGGGTTTCGTCCATCATTCCAACTATGTGCGCTATTACGAGACGGCCCGTACCGAGATGCTCCGCGAGTTGGGTATGACCTATCCCGAGCTGGAGGCGCAGGGAATCATGCTGCCCGTGATCGATGTGCAGAGCCGCTACGTGTCGCCGGCTTTCGACGACGATCTGCTGACGGTCCGGGTGACGCTGGCCGAGATGCCGAAAGTGAAGATGCGCTTCGATTACGAGGTTTTCCGCGAAAACGGGGAACGGATCAATACGGGCTCGGTGACGCTGGCGTTCATGAATGCCGCGACGAGACGGGCCTGCCGGGCTCCCGGCTCGTTTCTGGAGCGGTTGAAGCCCTATTTTTAGCGGAAACTTTCCGTGCAATACCTACCGTAAAGCAGGATGGGAAGCGGAGCTACGGCCGGTCCTTTCCGTCCTTGTTTATGCGGCAGAACCCCGGAGGTCCGGTCGACGCTGCGATGGTCGGAAGCGGCTTCCTCTTTTATCCATCGGATGCCGTTTCTACCGCATACCGGCCCGAGCGGCCTCGTATGCCGGTTCCTCCGTTCGCATGCCGCCGGCCGGTCGAGTCGGGCTGTCGGCGGTTATAGTTCCATTCTGAGCCGAACCATGTCCCGGCACTCGATTCCGTTTTCGTAGATCGGCTCCGGGTAATACCTGACGAAATAGTCCTTTTCGATCGACTCGATCGAAAAGCCGCAACGCTGGTAAAGCGCCAGTTGGCCGATCCCTGCGTTGCCTGTTCCCACTTCGAGTATACGGCACTCCGCCGCGCGCGCCCTTTCTGCGGCATGGGCGATCAGCCGGGTGGCGATGCCTTGCCTCCGGTACGGTTCCGCGACGCAGAGATTGACCAGTTCCATGGTGAAAGGACGGGTTCGCAGCAGAACCGATACTCCGACGGTACGGTCTTCGATCCGGGCTATGTAGCATGAACCCCGTGCGATGTAGTCGGCGACGGCTTCGCGCGAGGGGTCGGCCTCGTACAGCAACTCGTAAGGGATCGCTTCATGCGGGCCGGTCTGTTCGATCGTCAGGTCGATTTCCATGTTCGCTCCGTTTTCCGCGAAGATAGCCATTTTTGCCGAGTTCGATACTCGAAGCCGGTCTTTGCATGCTTACGGAGGATTCTCCGGCGAGCTCGCCTTTTCCGCGTGGAAGCGCATGCCGGCACGACCCTCTTGCCTGAGCGGTTTTTCGTCCCGTCCCGGCGTGCGAAAGCCTGCCGACGCTCCGGCAGGGATCACTCCTTGCCGGAGTCTTTCTTGCCGGTCGGTTTCTTGCCGGGATCGGAAGCGGGGTCGGCTTCGGCTTCGGCTCCTGCCCCTGCCTCGACAGACTCTCCGGCAGAGGCGTTTTCTCCGGCGGGCGAGGCCAGCCTCCGGATTTCGCGGATGCGGCGGATCAGTTCCTCCTGCATCGGGACGATGTACTGACGCGCTTGCATCATCCCGACGAACAGAGCCGACCACGAGGCGAGCACCTCGATGACCTGACGACGCTCTTTCTGCGGCACGTCGTTTTTCATCAGAAAATAGCCGCAGGCCCGGTGTATCGTGGTTACCTGATCGAATGCCGCGTGTTCGTTGAGCGTCGTGAACAACCTGCTCATTCTCTGGCTCGTCGTATGGAGCTTCCACAGCCATGCGTTCTCGCTTTCGGGATTCTCGGGAGGCGAGCAAAGCCGGTGGGCCAGCTCGAGATAGAATTTTTTCAGATTGTCGTCGGCTACCGCCTGTTTTTTCGAGGAAACGGCGGAAGCTTTTTTTGCAGTACTCATGATTGCTGGGTGATTTACGGTTATAATTTTATAGTAGGATGTTGTTTCGTGCTGAACGGGCCGGCTTTCTCGTTCCGGGGGCCGGAGATCGCTCCCCTTCTCCGATACGAAAGGAAGCATACGCACTTTAAAAATATGGAAAAAAGTCGAAATAAAAAAATATCTTGCTGAAAACTCGGAAATTGCATCCTGTCGGGACGCGGGATAGCGTTCCTTCCGTTGCGGATGAGGTTCCGGCGGCGGGGAGAGCGCGCCGTTTTCCGCCGCCGGCCGTGTCAGTCGGCTGAAAGCCTTTGTATGTCAGTTTGTCAGCTTCCGGTGCAGTGGCACATTAATTGTTCTGGCAAAGTCATGTTGAAAATTAATTCGTAAAAGCACATACAGTCATGCAAAACGGCAAAATTGGCGTAACGACCGAAAACATCTTTCCGGTCATTAAGAAATTCCTCTATTCGGACCAAGAGATTTTCCTGCGCGAGCTGATCTCCAACTCGGTGGACGCGACGCAGAAGCTCAAGACGCTCTCCTCGACGGGCGAGTTCAAGGGCGAGCTGGGCGATCTGACGATTCGCGTAAAGCTCGATCCGGACAAGCGCGTGCTGACCGTGTCGGACGAGGGAATCGGCATGACGGCCGAGGAGATCGACAAGTATATCAACCAGATCGCTTTTTCGGGGGCGGAGGAGTTTCTCGAGAAGTATAAGAACCACGCGATCATCGGGCATTTCGGCCTCGGATTCTATTCGGCTTTCATGGTGGCCGACAAGGTGGAGATCGTCACCCGCTCCTATAAGGAGGGCTCGAAGACGATGCGCTGGATGTGCGACGGCTCGCCCGAGTACGCGATGGAGGAGGCGTCCGAGGAGCGCGGCCGAGGTACGGACGTGATCCTGCACCTGAGCGAGGAGAGCAAGGAATTCGCCGACAAGGGCCGCATCCGGGAGATACTGAAAAAATATTGCAGCTTCCTGCCCGTGCCGATCGCGTTCGGCAAGAAGGAGGAGTGGAAGGACGGCAAGTACGTCGAGACCGGCGAGGACTACATCGTCAACGCCACCGATCCGCTATGGACCAAGAAGCCGACGGACATTACGCTGGAGGAGTACATGGAGTTCTACCGCACGCTCTATCCGATGGCCGAAGACCCGTTGTTCTATATTCACCTGAACATCGACTATCCGTTCAATCTGACAGGCATTCTCTATTTCCCGAAGATACGGAACAACTTCGAGATACAGAAGAACAAGATCCAGCTCTATTCGAACCAAGTGTTCGTGACCGATTCGGTCGAAGGCATCGTGCCCGAGTTCCTGACGCTGCTGCACGGCGTGATCGACTCGCCCGACATCCCGCTGAACGTGTCGCGCAGCTATTTGCAGAGCGACTCGAACGTCAAGAAGATTTCGGGCTACATCACCCGCAAGGTAGCCGACCGGCTGAGCGAGCTGTTCACGCAGCACCGCGACGAGTTCGAGAAAAAGTGGGACGATCTGAAGATTTTCATCGAGTACGGCATCATCACCGACGAAAAGTTCGCCGAGAAGGCCGCCGACTTCACGCTCGTGAAGAATACCGACGGCAAGTATTTCACGCTCGCCGAGTACAATGCGCTGGTCAAGGAAAACCAGACGGACCGTCACGGCAACGTGGTCTGCCTGTATACGACCGATCCGGTCACGCAGAACGCATTCGTCGAGGCGGCTCGCGGCAAAGGGTACGACGTGCTGACGATGGACGGCCAGCTCGACGGTCATTTCATCAGCTGGTTCGAGAACAAGAATGCCGGTACGCGTTTCGTGCGTGTCGACGCCGATGTCGTCGAGCGGCTGATCGACAAGGAGAGCGATCTGAAAATGGCGCTCAGCACGGCTCAGCAGGACCTGCTTCGTCCGGTGTTCGAGTCTCAGCTTCCTCCCGAGGAGAAAGTCCGTTATACCGTCGCTTTCGAGCCGATGGACGAGAGCCGTCCGCCGGTAGTCATCACCCAGAACGAGTTCATGCGTCGGATGAAAGACATGGCGGCGATGGGTGGCGGCGGCATGCAGTTCTACGGGCAGATGCCCGATAACTTCAATGTGGTGATCAACGGCAACCATCCGCTCGTGGCCGAGATTCTCGGCGAGGTCGAGAAGAGCTACGGGGACCGTCTGAAGACGATGAACAAGAAGCTCGACGCGGCCTTGTCGGAGCAGAATGCCATAGAGGAGAAGCTCAAGGACAAGAAGCCCGACCAGCTGACCGACGAGGAAAAGAAATCGCGCGAGGAATCCTCGGCCAAGGTGGATAAGCTGCGCGGCGAGCGGACGGCCCGCCTGATCGAAATCGGCAAGGAGAACAAGCTCGTCAAACAGGTGATCGATCTGGCCTTGCTGTCGAACGGTATGCTCAAGGGCGAGAACTTGACGAACTTTATCCGTCGCAGCATCGAGCTGATCGAAAAATAGCCGTCGATCTGCTGCCGGAACGGCGGGGCGGGGCATTCGACCGAATGCCCCGCTCTCGTTGTTTTTATCTGTCCGCTCGGTGTTCGTCCGGGCGCTGCCGCTCGGGTGTTATTCGCTCCGTTACGGCCGTGTATCGGACGGGGTTCCGCTATCCTCGGGCCGTTATCCATGCGAAGGTGCGGCTGTCCGACAGGCGACGGACCGGGCGATCCCGTTGCCGGGGTATCCTCGGCGGAGGTCGATGTCTTTTCGCCGGATAAGAAATGGGGCGGTCTCGTACACTTCGTGCGGTCAAGGCTGCAAAAAAGCGAGCCGGATTCTCTCGAAAAAGAATCCGGCTCGCATCCGGCTATACGGAATGCCGCTAACGCGACCGGCAGCGGATACGGATGGCATGCGCTGACCGCGCCGCAAGAAAGAATCCCGGTTCCGGTAGCGGCTTTTAATCCAGCGTGAAGGAGAAATGGTCGTAGGGTTCCGTGCGGAGCGATATGCCGACCGTCGAGGGAATGATGCCCAGCAGCGGAGAGAACGTGTGTACGGTGACCGTCCGCCCGTCGGGATGAAACTCGAGCACGCGCAGCCAGCCGTCGCCTCCGTTTCCTTCCCAGCCTCCTCCTTCGGCCTGGGCGTTGAACATCATCTGGTGCACGTTGCGTCCCGCGCGGTTCTTGTCAGTGCGGAAACCTACGTGTCCCCGGTGGCTCATGTCGTCCACGACATGGCCGCACAATACCATCGACGAGTTAGCCGAGGGCTCGATCAGTTCCCGCCACAGCGCGTCGCCGAGCGTGACGTCGGTCAGGGTGGGGTAATCGTTCTGCGAGATCAGGCTGTTGCCGAGCACTTCCGAGTTCATGTAGCCGTGAGTGAGCCAGATGACCCGGTGATCGCGGTACTCGGGACGCGCGACCAGTTCGCGGGCGGCCTCTACGATCGCGCGGCGCGGCTGAAATTCGAGCGATACGATCAGATAGTTCTCGCCCGTCGGCGCCTTGAACTCGTACCATGCGTTCTCGATCGTCTTGACGCCCGCCGCATTCTCGAACATGCCGGTCAGCAGCTCGGCGTACCGGCTGTCGCGGTTGGGCGGGAAATAGGAGTTCAGCTGGCTGTACCGGTTCTCGGAGCTTTTTTAGCCGTAATCGTGGTTGCCGGTGCACAGAATGTAGGGAATCGTGTCGTCGAGCATGCCGAACGAGCGCGAGACGGACTCCCACTGCTCGGTCGACGGCTGGTCGCCGGGCCAGCCGTCGCCTCCCGACACGGTCCGGAAATTCTCCTCGACCATGTCGCCCGTGCAGAGTACCAGACGGATATTCAGCCGCTCGACGTTATACCGGATCCAGCGCGTCATCACTTCCAGCAGCGGCTGGTTGTAGCCGTACTTGACATAGGATTGCGGGTCTGGTAGCAGCACCATGCTCCACGAGGCGCTGTCCTCGAGCATCAGCGGTTCGACTTTCTGGGCCCGAGCCGTCAGGCACGGACCGCTCAGCAGGGCAAGAAGCAGGAGAATTCGGATAGGTTTCATTCGTATCGTGTTTTTAAGGTAATCGTTTCGGTTTTGTCATGGGTCGGGCCCTGCCGGTCTCTGTGCGGTTTTGTCGGGAAGCGGTATTCTTCCGTAGGAAAGAGGTACCCTCGCTGTCGGCCTGTCGGTCGCGGGGAGAGGATGTCTTCCCGGTGGACATTCGGCTCCGAGACCGTATCGGAACGCTTGCCGAAGCCTTGGGTGAGCAGGGTAGGGTCGGGCGACCGTCTGCCTGAGACAAGAGAAGCGCCGGATTTTTGCGATGCCGGCCGTTCATTTTGAGTCTGCACGGCGGTTCGCGGCTCCGCGGGAACTACCTGACTTCGATCGTATAGTTGTTATTGTAGCATACCAATGCCCATTCGCTGTTCTCGAACTTACGGCCGGGAGCTTTCTGCACGAAGCGGTAAGGGGTCTGCAACAGCGGTAGCTCGGCTTCGTTCAGATACCGTACGAAATCCGATCCGTGCAGCTTGACCGTCCCGACGAAAAGCTTCGTCACGTCGTATCCCCGGTATGCGTAAAGGCTCGGAATCGAGCCGAAGTCGGCGATGTAACGGCGGTCGAAGTTCAGAACTCGCTGATTGCCCCGGTCGGCGTGGTACGAGGTGACGTAACGCAGGTTCAGTTTGAAAAAGAGGTTTTTCTCGATGTTGCGGAACCGGGCCCAGCGCGACGAACCGACGACGCGGATCGAAGGGTTGAGGACGCTGCGCGCGATCAGACTGTTCTGGATCGAGCTGATATAAGCCAGAATGGCGTCGGTCGTCGTTTCGTCCGATGACAGCACGACGATCACGTTCTCCTTGTCGCCGCTCAAGACGTTTTCCAGCGCGCTTCCTCCCATGCCCTTGGTGTAGTGCAGCCGGTGGGCTGTTTCGGGCAGCAAAGGCAGTATTTCCTGTTGGAACTCCGTGTCGTTTTGGGCGGCCGATATGACGACCACGTTGTTCGTGTCCGAGAACAGTCCCCTGAGTTTGTCGTACTTCGATGCCGCATCGGGAGCCGCTTGGAACAGCAGCGAATGATCGGCGCTCTCGATCGCGCCGAGCGGAGATACGGCCGGGATGCCGTACCGGGCGGCGAAATCGGCTACCGGCGTGAAAGTCTCGTCGTAGACGGGGCCGACGATCAGGTCGGCCTCCCTGAGTTCGGGACGTTGCAGCAGGGTTTGCGTTTCGGTTACCGAACGGCCCGTGTCGAACAGGTCGAGCCGGGCGGATACGCCGTTGCCTTTCAGATCGCTCAGCGCGAGCAGAGCCCCTTGGTAGAATTCGAGAAACTGTCTGTTCGGAGTCCCGTCGGCCTGCAGCGGCAGCAGCATGGCGACGCGTACCGGCGCATTCGCATCGAATCGCTTGACCGGCAGGTTGCCCGCCGTGGCGTCCGGCAGGGGCGGCGTATCGGTCGGGAAGACCGGTCCCGTACCGGGAATGCCCGCATGCGGGTCGCTCTCGCTCGGATATCCGGACTGCGGAGCGACGGGTATGCGCAGGATGGAGCCTACCTTGAGCCCGTCCCGGAGGTTCGCCTCGTTGTACCGGACGATCGAGTCGACGGGCAGTCCGTATCGCTTGCCGAGCGAGTAGAGCGTTTCCCCGCGTGCGACCATGTGGTGCGTGAAACGATCCGAAACGCTGTTGAGCGCGTCCTTGTACGATTCGATCTGCTCCTTGATCTCGGCGTGGTCGCTCGACCCGACGCTCGATTTGCGGATGTTGATCTGCTGGCCGATCGACAGGTGCGTGGGGTCGAAGCCCTCGTTGTCTTCCATCAGCACATCGAGTCCCACGCCGTACCGCTTCGAGATGGAGTAGGCCGTCTCTCCCTGATTGACCGTATGTATCTCGAACAGTCGCTTTTTCTTCCGTTCCGAAAGGGGCTTCTGAGGCTCCTGCCGCACGACGGGAATCTTGAGTACCTGTCCCGTTTTCAGGCCTTCGGCCGTGTGCGGGTTGTTGCGGCGGATCGCTTGCTCGTCCGTGCCGTAGGCTTTACCGAGCGAGTAGAGCGTTTCCCCGGGCTCGACCGTGTGCACGTAGTAGCTTTCGCCTGCGATCGTGACCATGCTCTCCGACTTCCGGGTTTGCGCGCGGGCCCACGAAAAGCCCAATAAAATGCAAAGCAGCAACCAAGCTGTTTTTTTCATTTTCGGTTCTATTTTCTGCAAATATAGGAAAAAGTCACGATCGTTCGTCTTGCCGGGTGCGCGCCTTTCTTCGCACTTATCGGGCTGCGCCCGCCTGATGCCCGATGCGAATTTTGCGGGCGCTTGTTTTGCGGAAAGGCCTGTTTCCCGCGTTGCGGTCGTGCGCCCGGGAGAAATACCGTTTCCGGAGCGAGCCCGGCGGCATATCTGTCCTCTGTTCGGCAGAGTTATGACGCACCTTTCCCTAAGTCGTTCGAAGGACCGTTCTTTCCTGCCTCGCGGGATATGTCCTGCTTAGGCGAATCGGCGATCCGGTTATCTACTTTCCTGTACCAGCCATCGAACTCTCCGTGTCTCCGGTTTCCCGGTATGAAACTCCCTCCGCCAGAGGAAATTTGGAATAAGGGGCCTGACCGGATGTACGGCTGTGTACCGACCGCGCCCGGCGGATAGAAAAACTCCGGCTGCGGGCGCGTTGGCATATGGAAGTATGGGATTGCCTTCGGTAGCGGAAGGTCTTACTCTTTGTTGTTGAGTTCGCGCAGGCGAATCGCGGTGATGACTTTTTTCGTGTAAAGAGGGAAGTCGCCGTTCATCATCCATGCATAGTAACTCGGTTCGGTTCGGAATACCTCGGCTACCGGGCGTCCCTTGTGCTTGCCGAAGCTGAACACTTCGACCCCTTTCTCGTCGAAGACGATTCTGCCCGCGTAGTCGGCGCACTTGCCGCGCGACGAGAATTCGGCCAGATAATCCACCTCGTTTTTCAGCTCGGGGTAACGGTCCAGCTGCGCGAGCAGCACTTCGTAGGTGGCCAGCGTGTCGGCTTCGGCCGAGTGGGCCTCGTCGAGCTCTTTCCCGCAATAGAATTTGTAAGCGGCCACGAGCGTGCGCTGCTCCATCTTGTGGAAGATATTCTGCACGTCGATGAAACGGCTTTTGTGCAGGTCTACGTCGAGTCCGGCACGCAGGAACTCTTCGACGAGTACCGGAATGTCGAATTTGTTCGAGTTGTAGCCTCCGAAGTCGCATCCTTCGATGTAAGCCCACAGCGATTTGGCGATCTCGCGGAAAGTGGGGCAGTCGGCGACATCCTTGTCGTAGATGTGGTGGACGGCCGAGGCGGCCTCCGGAATGTGCATCTGCGGGTTGATCCGGCGCGTCTTGACTTCCTTGCTGCCGTCGGGCATTACTTTGACGAGCGATATTTCGACGATGCGGTCTTTGCACGGATCGACGCCGGTGGTTTCCAGATCGAGAAAGACGATCGGATTTTTCAGGTTCAGTTTCATTCGTTTTTCTATTGCGGGTCGCCCCGTTGGATTCAGGCCGGAGACCGACGACACCCGGCCCGGTGCCAAAAGGCCGGGCCCGAAGCTTTGCCTTTTGCTGCCGGCTTTCCTGTTTCGTTCCGTTCGACGGCCCGGCACCGGAATTCGTCCGGTCCGGCGGTTACGGTCGGACGTGCAGTCGCGCCGGCGCTTTTCGGGAATCCTCGCCTACCGGGCGGAAGCCCCGGCAAAAGCGCTGCGGTCCGCTGCCTGCGACGGGTCTTGGACGGACTTTATGCGTTGATCATCATCGGCATGAGCAGCATCAGCGTCTCGGTGTCCGGAGCCTCGTCGTAGACGGGCTTGAACACGCCGGCGCGCGTCGAGTCGGCCAGCTCGACCGATACGTTCTGCGTCTCGATGTTCGAGAGTATCTCGACGAGGAAGGTCGACCGGAAGCCGATTTCGATCGCCTCGCCCTCGTAGTCGCATGTGAGCGACTCCTGAGCCGACACCGAGAAATCGAGGTCCTGAGCGGTCAGGTTGATCGTATTGGGCTCGATCTCGAACTTGATCAGGTTCGTGGCCTGATTCGAGCAGACGGCCACGCGGCGGATACCGTTCAGGAGCTCCGTGCGGTCCACGAGCACCTTGTTCGGGTTGTTGGCCGGAATCACGGCGTTGTAATTGGGATAGTTGCCCTCGATCAGCCGGCAGACGAGCGTATGGTTTTTCAGGTGGAAGACGACGTTTTTGTCGTCGAATTCCATCCGGATGTCGGCGTCTTCCTTCCCCAGTACGCCCCGGAGCAGGTTAGCCGGCTTTTTGGGCAGGATGAAAGAGGCGGTCGTACCGGTTTCGGCCGAGGCGGCGTACTTGACCAGCTTGTGGGCATCGGTCGCTACGAAGGTGATCGCCTGCGGTTCGATGTTGACGTACACGCCGTTCATCACCGGGCGGAGCTCGTCGTCGGCCGTCGCGAAAATCGTTTTGTTGATGCCCGTAAGCAGCAGGTTCGTGTCGACGGAGATTTCCTGTTTCGTCTCTTCGTCGAGCGCGGGCTGCGTCGGGTAGCTCAGTCCGGAAGTGCCGGGAATGGCCAGCTTGCCCGTTTTCCAGCTGATCTGGATTTCCCACGTCGACTCGTTGGCCTCGATCGTCAGCGGTTGCTCCGAGAACTCTTTCAGCGAATCGATCATCAGTTTGACCGGAGCGGCGATCACGCCTTCCTGCTCCATGCTGTCGACTTTCAGCGTGCCGATCATCGTGGTCTCGAGGTCCGAAGCGGTGATCTTCAGCACGCCGTCCTTGAGCTCGAACAGGAAGTTGTCGAGAATGGGCAGCGTGTTCTTGTTGCTGACCACCTTGTTGGAGGTCTGCAACACGTTCAGCAGTGCGGTGGAGGATACGACGAATTTCATATGTTATGCGCTTTAATGGTTTGACAATGAATGTGTCGGGAACGCGGTTCCGGCCGGTCGCGCGAAACCGCGCTTTCCTCCGGCGAACGGAGAGTCGCCGAACGGAAATCCAACTTCAAAGATAGTCCAAATTTTCAGATTCCGGCCAACTTTTCCAAGCACGTTGCTATCATCTTATCAACAAACGGCCGATAGTCGGTGTCGGATTCGAGCGCGACCCGTTGGGCGATCACCGTGCAGATCGTGACGGCATCGTGCCCCATCAGACGAGAGAGTCCGGCCAGCGCGGAGCCTTCCATCTCGAAATTCGTGAAGCGGTGGCCGCCGTACTCGAACGACTCGATTTTCTCGTTCAGGCGCCTGTCGGCCGGCGCCAGCCTCAGGTAGCGTCCTTGCGGGGCATAGAATCCCGGCGCCGAGGCGGTCATGCCCTCGACGGTATCCGGCGCGAACAGCTCGGCGAGATAGTCCGAGCAACGGACGAAATAGGGGGTGGCGAGCCGCGAGTTCCAACCGGTATGTTCGACGAACGCCCGTTCCATTTCCCGGTCGCAGACCGCTTCGCTTCCCTCGTAGAAGTTCAGCAGGCCGTCCAGCCCGACCGATATGCGCGAGAGAATCCGGTCGCCCAGCCGCAGCTCGGGCCGGATCGCGCCGCAGGTCCCCAGCCGGACCAGCGTGAGCCGGGTTTTCTCCTCTTTTTCCGTGCGGGTCCGCAAGTCGATGTTCACGAGCGCGTCGAGCTCGTTGACGACGATGTCAATGTTGTCGGTTCCGATGCCTGTCGACAGCACGGTCATGCGCTTGCCCGCATAATATCCGGTGGCGGTCACGAATTCGCGGTTCGCTGCCCGGTGCTCGATTCGGTCGAACCGGGAGGCGACCTGCTCGACCCGTCCGGGGTCTCCGACCAGTATGACGGTCCGAGCCAGCTGCTCGGGGCGCAGGTGCAGATGAAAGACCGAACCGTCGGAGTTGACGATCAGTTCGGAAGGGGCTATCGTTCTTGTCATGTTTTTTATGGTGTTTCGGACCGGTTCCGGATCGTTCCGGCCGGCCGGTTGTCGTTGTTTTCTCGATCCGCCGTTTCCATGCGGGTCCGGACGACGGACCGGCTTCGTCGCTGCGGTTCTGCGTGCGGTGTCGTTTCCTTTTTCGGATCGGTTTCCCGTGCTCGGGCATCGGAACGACCGCTTTGCGCGTGCGGGTTCCCTCCGCCTTGGCCCGCTGTCGCTTTCGTGCGGCCGGGCTTCCCAAGGCGTATCAAAGATAAGCTAAGAACCGGTAACAAGCAAGGAACGGGCCGGGAAATCGTTTCCCGAATCCGCACCGGCGGCCCGCAGGAAAAGCCGGGACGACATCCGGCCTGTCGTGCGTAGGTTTTCGGGGGACGGAGGGCCGCTTGGCTCTTTGCCGGACCTCTTCGGCGGAGACGCTTCCGGCCGGCGTGCCGGCGATATGCGTTCCGGAACTGTCAACCGGGAGCCGGAGATTGTCGGGGCGATTCGGCCGGCGTTCCGTGCAGGGTCGGCGTGACGGATCGTCTCGATATGGGTTTCGTTGTCGCCTTGGATATGCCTCTTTCGGCGGGAGTCGCTTTCCTCGTTTGCATATCCTGTCGAAACGGTCGGAAGCGACCCTTTCCCGGGACGGTTTCTCGACGGATTTGCCCGGCGCTTCCCGGCATTCGGCGGAGTGCCGCGCCCTGCCGATTGGGTTGGCGCAGCGGCTGCGACCGGCTGCTCCGAGCGTGTCGGTGGGCATTCCGGGGCCCGGCGGTACGGTTCCGGTTCTTATGGCCTGCGGTCGTGATACGGTACGGACCGGATACTGTGCGATATTTATTTTCTTTATTCGTTTTGTCGATGTATAGGTTTGTGTAATAAGTGGCCGTTATTCGTCCGAAACCGTTTTCTTTGTAAAAATTATTTAAGTAGGGAGAAAGCATGACACTGATAAAATCCATTTCGGGTATCCGGGGTACGATCGGCGGAGCGCCCGGCGAGAATCTGACGCCGCTCGACCTGGTCAAGTTCACGTCGGCTTACGGCCGGTGGTTGCGGGAGAACAACGGGGCGGGCCGGCGCCTGCGGGTCGTCGTCGGACGCGACGCTCGCCTGTCGGGCGAGATGGCCGCCTCGATCGTGACGGGTACGCTGTGCGGCTGCGGGATCGACGTGATCGATATCGGGCTGGCCGAGATGGCCGTGACGGGCAAAGGAGCCGACGGAGGGATCATTCTGACGGCCAGCCACAATCCCGGGCAGTGGAATGCGCTGAAGCTGCTCGGATCGCGCGGCGAGTTCCTCAGCGACGCCGAGGGCAAACGGGTGTTGGCTATTGCGGCGGACGACGCCTACGATTACCCCGGGGTGGACGCACTGGGGCATGTCGTCTTTCGCGGCAGTTACGACCGCGAGCATATCGACCGCGTGCTGGCCCTGCCGCTGGTCGACCGCGAGGCGGTTCGCCGGGCCGGGTTCCGCGTCGTCGTCGATGCGGTCAACTCGGTGGGAGGAGTCGTGATGCCCGTACTGCTCCGGGAACTGGGGTGCGAGGTGGTCGAGATGAACTGCACGCCCGACGGGAGGTTCGCCCATACGCCCGAGCCGATCCCCGAGAACCTGACCGATATCGCGGCACGGGTCCCCTCCGAGCGAGCCGATTTGGGCGTGGTGGTCGATCCGGACGTGGACCGGCTGGCTCTGGTTTGCGAGGACGGTACGATGTTCGGCGAGGAGTATACGCTCGTCGCGGTGGCCGATTACGTGCTCTCTCATACGAAAGGGCCGGCCGTCTCGAACCTGAGCTCGTCCCGCGCGCTGCGCGACGTGGCCGAGCGTCACGGTTGCCCGTACTGTGCGGCGGCGGTGGGCGAGGTGAACGTCATGGCGAAGATGCGCGAGGTCGGAGCCGTGATCGGCGGCGAGGGTAACGGAGGGGTGATCTATCCGGAGCTCCATTACGGCCGCGACGCGCTGGTCGGCGTGGCGCTGTTTCTGACTCATCTGGCCCGGACGGGACTGAGCGCCTCGGCGTTGCGGGCTACGTATCCCCCGTACTTTATTTCCAAGAACAAGATCGAGCTGACGCCCGACATCGACGTGGACGGCGTGCTGTCCGCAATCAAGGCCAAGTACGCCGGCGAGCGCGTGACCGACATCGACGGCGTGAAGATCGACTTTCCGGCCGAGTGGGTTCATCTGCGCAAATCCAACACCGAGCCGATCATCCGCATTTACAGCGAAAGCCGCGACGAGGCTTCGGCCGAGGCGCTCGCTCGCCGGATTATGGCCGATATCCGCGAGGCGACCGGACGATAGCCGGATAAAAGGGCGCGTATGATCCGGGCGGACGTAACTGGGGAGGATGATTCGGAATTCGAGCGGCTGGCCGGTCCGGGCGGGGGAGTCCGGGAGCGACGGGCGGCCCGGTTCTTTGCACCGGCAGTGTGGTACGAGCCTATTCCGGACCGTTATTGTACTGTTTCCCGTGCGGGGATGCTCGGTATCGGCCGGCGTTTTTTATCGGCGCGTCTTGTGTCTCATACTCGCTGGTTCTTCCGGGCGGATGCCGCTGTCCGCAGGCAGACGCGGTCGGCTTCGCGACTGCTGTCGCATGTGCCGGACGGCAGGCGATGGGGCCGGGACGGCCGGTTTCGCCCGGCGCTTGGTTTTGTTCGGCGATATCGTAACTTCATACCTAATACTTTTGCCGCATGATCACCGATTTCCGACTCAGGGTATTCCGAACGGCTGCCGAGAAGCTGAGCTTCACGCGCGCCGCCTCCGAGCTTTTCATTACGCAGCCCGCCGTTACGAAGCACGTCGGCGAGCTGGAAAGGCAGCTCGGCGTGGCGCTGTTCCTGCGCCGGGGGGGAACGATTTCTCTGACTCCGGAAGGCGAACGGCTGCTGGGCTATGCCCGCCGGATCCTGTCGCTTTACGGAGAGCTGAACGAGGCTTTTGCGCCGGACGGAGCCGTGCCCGGCGGAGAGATAGCCCTCGGCGCGAGTACGACGCTGTCGCAATACGTGCTCCCTGCCGTATTGTCGCGTTTCAGGAAACGCTATGCCGACATCCGCGTGACCGTGGCCGACGGTAACACGGAGCGGATCGAGCGTCTGGTCGCCGACGAGCGGATCGATGTCGGCCTGATCGAGGGACAGGCCGCCCGTCCTTCGCTTCGCTACGAGACTTTCATGCAGGACGAGCTGGTGCTCGTGACTTCCGCCGGCAATCGCGCGTTGGGCCGCGACGGGATGTGCGCGGCCGATCTGACCTCGGTTCCGCTCGTAATCCGCGAGACGGGCTCGGGCACGCTCGATGTCGTCGAGCGCGCTCTGGCGGCCAAGGGCCTTTCGCTGCGGTCGCTGAACATCGAAATGCAGCTCGGCAGCACCGAGAGCATCAAGCATTATCTGTACGACTCCGGAGCGGCGGCCTTTCTCTCCGTGCAGGCCATTCGGGAAGAGCTGCGTCATGGATTGCTGCGCGTAATCGGTCTGTCCGACTTGTCCGTTATGCGCTGTTTCAGCTTCGTTTCCCTGCGCGGCCGCCGCAGTCGTCTGGTCGATTTGTTCGAGCGCTTCTGCGTCCTTCATACCCGTTCGGGAAACTGACGCCCCGTTCGTGTCGGGCATGGGATTCAGACAAGGCTTTTGCCGGCGATCTCGGAAGCATGTCCGGCAAGATTCTGCCGGAACCGTAACCGTGTCCGTTCGGGAAACGTGTCGGAGACCGCAGGTGTCCCTGTCTGCGGTTGCCGCCCGTGACAAATATGTAAAAATTGCCGCCGCTGCGCGAAGATCGTCTGCTGTGCGGATGCCGGGATCGGTTTGGTCCGAGTGGCATGGCGGCCCTGTAGGATCTTGCGTCGGAAACGGCGGGCGGCGGCTTCTTTTTGCCGGAACCGCTTGTGTTTCACCCGTCGGTTCGTTATCTTTATCGCCTGACCGAAACCGAATCTGTTATGGAAAAAGTAAAACGATACATCGACGAGCATCGGGAACGTTTCGTCGAAGAGCTTTTCTCGCTGCTGCGCATCCCGTCGATCAGCGCCGACAGCGCGCATCGGGGCGATATGGTCCGTTGCGCCGAGCATCTGCGCGACGCGCTTCTTTCCGCCGGCGCCGACCGCGCCGAGGTAATGCCGACCGACGGCAATCCGATCGTTTACGGCGAGAAGATCGTCGATTCGGCTGCGCCGACTGTGCTCGTGTACGGTCACTACGACGTGATGCCGGTCGATCCGCTCGACGAGTGGAAGACCGATCCGTTCGAGCCGGTTTTGCGCGACGGACGTATCTGGGGGCGCGGGGCCGACGACGACAAGGGACAGTCGTTCATGCACGTCAAAGCGCTGGAGGCGATGATTTCGGCCGGCGAGCTGCCGTGCAACGTCAAGTTCATGATCGAGGGAGAAGAAGAGATCGGCTCGGCGAGCATTACGACATGGTGTGCCCGGCATAAGGAGCTCCTTCGTTCCGATGTGATTCTCGTTTCGGACACCAGCATGCTCGGCTGGGACGTGCCGTCGATCACTTGCGGCCTGCGGGGCCTGTGCTATGTGCAGGTGACCGTTACGGGACCCGACCGCGATCTGCATTCGGGTCTGTACGGCGGAGCGGTGGCCGATCCGGCCGTCGTGCTCTCGAAGATGATCGCGTCGTTGACCGATGCCGACGGCCGCGTGACCGTCCCCGGGTTCTACGACCGGGTGCGGGAGCTCTCGCCGGCGGAGCGGACGGATTTCGGCCGGGCTCCGTTCTGCGAGGCCGCTTTTTGCAAGAGCATCGGTGTGCGGGAAACGGCGGGCGAGAAGGGGTACTCGACCATGGAGCGCATCGGCGTGCGGCCGTCGCTCGACGTAAACGGCATTTGGGGCGGATATACCGGCGAAGGCGCCAAGACGATCATTCCGTCGAAGGCTCACGCGAAAATTTCGATGCGCCTGGTACCCGATCAGGACTATCGCGAGATCGGCCGTCTGTTCGCCGAGCATTTCCGTTCGATCGCTCCCCGCAGCGTCCGTGTCGACGTAGAGGTGCTGCACGGGGGCTTTCCGTACGTGTGTCCGACCGATCTGCCCGCCTATCGCGCCGCTGCCCGGGCCGTCGAGCGGACGTTCGGCCGGAAGCCTCTGCCGTACTATTCGGGCGGCAGCATCCCGATCATCAGCACGTTCGAGAAGGAGCTGGGCGTCAAGTCGGTTCTGCTCGGATTCGGGCTCGACCGCGACGCGATCCACTCGCCGAACGAGAGTTACGGACTCGAGAACTTCCTGCGCGGCATCGAGACGATCGTCTGGTTTTACCGCGAATTTACCATGAGGAATTAAGCTGTCGTAAGACATTGAATGGGTAATAATCTTTTGGTTGATTTCGGATTAGAATTTTTATTGTTGTTACGTAGGTTTTTGTACAATTATTACAATTTGTTTGCAAAATAGAAGAGGATTTTATATATTTACCCTGTATAGTTTTTAATTAAATTTTTTAACTAAAAGTGTGTGCTATGAAATTGGTGAAATTTACAATTATGTCTGTTGTTTCATGTTTGCTGGTTGTCATGTTGATTTCGTTGGTTAGCTGTCAAAAAGATGAATTTGAGTCTTCAGAGCAAGAGGAAATAACAGGGACGAATCCGGAAGTAGATCTTTTGATGGCGATTCTTTTTGATGAAGCTAATGCGGAGGCCATAATTACGAGTAGCTATTTCCCTGACGGTACGTCTGTTGTGCGTGTGGAGCAGATGTCGTCTGAACCGCAGTTACCTATGACAAAATCTTATTCTGAGGATAATACGAACGAATGGATCTATTGGGGGGTTGTATCGGGGGTAGGATCTGCTATTAAGTTCAATAAGGATATGCAAAAAACGTATGGAGATAATGTTTACGAAATGAGGGCAGTTCCAGAAATTGGTCCGGATGGGCGTCCTACCGGAAACAAGATCATGTATCACCGAGCTGGTTAAAATTAGATGTTATGATAAAAATGCAAATCATATCGTTGTTGGGTATTTGCGTCTTGCTTGGAGGATGTATTAAATCGAAGGACGACCGTTGTTTGGAACGGGAGCAAACTTTGGCGGAATTCGCGTTCTGTCCTCAGGCGCTCGACAAGTGTATCTACTTTGAAATGGACGCGACGGCCGTAGATGCGGCAGAACCCGACTTGGTCGTATGGATTGTTAGCAGGGAGAGTCAGATATCCGATTCGGCCGGTTGGGAAAGACTCGGCTCGGTATGCACTCCCGAGAAGCTGCTCGACCTGTATGAAAATAAGGCGGCCGGTTGCGGCGCTAAGGGATTTCAGATGAATATCGATGCCGCCGACGAGCAGGGATGTCGGCAAGTTTTTCTTCGGGTGTCCGCTGAATAATCTCGAAGGAAAAGTGCCGGAAGTGGATTCGCCTGTCGGGATTATGTTGCGATGCCCGGTTTAGCCGGATCGATCTTTCTGCGGAAAGTTTCTGTTCATCGTTGGAGCGTCGATCGTCGCCGAACGTATGGCGGCGGTGAACGGTGCGCTCCAAGCGGTCGGTCCGCAAGTCGGGGTGCCGATGTCGGTCGCATGCGTATCGAAAAACGGAATACGATCATTCTGGAGGCAGGGCGGCGCCGCGCGCGCGCCGCGCGGGCGAGCGACAGGA
>OGRH01001082.1_pt1 | contig 18751 bp, 15 predicted proteins | sample 1553461 | NCBI WGS metagenome assembly OGRH01 (sample SAMEA2580092, study PRJEB22360) | human gut metagenome | biome: human gut; feature: human-associated habitat; material: faeces | place: Denmark | collected 2008/2010
GGTATGCAGGAGGCCCCCCCCCCGCCCCGGCCGGCGGAGCCGCTGCACCCCGGCCGCATGGTCTTCCCCGACTTCGACGTGGCCGACGCCGAACCGTACATCGACTGGAGTTTCTTCTTCGCGGCGTGGGGACTCAAGGGGCGTTACCCCGAGATTCTCGACCATCCCGAAAAGGGCGCCGAGGCGCGCAAGGTCTTCGCCGACGCCCAGGCCCTGCTGGCCCGCATCCGCGACGAGCGGCTGCTGACGCTGCAAGGGGTCGCGGGCATCTTCCCGGCACGCTCCGAGGGCGACGACATTCTGGTGACGGACGCGAAAGGGCGCGAAAAACGCCTCCCGATGCTGCGCAACCAGACGCGCGGCGAGGAGAACCTGTCGCTGGCGGACTTCATCGCACCGGACGGCGACTGGATCGGCTGTTTCGCCCTGACGGCCGGCATCGGGCTGAAAGGGCTGGCGGAAAAGTTCCGCGCCGGGGGCGACGACTATTCGGCCATCATGGCCAAACTGCTGGCCGACCGCCTCACGGAAGCCTTCGCCGAGGCCGTGCACGCCTTCATGCGGCGCGAGATGTGGGGCTACGAAACGGGCACGCCGCCCACCCCCGAGCAGGCAGTCCGCGGCCAGTACCGCGGCCGCCGCATGGCCTTCGGCTACCCGGCCTCGCCCGACCATTCGCTCAAACGCGAGGTCTTCGACCTGCTCGCGGTCGAGGTGACGACCGGAATGCGGCTGACCGAAAACTGGATGATCGACCCCGGGGAGGCGCTGTGCGGACTGATGTTCTCCGACGCCGACTACTTTTCGGTCGGGACCATCGGCGCCGAACAGCTGCTCGACTACGCACGCCGCCGCGGAATGGAGGCCGAAACCGTAAAAAAGATTATACCGAACAACGTATGAACGTCGTAGAGATCATCAACGAAGCGATCGCCTCCGGGCGCACCCGCTTCGCGTTCGAACTGCTCCCGCCGCTCAAGGGCGACGGCATGCAGAAGATATTCGCCGCCGTGGAGCCGCTGATGGCCCTCGACCCGGCTTACGTCAACATCACCTTCCACCGCGAGGGAATCAAGGAGACCGAGCGCGAGGACGGCAGCGTCGAATGGCACGTCGTGCGCCGCCGCCCCGGGACGGTGGGCATCTCGGCGGCCATCCAGAACCGCTACGGCGTGGAGGTGGTCCCGCATCTGATCTGCGGCGGACTGTCGAAATACGACATCGAGGACACGCTGATCGACATGGACTTCCTGGGCCTGCACAACGTGCTGGCGCTGCGCGGAGACAAGTCGCAGAACGAAAAGCGTTTCATGCCCCATCCGCAGGGCCACGCCCACGCCGTGGACCTCGTGCGGCAGATCGCCGACATGAACCGCGGAAAATTCATCGACGGCGAGGTCGAGGAGTGCCACCACTCGAAATTCTCGATCGGCGTGGCGGGTTATCCCGAGGTGCACGCCGAGGCGCGCGACATCACCTCGGACATCGCCCGCCTGCGCGACAAGGTCGACGCCGGGGCGGAATATGTCATCACGCAGATGTTCTTCGACAATGCCAAATACTTCGACTTCGTGCGCCGCTGCCGCGAAGCGGGGATCACCGTGCCGATCATCCCCGGCATCAAGCCCCTCTCGACGCTGCGCCACCTGGAAATACTGCCCGAAACGTTCGGCGTGAAGCTGCCCGAGGAACTCGTGCGCGAAGTCAAGGCGCATCCCGACGGCGTGCGCGAAGTGGGAACCGAGTGGGCCATCGCCCAAAGCCGCGAACTGATGGCCGCAGGCGTGCCCGTGCTGCACTACTACACGATGAGCCGCACGACGAACATACAGAAAATCGTCAAGGCGGTTTTCTGATCCAAACCGATAAAACAGAGAATCAATGGAACCTGTCGAATTCCGCCGCCGCCTGCATGCGCACCCCGAACTGTCGTTCAAGGAACACGACACGGCGGCGTTCATCGAACAGCAGCTCGACGAACTGGGCATCGAACACCGCCGGATCGCATCGACGGGCGTCGTGGCCCGCATCAAGGGCCGCAAGACCCCCGAAGGCGACCGGCGCGCCGCGGTGCTGCGCGCCGACATCGACGCCCTGCCCGTCACGGAGCGGAACGACTGCGAATGGAGATCGCAGAACGAGGGCGTGATGCACGCCTGCGGCCACGACATGCACGCCGCGGTGCTGTTCGGCGTGCTGAAAACCTTCGCCGAGGCGCCCGATTTCCGGGGCACGCTCTTCGGGCTGTTCCAGCCGGGCGAGGAGTGCAACCCGGGCGGAGCCTCGCTGGTGCTGGCCGAAAAGCCGTTCGAGGGCTACGACGTGCGGGCCGTCGTCGGCGAACACGTCGAACCGCAGCTGGAGGTCGGGACCCTCGGATTCCGGGCCGGAAAGTACATGGCGGCAAGCGACGAACTGCGCTTCCGCGTCCGCGGCACGGGCGGGCACGGCGCCATGCGCAAGCAGCTCAAGGACCCCGTGGCGGCCGGCGCCGAACTGCTGACGCGCCTCATCGCGCTCAACGGCGAGGAGTGCGTGCTCTCGATCGGCCGCGTGGAGGCCGGGGGCGCGACGAACATCGTGCCCGACGAGATCTACATGGAGGGAACGCTGCGCACGTTCGACGAACGCGAGCGCGGCATCATCCACCGCCGCATCGAGATCATCGCCGCGGACATCGACGCCCGGCACGGCGTGAAGACCGAAGTGACGATCGGCCGCGGCTATCCGTGCGTCGTCAACGACGAGATCCTCGTGAAGCAGGCCACGGCCCTGGCCAAAGCCGAGAAGCTGAAGGTCGAGATGCTGCCCCTGCGCACCACGGCCGAGGATTTCGGGTTCTACTGCAAGCAATACCCGTCGCTGTTCTACCGGCTGGGCGTGGGCGCCGCGGCCGGACGCCCGCACACGGCGACATTCTTCCCCGACGAAGCGGCTATCGGCGTAGGCATCGCCTACATGCGGAAACTGGCCCTGCAACTCCTGGAAAAATAACGCCCGGGTCCGCAAAACGCACACAGGCCGGCCGCGACAGCGGCAAAACGGGCACAACGGAAATCCGACGGAGGACCGAAGCCCTGCAAATTTTTGAGAAATGATGAAAAAACAGAAACAACGCTCCGAAAACGGAGCACGGAAGACGGACCGCACCTCGATCATATTGAGCATGTTCCGGGAATTCCCCAACAATAAGTTCTCGCTGAAGCACCTGGCTTCGGCTTCCGGAGGCGCCACGAAAGAGGGCCGCCGCGAAACGTTAGAAATCCTCGGACGCCTCTTCGAAGAGGGAGTCGTCGAGGAGTGCGCACGCGAAAAATACCGCCTGATGCAGACCCACCTGCCCCACTACGAGGGCGTGGCCGACATGGCCCCCTCGGGTTCGGTCTATGTGAAGGTCGAAGGGCAGGAGAGCGACATCTTCGTCAACCAGCACAACGCCGCGAACGCCCTGAACGGCGACCGCGTCGAGGTCGTGGTGATGCACCGCGGCCGCAACGGACAACTGGAGGGCGAGATCACGCGGATCATCGAACGCAACCGCAAGCCCTACGTGGGCGTGGCCGAAGTCGGGGCGCACCAGATTTTCGTACGGGCCGACTCGCGCCGCATGCCGATGGACATTTATCTCTCGAAGCGCACCTATCCCGACGTGCGCGACGGCGAGAAGGTCGTGGTGCGCATCGCCGACTGGCTCCCGGGCAGCAAAAGCCCCGTGGGCGAACTGGTCGAGCGGCTGGGCATGGCGGGCAACAACGACACGGAGATGCACTCGATCCTGGCGGAATACGAGCTTCCCTACCGCTTCGAACCCGAAATCGAGGAGGCCGCCCAGGCCATCGACGCCCGCGTCACGGCCAAAGAGATCGCCCAGCGGCGCGACTTCCGGGGTGTCACGACCTTCACGGTCGACCCCGCGGACGCCAAGGACTTCGACGACGCGCTGTCGGTGCGCAAAATAAAGGACGGCGTCTGGGAAGTGGGCGTGCACATCGCCGACGTGACCCATTACGTGCGGCCCCACTCGGTGATCGACGACGAGGCCGTGGAGCGCGGCACGTCGGTCTATCTGGTGGACCGCACCGTGCCGATGCTTCCCGAACGGCTTTCGAACGAGCTGTGTTCGCTGCGGCCCCACGAGACGAGCCTCTGCTTCTCGGCGGTGTTCACGCTCAACGAAAACCTCGACATCCTCGAAGAGTGGTTCGGACGCACGGTGATCCACTCCGACCGCCGTTTCACCTACGCCGAGGCGCAGGAGATCATCGAAACGGGACGCGGCGACTACGCCGAGGAGGTGCTGACGCTCAACCGGCTGGCACAGGCGCTGCGCAAGGAGCGCTTCAAGAACGGCGCGATCTCGTTCGACCGCGAGGAGGTGAAATTCCGCCTCGACGAGAACGGCAAACCGTTAGGCGTTTACTTCAAGGAGCAGAAGGAGTCGAACCAGATGATCGAGGAGTTCATGCTGCTGGCCAACCGCCGCGTGGCGGAGTTCTGCGGCAAACGCAGGACCGAGAGCGGCCGCTCGGCGGAGCGCACGATGGTCTACCGCGTGCACGACACCCCGAGCGAGGAGAAACTCGACCGCTTCCGGCAGTTCATCCTCCGCTTCGGGCACATCTTCAAGGCTACGAAGGGCCGCGCCGTGGCCAAGGAACTGAACAAGCTCTTCAAACAGATAAAGGGAACCACGGAGGAAAACGCCGTGGCGACGATGGCCGTGCGCTCGATGGCCAAAGCCTATTACACGACCGACAACATCGGACACTACGGTCTGGCGTTCCCCTACTACACGCACTTCACGTCGCCGATCCGCCGCTACCCCGACATGATGGTCCACCGTCTGCTGGCGCGTTACCTCGCGGGCGGCAAGCCGGCCGACAAAACGGAACTGGAAGACCTCTGCGCACGCGCTTCGGACCGCGAGGTCGTGGCCGCCGAGGCGGAACGCGCGTCGATCAAATACAAGATGGTCGAATTTATGAAAGAGCACATCGGCGAGGAGTTCGAGGGACACATCTCGGGACTCACCGAATGGGGCGTCTACGTCGAGCTGGACGAAACCCACATCGAGGGCATGTCGTTCCTGCGCGACATCGAGGGCGACTTCTTCACCTTCGACGAGCAGCTTTACGAAATCATCGGCCGCTCGACGGGCATCCGCATGACGCTGGGCAGCCCGGTACGCATCCGCGTGAAGCGCGCCGACCTGCAAAAACGCCAGTTAGACTTCGAACTGCTGCTGCCCGGGGCCGCGGCGCGCCGTACGGAAGAGCCCCGCGGCAAAGGCCCGAAGGTGCGCACCTCGTCGCGCCGCAAAGGACGGTAGTCACGGAACGAGCGCCGGTTCGGCCGTAATACCCATATCCCCCGAAGGAACGGTTGTCGTGGTGTCCCACGACAACCGTTCCTTCGTATTCGGAGAGCGCCCCGACCGCAGGACGGCAACGAAAAAGGGAGGCCCCGCAGGGTCTCCCTTTCCGGTGACGGGCGTTCCGCCCCGTCAGAAGAGATTCACGCCGTCGAGCGTTGCGATCAGGTAGGTGGCGGCCACCGTCAGGATGGCGTACAGCTCGGGGAAAGCCGCGAGGATCAGCGTCTTACCCATCACGTCGTGACCGTTGCCGATAGCGGCGATACCGTTGGCGCAGACCTTTGCCTGATAGATCGAAGCGGCGATGTTCACCAGACCGACCAGCAGACCGGCGCCGAAGATAGCCGCGCCCTGCACCATCGTCGGGTCCGTCAGACCCTTCTGCACCAGGAAGAAGCAGACGAAACCGTAGAGACCCTGCGAACCGGGAAGCGCCGAAAGAATCATGTAGCTGCCGAAAGCGCCGCCGTTCTTCTTCATGGCCCCTACTGCGGCCTGACCCGTAATTGCGGTACCGATCGACGAAGCGACACCTGCCAGACCCACCATCAGCGCTACGCCGACGTAAGCCAATACCAATGCTGTTGTTTCCATAATGTTTTGAGTTTTTTTTAATTGTTATTATTCGTTAGTATCGTTCATTTTACGAATCGGGTCGAAATTGCGCGGGGCCATTTCGAAACCGGCGTTCTTGAAAAACTCGACGAACGTCAGACGCAGCGGGTGCACGAACGACGAGATGGTCGACATGAAAAGGTTGATGCCGTGACCGATCAGCAGAATCGGAATCATAATCAGCAGCCGGACCACGATGTTCGCGCCTTCGGGCACGAATCCCGACGCCAGCGTGTTGAACACCAGCGCCAGCACACCGCCCGAAAGCCCGATGGCGAACAGACGGATATAGGACAGCACGTCGCTCAACAGTCCCGTGAGGTTGTTGTAAAGGTCCCACAAACCCGCGCCGAGGTTGATGAGCGGATTGCGCTTCGGATTGTTCAGAAGCAGCATCAGCACGCCGCCGACGCCCAGCGCCGCATAGAAGGCCACCGATCCGGCCGTAAAGCCCGGAATGGCGAGACCCGCCATCGGAAGGCCCATGGCCAGACAGCACGAGACGAGGATGATGAACCACCCCAGCAGTCCCAGCGCACGGCCGAAACCGAAACAGCGAACGGTCATCCAGATGTTGAGCAGCATGCCGAAAAGAATCTGCACCACGCCGATAACCAGCGCGATGGAGAAGAACTGTCCCTGGAAATCGAGGAATTTCACCGAGGGGAACCACGTGTTCATGTTGATGCCGAAGAACGAGCCGCACAGCAGTCCGAACGCGACGGTCGACACGCCGCACAGCGTGGCGAACCACGCCGCCTGACGCATCATGCCGGGCTTTCGGTTCCTGGCGAGCATCCACCACCCCATCAGGGTCAGGATCAGTCCGTAGCCGGCGTCGTTGAGACAGATGCCGAAAAAGAGCATGTAGAACGGAGCGAAGAAGGGTGTGAGGTCCATCGTCCCGTATTTCGGGCGGGCGTACATGTCGCCCACCAGTTCGAAGACATGCGCGAACCAACGGTTCTTGAGCTTCACGGGCGTTTCGTCCTCGGGCGTGGGGTCCGATTTGAGGAAGACCACGTTGGGGTACTCCTCCAAAAGGGCGTCGACCCGACCGGAAGTCTCCTTCTCGGCCCAGCCCTCCATGACGACCAGCGTACCGTCGGCGGCCTCCTGCGCCGTAGCCTTCACCCGCACGCCCTGCAAACGCTCCTTCAGCGAGCAGGCGTGCTGTGCGAGCAGGGCCTCCGAAGCGGCCGCGCGCGAAAATTCAGCGTCGAGGGTCCGGAGTTTCCCTTCGGCTTCGGCGATGCGGCGCTCCGCCTCGCGAATGTCCATCGTCGGGGTCTTCATCTCCTGCGCGTCGAGCGTAACCTCCTCGCCGGGCTTGGCCACGACGACGAACCACACCGTGGCATCGGTGCGGCTGACCTCCGAAACCGTATAGCGCTCCGACCACTCGGCCAACTGCTTGTCGAAGGTGTTGCGCTGGGTGAAGAAATAGCGCAGGACAATGCCCCGGGCGGCGAGTTTCCGCGTCGCCTCCACGTCGAACGCCCCCCAGGGACGCAGCTCCTCGGCCGCTTTTTCCAGCCGCCCGATCTCGGCGTTGAGCGTCGCGGCCTCGCGGTGCGCGGCGGCGTAATGCGCATAGGCCTCCTCGCCCGAAGCGAACGGCGCGGCGGCAGCGTCGCAGCGCTCCCCGGCGCGGAAGTTCTTCAGGAACTCCGCGGCCTTCGCAAGGCTCTCGATGTCCAGCAGCAGCTGGCGGTCCTCCTCGGAGGGTTCCCAACCCGCGGTGGTGATGTCCACCAGCCCGAGGCCGCGCAGCTTCTCGACGAAATCCTCACTCTGCGCCGCAAAGAGCACAAAGTTGTATTTTGACATTCTGGCTATCATAACATCGCGCCCTCCCCGGCGGCCTGCTGCTTGGTTTTCACGATCTTCTGGGCCGACTTGGAGAGGTTCTCCTCGTCCTCCATGAAGCGTTTGATCTTACGTATGGCGTCCTCGTACCCGGGTATCTGAACCTTTTCGTACAAGTTCACCTTTTGAGTGGTTTTGCGGCGCGCATGGTCCAGCAGTTCCATCTTCCGGTTGTAGACCTCGAACTCGATCCCCAGCTGCGCCATGCGCTTGAGGATGCCGACTCCGTCGGCGAACCACACCGGCGAGGAGAACAGATCGTAGGGTTTCTCCTCGAATTTCACTTCCTGCAGGACGGGCGTGCGCACACCCGCGATTTTCTGGACCGACAAATCGACGTCGGCAATGCGCAGGAGGTCACAATCAAACTCTCCCCAGAGCGACACCATGTAGTCGTACTCGGCCTTCAGAGCGTCGAGCCGACGACGGTAGTCGCTTGCGGAGTCCTTCGCCTTCTTCACTTCGGAGCGCAGGGCCGACTCCTTACTTTTGATCGTAGGGAGGGCCTTCTGGCGCATTTTCAGCTGTTTGCCGAGTTCGCCCAGCGAGGTCTTGTTATATTGGAATTTGATTGCCATTGCGCGTTACGCCTCCTTCCAGTATTTTTGGATAAGTTCCTCCTTGATGGCGACCTCCTCCCGGGTGAAGTACTTGGCGAAAAGCCCCCATGCGGTGTCGAGCATCTGGTTGATCTCGATATTGATATCAATAGCCAGCAGTTTCTCCGAGTAGTCGAAGGCGAACTTCAGGGTGCGCTCGTCGTAGTCCGAGAGGTCGAAGCCGTTCTCCAGCTTGGTCTTGGCGTTGGCCGCATCGGCGTAGAGGCGCACGCAGGCGTTCATCACCTGCGGATGGTCCTCGCGGGTCTTCTTGCCGATGACGAGCTGTTTCAGACGCGACAGCGAACGGAACGGGTCGACGATCACCTTGCCCGTGTCGGAGTCGTTGCGCAGGAACAACTGGCCCTCGGTGATGTAACCCGTATTGTCGGGGATGGCGTGCGTGATGTCGCCGCCCGAAAGGGTCGTCACGGCGATGATCGTGATCGAACCGCCGTTGGGCAGCTGCACGGCCTTTTCGTAGATCTTCGCAAGGTCCGAATACAGCGAACCGGGCATCGAGTCCTTCGACGGAATCTGGTCCATGCGGTTCGACACGATGGCCAGGGCATCGGCGTACAAGGTCATGTCCGTGAGCAGCACCAGCACCTTCTCGCCCTTGTCGACGGCGAAGTACTCGGCGGCGGTAAGCGCCATGTCGGGAACGAGCAGACGCTCCACGGGCGGATTCTCGGTCGTGTTGACGAACGACACGATGCGGTCGAGCGCGCCGGCGTTCTCGAAGACCGACTTGAAGTACAGAAAGTCGTCGTTCGTAAGGCCCATGCCGCCCAGGATGATCTTGTCGGCCTTGGCGCGCAGGGCCACGTTGGCCATCACGGCGTTGTAGGGCTGGTCGGGGTCGGCGAAGAAGGGGATCTTCTGCCCCGTCACGATCGTATTGTTCAGGTCAATGCCGGCGATGCCCGTGGCAATCAGCTCCGAAGGCTGGATACGCCGGAAGGGATTCACCGTCGGACCGCCGATCTCGCGGGCCTCGCCCTCGATGATCTCGCCGCCCTCGAGCGGTTCGCCGTAGGCGTTGAAGAAACGCCCCGCGAGGTTGTCCGAAACGCGCAGCTTGGGAGGCTCGCCGTGGAAGACGACCTCGGAGTCGGTGGACAGGCCCTCGGTTCCGGCGAAAATCTGCAACGTGACGTTCTCGCCCATAATCTTCACCACCTGCGCCAGCTTGCCGCCGACGGTGGCCAGTTCGTCGTTGCCGACGCCCGTGGCGCGGAGCGTCACGGTAGCCTTGGTGATGTTGTCAATCTTGGTATATATCTTCTGAAATGCTCGTGTTGTCATAATTTCTCCCGCTTATTTGGATTGTTCACTCACATACTGCTCGATCTGCTTCCGGTAACCCTCGAACTTCTCCGACTTCCACTCCGAATAGTTCATCTGGCGGAAGAGGTTGATCAGCCCCTTGAAGAACTGCGAGCAGGCCTCGAAATCGGCGAACGCAAATTCCTGGTTGCAGATGCCCAACACCATCTTGTACATCATCTGCTGGCGTTCCATCGGGCAGTTGGCGTCGATGTCATCGAAGGCGTCCTGTTGCAGGATGACGAAGTCGATCAGCTCCGATTTCCAGAACCGTTCGTGGTACTCCACGGGAACGCCGTCGTCGCCCAGAATGTTGATCTGGTCGTTGGCCTCCTTGCCGCGCTGCACGATGGTCTTGCCCGCGTAGACCAGGTCCACCCAGTCCTTCTCGATGTGCTCGTCGAGGTATTCGCGGATTTCGGGGTATTCGAGGTATTTCGAGTAGGACTCCAGCGGGTCGATGGCCGGATAGCGCTTCGAGTCGGCGCGGCCCTGCGAAAGGGCGTAGAAACAACGCGCGGCCTTCTTCGTCGATTCGGTCACCGGCTCCTTGAGGTTGCCGCCCGCAGGCGACACCGTGCCGAGGAACGTCACCGATCCGGTCTGGCCGCCGACGAGTTTCACCAGTCCCGCACGCGAGTAGAAGTTCGAGATGATCGCCGAAAGGTCCATCGGGAAGGCGTCCTGGCCGGGAAGCTCCTCCAGACGGTTCGACATCTCGCGCAGCGCCTGCGCCCAGCGCGACGTCGAGTCGGCCATCACGAGCACCTTGAGGCCCATCGAGCGGTAGTATTCGCCGATGGTCATACCCGTATAGACCGACGCCTCACGCGCGGCGACGGGCATGTTCGACGTGTTGCAGATGATGATCGTGCGCTCCATGAGCGTATGGCCCGTATGCGGGTCGATCAGCTCGGGGAACTCCTTGAAGATTTCGACCACCTCGTTGGCGCGCTCGCCGCACGCCACCATGATGATCACGTCGGCGTCGGCCTGCTTCGAAATGGCGTGCTGGAGCACGGTCTTGCCCGCGCCGAAAGGCCCCGGGATAAAGCCCGTACCGCCCTCGGCCATCGGGTTGAAGGTGTCGATCGGACGCACGCCGGTCTCCATGATGCGCGACGGGCGGGGTTTCTCCGTATAGCAGCGCACGGCCTGCTTCACGGGCCATTTCTGCACCATCGTCACCTCGTGGTCGCGGCCTTCGGCGTCGGTCAGGACTGCCATCGTGTCGGTGATCTTGTATTTGCCCGCCTCGGCGACGCTCTTGACCGTATAGCTGTCCGTCATCGTGAAGGGAACCATGATCTTGTGCATCACCCACTGCTCCTTCACCTCGCCCAGCCACGACGCCGCCGTGACCTTGTCGCCGGCCTTGGCCAGCGGCGAAAATTCCCACTCGGCATCGTAGTCGACCGGATCGGTGATCGAACCGCGGGCGATGAACAGACCGTCCATCTTTTCGAGGTCGTTCTGAAGACCGTCGTAGTTGCGCGACAAAAGGCCCGGAGCCAGCGTGACTTCGAGCATGTGACCCTCGAATTCGACCCGGTCGCCGATCTTCAGACCGCGGGTGCTGTCAAAAACCTGGACATAGGCCGCGTCGCCTATGACCTTGATGACCTCGGCCATCATTTTGGTATCGCCCGTCCAGACATAGCAGATCTCGTTCTGACCCACGGGTCCGTCGGCCTTGACGATCACGATGTTGGAGATGATACCGTTTACACGTCCTGTAGTTTTCATTGTATGTTTTTATTGTTTATTCCTTATTAATCAACTCCTTGCCGTCCAGTTCGGCAAGCAGGCGGGCGAACATCTCGCGGCCGCGCGCAGCGTCGAGCAGCGTCCAGCGGGCGACGATGTTGATCCGCACCAGGTAGGAAAGGATGGCGTTGACGTCGAAATAGTCGAAGGTCGCCAGCTCCGCAGCTTCGTTCCAGCGGATCAGGTCGATCTTGTGCTCCTTCTCCACGAGGTTGGCCTCGTCGTTCACCGCCGCGATCACCGCGTCGATATAGGGAAGTTCGCCCCGAAGCCCGAAATCGGCCGCAGAACTGCGCTGCAACTGCTCGGCGACATCGCCGCCGCCCACGACGACCTCCTCGACCGCACGCCCTGCGGCGCGCGCCGTGACGGCCGCCGAAACGTTGCGCAGGTTCCGGTCGAAAGCGGACCACTCGCGCAGGAAGCGGCTCCCGGCCTTTCCGCAGGCGGCGTAGTAGGCCCCGAACAGCTCCTTCTCGAAACGCCGCGACGTGTCGACCGTCTCGGCGTCCTCGCCCTCGGGATCGGCATAGGCCCTCACCACGCGGGCAACCGCCTCGGGAAGCCGCTTCGGAGCTTTCAGCTCCTCCGCCAGTTCCTCGCGCGTGAAGTTGCCCAGCGGATTGTGCGCCGAGCGCCCCGCACGCAGGGCGGCGATATTCTCACAGTCGTAGTAGCCGTACAGGAGCCGCACCTCGCGGGCGTCGCCGCGGTTCACCTCCTCCAGAATCCCGGAGACGATGGCCCGGGCGTCGAAGCCCTTGGTGTCGGCGTCGAGCGCGTACTCCTTCAGGGAGGCTACCAGACAATAATATTGGGTCGCAAACATGCCTTACGCCTTGAACAACAGTTGGAACACCTTGTCGCGCAGGTACTCTGCCAACAGCGCTTCGATGTCGGCGTCGGCGAACGAAATGTAGTAGCCGCCCTCCTTGGCGCCCACCTTGAAGCCGGTCTTCACCTCCTTCGACCAGCCCACCTCGACACCGGCGGCGAGCAGCTCCTTCGCACTCTCCTCGAACGCCGCGTCGAGTTTCTTGCGCTCGCCCTCGGGCAGCAGGGCTTGCAATTCGACCTTGCCCGAATCGGAACCGTTCCAGTTTTTAGCTACGGCGACGAGCATCTCCTTGATGAACGCCGGGTCCACGACGGCCTCCTTCACGCCCCGGGCCGTAGCCTTGGCGATGATCAGCGAGGCGATCTCCGACTTGATTCTGCCGACGGCCTGCTTGCCGGCCAGCGAAATCTCGGTCATGGTGTTCTTCGAAACGTCCTCGGCCTTGGCCTCCGCCTTTTTGACGATCTCTTCGGCCTCGGCGCGGGCCTCGGCGACGATCTTCCGGGCCTCGGCCTTGGCGTCGGCCACCAGCTTGTCGGCCTCGGCGCGCCCTTTCTCCAGCCCCTCGTCGTAGAGCTTCTGCGTCAACTGTTGAAGTTTGTTTTCCATAGCGTTATTTAGTTTTGATTATTGTTTTTCGGTTTTAACGCACAAATATAAAAAAGATTATCTACAATCGGGGATACTGAACAGCAATTTATCCTATTTTGACAAATTTCCGGCACAAATGGAGCAGATGTATAACCACTCATGGAATATGTATCCATTACCAGGGAATATAAGAAACTGCTCGTCGGCTTCTCGTCGTACGCGTCGGTGACGATCCGCGCCGACAAGACCCCCGGCGCCCCCCCGCCCCGTCAGCGGCGGCCGCCGCAGGCCCGGGACATGCCCCGGAACTGATCGCCAAAGAGGTTGCGTTCGGCAACGGACAGATCCGCAAGGGCGGAAACACGCTGACGATAGAGGCCGTCGCCCCGGCTCCCGGATTCACGGAGTGTTTCTTCGGACTCGACAGACTGGTCCTGCATCTGCAATAAGGGCAGTCCGGCTTCGGCGCGACACGATCCGGGCCGGCCGGGAGATACAAACGCATTCCCCGGCCGGCCCGGACAAGACGGGCGAAAAACACCCGCAAAACCTTAAACCTATTGGTGCTGGGGGCGCAGAAGATCCTGCACCACCTTCACCGGAGAGAATGTCGTGACGGGAACGTCGACGAAGACCGTGTTCCACTTCGCCATCGCACCGTTCCAGAGTCCCGGAAGCTCCTGCGCGCGCAGATCGCGGCCGCCGGAGGATTTCGACGAGATGAATCCCGTCGCGGGATCGGTGTACCGGCGCAGGTCGAACTTGCACCCCTTCGAATCGCGCACGCCGCAGACGAGGTCCACCGGATTGAAGTGCGTGGCCGACTGCATCAGCGACAGGTCGTCGGGCGCGATCTGGCTCGACTCGGCGATCTGAAGCGACTCCGTGCCGTCGGGGTTCCCGACCCAGAACGGGCCGCCGCCCGGCTCGCCCTCGTTGCGGACCATGCCGCAGACGCGGATCGGACGGTCCAACACGGCGCGCAGCAGCGCCGAATCGTACTCGGCGGGGAGTTTCACGCAGAGCTGTTTTTCGATGAATTCGGCGATGGGTTCCAGCTCGGCGCCGCCCACTTCGAGGGCCTTGAGGTACTCGAAGGCGCGCCCCTGGAGGTCGAGCAGAACCCCCGCAAGCACCTTTTTATAACGGACCGTGTCTCCGCGGCGGGCATCGGTCGTCACGTTGTCGATGTTCTTGATGAAGATCAGGTCAGCGTCGATCTCGTTCAGGTTTTCGATCAGCGCCCCGTGGCCCGCGGGACGGAACAGCAGCGTGCCGTCGTCCTGCCGGAAAGGCGTGTTGTCGGGATTCACGGCGAGGGTGTCGGTCGAAGGTTTCTGCACCGAGAACGAGATCTCGTAACGGACGCCGAACCGCTTTTCGTAAAGGGGGACCTTTGCGGCGAGCAGCTCCTCGAAGCCCGCGACGTGCTCGGGCGAGACGGTGAAATGGATGCGCACGACGCCTCCGGCCGCGGCGTAGGCCGCCCCTTCGACCAGATGCTCCTCAACGGCCTTGCGCGCCCCTTCGGGATAGGCATGGAAGGTGACCAGGCCCTTGGGCTTGCGGCCGTAGTTCAGCCCGTCGCCGACGATGGCATTCACGATCGCACGGTCGTCGGCCCCGGCGGGCAGCACGGCGCGAAGTTCGGGCCAGAAGGCGAACTTCCCGATATTTTCCAGCAGCGTGTCGATGCCCTTGCCGCGTTTGCCGTCGTTGACGAACTCGAACAGCTCCTTGAACATGCGCGTGGCGGCCCCCGAAGCGGGCACAAACTTCACCACCCCCAGTCCGGCAGACTCTTTTTCATAGCGTTCCACGGCGGCATCGGCCTCCGCCGCGCCGACAACCAGCACGCCGTCGCCCGGCGATGCGGCCCGCACGACATTCAGGAAAGGGAATCCACGGCGGAAATTCTCCAACTGGGTCTCCGCCTGTTCGGGAGTGAGTCCGTGCTCCCGGATTTGCTGCAAATCTTTTTCGTCGAACATATTCTGTTATCGTTTACATGGTCACCGATTGCCAAACCTGCGGTGCCTCCGACGTTTGCGCCGGGAATCGCCGCCAAAAAAACGGATCAGCGCAAGCAAGGACAGCAGTATGCAGATCAGCCACACCATTGAGTTATTCAGGTTTGAATCTCAAAGTTAAAAATAATTTCTAACTTTGCATACCATGATTCGAGAATTTCACCAAATCAGCCTGCGCGGGCGCAACAGTTTCGGCGTCGACCAGAGGGCCGCACGCCTCGTAGAATTCGAAACGGCCGAGGATCTGCGCACGTTTTTCGCCGCGGGGATTCCCGGGCGGTGGACGGTGCTCGCCGGGGGCAACAACATCCTTTTCACCGAAGATTACGACGGCGTGCTGCTGACCCCCGTGGCCCGGCAGATCGCCCTTTTGAGCGACGACGGCGACGAAGTTCGCCTGCGCGTCGAGGCGGGCGTCGAATGGGACGACCTGGTGGAATGGGCCGTCGAACGCGGTCTGTGGGGCATCGAAAACCTCTCGCTGATCCCCGGCAAGGCGGGGTCCGCCCCGGTGCAGAACATCGGGGCCTACGGCTGCGAAGCGAAGGACGCGATCCGCCGGGTCGAGATGTACTGCGTCGAAACGGGCAACCTGCTGACGCTCGACGCCGCGCACTGCGGATTCGGCTACCGCGAAAGCGTCTTCAAGCACGACCTGAAAGGGCGCGTGATCATCACAGCCATCGAAATACGCCTCTCGCATACGCCGCGCCCGAAACTGGGCTACGGCGACGTGGAGCGCGAGGTCGAAGCCCGCGGAGGCGCCACGCTGCGCAACATCCGCGAGGCGATCTGCTCGATCCGCCGCGCGAAACTTCCCGACCCGGCCGTGCTGGGCAACGCGGGCAGCTTCTTCAAGAATCCCGTGGTCGAAGCCCCCGTCGCGGAACGGCTCCTTGCCGAATATCCCGACATGCCGCACTATGCGGCCCCCGAAGGCCGCGTAAAGCTGGCCGCCGGGTGGCTGATCGACCGGGCCGGGATGAAAGGCTACCGCGAGGGAAGCGTGGGGGTTCACGAGCGGCAGGCGCTGGTGCTGGTGAACCACGGCGGCGCCACGGGCGGCGAGGTGATCGCCTTCGCCCGCACGGTGCAGGCGAAGGTCCGCGAAAAATTCGGCATCGAAATAGATACTGAAGTGAACATATTATGAATCTTTTGGACTCTTTTCAACGCTACATCGACGAGAACGACCTCGCCACGCACGACGACCGTATCCTGCTCACCGTCTCGGGCGGCGTGGACTCGATGGTCATGCTCTCGCTGTTCACCCGCTGCTGCTACCGGGTGGGCGTGGCCCACTGCAACTTCCAGCTGCGCGGCGCAGAGAGCGACGAGGACGAAGTGCTGGTGGAAGACGAGGCCAAAAAGCACGGCGCGGCGTTCTACAACAGGCGCTTCGAGACCAGGGCCGAAATGGAGCGCACGGGCGAGTCGATGGAGATGGCGGCCCGGCGGCTGCGCTACGCATGGTTCGACGCCTTGAGCCGCGAGCACGGCTACACGGCCATCGCCATCGCCCACCATGCCGACGACTCGATCGAAACCTTTTTCATCAACCTGCTGCGCGGAACCGGCCTGCGGGGGCTGACGGGAATCTCGACACAGGTCGGAAAGGTGATCCGTCCGCTGCTGTTCGCGTCGCGCAAGGAAATTCTCGAATACGCCGTCCAGAACCGCATCCCCTTCCGGGAGGATTCGTCGAACCGGTCGACCAAATACCTGCGCAACAAGATCCGGCTGGGGCTGATCCCCCGCATCCGCGAAATCAACCCCAAGTTCACGAGCCTGATGAGCCGCAACCTCGCGCGCCTGACCGACGCCCAGCTGTTCATCAACCACGGCATCGAACGCATCCGCTCGGAAGCCGTCACCTCGGACACGGGGATCGACACGATCCATCTCGACCGCCTCGATCCGGCCTTTCCGCAGGGATTCGTGATCTACGAACTGTTGAGTTCGGGCTACGGATTCAAGGGCGACGTGATCGACGCGCTGTGCCACTCGCTCGAACAGGACGCCACGGGACGGCGGTTCTACGCCCGCGAAAGGGTGGCCTCGATCGACCGCGGAAAGATCGTCATAGCGCCGATAGCCCCCGACGACGCGTGTCTGACGACGGTGCGCAAAGGCGCCCCGCGCAGCTACTGCGGCAACTCGGTCCTCTACTACGAATACTGCGACATCGACACGATCAAGAATTTCGGCGTTCCCGAGAATATCGCGCAGATAGACGCCGACCGCCTGCAATTCCCGCTCACGCTGCGCCGCTGGCGCGACGGCGACTGGTTCGTGCCGTTCGGCATGACGGGCCGCAAAAAGGTGTCGGACTTCCTCGTCGACGCCAAGGTCTCCGTGGCCGAGAAGCAGCGGCAGTTCGTGCTGCTGTCGGGCGACGAGATCGTCTGGCTCGTCGGACGCCGCATCGACGACCGCTACCGCCTTACGCCCGACACGGAAAACGTGTTGCGCATCACCAAAGAAATCGTTTAAAATGGCAAAGAGCGCTCTGAAATTCAAGGATTCCGTCGCCCAGTACGAACGGATCGCGGCAGAGGTCGCGGCCCGCCGGTTTTCCGGCATCTACCTGCTGATGGGCGAGGAGAGCTACTTCATCGACGCACTCTCGGACCAGCTGGCCGCGACGATCCTCGACGAGGCCGCCCGGGCCTTCAACCAGATCACCGTCTACGGGCGCGACTCCGAGGCGGGGCAGGTGATCAACCTCTGCCGCCAGATGCCGATGATGGGACAATACCAGGTGGTGATCCTCAAGGAGGCGCAGCAGCTCAAGGGGCTGGACAAGCTCGCGCTCTACACGCAGAAGCCCTCGCCGACGACCATTCTCGTGATCTGCCACAAGGAGAAGAACGCCGACAAACGCTCGGCCTTCTACAAGGGCTGTGCGGCGAACGGCACGGTGCTGGAATCGGTGCGCCCGCGCGACTACGAGATCGCGGCGTGGTTACAGCAGTTCATCCGGCAGAAAGGATTCACGATCGACCCCAAGGCGCTTTCGATGCTGACCGACCATTTGGGAACCGACATCGCAAAGATCTCCAACGAAATCCGGAAACTCACCGTCTCGCTGCCCGAGGGCACGCAGCGCATCACCGACGCCGACATCGAGGCCAACATCGGCATTTCGAAGGATTTCAACAACTTCGAACTCTGCAAGGCGGTCGTCACCCGGGACATGGCCCGCGCGCTGATGATCGCCGAGCACTTCGCCCGCAACCCCAAGGACAACCCGCTGCTCTTGACCGTCATGGCGCTGTTCGGGCAGTTCAAGGAGCTGTTCGTGGTCAACTACCTGCGCTGGCTCGCACGCCACAAAGGACGGCCCTTTCCGCCGGACACGGAACTGATGCGCATCCTGCGCAAGAACAACACGTTCGTCATCGGCGAGATCAAGCAGAACGCCGCCGGATGGGACAACCGCAAGGTGTTCAACATCCTCGGACTGCTGCGCGAATACGACGCCAAGAGCAAGGGACTGGGTGCGGGCGGCGCGTCGGACGGCGAACTGCTGCGCGAACTGCTGCTGAAAATCTTTCTGCTTTGACCGGTCTCTACCTATACCAGACCGTGCATCTGGCCCGGGGCCGCGCGCGCAACGTCGCCGGACACATCGCCGTGCTCGACGCCGCGTCGCGCGAACTGTTCGGACGCCCCTACGCCCCCGCCGCAGAGCGGCTCCCCCCCCCGCCCCCGACCGCCCCCGCCCCGCGTTCGGCCA
>OGRH01001107.1_pt1 | contig 18398 bp, 33 predicted proteins | sample 1553461 | NCBI WGS metagenome assembly OGRH01 (sample SAMEA2580092, study PRJEB22360) | human gut metagenome | biome: human gut; feature: human-associated habitat; material: faeces | place: Denmark | collected 2008/2010
CCTTCCGCAATGGTCAGCGTCTCCGCGAAGTCAATGATCCTTTCTGCTTCTTCAACATCAAAGTAATAGCGATATGGCGCAGCTTCAGCCGCTTTCATGTCGTCTATATGTCTTTGACATGCTGCTTTGACCAGATCGCCAGCAACAATCTTGTCCGCAAGGACATCCAGCGCGTATTGTGTAGTTCTATCTGTTGTCATGCGTTCGCCTTATGCGAATTTCGCGAACTTGTTTTCTTTCGGTGTTTCCTTGTCTGCTTTTGGCACTACAAGGCGACAGCGGCTTGACACTGTCAATCCGAAGTCCGCAGCCCCCTGACGACACTGCTTGAAGTATCTGTCTTGAAGTAGCGCAAGTCTTTCCACTTCTCCGTTCACGACTTCTTTTCTGATCTTCACTGGCTGTCCGTATTCGTCCAGCTGCTTTGTTGCGATCTCAATTTCCACCATGATCGGTTGCCTGTTCAGTTCTTGCGTGACTGCGATGTATTTTTCTTGTGCGATGACCAGTCTTGCAAGTGCATCAACATCAAGGTTTGATATAAGGTCAATCGCACGAAGTTCCTTCACGATTTTTTTGAAGGTTCTTTTCTGTGTCGGCGATAAGTATTGCGGTGCTGTCACTTTATCCGCAGCCGCTTTCACTTCTGTTCGCTGACGTTCTTCAATTTCTGCTTTTGTCAGGTGTTTTTTGCCTTTTGCCTGCACCAGCGCGATCGGCTGTCGTTGTCCTGCCATTCTTCTGCGACCTCCCTTCTTTGCTGGTTTCCTTGCGGTGTGTCAGAATCTGACACGCACCCTTTTCGGATGCCCTGATCTGGATTTTCCGTGGGGAGTTTTCTCCACGGAAAAGGGGAAGCGCGACTAAATAAACTTGACCCGATACTTTTTCATACTCCCCCTGTCGCCTTCCAGTGGCGTTCTATCAGGTCATACAACATCTTTTGTGTCGCTTTTTTTGTCTGTTCATCCTTGCTGTACAAGGCTTCAATGATTCCATGGCTGTGATTGCTCAATGGGATCAGATTGGTTGCATCAAGTCGTCTGTTCCAGTCGTCTTCAATAGGTGTGATATGATGCACCATGTCAGCTGTCTGTATTACATGCAGCACATAGAAGGCATATATATCAACGCCATCAAACCGCCTGATTGTTTCGGCTCTTGTCTTCCTCCACTCACTTGATACATAGAAGGCTGCTGTCTTCTTGTTTCTTCGGTGTTTGTTGTATTCCATGTGTCTTGACTGCTGCCCTGCTGCCTTCGCTGCACAGGCTTCACATTCAGCTATATTCTGCGGTATTAAAGCCCCACATCTGCACTTGTGAAATAACAAACCCTTGCACCACCTTCCTACTGCTGCATATGCTTCATATAGCCGTCTGTATAGGCTCTATATGCAGCCGCTTATATATGCCCCTTATATATGCCCTATATATGCGCCCCTGTCAGGTATGCCCCTATATAAAGCCTTGTTTTAATGCTTCCTGTGGATGCCCTTATATAAGCACCCACATTCCGCAAATAAGAGGGCAGAAATGCAATAAAAAAGACCGATTCAACACTTCTGTGCTGTTTCGGTCTTTCTGTACAACATTTCACGATACTATTTTACTTTAGGATGTCCCCTATAAAAACCCTCACTTTTCCCACGCTTTTCCCATGCTTTCGTTGTCGTTTCCCTCGAAAAAAGCCTTTTTCAGATCGCCTTTTTTCAAATTCCGTTAATTCCGAATAATTTGACAGACATTTTCTTCAAAATCGCCTTGCACCAGTTTGAAGGGCTGTTTTTTCCGCAATCAAGCTGATCCGCAATTTCTTCAAAGGTCAGTCCGTCAATATAGTGCATTCTGAACGCTTCATACTTGTACAATGTGCCTTCTTTCCTGCTTTCGGTTTCCAGTTCGGTCAATGCCCTGTCAATGTTAATAATCATCATCGCTGTGACCATTTTCGCTTCCTTGACAGATTTCAGCTTCGCATTTTTGCCCTTCAGGACGCTGTATGCCGCTTCTGTGACTTCTTCTTCCTCCGTAATTGCATTATTGATGTATTTTTTCAAATCTATGTATGATTCCATCAATCTTCGTGTGTTATACAGTGTTTTTTTCTTCTCTGCTCTCTTTTCTTCAATTTTGACTTCAGCAAACGCCTTCCGCACCGCGATCCTGATTGCTTCCGTCATGTCCTGCTGCGTTTCATCGCTATTTTGCACATTGCACACCTTCCTTCTACTTTTTAGACTTTCGCCTTTCATTCCTTCTGGCTTTTTCAATCGCCTTCGCCCTGATCATCGGCATTCCTTTCATTTTGCGTCTGTTATTGCTGATCAGTTCTTTTCGCAACTGCAATCCTGTCCATTTTGTCTTCCTGAATGCTTCTGTGATTGCTTTCCCTACCTGTTCAAACGCTGGCTTCAACTTTTCAAACGCTTCCGTGATACTCTTTACCATTTTTCTTCCTGTTTCCTGCGCCCACTTTGCTGTCGATTCAAGCAGCACTTCGACTTCTTCTTCAGGAAGTCCGCTGTATTCCGATACAGCTTTGATCGTTTCTTCTTTTGTCCATTCAGGATCAATCTTCAGTCCTCTTGTGACTGCTGCCAGTTTCATCACATCTGCACTGATGTTTCTTTCTGCTTTCGGCTGTTCTGTCGTTTCTTCTGGTTCAGGTTCTTCCACGACTGCTGCCCTGACAGCTTCCTGTCTGTCTTCCGCAATCAATTCCTGTGTGCGTTCTGCAATTTTCTCTGACAGATCGTCTTTTTCTTCCTCCTGTGGCTTCGCACGCTGTCCCACAAGCCTGTTTTTTATCTTTGTTACATATCCCTTCAGCTTCATGTCTTTCACTCCTTCCTGCGCCTTTATGTAAAAGGCAAATCGTCAACGCCGTCTGGTATGTTCATAAAACCATCGCCGCTGTCTGGTGCTGGCTGTGGTCTTGACTGGTTGTCGCCTGCTGCCGCTTTGCTTTCCGCAAATTCAGCCGTTTCAATGACGACATCTGTTGTGTAGACCTTGTGTCCATCTTTGTTTGTATAGCTTCCAGTCTGAATGCGACCTTCGACCACAAACTTTGTCCCTTTCTGTCCGTACTTCTCGAAGAACTGTCCTGTCTTTCCGAATGCTACACAGGAAATGAAGTCAGCTGACTGTCCTTCCTGATCACTTCGCACTCTCCTGTCAACTGCCAGTGTAAATCGTGAAATTGCCATCGGTTCTGCGCCTTCTGTATATCGTGTCTGTGCATCCCTTGTCAGCCGCCCCATCAATATGACTTTATTCATCTTTTGTCTTCCTCTCTTTCTTTGTGCCTTTGGCTGCTGCCTTGATGATCTCTGATACAATCAGAATGACCAGTGCTGCCAGAATCGCGATGAATCCTATTTGCAATATAATCACAATAATTCCACCCAGATTGCTGATTGCTTCTTCAATCCATATACTTCGCATGTTTCTTTCCTCCTGTTATCTTCGGCATATCATGTCTTCATAAAGTTTCTTGTATGTGTCGCGCTCTGCTTCAAGCCTGATCATCTGCTCACGCGATGCCCCCCCCGATTGATTTTCGACATATCCCTTCGTGTCTGCACCTGCATCCAGTTTCAATGCGATTTGAAGCGCAATGTCGATCTGCTGCATTTCTCTGTCTGTCACACTTCCGATCCTGTTATTCAATCTTTCAACACTGACTGTTGTCGGCTGTTCGCACAGTGCTTCAGATACCCTTCCAGTCGTTCTGATCGTCACATGCGTTGACATGTCCTTCTTCGGCTGTGATGTCAGGAACACAACGACCACATCACCGCTGTGTTTGTTCAGGAAGTCAGCTGATACAATGACCGCTGGTCTGTCCTTCCTGATCTCGTTTCCTCTCTGCCCTCTGTTGTTATTGATATAATACACATCGCCGCGTCTGACATCGAACTGCTGCTGTTGTCTTGTGAAATGTTCGTACATGCTTTTTATTCCTCCGTATATTCTCCATATTTTTCCTTCAGCATCTTTGCGCGTGCCTGAATGTCGTCTGCAAGTTCTCTTTCCTTGTCTTTGTAGGTCTGCGCTCTTGCTGGCTTTCTTGCCCTGATTGCGTTCTGGATTGCTGTCTGGTACTGTCTGCGCTTCTGGACTGCTATGCGCTGTACTCTGTCCATAATCGTGATCGTGTAATGTGCGCCGCAGATCGGGCATTCATAATACTGTTCGATCACATCATCCCCATCTTCATCCTGCGTGATCACTTTTTTCTGAATCTCTATCATGTCAGGTGTGAATGTTGCGTTGCATTTGTTACAGATTATTTCATTCATACTGCTTCCCCTTCCTGCAATTAGCTGAATCGCTGAATCTTAATCATTTTCGCTGCAAATCTTCCCAGAAGTTCTTCTTCCTTGCTTTCCTTTTCCTCTTTTGTCATTTCCTTGCGGTTTTCTGCGAAGTCTGCCATTTCATCCAGAACGTCTGCTGCTTCTCTGAATGTTTTCGCCATTTCTCTCACTTCTTTGCTGTCCTGCATCTGCTTTTCCTCCTATGCTCCAAACTCCATTACTTGATTGTCAATATAATCTGCTGCGACTGCTGCCGCCTGTTTACTGTCTGCGATCAGGTCAGGACATGTCCTGCAATCCTGACCATTTTCTTCGCACTGCTCCTGTTCGTGTTCTGATACATCTTCAAACTGTTTGTCATACCATCTGCAAAATGCCATTGTCCTTCCTCCTTTCCCTCGCTGCCGATCTAAACATCATTAGCAGCATTTCTTGAACTGATCTGTCCCTGTCTTTTCTTCTTGCCTTCCTGATACACTTCAAGTCGTAGCATGTCCCTTTGTGGTTCAATCCGTCAGGAACATACACGCCGACATTGTATGGAACTTCATTGCTCACTGCTGCATATACTTCTTCAGGCATTACATAATAATTAAAATCGCCCAGAAAGTTGTGTCCGTTTTTTGAATGGAAGTCTTCAACCGATGACTTCACTTCGTAGCAATAAAAGTCGCCTTTTTCAATTCCTGAAGGTGTGTTGTTCTTTGGCTTAAAAAGCATATAGTCAACGCGTTTCCCTTTTGATGTTGAATAATCAAAGGTCACTTCACGCGCCCAGTATATTCTTGTATCGTTATACGGATTTATGTGTTTTTCTACTGACAATGACAGCATCTTTGTCGTTTCTGGTCTGTTGCTCATTATTCTTCGCCTGCCTTTACTTCTCCCAGTCCTAAAATGCAATAGCCGTCTTCAAGCCCTGTGAAGTCTTCCAGCATGTACACAATTTTCTTTTCGATTGTTCTGCCTGTCGTTGTTCCGTCCTTGTATTCGTGCATCACGATTATGTCGCCTTCTTTATATCCGCGGTCATTCTTTCGCAATTCAAATGTCTTGCGCCCTGTTTTGACATCATCAAAGAATGTTGTCCCCAGTTTCACGTCATGCACTTTCTTTTCCTGTTGCGAAGGAAGCTGCTGCATCTTTTCTTCGTCTGCCTTCTCGCGAAGTTTCTTTGCTGTTTCTCTGTCAATCGCGTCCTGTTCTTCGTTGTATCTTTCTTCTTCGGTCTTTTCGGCTTCTGCCTTATTCACATACTGATCGCAGCTTTGACATGTTCCTGTCTTCACATTGCATTCTGAATATCTCTGGCAGCTATAACACAGCGATGTGATGCTTTCTGGGTGTGCATCTTCCCATTCTTCTTTGTCCTGATTGTCCGCATCGTCTTCTGCTTCTTCGATGTCTTCGTCATCATCTGCAAGCTGTCCTTCATCGTCCAGTGTCATTTGACCTTCAATCTGTTCTGATGCTGCCTTTTCTTCCTGCTGCTTCTTGATCTCTTTAACCTCTTTGAAAGTCAATCCGTTTTCCTGATAGCGTTCCAGCATTTCTGCCTGTGCTTCTTCATTCATTCCGCTGATCTCATAGGCAGCAGAAAATGTCAGACGACCTTCTTTCAGTTCTTCAGCAAATTCAGGGATCAAGTGCTTGTTGATACTCTCAATCTGTGCGATCTTTGTCGCTGGCATTTGAAGCATCTTCGCGATAACATCACGAAGGCGACCGCTGTCAAGTTTATAGCCTTTGACTGTCTTTCCTTCCTGTTTCATTCGCTGCAATATGTCTTTCAGCTGCTTTTCTTCTTCCAGAATGTCTGCGACTGTCTTGTTTCGATAATCATTCGCAATGATCAGGCGCAGCATTTCTTCATCTGCTGACGCTGGTGTCTGAATCTGACACGTTACCATTTCAAAATCTGTATAGCCCTGTTCGACAAGCAACTTCAGGGCGCGCCATCTTCTTTCGCCTGCCGTTATTCTGTATTCGCCCTGATCACAAGGATCGTGAACGACTTCAAGATTTTCAATCAGCCCGACAAGCAATATCTTCTGTGCAAGCGGTTCAATGTCTGTGACTGAATAAAAGTTCTTGTCATTGCTGTATAGCTTTTTTATACTAATGTCCTTCGTCCTGAATCTTGCCTTTGGCGTTTCATCGCCGACTGCTGCCTTCTGTGCGTTTTTGTTAAGCTGCTCCATTACATTCCACGCCATCTTCAATCCTCCTTTTCTCTGAAGCATATTTCTATTGCATCCAGTTCGCTGTCTGTCGTGTGCTTCAGGTCAATGTGTGAATCATCTTCCTTGTACTCCTTTTTGTTTATTAATGCCCTGATCTGCTTCTTTAGCTTGTCTGTATCAATCACAATCTTCAATGTCTTTCTGGCTTCGCTTATTGCTTTGTCAATCTGTCTGTCCGACATGTTCGGTGTACTGTCAATCTTTTCGATGTGCTTCCTGAAGTCTGTGTCGTCCAGTTCATAGAATTGTGACATCCTGTCCCTGAATGCTTGCAGCTGGTTTTCTGCATACTCCTTCATGTCTGCTGCTGCCTTCAGCTTTTCAAAGTCTTCAATGCTGATTGTGACTTGCCCTTTTAATTCCATCGCATTCCATCCTCCCTTCTTCTCTTTACATTCAGTTTCAATGTCACTTTCGGAACTCCGATGCCAGCTTTGCGAAGGTATTCTGACAGCCTTGCAAGGTCTGTGACATAATTTTTTCGTATACGCTGCCATGTATTTCGTCAACGTAGTATTGTTCTTCGTTGCCGTAGATCGTTATGTCATCGTGCGCAGTCAAAAGTGTCTTGATTTGATATGCAAGCGTCTTCCCTGTCCTTCTTCCTTCATGTGGATATGTGATGCCTTGTGACAGGATATATTCTGACTGCCATGTTTCAAGTTTTATTCCCAGCGCGTGTTCGATTCTGTCAAGCGTCTTTTCGTTGCAGCCATACATGTCAGAATGTAACTTTGCAACTGCATTTCGTGTCATTGCGTCTGCGCCATATTCATCGCCGTCCGCTAATGTAAAGGAATACGCCCTGTTTGTTTTTGTGTTTTTGATGTACACAAGATTTCTTTCCAGCGTTCCTTCCGTCTGCCTGATTTCGACTTTCAGATTTTCTTCGTTTTTTGTGATTCCTGTGATTATCTCATACACTCCCATGTTCACACCTCTTTCATCAATTCGTATGTTGCTGCACGATAGTCCTGCGTCACGATGCAGTTTTTTGAAAACTTTGGAAGCGGCACTTGTGCGACTGTTGACTTCTCTGCGATTATTGATCGCCTGATCGCTGTTGCGAAGCAATCGTGTCCTGACTGTGTTTTCAGCCATTCTTCAACCTGAAGTGTCGTCTGGTTCTTCTGGCGCATCGTCATCAATACTTTCATGCGAATGTCAGGATTTATCCTTCTGAACGATGTCAGCTGACTGTCCATGTTTGCAGCTGCTTCAATCTCGAAGCCGCCAATCTTGACAGGCACGATCACAAGGTCTGCTGCAATCATCACATTTGTGACTGTCATGTCCATAAGCAATCCACAGTCAACAATGCAATAGTCATATACTGTTCTGACTTCGTTCATTGCCGCCGCGAATCGAAGGATCTGATCTTCTCCATCTTCCTGAAGCAGCAACATATTTGTTCGCATCAAATATCCGTTCGCTGGTATGATGTCGATGTTCCCATATGGCGTCGTCTGGATCAGGTCTGTTGTCGAATATTCGCCGCCTGCTGCCTGATGATTTTCAAGCAGTTCCGACATTCCCTGTCCTTCAGGATCGAATCTGTCATATAAAAGTGACACGTTCCCCTGCTGGTCTGCATCGCAGATCAATACTTTCTTTCCTTTTTCTTCGCCCATTATGTAGGCGATAGCTGCTGCGGTCATTGTCTTTCCGATGCCGCCTTTTTGATTCATTACTGCTATTATTTTCATTGATGTGCTTTCCTCCTGTTTATTATTTTCATGTGTCTTCTTAACCTTCTCGCGTGTTCGTCCGTCACAATGTATTTGTCACAATCTTGAAGTCGCCTGTCTGTTCCTTTTCCGTCATAATGCTTGCAATAGTCGCATGTGAAGCAAGGTTCTTTCATTTCTCCTGTGCATGTGTCTGGCGTTTCCACATTGTTTGCACAGTGGCTACACACGCAACCGCCGCAAGGGAAAGCATATTGTTTTCTGACTTCTTTTCGCTCTGGCTCTTTCGGTATGATCCCAAGTTCCTGCAATGTGATTTGATGTGCTTTCCTATCGTCTTTCATTTCTTTCCTTCTTGCTGTTCTCCCAGCTGATCACTGCTTCCCTTGCCCTGTCGTATAGGTCTGTGTCGTTCGCTTCTTCAACCTTGATGATCTGTTGTCTGTCTGTTCCTTCGCCCTTGTATATTTTTATCCAGCCATCATCGTATATTGAAGTGTGGCTTGACATCCGCAGTCCGTACCTTCTTGCAATCGGTCTGTATATGTCGTAAAACTGTCTGACTGCTGCCGCATATCCGTTCATGTCCTACACCTTCAGCGGTTTCACTTCGCCGTCTTTCCATACGCTGTTGTTCTGGACTGACATCATTGCTTTGTTTTCTCCTTCAATGAACATTGCTTTGATTCCGCTTCCGTCAATCAGATTGACATATTCTTCGATGACTTTGATCGCTTCTTCCGCTGTGTAGCATGTCGCAACATAGTGTCCTGCTGCTGCCATGTCGGTCAAGAACTCTTTCTGTGAAGGCTGGTGTCTTCCCTTGTCGTATTTCATTTCGATGTACAGTCCGCAATATATTCCCTTCGGATATGGCAAGCACAAATCAGAAACGCCTGACTTCACGCCCATCTGCTTCAGCTTTACTGCTTCGGCTCTGTTCCTGCTGCCGCCGTTCGGGATATGATGCAGCCATTTCAGTTCAGGATATTTCTGCATCTGCCAAGAAGCCCAGCTGATGACATTGATCTGTTCGGTATCTTCCGAACGCATCGCATACTTCATATTCATCGCGCTTCCTCCATCTTCTTCATGTCCTGCATGACATCGCCAGTGAATCCCAGCTGCTTCATTTTCTTGAATGCGATCAGGTCTTTTATGCCTGACATTTTTATGATCCAGTCCTGAAGAAGCAATCCTGACTTTTTATACATATCCCTGACTTCTTCCCTGTGTGCTGCCAGCACATCCGCTGTGCGTGTGATGATGATTTTTCTTTCAATGCTGTTCGGTGCGATTCCTTTTCGGTTCAGTTCTTCTTCAATCACTTTCACTGCGTAGATTTCTGCGTTCGTGACTGCATCTTCCAAGCACAATCTTTTTTTGTTGTCCACTTTTATTCCTCCTTCGTGTCCTGTCTTTCTTTCTCTGCTTTCAGCTGTGCTGCTCTTTCCATGATCGCTGTGTTGTAGCTGTATTTATACACACCATGATTCCACAAGTTTTCCTTTGCGCCTGCTGCTCCGTAGTTGTAGACCGCCAGAACGTAGTATGGACGCACATCTTCTGGAACTTCCTGCAAGCTGTCCTGAATCTCCTTCAGGTAATCAATGCCGACTGTCACATTCTGATATGGATTTGTCAGATCAGTGCAGTTCAGGCGTTGCATTCTTTCTTTGTGCCATTTCTGCGCTATCTGCATATATCCCCATGATGTGCCGCCATCGCCTGAAGCGTTCCAGTTGCATTCGCTTTCCTGTTCGATCAGTGCGAACACCATTTCATAGTCAACACCATAGTTCTGACAAACAATGTATGTATATATCTGTGCCATTACTGGAAACTTGCCGCCTGCTGCCTTGCATTCGTCTGATATTTCGTGATAGCAGAATCCTTCCATGTCTTCGCCACTCCAATCCTGTGACATTGTATTGAATGGATATTCTTCATCTGCATCCAAGTCACTTTCTGTCTGTTCTTCTGCTTCGCTTTCCTGTTCTGTTGCCGTCTTTCCTTTTGCGCTGATCATGTCGCCGATCGCAAATGCCAGCATTACCGCCACATATATTGTGATGAATGTGATCAGGATTGCTGCTGCCGTCTTCGGTTTGCGCTGAAGAAAGTTCTTTGCTGTCCTGATGAAGTTATGTACTGCATCGTGCAGCTGTCTTCTTCTTTGCCTTCTTCTTCGCTGTTTTCTGCTTAATCTTACTTGTTGCTTTGTCAATCTTTTCTCCTTTCTCTGGCTGTCTATACATTCTTGCGTATATGTAGAATCTGCCATTCATGTTGTTGTATCTGACTTCATACGATGTCAGCTTGTAGCCGTCTGCTGCATACCATTTCTTCAGCTTGTCTTCCAGATCGCATCTACCTGTGACGATTTCGTCAACATCCTTCTGCTTGAATTTATAGTGATTCTTTTTCACTTCAGGCTTTTTCAGTCCTTTGCTTGCTTTCCATGCCTTTTGATACTTTTCAACTGGTTTCGGTTCTTTGCCCTTCTTTTCAGGGTGCTTCTGTTTCGTGATGTAGTTCGCCATTCCTGACAGTCCATGTTCATCCTTCTGAAGCCTGCGCACTTGATTCCTGCGCCCCTTCTTCCACTTTTCTTCAACCGCTTCCAGCCCCATGTCGCCATCGCACACAAAATGATGATGCCAGCGTCCTTTGTCTGAACACTCTGTCACATACACATAACGCAGGTTTGCAAGTCCCTTCTTCCTTCGCTCATAGTTTAGTCGTCCTATGTACAGCGTCATATCGTGCTGCGCTTCCTTCATGCTGTTCGGCATGTTGTCGTCTGTATATGTCAGTGTTCCCCAGATGTCATTGTCCGTGAAGTTCGCATTGATCGTCCGTTCACATTCCTTCCTGCTGTTCTTCTCATTCAGATTTCTTTGTGCCTGTCTTTGCTTCTTCAGCTTTGCTTCGTCTGGTATCTGCTCTTTCTGTCCTCTTCTGAACTCTGGATATATTTCAACATCCATCTGCTCTGCTGCCTTTATCTCCTTAGTGGCATATATTGATCTGACCTTGCCTTCATTCAGCATCCTGCACATGTTGTCTTCTTCCAAGTCAGTCAACATCTTCTGGTATGCTGCTTCATAGTCACAATCTATATACACAGCCTTCTTCCTTCTCTTCATGTCCTTCTTTGCTCCTGTTATAGATATTTATATATTTCTTTGATTTGTTGCTATCTATTACAAGGACGCGAAGCCTTTTGAAAGTCCCTGATTTATTGACTTTTTTGGAAGTCTGCTGTATAATTTTTTATAGATGTGCAGACCTTAAAAAGTCACAATCTGGATCGCCTTCGGAAGCCGCCAAGCTAGTCCGAAGGCTTTCTTTTTTGTCCTTCAAGATGCTTTCGCTGCCTTTGTCTTAATCTCTGATAGCTGCACCCTGATTCCATCATTCCTGTTCGACAGGATCATTGCTATTGCTTCAAATATTCTTCTTGCATCTGGTTTCATTGCTCTTTCTCCCTTCTGTGTCTATCTCATAAGCATCGACTTGATCAGATCGCCGTCTTCTTCTTCAATGACAATCTTTTCTTTTCCCATAGCCAGTCCATATTCTCTGTTTGCTCCCTTGCTTTCGCGCCAGCCCTTCAGCATGAATATGATGTCAGCCCTGTCAATCAGCATCATGTCAATGTCCATCATGTCTTCGTAGCCCAGAACACCATCAAGCGGACACATCACTTTTGCTGGATTGATAACTTTGTACCCTTTGCCCTTCAGGAACGCTTCAGCCTTTTCAAATCTTTCCATGTAGTCAGATGTTCCGCTGATCGCTCCTGATATGTAAATCACTTCATTTGTCTTCATCTTCTCTTTTCCTTTCACATTCCTGCACCCCTGAATATAACAACCATCGAAGGGAATGGGGCTGCTTGTTTACTGTTCCCGAACTTCAGGCGACCTTTGACAAATCTGACTTCTGATCTATGCTGTATAAAGTCGTGGAAGTATCGCGTGTCTGTTCTTGCTGGTATAAGCATAACAACGATTGTGTTGTCTTTCGTTCCTTCCCTGAAGGACTTTTCCACCCAGTCTGTGATTGCTCTGCCGTATGGTGGATTGCAAAAGACGCGATGCCCCCCCCAGTCCTGTTTCAGTCCATTTTGTTCTTTCGTGAAATAATGTTCACATTTGCGATTTGTTTCGTCAGCACATGGATCAAGGTCAAAATGAAATTCTTTGTCCAGTTCTTCAAAAAAGTCTTCGGGCGTAGCCCACTGATCCGTCTTGCTGCTGTACATGACATCTATGTTCGCCATTGTGTTTCCTCCTGTTCTATTTCATAAAATCAAATATTGACATCTGTGCCTGTTCGTTTCTGATTCTCTTGTCTGCTTCTGTGAAGTAGTCTTTGTCAATCTCGAACCCTATGAAGTCGTGTTGCGTTCTGTGCGCTGCCAGAAGACATGCGCCGCTTCCTGCGTGTGTGTCAATTATCTTGTCGCCTGCTGCCGCATATCTGCTGATAACCCATTCATATAGCTTCACAGGCTTTTGTGTCGGGTGGAATGTATTGTCTTTTATCAGTTCAACCCTGTTCATCACGACAATTCTTGTCGGTACATTGAAGGACGTATATGCAAGTTCGCAGTCTGACATTGTCAATCCATGTTGTCCCTTGTCCCATACGATCCAGCCCTTTGTCCCCTTGTGTAGATGTTCGACAAAGTAGTTCCCCCCCATATGATCTGATTGATCGATATTCTTTCCAGTTCCCTGAAATAGCTTTCGTCAGGAATTGACTTGTCCCAGCTTTTCTGCTTGTGTTCTTTTCTGTTGTGTTTCGGATTCTTTGAAATGCTTCTATGTTGTCCGTCAATCCCGATTCCGTATGGTGGATCGCATATCGCAAGTTCAAAATATTTGTCTGGTATCTCTTTCATTGCTTCCATACAATCCGCATTGTATAATCTGTTTAATTCAAACACTGCTGTTCCCTGCCCTTCCTGATATTCACATACCGCTTTCGCGCATCCAAAATATTTTTTATTCATTCCCCCTTCTGGTCTTGATTTTTCATTGTGTTGTTTGTTTTCACATTAAAAACATCCCTAAAACCTGTTGACCATCTGTGTATAGTTCTGGCAGTACACACACGCCGCTATTTTTTCACAATGTTCTGATGCTGGCTGTCAGCTTGCCATCGTCAGGATGAATGAAGCCATCATTCATCGACAGCTCGTGTCGCGCTGTTTCGGCTTTACAGTCAATCTTCCTTCGTTGAATATCTCGACATTTTCACAATCTTTGCTGTCGGTATGTCATCCATGTACATATATGCTTTGCAGCCGAAGAAGGCTTCGTTGTGATCGTGTGCTTCCACAACCTTCCTTTCTTCCAGTTCGACTTCAAAGATCGTTCCTGTTTCATGTCCGCGGATCGCAACAAATCGTGCTGCTTCAAGTGGCTGTTTGCAGATATACACGCCGCCGTCTATTCCTTTTCGGATCACTCCGTCCTGCATGATCTTTTTTGCATTTTCATGTGTTGTTGCGTGGAAGTATCTGCTGCGCTTCCCTTTTTCCCACAAGTCATATTTGCTCATAATCTCCATGTACTTCATATCAATCTTTGACTGATCCTGTGCGCACTCGATCAGATGCTTTCTTTCTGCTTTATCCGTAACCTTTGCCAATTCTTCTTCTGTGAATAAATTCTGTTTTGTGTTCATGTTGTACTTTTCCTTTCATTTACTCCCCGACATTTCTGTCGGGGACATCCTATGCCCTTTTAGGCTGTTTTCACTGGTCTGTTTTCTCCTGCCGCCCACATCATCATCCCTTTGATGACCATTCTGTCGCTGTCAGACATCTGCTTCAGCAGCATAATAAATTCGCTGACATCTTCGGTCTGGCTGTTCAGGTTTTTCTTTTCGTTCGTAACTGCTGCCATGTTGTTTCCTCCCTTCGTTCTGTGATGTTTATATGATTTCTTTTGTTGTCCTTTTCTTCTTCACTCCTTATAATTGAGATGTACCACCATTTCAAACAGGGAAGGAAGTGAAGAAGATGAAGTCTGCTATCTATGAAGATTTCAAGTCAAAGCTGATCCGTTCTTTTCAGGAAGCATATGGTGTTGATTCTCCTGAAGTTTCGGAATGCCGCCGCATCCTCGAAACGCCGACAGGCGAATTGATCGTGCGCGCCGCTTTGCTTGCAGCTTCTCAAAAATAACTATCTGAAGAATTGTTGTGGGGCTTCCTGCCCCTCAATAATTTCTTTCGCTTTCTGCTGCGTTGCTGTCGCAAGTTCGTCCAGCTTTCTTGCTATCTCGCTTGTGACTATTTCCTTGCATCTGATTTCTATTTCAACAACGCCGACATTTCCGTCTTCTTTCCCTGCAAAACAGAATTTTCTGTGTGTGTTGAAATTCTGTTCTTCCGATCTGATTTCCATTGTTTCTACTCCCTTCTGGTTTTTAATGTAAGAAACAGAAGTGCTGTGTCATCTCGCGCGATTGATTCTTCCGCTTAACATCTTCTTGTTTTAGGGGTAAAGTGTTGTTTGGCTCAACCTGTCCGCTTTCTTCAAATAGTGCGGTACACTGTGCTTTCTTGCCCTGATGTTCCTGCTTTCTTCAACTACTTTGACGGATCATGTTTATTCTGCACACGCTCTGTCTGTTATCCTACAGCCTGACCGCCATGTCACTTGCGTGCCGCCCTCTCGCTTCATCCGTGTCCTTCCTGCTTGCTTTTGTATCTTACAGACACATAATAGCATCTTCAAGACACTCTGTCAACTATTATTTGTGTCTTAATTCAACTTTTTTATTGACCTTTGCATTCTGACGTGCTATTCTACAATCAGAAAACAACTATCAAGAAAGGTGGAATGAATATGACACAAGGCGAACGTGTTAATCAGATTCGCAAAACACTAGACTTGACACTTGAAAAATTCGGGGAAAAGTTAGGTGTTCAAAAATCTTCTATTTCTAAAATAGAAAAGGATCGCGTTGCATTAAGTGATCAGATGGCGAAGTCAATCTGTCGCGAATACAATGTGAATTATGATTATTTAATGTATGGCGAAGGGGAAATGTTTGACGATCTTCCGCAGACAATCGTTGATGAATTGTGCGCGCAGTATGATTTGAACGATTTTGACAAGGCACTTGTTGAAATGTATGTGTCTTTACCAGCTGGAAGCCGTGAGCGAATCAAAGAATATATGAAGCAGCTAGTCAAGAAGGTTGGTTGGGATAAAACTGAATAAAGGAAGTGATCTATTGAACATTATTTGTCTTGATGCAGAAACAACGGGACTGAATCTCTATGACGATGAAATTCTTCAGCTTTCTATTATTGACGACTCTGGTGCAATCCTTTTCAGCGAATATGTGAAGCCTGTTCGTCACGAACGCTGGACTGATGCTGAAAAAGTAAACCACATAAGTCCTTCAATGGTAAAAGACTGCAAGCCGCTTTTATATTATGCGCATACTATTCAACACATTTTAGAAAATGCAGACATGATTGTCGGTTATAACATTCACGGCTTCGATTTGCCTTTTATATTTAATTCTGGCATTGAATATCATGCAAAAGAAAATTCTATTGTCGTTGATGTAATGCTTGCATTTGCTGAAATTTATGGACAAAAACGTTATAACGAATATAAATGGCAAAAGCTGAAGACATGCGCAGAATATTATTCATATAGCGAAGACAGCTGGCACAATGCTCTTGATGATGCAAAAGCAACGCTATTCTGCTTTTATAAAATCTTCGGCGATGTTCCTGAAGTTCCTGTGTATGCAACTGGCGTTTATCGTTCGGTTGATAATATTATTAAGCATGAAGATCAAAAGCCTGTTGAAGTTGTTCTAATTCCTAAAAGTGGAAATATTCTGATCGGCTTCGGTGTTTTTATGCTGTTAGGTTTCTTCGTTGCTTTCAATCCTGTGTGTATTGTGATTGCTGCGCCGCTTTTATATTTTGGTTTCAAGCGTCATAAAACATATAAAGAATTTAAGCAAAGCAAAAGGAAGCAGTGACCTGACCAGTCCTACTTCCTTTTACTTTATCCGTGTATGTATACATACTTTATGTATTTATATATGCGCTTCAGCTGTGCATCCGACAGCTTATTCAGAAGCGTGTTGATTCTCTTTCGGATCATCGGCTTCCCTCCCTTCTCTTGTCGGGATTGTATCATGGAAAATGCTGGAATTAAAGACCGCTTCCAGTTATTTCCATATATCAGGAAATAAGCGTCAGAAGCATTGTCGGCGCACAGTTTATCATTTATATTCAGAATCAAACAGATCAGTGATCTTGACATCAAGCGCAGCTGCTATCGCTTCAAGCTGGCGCAGTGTTGGCGATGTGATGCCGTTTTCAATCGTGTTCAGCGTTGACTTGCTGATTCCTGTCAGGGCTTCCAGTTGTTTCAAAGTCAAGTGTCTGTCTGTTCGTGCCTGCCACGTTAGGATTTCCATTGCGTCATCCTCCTAGTTTTGATTATGTACACGCTTCAGGCACTCTATACAAATAAAAAAAGGAAGCCGTGACCAGCGACTTCCTTTGCGAAACATTGAAACAAAATATATCGCGGAAGACCGCCCACGATGATATTATGTCCTTTTACATTCTATCATATCAAGCCTTCTTTCGCTACCAGAAAGAAGGTTTTTATATGTCTTTTTTTACTCCAAACCCACAACTTTTCGGGCTTCGTGTAGTTAAATATATCAGATGCAGCCACGATGATCAGGTGCTTCACGGCGATACGCTTGAAGCGCAAGATCTGATTCTTGAAGATTTCATCAAAGTGAATCGGATGATACTTGTTGACACATTCATCGATGAAGCCTTGACTGCAAGAAAGAAGTTCAACAAGCGAAAAGAGTTTGTCAGGCTTCTGGATGGTGTGAAGGCTCATACTTTCGACCTGATCATATTTACCAAACTTGACCGATGGTTCAGGAATATCGGCGATTATCATAAAATTCAGGAAATACTTGAAGCTAATGGCGTACAGTGGAAGGCTGTCACAGAAAACTATGATACCACAACCACGAACGGACGACTGCACATCAACATCCGTCTGTCTGTTGCACAGGATGAATGTGATCGTGATTCCGACCGAATCAAAGATGTGTTCGCTTATAAGCTGAAGAATAAAACCTATGTGTCAGGCAGCCTTCCGCGCGGTCTGAAGCTGGATGCAGAAAAGCATGTCATCATTGATCCTGAATGGAATTGCTTTGCACTTGATATGTTTGACCGCTTTGAAGCTACATGCAGCAAGCGCGACACACAGCTTTTTCTTCAGGAAAAGTATAATATTCGTGTCTGCTATGATACAGTTGCGCGATACCTGAAGAATCCGCTTTTCAAAGGTCAGTATCGTGATGATCCTGACTTCTGTCCTGCGACAATCAGTCCTGAACGCTTTGAGCGCATCCAGAAGCTTGCGATCAGGAATGTTCGGATCAGGCACACACAGCAATTCTATATTTTTTCAGGTCTTCTGATCTGTTCGTCCTGCAATCATTATATGTGCGGTACTGCCACATACAGAAGGATGGCTGACGGCTCTGAAAAGATGTACAAGAATTACCGCTGCAATTTCAAGGCACAATCAAAGCTGTGTGATCGCGGCAAGACATATCGCGAAGCTGATCTTGAAGAATATATGCTTGCGCACATCCGTCCTGCTCTGTCTGATTATATCGCGAAGTATGAAGTGACTGCTGCCAGCACAGTTCAGAAGAATCCTGTCACTGAAATTGCAAAGATAGAACGCAAAATGAAAAAACTGTATGATTTGTTTATGGATGACCTGATCGACAAGGAAGCGTACAGAAGTGAATATGACAAGTTCAAGGCACAGATCGAAGAACTTCAAAAGTGTTCGACTGCTGCACCTATGCGAAGCCTTGACAGCGTGAAGAAGCTGCTGTCGGAAGATTGGGAAGCCGTATATCATACATTTTCGGATCAGGAAAAGAACACCTTCTGGAAGTCGTTTGTTGAATCGGTGCTGGTGTATGAGGATGGAAGCATGGACATTCGTTTTTTGTAGTCTTTGTCGTACTAACTATGCACCGCCTGTCGGTTCATCAGCTAAAATCAGTTTCGGTTCATTGATTAAGGCTCTAGCACAAG
>OGRH01001127.1_pt1 | contig 18112 bp, 19 predicted proteins | sample 1553461 | NCBI WGS metagenome assembly OGRH01 (sample SAMEA2580092, study PRJEB22360) | human gut metagenome | biome: human gut; feature: human-associated habitat; material: faeces | place: Denmark | collected 2008/2010
CTTTTGGAACATCTGGCAGTCTTATTTTTTCAAAAAAAGATAAAGATAAATGATGATACAACTTCCAGATCGTATAATTTTGAAATTTAAAAAAGGAGGAATCGTGTACGATTCTTTAGGTATTTATCTATGAGAAGAAAAGATCGAGAAGTAACAAATATTATTGAAATTCTGCAGATTATTGAAAAAGCGAAAGTCCTGCATCTTGCTTTGTTTGATGCTGATTATCCCTACATCGTTCCACTTCATTACGGATACGAATATACAGAGGGTATCTTGATTTTCTACATGCACTGCGCAAAAGAAGGGCATAAGCTGGATCTGATCAGAAGTAATCCAAATGTGTGCATTGAGGTAGAAAGTGATGTTGAGCTTATATCCGGCGGAGATGTAGCTTGCAAATACGGAGCATCATTTGCATCTGTGATTGGGCGTGGCCGTGCAGAATTAACAGAGGATGTGCAGGAGAAAATACGAGGCCTTTCGCTCTTTATGAAAAATCAGACGGGTCGTGAATTCAATATCAATGAAGAGATGGCATCAACAGTAGAGGTCATCAAAGTTGTTATCTCAGAGTTCACAGCCAAATCAAGATCGAAAGCTTAACAGCATGAGCTTTACGTTTATGCTGATTATATGAATTGTACTGATCGGTGCAGGTACGCTGATAATGGTACTATGAGATAAATCGGGAAGTTGGAAGAATAAAAAGGATAAAGAAATGACGGTTCAACAATTAAAATATATTTTGAAGGTAGCAGAAGTTGGCTCTATTACCGAAGCGGCAAAACTGCTTTTTATATCACAGCCAAGTCTGTCCAATTCCATCAAAGAAACGGAAAAAGAGGCGGGTATCACTATTTTTCTCCGCAGTAGAACCGGAATTACTCTGACAAAAGATGGTGCTGAATTTCTCGGTTATGCTCGTCAGGTGATACAGCAGATGGAACTGCTGGAGGATCGGTATGTTACAAATCTTCCGGGAAAAGTGACATTTGGAGTATCTTCTCAGCACTATACTTTTACTGAAAACGCTTTTGTGGAATTAGTCAAGCGCTTTGGACAAGAACGATATGCCTTTTATTACAATGAAACCGGAACACATCAGATATTGGATGATGTGAAAAATCGTGTCTGTGATTTAGGCATCCTTTATTTATCGCATGAAAACGAAGTCGTCATGCGGAAAGTGATAGAGGAAAACCATCTGGTATTTACCGAGCTATTTTCAGCAAAGCCTCATGTTTTTTTGCAAAAAGATCACCCATTGGCATCGAAAAAAGTAGTTTCCGTCCATGACCTTGCACCTTATCCACGGCTAAACTTTGTACAGGGAGAGTATGAATCTGTCTATTTTTCAGAGGAACTATTCAGCTCCATCCCGGTGGATAAGGAAATTCGGGTCAATGACAGAGGGGCTATTGTCAACTTCATGCTTGGACTGAATGCCTATACTATTTCAAGTGGCATTTTCCCGAAATATTTGAACGGAGAAAATATCATCTCCGTTCCGCTTGCAGAAAATGAAACAATGCATATTGGATATGTGCTGAATGAAAATCAGGAATTAAGTGAACTTGGAAAAAGCTATCTGGAAGAATTACGGAAATATGCTCCAGCCAATCCATAGTCATAGGCTATGGATAATCATATAAAATAGGTGTTATGTATGTACCGCTGTTTGCTGATATAATAACAGCAGAAAGGTGGTTGATGATTATGCCTAAGGTGGTACTGAGCAATTTTTTGATTTATTGCGTTATAAATGCCTTTACTCCGGGACCGGGAAATATTCTGGCATTAAATACCGTAACAAACTATGGATATAAAAAAGGAAAGCCGCTGTTTTTTGAGCTGGTTATTGCAACAATTGGAACGATCGCAACCTGTACTTGGATTGGCTTGGGCGTACTGATTCAGAAGTTTTATCTGCGGCATTTCCGTGTTATTAACATTATCCTTGCACTAACATTACTGGAGTGCATTTGGGGAATGTTAAGATAATTGTTGCTTTGAGCGCAGCTTGCTTATTCATTTAACATTGCCCTGCAGAATGAACTGACACTTGAGGAAAATATAAGATTGGCGAAGGAGTGCTGCCAGGAGCAGTTTGTGGCACATGGCATGATTGTAGATCAGGCAGTCTATGAGGAAAAATGAAAGTGATATACGTTAGTTGATAAAGTGTATAGGCTCAAAAGGGAAAGTGTCCTTTTGGGCCTTATTTTGTGTTATTCCACCCAAAATGGGAATTATAAAGATTTAATTCTTTACTACGGAGGTGTATTGTAAAAAATTATTTTGCTATACTGACAATATCAACAGAAAAGATGAATCACTCACAACTGGATGAGTGTTAGAAGGAGAAAAAGATGTTAACAGTATTATTTACTATTTGTATGATTTGGTTTGTTGGAAAATTTTTTATATTTGGCTTAAAAGCATCCTGGGGAATCATGAAATTACTTTGTATGATTATTTTCTTTCCAGTGATATTGATCGGAATGGTAGTAGGCGGATTAATGTATATAGCTTTTCCGCTATTGATCATTGGTGGGATTATCGGACTTGTAACGTCACATTCATAAAAAGTCAGAGAGGTGTTTTTGATGGGATATGATATTGAAAAAGAAAAAAGAGAAGCAATTGAAGCCGGACGCAGAGCCTTAAATAGTCTTAGTGCAGCAAAAGAGAATCTGAACAGTGCAAAAAACTGGGGTCTGGTAGATATGTTTGGTGGAGGGTTTTTCAGTACGATGCTGAAACATTCTAAAATGGATCATGCAAAGCAGAATATGGATCAGGCAAAGTATGACCTCCGTAATTTCAGCAGGGAATTAAATGATGTAAATATGGCATGTGATCTACACATCGATATCGGAGATTTTCTTTCATTTGCAGATTATTTTTTCGATGGATTTGTGGTGGACTGGATGGTCCAGGATCGAATCAATACTGCAAAAAGACAGGTAGAAGAAGCTATTCGAAGAACGGAAAGTATCGTCAATCAATTACAGCGTATGTAAAGAGAACGGCAATGAATCAGAAGTGATTCGTTGCCGTTCGTGCGATTTATGGATTATTTTAATTTTTCTTTTTCAGCATTTATAAGTTCAAGATTGAGACCCTGTTCACTGGCCGTCTTATCTACCCAAAGATTCAAAGAGTCTATGGCTAAAGAAATTGCATCCAGTTTTTTACTGATAAAAGCAAAATCCCTCATCTCATCATCACTGATCTTGCCGTCACGAGCGATTTGGATCAGCCGACCGGTAAGAGGGTTGATTTCATTTAGACCGGCAATGGTTTCTAGGATGATATTTGACAAGTCAGTTACTTCTACTTCTGGAACATAGCGGTGGCCTATTTCACATTTGTGTGAGCAATAATAATTGCAGAGATCCGGTCTCTTATAAGCATCAGCCATTTGAATGATATCATAAGGTGTAGGCTCCTGTGTTTCGTATTCGAATTTTTCGATTTTAGAATCCGAGACAGCCTTCATTTTATCACTTGCTTCTGCCCTTGTAAGCCCTGCGGCTTCCCGGCAAAGCTGGTAAATTGTTTTGTTTTCTCTGGTAGATTGTTTACCCATGAGAATTTCCTCCCTGTATATCGCAAAACATGAGGATTATCAGGTGTTAAGTCCACATGCTGTGCGTGTGTTTTCTCTATGGATCTTATTATACTGGAAGCATCAAGAAACAACAAGAGATAACAGGAAGGATTGTGGAAAGGAGACAAGCCACGAAATAGATGCTGTAGTGAGCGTGGATGTCACTGCACACAACCTGATTGAAGTGCCTTAATATCCTCTTCCGGGGTAGTAATAGGTCCAATGCCATAATTTTCTACCAGAAAGTTCAGAATGTTAGGTGATAAGAACGCTGGAAGAGAAGGACCAAGACGGATGTTTTTGATACCCAGATGCAAAAGTGTTAACAGGATGCAGACGGCTTTTTGTTCATACCAGGAAAGAACGAAGGAAAGCGGAAGCTCATTAACAGAGCATTCAAATGCATCCGCAAGTGCGACAGCAACCTGGATCGCACCATAAGCATCGTTGCACTGGCCAATATCCATCAGTCGTGGCAGGCCACTGATTTCTCCCAGATCGATATCATTGAAACGGAATTTCCCACATGCAAGAGTGAGGATCACACTGTCAGAAGGTGCCTGTTTTACAAATTCTGTATAATAATTTCGACCTGGCTTAGCACCATCACAGCCGGCAACCAGGAAGAAATGGCTGATATCGCCTGATTTTACAGCTTTTATTACAGTATCTGCATGGGACAGGATGGCTGCATGACCAAAACCAGTTGTTACTTTCGTACCACCGTTGATACCTGTGAGGATTTGATCTTCTTTGTAACCACCCAGTTCCAGTGCTTTTTCAATAACCGGTGTGAAATCTTTCTTCTCATCGATATGAACAGTGCCTGGGAAAGCAACCATTTCTGTTGTAAACACTCTGTCAGCATAGCTGCTTTTTGGAGGCATCAGGCAGTTGGTAGTGTAAAGGATCGGAGCGGGAAGATGATCAAACTCTTTCTGTTGATTCTGCCATGCGGTTCCGAAATTTCCTTTTAGATGAGGAAATTTCTTTAAGAATGGATAGGCATGGGCTGGGAGCATTTCACCATGAGTATAGATGTTGATTCCTTTTCCGCTTGTCTGTTCAAGTAAAAGCTGCAGATCCTTCAGATCATGACCAGTTACTACAATAAATGGCCCTTTTTCTACGGTAAGTGTAACTTCTGTCGGTTCTGGTGTTCCATAGGTTTCAGTATTTGCCTTGTCAAGAAGTGCCATACACTTCAAATTGATCTCTCCTACTTTGAGAACTGTAGAAAGCAGTGTTTCTGTGTTCTCTTCATAACCGATCTTAAATAATGCTTCGCAGAAGAACAGATTCACTTCATCATCTTCATGACCCAGAACAGCTGCATGATAGGCGTATGCAGCCATTCCGCGAATGCCAAAGAGAATGAGAGACTTCAGAGATCGGGTATCTTCATCTGCATTCCATAGTTGCTGCATATCATATTCATCTGTTTTACCACACGGAGACTGACATTTGCTGCAATCAGGAGCCAGTCTTTCTTTCTCTGCTCTGACTTTTTGTATCATATTTTCAATTGAAGCATTATCAAAATTGACATTTGTAACTGTAGTAAACAGTCCTTCAATTATGACTTGACTAGTTTTTTTGGAAACATTTGTTGTGCTGTCAACAGCTCTTGCCAGACCGATCAACGCACCTGTCAGTTCATCCTGTAATTTTGCTGTATCTGCCGTTTTTCCACAGACACCAGAATTTCCTGTACATCCACTGCATCCGATCGTCTGTTCACACTGAAAACAAAACATATTCTTATCCATTACTATATTCTCCTTTTATTCTAAGATCTTTTTTATCATTTCCATCCTCTGTCAATAGTATACAACTTGGGTTTCTGTAAAAAATATAGTATAATAATTGCAACATGTATGTTTGATTTCCAACAGGAGGGATCATTTTGAAAAAATATTTGCCTATTTTAAAAAACAGTCCTTTTTTTAAAGGCCTTACGGATAATGAGATACTATCGATATTACATTGCGTAAATGCAACGACAATTTACAGAAAACGGGCTTCTTATATTTTCAGAGCTGGAGACTCTACCGAAGTTATGGGACTTGTGGTGTCGGGTTGCGTTCTTGTTATGCAGGAAGATCTGTGGGGACACCGAAATATTCTGTCAAAATGCTATGCCGGTGATTTTTTTGGCGAGCCATATGCAGCAAGTCCGGGAGCTGTTTTGAATGTCAGCGTGGCAGCAGATGAGGATTGTGAAATCATTTTTTTAAATGTTCAGAGACTTTTGGCTTCCTGTCCAACTGCATGCGAACATCATCAGAAGTTGATCCGTAACCTGGTCAGTGTCTTGGCCAATAAGATATTGATCCTAAACGACAAGATCACACATGTTGGTAAGCGAACGACCAGAGATAAACTGTTGTCTTATTTGTCAGCAGAATCTATCAGACAGTCATCGTTGTCTTTTGACATTCCTTTTGATCGACAGCAATTGGCAGATTATCTTTGTATTGATCGTGCAGCAATGTCTACGGAGATATCAAAATTACAAAAAGATGGTTTTATAAAAACGAATCGAAAGCATTTTGAGTTGATCGTTAGTGTTTTTAGATAACAAAAAGAAACTTATGGAGGAATATGATAATGTCAAAAGATGAATATTTGATCACAGATGCGCCCCTTAAAGCGCTGACTGTTTTTGCAATGCCCATGATCCTCGGCAGCTTCTTTCAACAAGTGTATAATATGGCTGATTCGATCATAGTCGGTCAGTTTGTAGGCTCTTCTGCACTTGCAGCTGTTGGTGCCTGTGCTGCCCTTACGAATGTCTTCATTTGTGTAGCATTGGGTGCTGGTGTAGGTGCGGGTGTGCTTGTCAGCCGCTATTTTGGAGCCAGAGATTATGGCAAAATGAAAACGATCGTGTCAACATCATTGATCAGTTTTCTGGTCTTAAGTATATTTTTGGGTGTCTTTGGTTTTTGTTTTTCTCATTTGATGATGAGTGTATTACAAACACCTGCTGATATACTGAATGAAGCGGTATTGTATCTAAGAGTTTATTTTGTGGGATTTCCATTTTTGTTTATGTATAATATTCTTTCAACGATGTTTACTTCGATCGGTGAATCGAAAATACCGTTGGCTCTTTTAATATTCTCATCGATGTTAAATATATTGATGGACCTTTGGATGGTAGCTGGACTTGGACTCGGTGTGTTCGGTGCAGCCCTCGCAACTCTCATTGCACAGGGGATTTCCGCAGTGTTGTCACTTTTGATCTTCTTGTGCCGGATGCGTCGATATGAAAGTCGCTTTGACTGGTTTGACAGACAGGAGTTACATTCTATGCTTCAAATTGCTGTACCGTCAGTTCTTCAGCAGTCCACAGTGTCAATTGGCATGATGATCGTACAGGCAGTCGTGAATCCATTCGGTACACAGGCACTTGCAGGATATTCAGCAACGATGAGAGTAGAAAATGTTTTTTCATTGATATTTGTATCCATTGGTAATGCAGTTTCGCCGTATGTTTCTCAGAATCTTGGTGCAAAGAAGATTGAACGTATCAAAAAGGGATACCATGCTGCATTGGTGTTAGATATATGTTTCGCAATCCTTGCTTTCATGATCATCGAATCCGTGCATACCCAGATTTCTTCACTGTTCCTAGGGAAAGATGGAACTGCTTTAGCATATCAGGTGTCTGGAAATTATATGAGATGGCTCGGTTATTTCTTCACCTTCATGGGAATCAAGATGGCAACAGATGGAGTCCTTCGCGGTCTTGGAATCATGCGGCCATTTCTTGTTGCTAATATGGTAAATCTTGCGATCCGCTTGTCAGTTGCTTTGATTTTTGCACCGCGTTTTGGTATTGCATTTGTCTGGCTCGCTGTACCAGCTGGCTGGTTTGCCAACTTTCTGATCTCCTATGGGGCACTTAGAAAATCATGGCCAAGTGATAATTGTAATTGCGTAATCAATACGAATGAGTTATTATAATAACAGATAGGTTTTTAAACCAGCAGCGAAAGCTTCTGAAGCCATACGAAGAAGGTTCAACGGACCTTTCTGCCGACAGACGGCAGGAAAACGGGATATTCATCATTTATCAGAATTCTGAAAATCGCGATTATATCATAAGATACAAAAACGACGCAGACAGTAAAATCGCATACTTTTAAAATGAATGGGCAGTCCCTCAGGCAGGGACTGTCTATTTTTCTGTTGAATTAAAGTAGCTGCAATAAAAATTGTAACTATTGATCCAGATTATTATACGAGAATATCGTACAAGGAGAGAATTTATGTTAGGAATCATCATTGACAGCATCAGTACTTTTATGTACAGTAAATTGCTAGTAATACTGTTGATCGGAGCGGGAATCTATTTTACGATCCGTACAAAACTGCCACAGATGAGATTATTTAAAGATGCCTGCAAAGCCGTTGTAGAAAAGCCAGAAGATGAAAATGGAGTATCATCATTTCAGGCATTAATGGTATCGACTGCATCTCGAGTTGGAACCGGAAATATTATTGGAGTCTCATCCGCTATCTGCATTGGAGGATTTGGTTCTGTATTCTGGATGTGGGTGATCGCAATCATTGGAAGTGCATCCGCACTGATCGAAAGTACGTTAGCACAGATTTATAAGAAAAAAGGAAAAGATGGAGAATGCTACGGAGGACCTGCGTATTACATTGAAGCAGCACTTCACTGCAGACCATTAGCCATTGTATTTTGTATCTCCATGATCGCAACTTATGCATTTGGGTTTAACATGCTTGCATCCTATAACCTACAGTCTACATTTTCAGGATTCTCATTCTATGATACAAAATGGACTCCATGGATCATCGGAGGAATTCTTGCATTAATTACAGGATGGTGCCTCTTAGGCGGAGGATCAAGAATCGTAAAAGTAACATCCACATTAGTTCCAGCCATGGGAGTTGCATATATCCTGATCGCAGTCATCGTTATGATCATCAACCACGCATATCTGCCAGTTGTATTTTCAAAGATCATCAGTGAAGCATTTGACTTTCAGGCAATCTTTGGAGCATTTGCAGGTTCCGCAATGATGCAGGGAATCAGACGAGGACTTTATTCCAACGAAGCAGGAATCGGATCAGCACCAAACGCCTCCGCATCTGCACAGGTAAGCCATCCGATCAAACAGGGATTAGTACAGATGTTATCTGTATTTATTGATACACTGCTATTATGTACAGCAACAGCTATGATGTGTTTATCATCAGGAATCGCACCAGCCCAAGAACTGCAGGGAGCACCATGGGTACAGGCAGCACTCCATGAATCCTTAGGAAACTTCGGACCGCTCTTTATCACAGTAGCGATGGTGTTATTTGCATTTACAACACTACTTGGAAATTGCTTTTATTGTGATAACTTATTAAATTATATTCATAAAGGACAACCATCAAAGGGATTTATGAAAGGATTCCGTATTGTGTCATCATTGGTTGTATTTATCGGTGCTGGAATGGAAGTTTCTATGCTTTGGAATATTTCGGATGTGTTGATGGGAGTAATGGCACTAATCAATATTCCGGTAATCTTGATCTTGTCGAATACGGCACTTAAGGCACTTGCTGATTATGAGAAGCAGAAGAAAGATGGAGAAAATCCGGTATTTAGGGCTCGGGATATTGGGCTTGAATATGAGACGGATTACTGGGGGTAAATTTTAGAAAGAATTTTATGGAAGGTTTAGGATGTTAGAGAGTTTTCTATTGTGTTGTGATTGTAGTCCTATGACAAAAACCTGCCAAGGTTAGGGAAGCTTTCACATCTATAGTGGGAGAGAATGTCACTTCTATTAAAAGGAAGTGCATTTCTCATTTACAATTCATTATAATAGAACTATAATGAATCGGCAATAGAAAGCCGAAGGCGAAAGCTTAACTGGAAGAAAGAAGGAAGAAGAAATGTTAACAATACTATTTTTAATCTTTTTATTTGGAATTTTTGGAAAATTATTTTTCTTTGGAATACGAGCAGCATGGGGGATTTCAAAATTTATTTTAATGTTAGTATTTTTCCCAGTTATCTTAATTGGAATGTTAGTTATTGGACTCGTGAAACTTGCATTTCCATTACTGATCATCTTTGGAGTAGTCGCAATGTTTGGTATGGATCGCTAAAATCAAAATAAGAGGTTTTGAAAGGATGAGGTATTTTTATAGGACACCTCATCCTTTATTCTATAGAAAGAGAAAAACATAAATGAAATAAATTTGATAAATACATAGAAAGAGGAGAAATTGCTATGAAACATATTGTTGTTGATTTAGAGATGAATAATATTCGTCGCAGATCAGAAGCAAGAAAGATCTGTACTAATGAGATCATAGAAATTGGTGCATCCATGCTTGATGAGAATCTTTGGGAGATCGGAAAATTCCAGATTTATGTGAAGCCAGAATATAACGATGTGATCGTGCCAAAGATCAGCAAATTGACGGGAATCACAAATGAAATGGTAGCAAACGCTCCAACATTTTCGGTAGCCTTTAAACAATTTACAGATTGGTGTTTGAACATCAAAGATGATGTGATGATCTATGCATGGAGCAATACCGATCATAGTCAGGTCATGAAGGAAATTCAGTTGAAACAATATAAGCTTTCAGAAGAAGAACATAAGCTGATGGAACATGGATGGACAGATTTTCAAAATGAATTTGATATCCATCTAGGATTTGAACGCCAGATTTCATTGAAACTTGCATTGGATATGGCAGGAATTGACTTTAACGGAAGACAGCATGATGCTCTTGATGATGCAAGAAATACAGCAAAACTTTTGCGTGTTTTTAAAGATGAAGAACTGTTTGATCAGACACTTCGTAAGATCGAAGAGGTTATGAAACCATCATCACTTGAAAATACACTGGGGAATTTGATTGATCTGTCTATGTTTATGACTACATAAAGGTATAAAGAAAAGTGCTGGTGTTTTTATGCCCCACCATATGTTATAAACTATAACCATCAAAGAGATAAAGTATAAAAAAGGAGAGTTTTATATGGCAAAGACATACTTCACATTAACAGGAACAAAACATTATTATGGTACAGATTTTTTAGAGAAAGGGATGAAGATAACACTTGAAAAGGAACCTGATAACGAATATGACAAAGAAGCGATCCAGGTAAAGATGAAGGGAATGGGGAAGATCGGATATGTGGCGAACAGTCCATATACGATCATCGGAGACAGTATGAGTGCAGGAAGGATTTATGACAGAATTGATGATAAAGCGAAAGCTAAGGTTGTAATGGTAACAGAAGAAAAGATTCTGGAAGCATTAAGACAGATTGAGGAATAAAAGAATGGCATGGTAGCAACAAGAGAAATAGGATGTGTGCTATAATTATATTATCTTAAAGTGAACGATAACAAGGAGAATAGCTGTCATGCCAAAAGGAAAGAATCAAAAGTTTAAACTATACCGCCTAGCACAGATTATGTCAGAACTAACAGACGAAGATCATTATATTACAATGCCAGAGATCATGTCAGCATTAGAAGAATATGAGATTACAGCTGACCGTAAGAGTATATATGCAGATTTAAAAGATCTGGAGAAACTAGGAATTGAGATAGAAGGGGAACGAATTGGAAGCGGATATCATTATCATGTGATCGGAAGAGATTTTGAATTACCAGAATTAAAACTTTTAGTAGATGCAATTCAGTCATCAAAGTTTATCACAGAGAGAAAAACCAATGCATTGATCAGGAAGTTAGAAAAGATGGTCAGCAAATATGATGCCCAGAAGTTACAGAGACAAGTTTATGTATCAGGACGTATTAAAACAATGAATGAAAGCATCTATTATACAGTGGATGCGATCCATAATGCGATTACAGAGAATAAGAAGATCAAATTCCAATATTATCAATGGAATGTAAAAAAAGAAATGGAGCTTCGGCATAACGGAGCATGGTATCACATTAGTCCATGGGGATTATCCTGGGATGATGAGAATTATTATCTGGTAGGATTTGATTCAGAAGCGGGGAAGATCAAGCATTACAGGGTAGACAAGATTTTAAAGATTCGAATGTCAAACGAGGAAAGAGAAGGAAAAGAGTATTTTCAGCAGTTGGATATGGCAGATTATACTAAGAAAAGCTTTGGAATGTTTGGCGGTAAGGAACAAACAATAAAATTATTAGTACATAATTCACTAGCAGGAGTTATTATCGACAGATTCGGAAAAGATATTATGATGATCCCAATAGATGAACAATATTTTACAGTGAATGTAGATGTTCATGTAAGTCGTCAGTTTTTGGGATGGGTGTTTTCTTTAGGGGAGAAGGTAAAGCTTTTAGGACCAGATGAAGTGGTGGAAGAGATGAAAGCAGAAATCAGAAGATTAAATCAACAGTATCAAATTTAAATAGATCAATAGTGTGTGTGATCGGAAGAGACAGTTTTATGAAAGACTGTTTCTTTTTTGTATTAGAAAGCACATATCGACAAATATTTTTTAACTTCTGTCATATGATAAGCAACAGGAGGAAAAAGTATGGATATTTTAAAGAAAATACGTCCGGAAGAACAGGATTTTCTTGAGGATTTTCAGGAAATGGTTGTTTATCATATAAAACAGATGCAACAGTGTTTACTTACAGCAGGAAAATTGTTTTGTGAGGAGGAAGAAGAAAAAAAGGAAACAAAAAGATGTGGGAGGAATGTACTTGAAAGTGTGATCCTCAAAGAGTGCGTTGGCTGCCGGGAGTATCAGAATTGTAAATTTACAATTGCAGATAAGGACAAACTTGGAAATATTATAGAAAAGCAGGGCGGTTTAAGTTATGCAGATCTTAAACAATGTCATCCGTGCAAGAATGGGCAGGATTTTATTGAAGAGGCTAATCAGATTTATGAAAGAGAACTTTTTATAAGAGGAATGAGACATCATATGGTACAGATGCGGAAGATCATTGGAAATCAATATATGAAAGCCGGGCAAGTTCTAGGTGATTTTTTTGATGGGAAAATGTCTTATATACATAAAGATGATCAGCTATGTAGTAAGATCAAAAAAGAATTTGAAAAGTATAATTTAAAAATATGGGATGTTTGTTTTTATGAAAATCCGCAAAAAGGAAGACAAATTTATCTGTATCTGAAGAAGAAAAGAGGAAGTGAAATCAGCACGAGGCAGGCAGCAGCATTATTAAGCAGAATATTAAAGAAAAAAATGATGCCGCTTCCACAACAGAAAAAGCTTGTAAAAAATGGTTATGAAATGTATGGTTTTACGCCAGAAGAAAAATTTTACGTGATCAGTGGCATACGTACAGCTGCTTATAAGGATGAAGAGAAGAATGGGGATTGTTTTTCAATAGGAAAAATCAGAGAAGGAAGATACGTGGCAATGATCTCGGATGGAATGGGGACTGGAAATGAGGCGAATAAAGAAAGCAAGAAAATGATAGAAGTAATGGAAGATATGCTTGGCGCAGGAATAGAGGAAGAAGTGTGTATACAACTTTTGGATTCAATCATAGCATTTGAGACAGAAAAAGAAAAATATGCAACGCTGGATTTTTTTCAGCTTGATCTGTTTGCAGGAATAGGATCTTTTTTTAAGATTGGAGCATGTCCATGTTTGTTAAAAAGAAAAGATAAAGTGGAGATTTTGGTAGGGGAAAGAACTGTTGTAGGAATGGATCTGTTTCAAAGTAGGATTCCTTTTTGCCGCAAAAAAATGGAAAGTGAGGATCTTCTTGTAATGTTTAGTGATGGAGTATTAGACTGTATGCCACAAAATAACATTGAGACATTAGCATCGTTTCTTGAAGAAATGGATGTGGTGCGGCCACAGGCAGTCGCAGATCGATTGTTTGACAGGATTACGAATATGGAAGAATATAAAAAGAAAGATGATATCACAATCTTGGTGCTTGGAATATGGGATAGGTATTGAACAAAAAAACAAAGAATGATAAAGTAGAATTTATGGACAAAGTAAAGAAATTTATCAAAGAGAAAAAATTAATAAATTCTGGAGAACATATAATAGTAGGAGTTTCAGGAGGAGCTGATTCTGTCTGTTTATTAAGAATCTTATATTCTATGAAAGATAAACTGAATTTAAAGATTACGGCTGTCCACATCAATCACATGATCCGCGATGAAGCTGTGGATGATGAGAAATTTGTAGAAGATTTATGTGGAAAGCTTTCAATCCCATGTATTTCATTTAAGATTGATGTAAAAATGATCGCACAGCGTGAGAAGAAAACTTTGGAAGAAGCAGGAAGAAAAGCGAGATATGATGTATTCTACAAGATAATGAAAAAATACCACGCTGATAAGATTGCAGTAGCTCATCATCAGAATGATCAGGCGGAGACATTTTTATATCGCTGCGCAAGAGGTACTGGAGTTTATGGAGCAGGTGCAATGAAAGAGAAAGATGGAGTGTTGATTCGCCCTCTATTGTGTGTAAAAAAACAAGAAATCGTAGAATATTTACAACAGATAGGACAAACATGGGTGGAAGATGCAAGCAATCAGGATGATGCATTTGCAAGAAATCAGATCCGTAACCAGATCATTCCCCGCCTTGAAAGTGTAAATGAACAGGCGGTAGAGCATATTGGATGGTTATGTGAGGATATTCAGGAAGTAAGTTCTTATCTTAGTATTCAGATCGAGATGGCATTTTCAAGGTGTATAAGTGTAATGGAAAATGGATTTAAGATTTGTTGTAATGAACTTGGTAAGGAAAATCCATGGATACAAAAGCAGGTTCTTAAGAAAGTGTTGGAGAAGACTGCGGGAAAGAAAAAAGATCTTGAACGTAGACATATAGAAGATCTGATGAGACTTTTGCATAATGAAACGGGAAAGAAGATATCATTGCCCTATAAGATGAAAGCTGAGAAAAGCTATCAGTATATTCTGGTACAAAAAGATGAGCTGTCAGATAAACAAGAAATAGAAGGAAAACTTTATTGCGAAGAGGTTACAGATTTAACAAATATCGTGGAAAATGATTGTATCAAAATCATTGATTATGATAGAATAGAAACAGATGTACAACTACGTTGCCGAAAGCCCGGAGATTTTTTTACATTTGGTGCAGAATATAAGCGAAAATCTCTAAGCAGGTATTTTATAGATGAGAAGATTCCAAGGCAGTTGCGGAATGAGATACCTTTAGTTGCAGATGGCAGCCATATTGTATGGATCGTTGGACGAAGAGTCAGCGAATATTATAAAATTACAAGATCAACCAAGCGTTATTTAAAGCTTGAGTTCAAAAGAGAAGGAGATGATTCCAATGGAGAATATCAGAGTAATGATTTCAGAGGAAGATGTAAACAAGAGAATCGCTGAGATGGGAGCACAGATCAGCAAGGATTATGCAGGAAAAGAAGTACATTTGATCGCAATTTTAAAAGGTAGTGTATTTTTTGCATGTGAATTAGCAAAGAGAATTACAGTGCCTGTGACGATTGATTTTATGTCAGTATCAAGTTATGGAAATTCCAGAGAATCTTCAGGAATCGTTAAGATCGCAAAAGACTTAGATGAGCCGATTTTAGATAAAGAAGTATTAGTGGTAGAGGATATCATTGACTCAGGAAAGACATTAAATCATTTAAAACCTATGCTTGAGAGCAGAAATCCTGCTTCACTTCATTTATGTACATTATTGAGTAAGCCAGATAGAAGAGAAGTTGAAGTACCAGTGAAATATATAGGATTCGAGGTACCAGATGAATTTGTTGTCGGATATGGACTAGATTATGCACAGAAATATCGTAACCTTCCTTATATTGGAGTAGTAGAGGAAGAGTAGAGAGGAGACTAAACGTTGAACCCGAAGAGAAGTAACAGTGGATTTTTTGTGATTCTGCTGATACTGGTTATGGCAGCATATTATTTTATCAGTGTATTCCAGCCGGGATCAGGGGATTACTCTTATCAGCAGTTGATGAGGGATGTGAAAGCAAACCATGTCACTGCAATAACTATTAAACAGAACAAGGAAGTACCAACAGGTACAGTTACAGCAGAGTTGGGCAAAGATAACTATAAGAGTTGTGAGGTTACAGATGTCAATGAAACGATCAAAGATATTAAGGCATCCAATAAATCTCTTGGTAATAAGATCGAGATCAAAGGCATTGATCACAGCGGAGATATGATTTCTAATCTGATCGGTGTTGTACTGCCAATCGGCGTTGTCATATTTTTTATGGTAATTATGATGCGTCAAAATGGTGGCGGCGGAGGCAAGATGATGGACTTTGGAAAGAGTCGTGCAAAGCTTGCAAATCCGAATGCGAAGAAAGTAACATTTAATGATGTTGCTGGACTTACAGAAGAGAAAGAAGAGTTAGAAGAAGTTGTAGAATTCTTAAAGAATCCAGGGCGTTTTATAAAGATTGGAGCAAGAATACCCAAAGGTGTTTTACTTGTAGGACCTCCGGGAACTGGTAAGACATTACTTGCTAAAGCAGTAGCTGGAGAAGCCAATGTTCCATTTTTCAGTATTTCAGGATCTGATTTCGTAGAGATGTTTGTCGGTGTTGGTGCAGCCCGTGTACGTGATTTATTTGCAGAAGCAAAGAAACACTCACCATGTATCGTATTTATCGATGAGATCGATGCAGTTGCAAGACGAAGAGGATCAGGACTTGGTGGTGGTCATGACGAACGTGAACAGACATTAAACCAGATGTTAGTTGAGATGGATGGTTTTGGAGTGAATGAAGGAATCATTATGATCGCTGCAACAAACCGTGTAGATATTCTTGACCCAGCAATCTTAAGACCAGGACGATTTGATCGTAAGGTTGGTGTTGGAAGACCAGATGTTAAGGGACGTGAAGAGATTCTTAAGATTCATTGCCGCGAAAAACCATTAGGAGATGATGTGGATCTTCATGAGATCGCAAGAACAACTGCAGGATTTGTTGGTGCAGATCTTGAGAATCTTATGAATGAAGCAGCCATTCAGGCAGCAAGAGATGACAGAGCATATATCATCAAGGAAGATATTGATAAATCATTTATTAAAGTCGGTATTGGAACAGAGAAGAAGAGCCGTGTCGTACCAGAGAGTGAGAGAAGGATCACAGCATATCATGAATCTGGACATGCGATTCTTTTCCATCTGTTACCAGATGTAGGCCCAGTATATACAGTATCTATCATTCCAACAGGAACAGGGGCAGCAGGATATACAATGCCGCTTCCAGAGAATGATAATGTATTCATGACAAAAGGAAAGCTGATCCAGGATATTATGGTAAGTCTTGGAGGACGAATTGCCGAAGAACTGATTCTGGATGATATCACAACCGGTGCATCTCAGGATATCAAACAGGTAACACAGTATGCCAGAGCAATGGTAACGAAGTTTGGTATGTCAGATGAACTTGGACTGATCAACTATGACAGTGGTGAAGGAGATGAAGTCTTCTTAGGTAAAGAAATCGGACAGCAGCGCCCATATGGTGAAGACACACAGACACTGATCGACCAGGAAGTGAAGAAGATCGTCAATAAATGCTATCAGGATGCGAAAGCAATGATCGAAGAACACATGGATGTACTCCATAAATGTGCAGCATTATTGTTAGAAAAAGAGCGTATCAACCGTGTAGAATTCGAAGCGTTATTTGATGCAGAAAATGCAACAGAAACCGAAGCATAAAAAATTTAAAAAAAATAAAAAAAGTACTTGCAATTTACCTGGCAATGCCGTATAATCTTTAATTGTCAGGTAAATGCTTGGTGGGATTCCCGAGTGGCCAAAGGGGGCAGACTGTAAATCTGTTGGCACCGCCTTCGAAGGTTCGAATCCTTCTCCATCCAGCGAATTTAGCTCTTACATCTTTGAGATGTAGGGGCTATTTTTTTGTGAAAAAGGAAACCGCAAAGGGGCACAAGGCCGCGCCCCTCTGCACACCCCTGGGCCTTTTTTATATAGTGCGGCGATTGTGGAATGCTGAAAGATGCTAACTTGTACCTGTATGCTTCTGTACTGGCAATTCAACATTGAGCCGAAATGTGACAAACAGGAAGTATTACAAAAAACAGCGAAAACCCCGCAGACGTGCCACCGCACGTCGAGAGCCTCGTTGCAGCTACACTGCAACAATCGGCACAGCGTTCCACGCTCAATACCGAAGCATACAGAAATAAGTCAATAAAGCTACATTTACCACAATCGAAGCACTAAAAACAACATCGGCACAACGCTCCACATCCAACACCAAAGCATACAGAAACAAGCCAACACCGCTCCACATCCCCACAACCAAGAACTCTTCAAAAAAAGCCCGAGGGGTGTGCAGAGGGGCCGTGGCTTTACGGCCCCTTTGCGGTTTTCCACAGCTTCCCAAAGCAAAAAAAACCAGGCCCTCTGCCAAGAAAGTAAAAATAAAACCAAAAACCAACCACACAATAAACAAAGAAAAAGAAAATCACAAAGAAAAATAAAGAAAAAGAATAAGA
>OGRH01001133.1_pt1 | contig 18048 bp, 12 predicted proteins | sample 1553461 | NCBI WGS metagenome assembly OGRH01 (sample SAMEA2580092, study PRJEB22360) | human gut metagenome | biome: human gut; feature: human-associated habitat; material: faeces | place: Denmark | collected 2008/2010
CAGGGCATCTGGGCCGGAGCGCAGCCCCTCCTCCTGCCCTCCGCCGGCCAGCAGAGGCCGCAGGTTCCGCAGGTCCGGACGGACGTACAGAGCGCCGATGCCCTTGGGGCCGCCGAGCTTGTGGGCGGACAGGCTCATCAGATCCACGCCCCACCCCGCCGGAGCGCAGGGAACCTTCAGAAAGCCCTGCACGGCGTCGCAGTGGAGGAGCGCACGGCTCCCCCGCTCCTTCAGCAGCCGGGCGATATCCGCCACGGGGAAGAGACACCCCGTCTCGTTGTTCACCAGCATCACGGACACCAGCACCGTGTCCTCCCGCAGGGCCTCCGCCACCTGTCCGGCGGAGATATGCCCCGTGCGGTCGGGCTTGAGGTAGGTGACCTCATACCCCTCCTGTTCCAGCTGGCGGCAGGGCTCCAGCACGGCGCTGTGCTCCACGGCGGTGGTGATGATGTGCTTTCCGACGCGGCGGTTCTGGTGGGCGGCAAGGCGGATGGCCCAGTTGTCCGACTCCGTGCCGCAGGAGGTGAAGTGCAGGGCCGATGGCTGGCACCCCAGTGCCCCGGCGATGGTGCGGCGTGCCTCCTCCACCAGCTCCTTGGCCTCCCGACCCAGAGGATACTGGGCGGAGGGATTGCCGAACTGATGGCGCAGCACATCGTACATGGTATCCGCCACAGCCTCCGGCAGGGGCGTGGTGGCGGCGTGGTCCAGATAGATCATAGCGCAGACCTCCCGTTTTTTCAGAAAAACCGGCGCCGGACAGGGGGGAGGGGCAAAGACCCTCTTGCCACCGGCGGCCGGATACCGTATAATGTAGACAAATTCTTATTATATCGGAGAAAACCGCAAAGTGCAAGGAGAATCCCCATGCGAGTTGCTATTTACACCCTCGGCTGCAAGGTCAACCAATACGAGACGCAGGCCATGGAGCAGGAGCTTCAGCGGCGTGGCCACACGCTGGTGGACTTTGAGTCCCCGGCGGACGCCTACATCATCAACACCTGCTCCGTCACCGCCGTCAGCGATAAAAAATCCCGGCAGATGATCCGCAGGGCCAAGAGCCGCAATCCCCAGGCCGTGGTGGCTGCCTGCGGCTGCTATGTGCAGACCCACACCCCGGAGGCTCAGGAGCTGGGCATCGACCTCATCGGCGGCACCGGCGACCGGATGGAGTTTCTGACCCTGCTGGAGCAGGCGGCGGAGGACCACCGCAGCCGTGTGGCGGTGGACGAAGCCCTACGCCGCCGCAACTTCGAGGTGCTGCCTGCCGGGGGCATGGCGGCCCGGACACGGGCCATGCTGAAGGTGGAGGACGGCTGCGTCAACTTCTGCACCTACTGTATCATCCCCTATGCACGGGGGCCGGTGCGGTCCCTGCCGCTGGAGGAGGCGGTGCGCCAGACGGAGCAGCTGCGGCGGGAGGGCTACCGGGAGGTGGTCTTTACCGGCATTGAGATCTCCTCTTGGGGACAGGACTTCAAGGACGGCCGCAGCCTCATCGACCTGCTGGAGGCGGTGTCGCAGGCGGCGGGAGATATGCGTCTGCGGCTGGGCAGTCTGGAGCCCCGCACCGTGACGGAGGATTTCTGCCGCCGGGCCGCCCGGCTCCCCAACCTCTGCCCCCAGTTCCACCTGTCCATGCAATCCGGCTGCGACGCCACCCTGCGGCGCATGAATCGCCGGTACGACACCGCCCGGTTCCTCCGGTCCGTGACTCTGCTGCGGCAGTACTTTCCCCGGCCCGCCATCACCACGGATCTGATCTGCGGTTTCCCCGGCGAGACGGAGGAGGAGTTCTCCCAGACGCTGGCTTTCCTGCGCCGCTGCGACTTTGCCCAGATGCACATCTTCCCCTACTCCATCCGCCCCGGCACCAGGGCGGCGGAGATGGAGCAGGTCCCCGGCCCGGTGAAGGAGGAGCGTGCCGCCCGTGCGGCGGCGGTGGCGGCGGAGCTGCACCGTGCCTATCTGCAGGGCTGCGTAGGCCAGACTTATCCCGTGCTTTTCGAGCAGCGCAAGGACGGCTGCGCCGCCGGTCATGCCCCCAACTATATGCCGGTGGAGGTGCAGACACAGGAGGATTACCATAACACCGTTCGTCATGTGAAGATCACAGGCGTAGTAAACGATATCCTGATGGGAGAGGTGACATAACATGGAACACTTTTTTGCCTATACGTCCCGGATGCGGTTCATCTCCCGCTGGGCGCTGATGCGTAACAGCCAGCCGGAGAACATTCAGGAGCACAGCCATCAGGTGGCGGTGCTGGCCCATGCGCTGGCGGTGATCCGCAACCGCTGCTTCGGCGGTCAGGTGGACCCCGGTACGGTGGCGGTGGCGGCCCTGTACCACGACGCCAGCGAGATCCTCACCGGGGATCTGCCTACCCCCATCAAGTACTACAATCCCGCCATCCGGGATGCCTACAAGCAGGTGGAGCACATCGCCTGCGGCAAGCTGGTGGGGATGCTGCCGCCGGAGCTGCAGCCGGACTTTGCCGAGGCCCTGACCCCCACAGACCCGGAGGTGGAGGAGTTGGTGAAGGCGGCGGACAAGCTGTCCGCCCACATCAAATGTCTGGAGGAGCTGAAGGCCGGGAATCTGGAGTTCCGCCGGGCGGCGGAGCAGACAGAGCAGGCGTTGGATGATTTTCATCTGCCGGAGCTGACCTATTTCCGGGAGCATTTCCTCCCCAGCTTCCGGCTGACGCTGGATGAGATGGAGTAAAATCAAGCGCAGGAGAGACGGCTCGTCTCCCCTGCGCTTGATTCGTTATGAGCCTTGTTCGCCTTGCGTTCTGTGCATGGCGGCAGGCTTTTCGCAGCTGCGTCCTCCGACCACCCCGCAGCGATCTTCTGCCGTGGCACGGCATCACCCATGCTGCGGCACCGACCATGATATCCTGCCGAAGCACACCATACATACAGACCTTCCCCGCAAAAAGAAAAGCAGGCGGAAAGCCACGCTTCCCGCCTGTCAAGGACACACGATCATTATTTGCCAGCGGCCACGGACTTGACCTGCTTGACCTCACGGCCATTGTAGGTACCGCACTCCGGGCACATTCTGTGAGGCAGATGCAGCGCACCGCACTTGGTGCAGGCCACCAGACCGGGAGTCGCCAGCTTCCACACGGAGCTGCGTCTCTTGTTGCGTCTTTGCTTGGATACTTTTCCCTTGGGTACTGCCATGTTGACACCTCCTTGGTCTTAACTGCCTGAGCAGTAATTGATAGTATAGAGAAGCGCTTTACTCCTTCTCCTGCAGGAGACTGGCCAGCTTGGCAAGCCTCGGATCCACCTGCTTTTTACAGCGGCAGGGCTCCCGGTTGAGGTTCACGCCGCAGCCGGGGCAAAGACCCTTACAGTCCTCGGAGCAAAGAGTTTTCGTGTCCATGTCGAGAATGAACGCATCTCTGGCCAGTTCCGCCAGATCCACCTCGTCGTGCTCCAGCAGGATGACCTCGTCGCTGTCCTCCTCCTGCTTCTCCTCGGCCAGAACGCACGAGTAAGAAACGGACTTGGGCGCATCGAATTCCTCCATGCACCGGTCACACACGCAGTGCAGCGTCGTATGCATCTCCAGCTGGCACAGCAGAACCCCGGCCTGATTCCGAATACGGCCTTCCACAGTGACCGGACGGGTAATGGGCATAGCGCCGCCGAAATCCAGCTGAGACAGATCCATCTCAAACCGGACCTCCTGACTGGCGTCGGGGGTATGCAGCAGTCGGTTTACATTCAATCGCATAGTACACCTCTTAATGACACGAATAGTATTATAGAGGATTGCACCCGGCTTGTCAAACATTTTCTGCGAAATATTTTGACAATTTCCGAAAATCAGGTACAATAGCCTTAAACAGCATCCATCAAAGGAGGAAACACGCCATGCGGGAGCTGACCATCGGGAAAAATGACGCCGGACAGCGGGTGGATCGCTTCGTCTCCAAGGCCCTGCCGCTGCTGCCGCCGGCCCTGCTGCAAAAGTACATCCGCCTCAAGCGCATCAAGGTCAACGGAGGCCGGGCCCAGCGGGATCAGCGCCTGCAGGAGGGGGACGTGCTGCAACTATACATCAACGACGAGTTCTTCGACAAGCCCAGAGAGGATAACCTGTTCCTCACCCTGTTCCGTCCCAGCCTGGATATCGTCTACGAGGACGAGAATCTGATGCTGCTGAACAAGCGCCCCGGTCTGGTGGTCCACGCCGACGAGACGGAGAAGGTCAACACCCTCATCAACCACATTCAGGCATACCTCTACCAGAAGCGGGAGTGGAACCCCCGGTGGGAGAATGCCTTCACCCCGGCGCTGTGCAACCGCATCGACCGCAACACCGGCGGAATCGTCATCGCCGCCAAAAACGCCGAGACCCTGCGGATCATCAACCAGAAGATCCGGGATCGTGAGATCGACAAACGCTACCTCTGCATCACCGTGGGTGCGCCCCGGCCGCCGCAGGGGGAGGTGTCCTGCTTCCTGCTGAAGGACGAGAAGAAAAAGGGGCTGTTCAGCGACAAGAACGGCAACGCATATATTATAATGTACTCGACGGTGATGGTGGTCATCGTAGCGACGCTGCTGGCCGTGGCCGCACTTTCGCTCCAGTCGCGCCAGTACGCCAACGAGCTGAACGAGAAGAAGCAGTCGATCCTTTCGTCGCTCTCGGCGCAGGGTGAGAATTACGACGCCTTCATCAAGGGCTATGTGCTCGACGCCGACGGCAACGAGCTCGAAGGCGAGGATGTCTTCGAGCTGCTGAAGGACCTTCAGGGCGCTTTCGACGACGGCAAGTTCCCCGTATTCGAAGCCGCCGACGGCCGCGTGGTGATTCCCGTGACCGGCATGGGTCTCTGGGGACCCGTCTGGGGCTATGTGGCTCTCGAGAAGGACATGAACACCGTCGCCGGCATCATCATGGCCCACAAGGGCGAGACCCCGGGTCTCGGCGCCGAGATCGCGACGCCCAAGTACCAGGCCAATTTCGTCGGCAAGACGATCTTCGACGGCGACAAGTTCGTTTCGGTGACGCTCCGCAAGGGCGGCGCCAAGGACCCCGCGCACGAGGTGGATGCCATTTCGGGCGGTACGAAGACCTCGGACGGCGTGACGGCGATGCTCTACAACAGCCTGGAGAACTACCTGCCCCTGCTGGAGGCCAAGCGCAACGCTGCGGCTCCCGCTCCGGCCGAAGTGTCTAACGAAGAAAACGTAGAAAACAATGAGTAAGATGGAAAAAGAGCCTTTGTTTTCGGCAAAGAACCTCAAATACCTGACCGGTCCGTTCTCGGCGAACAACCCGGTCATCGTGCAGATCCTCGGTATCTGCTCGGCGCTGGCCGTCACCGTACAGCTCAAGCCCGCCATCGTCATGGCCCTGTCCGTGACGGTCGTCACGGCCTTCTCGAACCTGGTGATGTCGCTGCTGCGCAACGGCGTTCCCTCGCGCATCCGCATCATCGTCCAGCTGGTGGTCATCGCCGCGCTGGTGATTCTCGTCGACCAGGTGCTCAAGGCTTTCGTCTACGAAGTCTCGAAGCAGCTGTCGGTCTACGTCGGACTGATCATCACCAACTGTATCGTCATGGGCCGCATCGAGGCATTCGCGCTGGCCAACAAGCCCTGGGCGTCGTTCCTCGACGGTATCGGCAACGGTCTGGGCTACGGTCTGATTCTGGTCATCGTGGCCTTCTTCCGCGAGCTTTTCGGTTCGGGCAGCCTCCTGGGCTACCGGATCATCCCCGAGAGCTGGTACATGGCCGAGGGCGGCTTCTATTCGAACTGCGGACTGATGCTCTTCCCGCCGATGGCGCTGATCATCGTGGGCTGCATCATCTGGGTGCACCGTTCGCGCAACAAGGACTTACAGGAAAAATAGGAGGATAACGTATGGAATCATTGAATATCTTTATCCGGTCGATCTTCATCGACAACATGGTCTTCGCCTTCTTCTTCGGCATGTGCTCCTACATCGCCGTGTCGAAGAGCGTGAAGACGGCCCTGGGACTCGGTGCCGCCGTTACGTTCGTGATGGTGATGACCGTTCCGCTGAACTACCTCTTGTACGAATATGTGCTGAAGGCCAATGCGCTCGTCGAGGGCGTGGACCTGAACTTCCTGTCGTTCATCGTCTTCATCGCCACCATCGCGGCGTTCGTGCAGCTGGTGGAGATGATCGTCGAGAAGTTCTCGCCGACGCTTTACAGCCAGCTGGGCATCTTCCTGCCGCTGATCGCCGTGAACTGCGCCATCATGGGCGGCTCGCTGTTCATGCAGCAGAAGGTCGACGGCGGCGAACTGACGTCGCTCTGGCAGACGATCGTCTACGGACTCGGCTCGGGACTGGGCTGGTGGCTGGCGATCGTGATGATGGCCGCCATCCGCGAGAAGACGACCTATTCGCACATCCCTGCGGCGCTGAAAGGCCCCGGCATCGCCTTCATCATCACCGGTCTGATGGGTATCGCCTTTATGATTTTCTCGGGCATTCAGTTCTAACCTTTAAAAAAAGAGATTCCGATAAATGACTACAACGATTTTAATAGCGATTGCGGCCTTTCTGGCCATAACGCTCGTGCTGGTCGCACTGCTTCTCTATGCGAAGGCGAAACTGACCTCCTCGGGCGACGTCGTGATCGACATCAACGGCGGTGAGAAGGTCATCACGACCGAAAGCGGTTCGACGCTGCTTTCGACGCTGGCCAACAACAAGGTGTTCCTGCCTTCGGCGTGCGGCGGCGGCGGCTCGTGCGGCATGTGCAAATGTCAGGTGCTCGAAGGCGGCGGCGACATTCTGCCCACCGAGACGGGCTTCATCTCGCGCAAGCTGGCCAAGGACCACTGGCGTCTCGGCTGCCAGGTGAAGGTCAAGGAGAATATGAAAATCCGTGTTCCCGAGGCCGTGCTGGGCGTCAAGAAGTGGGAGTGCACCGTGGTCTCGAACCGCAATATCTCGACTTTCCTCAAGGAGTTCGTCGTGAAGCTGCCCGAGGGCGAGAACCTCAAGTTCCGCAGCGGCGGTTACATCCAGATCGACATTCCGAAGTACGACGCCATCAAGTTCTCGTCGATGGACGTGGACGAGAAGTTCCGCGCCGACTGGGACAAATTCAAGATGTGGGATCTGGTGACGACCAACCCCGAGCCGACGTTCCGCGCCTACTCGATGGCCAACCATCCGGCCGAGGGCAACATCATCATGCTCAACATCCGTATCGCCACGCCTCCGTTCGACAAGGCCACGGGCGGTTTTATGAAGGTCAACCCGGGTATCTGCTCGTCGTATGTCTTCTCGCGCAAGCCGGGTGACAAGATCACGATTTCGGGTCCTTACGGCGAATTCTTCCTGCCGGACAATCTGCCCTCGACGCAGGAGCTGATCTTCATCGGCGGCGGTGCGGGCATGGCTCCGATGCGCAGCCACCTGATGCACCTGTTCAAGACCGAAAAGACCGACCGTCCGGTGTCGTTCTGGTACGGCGCGCGTGCGCTGAAGGAGGTTCCCTATCTCGACGAGTTCCACCAGATCGAGAAGGATTTCCCCAACTTCTCGTTCAATCTGGCCCTCGACCGTCCCGATCCCGAGGCGGACGCCGCCGGAGTGAAGTACACGCCGGGCTTCGTGCACAACGTGCTCTACGAAAACTACCTCAAGAACCACCAGGCTCCCGAGGACTGCATCTACCTCATGTGCGGACCTCCGATGATGATCGCTTCGGTCGTCAAGATGCTCGACAACCTCGGCGTGCCGCCGGAGAATATCTTGTACGATAACTTCGGCAGTTAGTGAGTGCAATGACCACCAAAACGCCGTAGGCGAATAAAAGAGGAAGGACGGAAGATCGAATTGATTCGAAACTTTCGTCCTTCCTCTTTTATTGATCCCGCAGGGATTGTCGGTTCATTGCCGAACGCGGCCGAAGTCACGGAGCGCGGTTATCACGAGCGGAGGCGAGCGATGCGACGTAACTTGCGCTCGGGGTGAGGATTCATTGCCGAACGCGGCCGAAGTCACGGGCGGCGGGGCGAAAATCGGCGATGACGGAGGCGGGATGGTCTACGGCGAATGAGGGCGCGAATGGAACTTTCGGAGCCTCGGAATTTGGCGGATCGGAAATAAAACCGTAAATTCGGATAAATTTCAAATAGGGTGCTATGAGACTTGTCCTGGCGTTTGTCGCATTGTTGCTGTCGCTTCCCTTATCCCCGCAGGCAAGGCCGAAGGGATATGAGTTGGACTATTATCGGGTTCGTCTGGAATCTGTCGAGACCGATGGCGCCCGGGGCGGCGTTATCGGCAATCCCGAGAATGAGCAGGGATTCACCACGCCCGGCTACCGGGATTCCACGATCCGCGTCGTTTTCACCTTCGAGCCGACGCATGTCGATTTTTCCCTGACCAACGAGAGCGATTCCGACTTCGGAATCATCTGGGACGAGGCCGTCTTCGTGGATGGAGTTTCGAATGCCGCAGAGGGGGTGTTTCACCGGGGTGTGAAGCTGCTCGACAGACACGACGCGCAGGTTCCTTCCGTGGTCGTGAAGGGAAGCTGTGTTTCGGAGTCGCTTGCCGTCAAGAACCGGGTTTTTTACAGTCGCGACCTCAAACGGTGGGTATTCGAGAATCTCCTGCGGGATGCGGATAAGCTTACGCAGATAAAAATACTGTTGCCGATCGAAACCGCCGGAGGGCGTCGGGACTACCTGTTCGTGTTTTCCGTCCACTGGGAGAACCGGAAGGTCCGGGCCGAGTTCGATACGGGCCGGTGGTTTTACGTGTCGGAGAAATAGCCGCTTTCACGTGCCGACGTTCCCATGGCTGCGTCCGGGGCGTGGCCGGGGCTTTGCGGCGGATGGCGCATGGAAAAACACCCCGCAGGTTGTGACCTGCGGGGTGTTCGGCTTCGGAAGCGCTGCCGGGCGTCATTCGATGCCCTCGAACAGATAGGGGGCGTAGTTGTAGCCTTCGGCCTTGTAGACGGCGACCAGCGCCGGAATCCGGCGCACGAAATCGTTGTAATCCTTGCGGTCGTTGGCCCAGCCCGTCTCGGCGAGAGCCGCCATGCGCGGCAGGACCATGTGCTGTGCGTGGCGGATGTCCGCGATGTACTCCGTCCAGAGGTTGCACTGCACGCCCCTGATCCGTTTCTGGTCGGGCAGCGTGAGCCGGTCGCAGGGGTCGAGGCGGTAAGCCTGCCGCACCGAGACGTAGCGGGTGTTGCCCAGCGGTTCGTAACGCTCCGGGTCGGAGGTCTGGCTGTAATCGAAGTAGCAGTACCATTTCGGCGTCATAATCACCGGGTTTCCCCGCTGTGCGGCCTTGATTCCGGGGTCGCTTCCGTTCCACGACATGATGTTCGCGGTTTTCGAAATGCCGCCCTGGAGGATTTCGTCCCAACCGATGATCTCCCGGCCGTGGGTGTGCATCCAGCGTTCGATGCGGTGGATGAAGTAGCTCTGCAACTGGTATTCGTCCTTGAGCCCCTCCTCGCGGATGCGCTGCTGGCAGAGGGGGCACGCCTTCCAGCGTCCTTTGGGACACTCGTCGCCGCCGATGTGGATGAGCTTCGAGGGGAACAGCGCGAGCACCTCCGTGAGCACTTTCTCGATGAATTCGAACGTCGTCTCCTTGCCCGCGCAGTAAACGTCGTCGCTGATGCCCCAATGGGTCCATACGGCATAGGGACCTCCCGTGCAGCCGAGCCACGGATAGGCGGTCAGCGCCGCCAGCCCGTGTCCGGGCATCTCGATTTCGGGAATCACCTCGATATGCCGCTCTGCGGCGTAGCTGACGATCTCGCGGATCTCCTCCTGCGTGTAGAACCCGCCGTAGGGTTTACCGTCGTAAACGCCCTCTTTGTTCTTGTCGTAGCGTCCGACGAGCGTTTCCGCACGCCGGGATCCGATCTGGGTGAGCAGCGGATATTTTTTGATCTCGATCCGCCAGCCCTGATCGTCGGTCAGATGCCAGTGGAATTTGTTGATCTTGTGCAGCGAGAGGATGTCGATGTAGGTCTTCACGTCCTCGACCGGGAAGAAATGGCGGCAGACGTCGAGCATCGCCCCGCGGTAGGCGAACGTGGGCTTGTCGCGGACGACGCAGGCGGGAATCTCTCCTCCGGCGACCAGCTGCTGGAGACTTCGAAGCCCGTGCAGCACCGCCTGGGGCGTCGATGCCGTGACCGTTATGCGCTGTCTGCCGACTTCCAGAAGGTACTCTTCGGCTTCGTAGCCCGGTTGCAGTTGCAGCGTCACGGCATGTTTTTCGGATGCGGCGGTGACGGCGGGTTCGGCTCCGGTGAGCTTGCCGACGGCGCGGGCGAAAATCTCCGCGGGCGTGCGCAGCCGTTCGTCCGTGATGACGACGGGCGTTCGGGACGTCAGCCGGAACGATCCCGGCAGTTCTTCGACCTCGGCGGGGCGGGGTACGATGCGGACGCGTCCGTCGCAGGCTGCGAATCCCGGCAGACAGGCCTGGACGGCGAAAATCAGGAATAGAAGGTGTTTCACGGTTTGGATTCTGGTTGAGCGGTTAGGGAAGCCCCGCCTGCAAAACGTTTGCAGGCGGGGTGCTTCCGGATAGGGTTATTTGTTGTAACGTACGCCGATGTAGGAGAAGGCGATCTCTCCGGTGGTGATGATCTGGTCGTCGAACTCGCCGTCTTCCTTGCCGCCGGCTTTCTTGTTCGCGGCCGAGAAGCGGATGCATACGTCGTCCTTGCCGAGCAGTTCGAGCGGCAGAGGTACGTTGATGTACTTGTAGCCGGCGCACTGCCAGTAGAGGGTGTAGTTCCAGTTCACGATGTCGGGGACCTGGAATTCGGTGATCGGGTTCCAGTCGTCGCGGTTGTTGTCGCCGTGCTCCGACCAGTCGACCCTGATGTAGCGGGGGCCTCCGATGCTGCGGTTCTGCATGGCTACCTGCATCGAGAGCACATCGGTCGAGATGCCCTGCGTCGAGAAGTGGAGCAGCCACGCTTCGCTGCGGTCGGTTTCGGTGTTCCACCACTGGCACTTGTTGGTCCAGGCAGAGGATTCCGCGCTCGTCAGGTTTCCCTTGCCGTCGTTGTTGGTTCCGGGGTCAGAACACATTTGTTTGCCGTTTTCGACGACGCCGTTTCCGTTGACGTTGCCTTTATTGGTGCCGCCCCAAGGTTTCTCTTTGTCGGGGTTGGATTCGTTGCCGATGGGGCCAAGGTAGCTCGGGTCGCTCACGCCCCAGCCTGCGTCGCCCGATTTCTCGTCGGGATGGGTGAAGGTCAGGTAGCCGTTGTCGCCGGTCGTGGGGCGGAAGATGTGGCTTTCGAGCTTGCCGTAGCGGTATTCGGTCAGGAGGGCCGAGAAGCTGTTCTCGAAATCCTTCTCCAGCGCGATGTCTTCGCGGGTGAGGTGGCGGATCTGGTAGCGGCCGATGTCGCCCATGTCCTTCGATCCCATCCAGACGAAGCGGTCGTGGGTCTCGTGAACCAGTACGCCCGAGATGTTCCCCGAACCGTAGGGCAGCATTTCCCCGGTACGGCGGTATTTGCAGGTGGTGTTGGTCAGCATGTAGAAGCTGTCGCCGTTCTTGTCGCGCACCAGCATCGGGTATTTCGTTTCGCGGTTGGCATTGGTGCTGCGTGCATAGCCTTCGTTGATCGGCGTCAGGCTGCCTTTGCGTACGGGAAGTTCGCAGTCGGCCAGCGTTACCCAGGTGTATACGTCCATGTCGGTCAGCTCGTTGTAGCGCTTCACCTTCTGCGGAATGTCGGCCGCCGAGCCTGAAACCGAGGACATGACCATCGCCGAGGTGACTTTCTTGAGAATGTAGCGTTCGGGGTTCGACTCCGCTTCGACCGTGACGCCCTTGAGCAGGATGCGGACCTTGCTGTAACGTTCGAAGATGTTGTCGTCTTCGGTCACGGTCTTGATCATAAAGCCCTGCGAACCGTCGAGGCTCTGGATGTAGGCCGTGCGGTAGGTCTCGGTGTAGTCGATCGAGGTCTGTCCCGTCATCATGTTCTCGCCGTTGTTGCCGTTGCCGATGTCGCTGATGATGCGTCCCTCGATGTAGACGTCCTTGTTGACGATGCCCACCAGGTCGCGCACCTCGCTGAACGAGATTTCGTGCCCGAACTCGTTCTTGGCGTTGGCCTGCGTGAGGTAGACCGTCGAGGAGATGGTCCGGTTCCACCCGTCGCGGTAGCTGAGGGTGATGCGGGCGTTGCGCAGGGCTTCGGGGTCGGCGTTGGGGTCGGTCTGGAGAATCAGGAACCCGTTGCTGATGTCGAGGTCCGAAATCCATCCGCCCTCGTCGGCGCTCGTGTAGACGATCGACTGCCGGAGGTCCTCCAGTTCGAGGTTGGTGGAGAGCTGCGCCGTCGCCTGTCCGCCGTCGCCGAGCACCATGATGCTGCGGGTCGAGAAGTCCAGTTTCGGGGTGATGAAGCCCTCCTGTTTGATGTATACGGTATCCGCGCGGTTGTGGGTCCAGAGGCGGATGCCCTCCATGCGGGGGAAGCCGTCGTTGGTCGTGGCCTGGAATTTGAAATAGTCGTCGCCCGTGAAATGCGTTCCGCGGCCCTCGGTGTCGAGCGTGAGCCATCCGTTGTCGGGATTGATCAGTTCGATGTCGTAGGGTTGGTTGGCGAGGACCGGAATGCTCCCCGTGCCGCCTTTCCAGGGGGCTATGATCTCTTTCTTGTAGGGGCCGAACTCGGAGACGCGGGTCTCTTCGCCGTTGTCTTTTTCGCAGGCCGTGAGCGCCAGCCCGCCCAGCAGCGGGAGCAGCAGCCTTCGGTACAATGATTTTATCTGTTTCATCGTGGTCTGAATTTGGTTTCGCGCATCGGCGGGGGAGGGACGCGCCCTCCCCGCCTGAGCGGTTTATTTGTTACTCTTTACGGCTATGGTTCCGAAACGCATCGGCGAACGCTTGTTGGCCGCCATGTCGGATGTGATCGTGCCCGTGTCTCCCTGGTCCACCGTGGCGGTGTTCGAGGCGATGCACTGCGTGCTCCGGGCCTTGATCAGCAGCGTGACCTCCGGGCGGTTGCGCAGGGCGTCCGGCAGGATGAACACGCGGTCGGCGTAGCCCGGGACGGCGCAGTAGGAGAGGTCTTTGCCGCCTGCTCCCTGCCAATAGACGAACGGCCGGCAGCAGAAGCCCGATTCGGGCAGCACGGTGAAGTTCACCCCGTCGGTCGAGTACTCCACCTGCCAGTAGACGGGGCCGTAGATGCTCGTGCCGCCGGCGTTGCCCTGCGAGTTGGTGAAGTTGAGCGAGAGGTTCGCGCCGGCGCCCTCGGTCGAGAACTTCAGCGCCACGGCGTAGCCCGTGTTTTCGGCGAAGTCCCACCAGTAGGTGTTCTCGAATTTCAGGGCGTTCTTGCCGTTCAGCCCGGCGCTGGTCGTGAGTCCGTTGTACTCGTTGTCCAGGAGGTATTTGGCTGCGGGGTCGGTGCACCAGAGCGAGCCGTTGCCCCTATCCGGGGCGATCGTTCCGTCGGCGTTGGTCCTGACCTCGGCGTTGTTCCAGTTCCACTCCACGAGCGTCTGGCGGTTGGAGCTCGATTCCGAAGCGGCGAGGTCGATCTCCTCCTTTTCGAGCACGCGGACCGAGTAACGGCCGATGTACCCCTCGTTGGTGTAGCCGTAGCGGGGCTGGAGGTCGTGGACGATGACGCCGCTCAACGTGCCCTTGCCTTTGGGCATGCCGCTGCCGTCGCGCCGCCAGGGAGTCTTGTTGTTGACCAGCATCGAGATCGCGCCGCCGTCCTTGTCACAGAGCGTTCGGGGTACGCAGCTGGTGTGGTTGGCCGTTCCGAAATAGCCTTCGTTGACGTTGGTGTAGCTGCCGTCGGGCAGGGCGAATTCCACCTCCCGGAGCGAGACGTAGGTGTAAATGTCCTCGTCGGTGAGCTGGCCGATCGACTTCTCCTTGCGGATGAGGTCGCTGGCCGTTCCGGGCGTCTGGCTGACGATGTTGGCCGCCGTCAGTCCGCTGAGCGTGTAGCGTTCGGGATCGGCCTCCTTGGTGAGGGTCACGCCGTTGAGCGAGATTTTCACCTGCGAGTAGCGTTTCAGCGTGTTGTCGTCCGCCGCGTCGAATTGCAGGCGGTATCCGTAGCTGCCGTCGAGCATCTGCACGTAGGCCGTCTTGGCGTTCACCGTGTAGTCGGTGGCGTTGCGTTCCGTGTTGGGCGTCGTCTCCACGTTGGCGTTGTCCTTGTCGCTGATCACGATGCCCTCGAAGCTGGCTTCGGGATTGTTGATCACGACCTGTCCGCTCTCGCCCTTGATCAGCGTGCGGTAGTCGGCTTCGTAGGTCTGTTCGACGACGAACGGCGCCGCGGGCGTAAGCTCTCCGGCCGTTCCCGGCAGCGAGAAGGCGATCGACGCGCTGCGCGGGCCTTCCGAGTCGTTCGCCTTCACGTCGAACGACAGCACTTTGTCTTCGAGCGTGATGTTCTCGATCCAGTCGGCCGACGCGCCTTCGTAGGTCGGCGTGCAGACCACCTTGCCGAGCAGGCTGCCCAGGTTGTGCTTCAGCTCGACCTTGATGGTCGTGGCCTTGCGCGTGGTCTTGGCGCGGTCGGGCGTGAAGGTCATGCAGGCCTCTTCGGTCGCCTGCGTGACGGTCAGCGTGACGGCGTGTTTCTTCTCCTTGGCGTCGATATAGGTCAGCGTGATCGCGGCCTGCCGTTTGCGCGGCGAGTTGTTCTTCAGGGTGCTGAACGTGACGGCGTCGGTTCCGACGGCCAGGTTTTCGATCCACTCCTCGTCCGGCTCGGGCGTTTCGTCGTCGTCCTCGTCGGGAATCACCGAATAGACGATGGTGTCCCGGATCTGTTTGTAATCCTCCCGGAGGTTGTTGTCAAGCCCGATGCGGAGGTCCCAGGGGTTGCTGAAAATCTCGATGCGGCTCTCCTCCAACGACAGGATGGGGTCTTCGCCCTCCTGCGTCATGCGTACCGCCTGTTCGAGTCCGCCGCGGGTGAAGATGATGTCCACGGCGCGCGGCACGCCGTAGTTGGCGCCGTATTTGAACAGTACGGGGGTGTTTCCCGAGCCGTTCAGGCGGTTGATGGAGGCCCATTCCACGTCTTCCGACAGACGGACCGACCATTCGCCGGTGGAATAGATCCGCACCTGGGTGGAGCCGGCGTCCGAAGTCAGCGTGTATTTGTTGGAATCCACATTCAGCGGCAGGTCCATGTCCGAATCCATTTCGCATCCGGTCAGCAGGAGCAGCGCCGTGACGAGGGGCAGGATGCCCGTGCGCCACGCTTTGTAGATGCAGTCTGTAAGGTTATTTTTCATCGTTGTGTTTTTTTGTTCGTTCCGTCGGCCTTACATGCCGTATTCGTTATAGGCCTTGTTGTCGAGCGCGCCGCCCGAATAGACGACCTCCTTGTCGGGGATCGGGTAGTATTCGTGGCAGGGGAGCATGTTGTCCTTGAGCGTCGGGTAGTTGGTGTATTCGTAGGTCATCCGATACCAGATTCCCCAGCGTACCAGGTCGAACTTGCGCTGGAATTCGCCCAGCAGTTCGCGTCCGCGCTCCTTCTGGATCTCCTCCAGAAGCGCATCTTTGTTCTTGAAGACGTAGGCGGTGGTTCCGGCGCGTTCCCGGACCATGTTCAGGTAGCGGACGGCCTCGTCGGAGTCCTCCGTCTCGGCGTAGCACTCCGCCATCATCAGGATGGCGTCGGCATAGCGGAATACCTTCTGGTTGGAGAAGTCGGCGGTGTTCTGCATCCCCGGACACCAGAATTTCGGGCCGAGCCACGGACGGGTTCCCACGCCCGAGAAGGGCTTGCCGTCGTATTCCCACGCCATGTTCAGCGTTTTGCGCTTGTCGTTGCTTTTTTTGGTCTGGAGACCGTCGCAGAAGTAGCTGTTGGGGCGCATGGAGGTCCAGGTGGTCATGCCCGTGCCCATTTCGGGAATCTCCACGCCGTCGTAGATGCCCTTGCCGTTGTGGTACGGAGTGGTGATGGCTGCCACGTTGGTCGTGACGGACAGTCCGCCGGGCGTGTAGGTGCGCTGCACCTCGAAGATCGACTCCGGGGTGTTCTTGTTGCGGAACATGATGTCTTCGAGCGGATACTGTTGCAGGTCGCCGTAGATTTTCTCCAGTTCGCCGAGCGCCTCGAGGGCGTCGTCCCAGCGGTGGTTCCACTGCGCGAGCTTGGCAATCATCATCCAGCCCATCGCGGCGCCCATGCGGTTGTCCGCGACCTCCGACGAACGCACCTGGTCCATCGAGGGCACGTAACGCTGCAATTCGTCGATCAGGTAGTCGCGGGTCTCCTTTGCCGACATGCGGCCCATGTGGGCGATCTCCTGCATCACCTGTTGGTCGGCGACCTCCTTGGTGTAGAAGGGCACGTCGCCGAAGATGCAGGTCAGCAGCCAGTAGTAGAACGAGCGGATGACCACGCCTTCGGCCAGCAGCGGCAGCTTGTCGGCTTCCGAAGACTCCTTGATGTCGTTCAGGGGCGAACGTTCGATGGCGGCGATGGTCGAGTTGCAGTACATGACGCCCTTGTAGCACTGGGTCCATATCTTCTGGCCGTTGAGCGGCTTCGCGGGGGATATGTCGAGCTGGGCGTCCTTGGTTCCCGAAGCGATGTACATCAGGTCGGTGACGCCTTCGGTCATGATCAGGAAACAGTAGTCGTAGATGCTGTTGATCGGTATGTAGCAGGCGTTCAGGCCCGCCAGGCATTGCGCCCGGGTCTTGTAGTACTCCTTGGGTCCTACGAACGACGTGGGGTGTTCGTCCAGGTCGCACGCGCTGAACAGCAGGGCGGCGGTTGCCGTGGCTGCCAGCAGGTATTTTTTCAGGAAACTGTATGATTTCATGGTCTTGGCTGTTAGTATCTGATCTGGAGGCTGAAAATAATGGTCCGGGGCTTGGGATAGGCGCCGATGTCGACACGCCGCAGGGCCGAGTTGGAACTCGATGTCGAAACGTCCGGGTCGAATCCGTTGTATTTCTTCCACAGGTAGAGGTTCTCGCCGCTGACGCTTACGCGGATGTCGCGCAGGCGGTTTTTGGTGACCTTGCGCATGTCGAACGTGTAGCTCGCGGAGATGTTCTTCAGCCGCAGGTAGCTTGCGTCGTGCACCAGCCGGTCGCTGGGCAGGGCGTCGTAGCTGCCGGCCATCGGCAGGTTCGAATTCGGGTTGCGGACCGGATGCCAGGAGTTCTGCATGTACTTGTATTGGTTGGTATAGGGCGAACCGTTGCCCATCCAGAGTTCGGCGACGTTGTAGATCTTGCCGCCGATCGAGTAGTTGAAGAAGAAGCTGAATGTGAAGTTATGGATGTTGAACGTGTTCTGGATACCGCCGTAGAGGTCCGGGTCGGCCGATCCGAGGTAGACCAGGTCGTCGCTGTTCAGCGCTCCGTCGTGGTTGATGTCCTGATAGCGGGCGTATCCGGGCTTGAAGGTGTTGCCGCTGGCCGAGGCGTAGGCCTTGGTGATCTTGTTGCGCTCGACCTCTTCCTGGTTGTGCCATACGCCGCCGTAGCGGAATCCCCAGAGGGCGTTGAGCGTGTAGCCCTTCTTGTAGCCGTACATCATGTAGGTGGTTCCCGACGACGACGGCGACGAGTAGGCTGTCACGAAGTCTTCCGAGGCGATGTCGTCCACCATCTGCCTGTTGCGCGACAGGGTGAGGGTCGTCGACCACTGGAATTTCGGACGGACGATGTTGCGGCTTTCGACGGTGAGTTCCCACCCCTTGTTGGTGGTGCGTCCGGCGTTGGCGAAGTAGTTGGTGTAACCCGTCTGCGAGGCTACCTGTACGGTCAGCAGCAGGTCGCGGGTCTTGATCAGATAGGCGTCGGCCGTGACGTTGAGCCGTCCGTCGAACAGCGAGATGTCGGCTCCGAGGGTATACTGGTCGGAGGTTTCCCACGTCAGGTCGGGTGATGCCAGACGCGACGGGTAGACCGCCAGCTGCTGCGTGCCTCCCATCAGGTAGCCGCTCGTCGAGTTGCCGACGGCCGCCCGCGGACGGTAGGCCGCTCTGGTGGCCTTGGACCAAGAT
>OGRH01001141.1_pt1 | contig 17876 bp, 15 predicted proteins | sample 1553461 | NCBI WGS metagenome assembly OGRH01 (sample SAMEA2580092, study PRJEB22360) | human gut metagenome | biome: human gut; feature: human-associated habitat; material: faeces | place: Denmark | collected 2008/2010
CCTGCAGTATGCGTTCTTTTGTTTCCTTTGATATTTTTTTTCTCCCTATCTTTGAAACGGGAAATTACAGTAGCATCTGAATTCCATATATTGTTTCTTAATTAAAAAAGGCACTGTGCCGTTATAGGCACACTGTTCTGTGTCTTTTTATACATAAACGTTGCCTTATCATAGAACAGGGTGAGGCCATATACAAACATTACAATTTTATGAGAAAGAAATTACTTCTTTGGCTAATTATGCTGGCTACCTTTCCTTCTGCTTTTGCTACGGGAGGCACTGTAGAAATCAATTTACAAGAGGCGGGAACACTGGCCAGCAAACTTGAGGAAATGGGAGTAAACGTAAAAACTGTCACCGACTTGACTGTAACCGGAACTATCAACCAAGAAGATTTCCGGGTAATGAGCAAAATCATGACATCTCTTATGTCGGTGGATATCTCTGGGACGGATATCACCGCTATTCCGGATAATGCATTTGACGGAAAAAGCATACTGCAAAAATGCATTGTGCCGGAAGGTTTACAAACAATCGGCAATTATGCATTTAGAAACTGCTCGGGATTAATTAATCAACCTTTCGGACAGAAGATTGAGAGCATTGGCAATTATGCGTTTGATGGATGTAATAATATGAAAGGCGATATTGTGTTTCCTACATCTTTGACACTGATTGGAAATGGTGCTTTCCAATATTGTAGTATGCTGACGAGTGTGGATATGAGTGAATACGAAAGTTATCGAATTCCTAGTACTCTTTTCAGAAATTGCTATTCTGTCCGAACAGTGATTCTACCGGAAAAAGGTGCAGGAATAATGTCAATAGATAATATGTATTACATTGACTACGCTGCGTTCGACAATACCGGAATTACTGAAATAACCATTCCAACTGCTGTTACTCGAATAGAAGGTTCTGCTTTCGATTGCTCCCAATTAAAGACAATCAATATGCAAGCTACAACTCCTCCAAGTATAGAAGAATATACATTTGGATGGTTTGACAAATCAGCATGTATGCTTAATGTTCCGACTGGAAGTCTCAAAGCATACAGTTATGCTACAAACTGGTCTGCATTCCCCATCATAGAAGAGATAGGAATTCAGACAGAAATTGGAGCTAATGGTAGCATTTTGTATAATGGTAAAACAGTCAATAATGGTACCGTCATTTTTCATCATGCGAAAGAAACGACTTTTAAATTGATTCCTAATCCAGGTTATAAAGTCGACAAAGCATTGTTTAATAAGCAAGAGATTCCGGTAACTGAAAATACAATAAAAGTAGGATCTGGTATCAAAAGTGGAACTTTAAAAGTAGATTTCGTACTCAAAAAGTTCAATCTAAACATAACTACACAAGGAAATGGAAAATTGAAGTTCAACGATGAACTCTTGGCTACGCAACAGACCCTGCTTGTAGATAGTGCATCATCAGTTATGCTCAATTTATTACCCGATGAAGGGTATGCAGTAAAAAGCATACTATATAATAAGGTGGAAGGTGTTGCTCAGCAGAACCAATCGGTATATACCACTCCGTTTGCAGAAGGAAATGCTGATTTAGTAGTCACTTATGCTTCTAAAGAAGAAATTGGAGAAGTGCAAAAGTTATCCATTAAAATAGGAACAAATGGCAATGTTATCTACAAGAACACCCCATTACTTCAGGAAAGTGATATAATAGTGACTAAAGGCGAGCCTGCTACATTCACGATTTTGCCTAATAAGTATTACATGATTGACAAAGTACTATACAATAAGGTAGATGTGACAACATCCGTATCCAAAGAAGGCGTTTATACTACCGATGCTGTTAATATGGACGGTGCATTAGAAGTATCCTTTAGACTGAATCCTGTAATTACGGTGAACGTAGGAAATCAGGGTGAATTAAAGGATATCTTAACCGAAGAACAAATGAAGATTGTTACCCATCTGACCCTAATCGGAAGTATATCAGAATCTGACTTTATGGTTATGCGTGACGACATGGTGGCACTGTCTGTAATAGACATGTCAAAAGCAACAGCACCATTTGGTGGAGCATGGGAGGGAGGCTATATACCTTATAATGCATTCTCTACAGGAAGCTATGAATCTTCAGTAGGCAAGAAAACTTTGACTGAAGTGAAATTACCGATTAATATCAGTACGATAGGGGGATGGGCATTTGCTAACTGTACAAATCTTAAGTCTGTCAATTTTGATGAATGTCTCGGTTTAAATAATATAGAGGACAATGCTTTCAGAGGAACAGGACTGACCACTATTGATTTATCGAAGACTAAAATCTCATCTTTAACAAACGGTGAATTCAGTAAATGTACAACATTATCAGAAGTCAAACTCCCTAATACATTGCAAATTTTAAGCAATGCCTTCGGAGAGAGTGGGGTTAAATCCCTAGATCTATCAATATGTGAAAAGTTAACTACTCTTGAATATTTGAATTGCCAGTCATTGGAATCCGTAATATTCCCGAATAATCTGGAAACAATCGGAAGCAATGCTTTTCACTATACCAAATTACAATTAGTCGACCTGTCGGTATGTAATAAACTGAAGCGAATAGGTGAAGGGGCTTTTCAAAGCAGTCCATATTTACAAGAAATCAAACTTCCCGTGGGTATAGAAACTATAAGAGAAAGTGCTTTCTCCGGTTGCCAGCTCAAATCTCTGGATTTATCAGCATGTACAGCACTTACTCAAATAAATGCAAATGCATTTTCTTACAATTCTTCATTGAATAGTGTAAAGTTTCCTGCAACTTTGACATCTCTTGGCAATGATGCATTTGCTGGTTGCGGACTTTCCGGTATTTTGGAACTTCCCGCTCCATTATTATCTATTGGCGAACGAGCTTTTGCTAACAACAGTATTACGATCTGTAAAATAGAAGCCATGATTCCTCCAACATTGGGTAAAGAAACTTTTGGTGGAGACATGGCAATGGGAACAGGCAGCAGCCTTGCCGCTGTCTTTGTACCTGAAAATAGCGTGAAAGCTTATAAGAACGCTGATGGCTGGAATGAATTTACTATTCTCGGTGGCGAAAACAAAGTGGAAGTTAATGTCACCAAACCGGGCAACTTGGCTATTGACATCATGGATCAGGCTGAGATCTCTCCGGCCTTGGTGACTCATCTAACCGTCCACGGAGCATTAAATAGTACCGATTTCGGTGTCATGCGTTCCAATATGAGTGTACTTTATTCCCTTGATTTGTCGGATGCCGATGCCGAAATTATTCCACAAGAGGCTTTCCTAGATAAAAAGATTTTAATGGAATTTAAAGCCCCTAAAAACCTTGCTGTCATCGAATCACGAGCATTCAGTGGATGTACAGCATTGGGTGGTACCATTGAACTCCCTAACGGAGTAACTACCATTGGTGATCAAACATTTGCAAACTGTAGTTCCATGACCAGTATTAAGTTCTCAGATAATCTATTGAGAATTGGTTCTGAAGCATTCAGCGGATGTACAGGTCTAAATCAAGAAATCACCTTCCCTGCCAAATTAAGAACTATCGGATGGAATGCATTTTCAAATTGCAGTAACCTATTTGGTACTTTGACATTGCCTGCTTCATTAGAATCATTGGGAGCATCGGCATTCCAAGGTTGTACGAATTTGCAGAAAGTTGACATGTCTGCATGTACCTCACTCACCGAAATTTCAGATCAAATTTTCAGTAACTGTTCAAATTTGAAAGAGATACAATTCCCGGAAAAGTTGCAATACATTCGTAGTAATGCATTCAACTATTGTCCACAACTAAACAATTTGAAGTTCCCATCTACTTTGTATACTATTGATAGCTATGCGTTCAATGGTTGCAGTAACTTGGCCATCATTGATCTTTCCGCTTGTAATTTGCTGAACTCTATCAGTGAATATGCATTCGCCAATTGTAGCGCTTTAACTACTCTCAATCTACCTGTGTCTTTAACAAATATAGGTGGTTATGCTTTCAGCCAATGTCGCGCTTTAGCCAATATAAATGCCGCTAATGCTGTTCCCGCGCAATTGGGAGACTACGTATTCCAAAGAGTTAATACGGAAGTTTGTATCCTTTCCATTCCTACCGATTCTTATAATGATTACCTCACAGCACAACAATGGGGAGCCTTCGTTCAATTGCGTAAAGCCATCGCAATAAATATAAATGATGAAGGCGGAAATATGGAATATACCAACAATGCGAACGTCGAAAACGAAGAAGATATCGAAGTGGCAAATAACTTTAGTCACGTAAAAGCGCAAATAACTTCAGAGAAGAGAGGTGCTATTGCAACAAATGGTTCAAGTATCTACGTGAAAAAGAACGAGACGGTATCTTTCTTTATCACACCGAAAGACGGATATGCCATTTCTAAAGTAATGTATAATGATAATGATGTCACTTCTGAAGTAATCAATGGAGTGTATACAACTCCTAAAGTTACGGATAAAGCTAACTTAAAAGTCTCATTCGGCTCAGCTATTCCTGTTACGGGTGTTTCTCTAAATAAAAATTCACTGACTTTAGCTGTCTCCAAATCAGAGACTTTAATTGCTACAGTCACTCCTTCCGAAAGCGTAGTAAAATCTGTTGTTTGGACAAGCGACAAACCGGAGATTGCCACTGTGGATGCCGATGGACTGGTAACAGCAGTCATGTCTGGTAATGCAAAAATCACCGTCACAACCGTAGATGGAGGATTCACAGCGACCTGCGATATAACTGTAATCCAGCCGGTAACGGGAATTTCCTTGAACAAGAATGCAATGACACTGAATGTGGCAGAAACAGAAAAATTAATTGCTACTGTTACTCCTGAAAATGCAATCAATAAATCGGTAATCTGGTCGAGCAGTAATTCCGAAATTGCAACTGTTGATGATAATGGATTGGTAACAGCCCTAAAAGCCGGCAATGCAGAAATTACAGTAATGACAGTTGATGGCGAATTTAAAGCTATGTGCAATGTAACAGTAAATGATCCATCTGGAATCAATTCACCAATGGCAAGTGGGGCTAAAGTCTTTGTTAACGGAAATACGATCACAATTAGTGGAGTAGAAAAAGATGTCCCGGTATTTATCTATTCAATGTCAGGTGTACTCATTTCGACAATAACCTCGGAAGGAGAAGATATACTAATCAGCTTACCTGCTGATACTATTTATGTCATTCGTACTAACCGTGGCAAAGCGATAAAAATCGCTCTATAACCCCGAGTTAAGATATACTCGAAACTCCGGTGCTTCCGTGGAAGCATCGGAGTTTTATATTTTATAAGTCCTCTTATATCTTAAAATCACTATTTTCCCTGTCGATCGTATCGAAACTGCTCCATTTTAATTAACTTTGCCGAAAGATAGATTTACGTAATAAAATGCTGCAAATTGACAACGCATGCATCGCTTTCGGGGAAGAAATATTATTCTCCGGATTCTGTATGCAATTAAACAAAGGTGAAACAGCCTGTATATCAGGTGAATCGGGACGAGGGAAAAGTTCTCTCCTTAATGCAATTATGGGGTTTGTCCCCCTTAAGGAAGGGACAATCACTGTAAGTGGCCTGCAACTAAGCAAAAATACGATTGATACTATCCGAAAACAAATAGCTTGGATCCCTCAGGAACTTGCCTTACCTACCGAATGGGTGAAAGATATGGTACGATTACCTTTTGAACTAAAGGCTAACAGATCCGTTTCATTTTCGGAAGTAAAACTTTTCGGATGTTTCGAGACATTGGGATTAGACAAAGAATTATATAACAAGCGAGTAGTAGAAGTGTCCGGTGGGCAACGGCAACGTATTATGATTGCGGTAGCGGCTCTATTAAAAAAGCCATTGATCATCGTCGATGAACCGACATCCGCACTGGATCCGGAGCTTGTAGGAGAAGTACTGGATACAATTAAGAAAGCAGCGAATGAAGGATATACAATGCTTTTAGTATCTCATGAGATGAACTTTGTAAAGAATGTTGCAACAAGAGTTATCTTCCTTGAGAACGGTAAGATCATCGAGGACGGACCTCCGAAGGAAGTGTTCAATCATCCAAAGAGTGATCGTGTGAGGGAGTTCTTTGCGAAGATCAACCGTATGGTGGAACCGGAATATTCTATCTAGTTACAGAACCTGCTGCGGGCAGGTTCTTAGTGTATAAGCAGGAGATTTAGAACATGAGCATTTGGATAAAAACAGATAAAGAAAATGTAGACTGGAACGAAGTGGCAGACATGTGATGTTCGCAGGAGACGAGGAACAACAAACGTGGTTGGAAGAGGAAGGTTTCCTTCTGCCGGACGGATATAGATTCGGAGATAATGAATACGAGAGGAGAGCAAAAGAATGAGAATATCATCAGATAAATGGACAGGAAAAGAAGTAGATAAAAGTGGAAAATTCGTGCGTCAGAAGAACCGGTTTGATACACCATTCGGAGAAGAAGAAGGACAACTCCCGGTAGAAGCCGGTAGATACAGACTTCTCTGGGCACCGGTATGCCCGTGGGCGCACAGAAGTATTATCGTGAGAAAATTACTGGGACTGGAGGATGTGATCAGTGTCGGAAAAGCAGACCCAAAGCGTCCGAATGTATCAAGAAGCGACTGGGCATTTACCCTGGATGAAGGTGACGTAGATCCGGTACTTGGAATCCACTACATCAGCGAAGTGTATTTAAAAGCAGACCCGGATTATCAGGGAAGATTTACCGTACCGGCACTGGTTGATCTGAAGACGAAGAAAGTTGTAAATAATGATTACTTTCATCTGACACTGTATTTTGAGACTGCATGGAAGAAATATCACAAACCGGGAGCTCTGGATCTTTATCCGGAAGAGTTGCGGGAAGAGATCAATGCCCTGAATGATATCATTTTCAGAGAAGTAAATAACGGAGTGTACAAAGCAGGCTTTGCGAGAAACCAGGAGGCATATGAGGAAGCTTATTATATGGTATTCAACCGTCTGGACTGGTTGGAGGAAAGACTGGCCGACAGAAGATATCTGTTCGGAGATAAGATTACAGAATCGGATGTCCGGTTATATGTAACACTGGCAAGATTCGATGTGGCTTATCATAATATCTTTCGTGTGAATAAGAAGCGTCTGAGAGATTATGATAATCTGTGGGTTTATGCAAGAGACCTGTATCAGACACCGGGATTCGGGGATACGACAGATTTTGCGGCAATCAAAAAACATTATCACATTGACTGCAATCCTGGAAATATTCATCAGATCATTGCAAAAGGACCGGATGAAGAAGCGTGGCTGCTTCCACATGGAAGAGAGAAGCTTTCAGAAAAATAAAATATAAGAGATTAGAAAAATAAAAAAGCTGTCAGGTTATGAAGGTATGCTAACCAGACAGCTTTTGTGATATAAAAGTGTACACGGGAAGATACCGGGATGTATAATATTTTAGAGAAAGTATTTTTCGGAGATACACTAGTATTAAAATTTCGGAACATCCAGTTTTGGAATGATTTAATAATCGGAGGAGTGAAATATATGTATGAGCAGGATTATATAATAAGAATGAATAATGAAGTTATCAGAACAATGGTGAAATTATTATTAAACAAGGATATAGGTACACCTGTAGATATTTCAGATGGAGCAATTAAAGGTGAAAATAGAAAAATCTTAGAAGCTGCGAACGGACAAAGTGGTATAGACAATATTAAGAAGATGGAAGAGGAAATACTAACACTTGTAGATGTGAATAAAGAAGGAGCTTTAGAAAAAGCGCTTGTATTTTACGGATATCTAAATGAACTGCCGGAAGATGAATTATTGTCCGGGAATTATAGCCATGAAAAAATTAAAAAAGGGCTGAAGATGGTTGCAGAGCATTATGGAATATTAAATGTTATTGATTTGATATACAGATAAAACTGTAAAACATACTTGACAAATATGACATAGCGGTAATATAATAAAACCAATCCATAAAACCTATCGAAACAATAGGAAATATAAGGATTGGTTTTATTTAGTTTAAAGAACGGAAGGGAGCGTGCAGGATAATGACAAAAGAAAAGCGAATGTGGGGACGAATGCGATGTTGTTGCGCTTGCGCGCATGAAAAATAAAAATTACAAAAACATACTAAACATAGTTGACAAATAGGAATTAAGGTAGTATAGTAAATTCATCAAGAAAACATACCGAAAAAGTAGGAAAGGTAGGAAGCAAAATGTCAAAGATTTATAAAGGAACATTAGGACTGATCGGAAATACACCACTGGTGGAAGTAGTAAACATAGAAAAAGAACTTGGTTTGGAAGCAACACTTCTTGTAAAGCTTGAGTACCTCAATCCGGCAGGAAGCGTCAAAGACAGAATTGCAAAAGCAATGATCGAAGATGCGGAAGAAAAAGGAATCTTAAAAGAAGGTTCTGTGATCATTGAACCAACATCCGGTAATACAGGAATCGGTCTTGCATCCATCGCAGCAGCAAAAGGATACAGGATCATCCTGACAATGCCAGAAACGATGAGTGTGGAAAGAAGAAACATCCTGAAAGCTTACGGCGCAGAGATCGTACTGACAGAAGGAGCCAAAGGAATGAAAGGAGCCATCGCAAAAGCAGATGAGCTTGCAAAAGAGATTCCAAACAGCTTTGTTCCGGGACAATTTGTAAACCCTGCTAACCCGGCAGCACACAAGAAGACAACAGGTCCTGAGATCTGGAACGATACAGACGGAGCAGTCGATATCGTGATCGCAGGTGTCGGAACAGGCGGAACACTTTCCGGAATCGGTGCTTACTTAAAAGAGCAGAAACCGGAAGTTCAGATCGTAGCATTGGAGCCGGCTTCCTCACCGGTACTTTCAGAAGGAAAAGCAGGCCCGCATAAGATTCAGGGAATTGGAGCCGGATTCGTTCCGGATACATTAGATACCAAGATCTATGACGAAATCTACAAAGCAGAAGCAGACGAAGCATTTGAGACAGCAAAACTTCTTGCTAAGAAAGAAGGAGTTCTGGTAGGTATTTCATCAGGAGCTGCACTTGCAGGAGCTATCGCACTTGCAAAACGTCCGGAGAACAAAGGTAAGACAATCGTAGCATTACTTCCAGATTCAGGTGACAGATATTATTCAACACCATTATTTACAGAATAAAAAGATATAGAATCCGAAACAGAACGGACAGTATCAACAAATAACGATAAAATTATGAAGAAAAAGGAGATCAACCCAATGAGCGAAAAAATCACAAGAGAGAATAGAGAGTTAAAATTTGAAACATTACAGTTACACGTAGGACAGGAAAGTCCGGATCCGGTTACAGATGCAAGAGCAGTGCCGATCTATCAGACATCTTCTTATGTATTCCGCAACAGTGATCATGCAGCAGCACGTTTCGGACTGGCAGATGCAGGTAACATTTACGGACGTCTTACAAACCCTACAGAAGACATTTTCGAAAAACGTATTGCAGCACTGGAGGGCGGAGTTGCAGCACTGGCAGTAGCATCCGGAGCAGCAGCAGTAACATACACGATTGAGAATCTCGCACAGAACGGAGATCATATCGTAGCAGCTAAGAATATTTACGGTGGATCATTTAACCTGTTAGAGCACACACTTCCACAGTACGGAATTACAACCACATTCGTTGACATCTTTGATTATGATGCAGTAGAAGCAGCAATCCAGGACAACACGAAAGCACTCTATATCGAGACACTTGGAAATCCAAACTCAGACGTTGTAGATATTGAGAAGATTGCAAATATCGCACATGCGCATAAGATTCCGCTCGTTGTAGATAATACATTTGCAACACCTTACCTTGTAAGACCGATCGAGTACGGTGCAGACATTGTTATCCATTCAGCAACAAAATTCATCGGTGGACACGGAACAACAATCGGCGGCGTCATCGTTGACAGCGGTAAATTCGACTGGGAAGCATCAGGAAAATTTGCTTCTCTTACAGAGCCAAACCCGAGCTACCATGGAATCAGCTTTACAAAAGCAGTAGGACCTGCAGCATTTGTTACAAAGATCCGTGCGATCCTTCTTCGTGACACAGGTGCAACGATCTCTCCTGTAAGCTCCTTCATCTTCCTTCAGGGACTTGAGACACTGTCTCTCCGTGTAGAGCGTCATGTTGAGAATGCACTGAAAGTAGTAGATTACCTGAACAACCATCCACTGGTAGAGAAGGTTAACCATCCGGCTGTATCTGATGATCCGGAGCAGCAGGCATTATATAAGAAATATTTCCCAAATGGCGGAGGATCTATCTTCACATTTGAGATCAAAGGTGACGCACAGAAAGCAAAAGATTTCATCGATAATCTGGAACTCTTCTCACTGCTTGCTAATGTTGCAGATGTAAAATCTCTGGTTATCCATCCGGCAACAACAACACACAGCCAGTGCACAGAAGAAGAATTACTGGATCAGGGAATCAAGCCTAATACAATCCGTCTGTCAATCGGAACAGAGCACATTGATGACATTATCCAGGATCTGGATGAGGCATTCAAAGCCGTAGAATAAGAAATAATGAAGGAGTGTGGAGATATATATGAAACTTTCAATGAAAAGCAGATATGGTCTGAGAGCGTTGATCGACCTGGCCATCAATTCAAAAACTGAACAGGTGGCGCTCAATAGCATTGCAGAGCGGAACAAGATATCTCCACAGTATCTGGAACAGGTATTTGCAAGTCTTAGAAAAGCAGGAATCGTAAAGAGTATAAAAGGCTCCCAGGGCGGCTATTTCTTAAGCCGTCCACCACAGGAGATTACCGTTTCTTCTATTATAGAAGCTTTGGAAGGTGACTACCGCATCGAAGATGAGGAACTTCCGAAAGAAGGAAAATATACCGGGAGTGTCAAAGCAATCCAGAAACTGGTGATCGACAGGGTAAATGACAGCGTGACAGAGATCCTCCAGTCAGTAACCTTGCATGATCTGGAGAAAGAGTATCAGGAATACATTGATTATGGACAGGATATGTATTATATATAACATCAGTTCACACAAGCGTTGAAAGACTTGCAATTTGTGCTTGCACAAGGATTGCAGGTCTTTCTAACGCTTGGAGGGAGCGCCCGCTTATGAGTAAAAAGTAGCTGAGAAGCAGCGGAAAGCACCGAAGGTGCGGTTTTACGAATGGGCGCGGAGTGAACGTCCGGAGAAAACAACAAAACATACTGTATTAGCGGGAAACCACTGGTACAGTATTCTTTTTTGTGGTAAACTTTTCTAGCGTATATTTGAAAGATAAATGTTTTTAAAACACATTTCAGTTCCTTGACAGACAGGGAAAAACGTCATATAATACCAGATAAATAACAAAACCTATCTGGTTAATAGGAATAGCTGTTGCATGAACAGCAACTCACAAAGAGAGGTTAAAAGATATGAAGACAATCACGATAGAAGAGTTATTACAATTAGATCAGGATACAATTACAGTGCTGGACGTCCGTCCTGCAGATGCATATACCAGAGGCTCTGTACCGGGGGCGGTCAGCATCCCGCTTGCAGAAGTAGAAGAACGTATGGAAGAACTTCCGAAAGAAAAGCCGGTGTATGTATTATGCCATACCGGTGAATGGAGTGTCGATGCTGTTTATGAACTGGAAGCAGCCGGATATGATGCGGCGAATATTGAAGGTGGATATCGTTCCTTTTTAAGAAAGAAACTAAGTGAGTTCGTGCAGGATGAAAATACTACCGGAGAGAAGCAGAAAGAGATTGAACGCAGTATCATCAAGAAATTCCGCAAGGGAATCTGGAGAAAGTTCACGAAAGGAATCAGAGAATACGATCTGATCCAGGACGGAGATAAGATTGCAGTCTGTATTTCCGGCGGAAAAGATTCCATGCTGATGGCAAAGCTGTTTCAGGAACTGTTAAAACATGGAAAAGCGAATTTTGAATTAGTATTTCTGGTAATGAATCCGGGATACAATGAAGATAACTGGAAGATCATTCAGGATAACGCCAAAGTACTTGGAATTCCGCTTACGGTATTTGAGACACAGATATTTGATACGGTAGCAGATATTGACAAGAATCCATGTTACCTTTGCGCGAGAATGAGAAGAGGCTATCTATACTCTCACGCAAAAGAACTGGGATGCAATAAGATTGCGCTCGGACATCATTTCGACGATGTGATTGAGACGATCCTTATGGGGATGTTCTACGGCGGAAAGGTGGAGACGATGATGCCGAAGCTCCATAGCCAGAATTTCGAGGGTATGGAGCTGATCAGACCAATGTATCTGATCAAGGAAGATGACATTATAGCATGGAGGGATTACAATCAGCTCAACTTCATTCAGTGCGCATGCAGATTCACAGAGAACTGTGTATCCTGTGGCGGCGGAAGAGGTTCCAAACGTGACGAGATGAAGGAGCTGATCAAGGAATTCAGAAAACAGGGAGATATTATCGAAAAGAATATTTTCCGGAGTGTGCATAATGTCAACTTAAGAACGATTATCGGATACCACAAAGATGACATGGAATATAATTTCCTGGATGATTACAATGAAAGAGGTAAATAAATAATGAATTACGGATTTGAGACACGATGTATACACGGAAACGGAACAGATGAAAAGACACATTCTTACGGTTCAGTAGCAGTACCGATCTACCAGGCAGCGACATTTGCCCATCCTGGTATTGGACAGTCTACCGGATATGACTATACGAGAGAGAGCAACCCGACAAGAACAGAGCTTGAGCATACGATGTCGGCACTGGAAGGTGCGGTAGATACTGTAGCATGCGCAAACGGTATGGCTGCGGTAGGTCTTTGTCTGGAGTTATTTGACCGCGGGGATCATATCCTTTGTACAGATGATCTATATGGCGGTTCTGTCAGAATGTTTGAATCTGTCGGCGGGAAGAGAGGGTTGGAGTTCTCTTATGTAGATACTGCAGATGCAGATCTTGTAGAAGCAGGTATCCGGGAGAATACAAAAGCACTTTATATCGAGACACCGAGTAACCCGACTATGCGTGTCACAGATCTCAGAAAGATGAAAGAAATCGCAGATAAACATGATCTGAAGATTATTGTTGACAATACATTTCTTTCACCATTATTTCAAAGACCGATTGAACTGGGAGCAGATCTGGTTATCCACAGCGGGACAAAATTCCTTGGTGGACATAATGACACACTGGCAGGATTCCTGTGCTCGGCGGATGAAGAGACAGCGAAGAAGATCCGTTATATATATAAGACAGTCGGAAGCTGTCTTGCACCATTTGACAGCTATCTGATCTTGCGTGGAATTAAGACATTGTCTGTAAGATTAAGAGCACAGCAGGATAATGCGATGAAGATTGCAAACTGGTTAAAAGGACATGAAAAAGTAAAACAGGTCTATTATGTAGGATTGAAAGAGCATCCGGGGTATGGAGTAAATGCATCACAGGCAAGCGGATTCGGAAGTATGATTTCTTTCAAAGTAGACAGTGAAGCAACGGCAAGAAAGCTTCTGGAAAGTGTAAAACTGATCGCTTATGCAGAAAGTCTCGGAGGCGTAGAGTCACTGATCACTTACCCGATGCTTCAGACACATGGAGATCTGCCGGTAGAAGTAAGAGAGAAACTTGGAATCACAGAAGATTTCTTAAGATTGTCAGTTGGAATTGAAAATGCAGATGATCTAATCGCAGATCTTGAGCAGGCACTTGCGTAGGAGGATGCACAGATGAAGTTCGATTTTGATAAAGTAGTGGACAGACATGGAACAAAATGCCTGAAATATGATTTCGCCAAAGAAAGAGGAAGAAGCGACGACATGCTTCCGCTCTGGGTAGCGGATATGGATTTCCCGACAGCACCGGGAATCCAGGAAAAGTTAAGTGAGGCAGTGGCACACGGAATTTACGGATACAGCGAAGGAAAAGATGATTGCTTCCAGGCAGCAGCCGGATGGTATGAGAAGCATTTCGGATGGAAAGTAGAAAAAGAATGGCTGATCAAGACACCGGGCGTGGTGTTCGCACTTGCGATGGCAGTGAAGGCTTACACAAAAGAAGGTGATGCAGTTCTTCTGCAGCAGCCGGTTTACTATCCGTTCAGCGAAGTGATCACAGATAACCACAGAAGGCTGATCAATAGTCCGCTTCAGCAGATAGACGGACATTACGAGATTAATTTCGAAGAATTCGAGCAGAAGATTGTCGAAGAAAATGTAAAATTATTCCTGATGTGCAGTCCGCACAATCCGGTCGGACGTGTGTGGAAGGAGTGGGAACTTCGTAAGATAGGAGACATTTGTCTGAAACATAACGTGCTGGTAGTCAGTGATGAAATCCACAGTGATTTTACATATGGAGAGAATATACATCATGTATTTGCATCCTTAGATGAAAAATACGCTGCAATCACTACAACGTGTACCGCACCAAGTAAGACATTTAACATTGCCGGACTTCAGATTTCCAATATATGGATTTCGAATCCAGAACTTCGTGCGAGATTCCGGGCGGAAGTGACAGCAGCCGGTTACAGCCAGGTGAATCTGATGGGACTGGTTGCATGTCAGGCAGCTTATGAGACCGGTGAAGAGTGGTTAAAAGAATTGAAAATTTATCTGGAGGGAAATCTGGATTATGTCCGTACATTTTTAAAAGAGAATCTTCCGGAGATCAAACTGACAGAGCCGGAAGGGACTTATCTTTTATGGTTGGATTTTAAGAGTCTCGGCATGAAAGAAGAGCAGTTAAAAGATCTGGTGGAGAACAAAGCAAAACTCTGGCTTGACAGCGGAGCAATGTTTGGACCGGACGGAGAGGGATTTGAGCGTATAAATATTGCATGCCCACGAGAAATTTTAAAACAGGCATTGACACAATTGGCTGAATCGGTGCATGATAGGTAAGTGAGAATACGTTAAAGAAGGGAATTTGACCGGAATAGATGGTAAAAATGTGCGGATGTTTGATCCTTATTACTGCGACCAGGAGTATGAACAGAAAGATATCATCAGAGTGTTGGACCAGCCTACATGTTGTAACCGAATCGTACCGTGGAAGTATTTTAATAAGACGGCACTTAACATGTATTCCCTTGGACCGTACGATGGGCGGGAAGCTGTCATTTTATTTAATGAAAAGACAAGACTTACGGAAGAAGAGACCATTGAATACTTTATTTAGAGGTGAAAGTCGGAAATGAACGAAGAAATCAAAAATGAAATCCAAAAACTGAAAAAGGAAAAAGATGCTGTAATCCTGGCACATTATTATGTAGATGGGGAAGTGCAGGAGATTGCAGACTATGTAGGAGACTCTTATTATCTTGCAGAGATTGCAACCAAAGTTCCGGAGAGCACGATTGTTTTCTGTGGAGTCTCTTTCATGGGAGAAAGTGCGAAGATCCTGAATCCAAAGAAGAGAGTCGTAATGGCAGACGGTCATGCAGACTGTCCGATGGCACACATGGTAGACGTGGATAAGATCAGAGAAGTGAGAAAAGAGTACCCGGATGTATCTGTAGTCTGTTATGTGAACTCGACTGCAGAGATCAAAGCAGAGTCTGATGTCTGTGTAACATCGTCCAATGCGCTGAAAATCGTAAAGAACCTTCCGAATAAAGATATCTTCTTTATCCCGGATGAGAACCTTGGTCGTTTCGTGGCAAGCCAGCTTCCAGAGAAGCACTTTATTTTCAATGATGGATTCTGCCATGTACATAAGAGTATTCACAAAGAAGAACTTCAGAAAGCCAAAGAAGCACATCCGGAAGCACTCGTACTGACTCATCCGGAATGTACAGGAGATATTCTGGAATTATCTGATTTTATCGGAAGTACTTCGCAGATTATCGATTATGCTACAAAATCAGAAAATAACACATTTATCATCTGTACAGAGATGGGAGTATTCTATGAATTGCATCAGAAAAATCCGGAGAAGAAATTCTATTCTGTAGGGCACAGACAGTTCTGCCCGAATATGAAGATGGTGCGTCTGGAAGGTGTGAAGGAAGCACTTGAGACCATGCAGCCGGAGGTGAATCTGGATGAGGAGATGCGCCAGAAAGCGGCACTTCCACTTGAAAAGATGCTGAAATTGGCAGCGCAGTAAGCCAGGGGGACAGGTAAAGTGGCTTTTTTAGTGCCCCGGGTGGCTCTAGTAAAAAAAGAAAATAATTAAGAGAAAGACTTCGTATCTGATGTAGAATGCGAAGTCTTTGTTAGTATATCAAAGTATATAAGAGAAGTTGTTAGTGGCAGATTCTGTAGATGAGTTATTAAAACCAATAAAACAATTAAAATGATGGTTTGGAAAGATGAAAAAACAATTATTTTAATTGTTTTTTGTTTACAAATAATAGAGGTTGTTTCATAATTTTTTCGGAGAAAGTCTGTATAAAAGCATGTATAGAATACTCGATCATGAGGAAAGATTACGTTTCTTAGTGCAACAGGTGGAACGAATGACGGGACTTCAGAATTTTGGAGTATATATGAACAAACTGCTGACGATAGATGCATTTTTCCTGAATGAAGACCGGCATATGCATAACATAGCCGTCTTGATGAATGGAAAAGGTGATTATGCATACTGCCCGATCTTTGATAATGGAGCAGGACTTTTAGCAGATATAACGATGGATTATCCTTTGACGGGAGATATTTACACACTTATGGAGAAGGTTCAGCCCAAAACAATATGTAATGCATTCGATGAACAATTAGATATTTCCGAATCTTTATATAAAATGAATCTAAAGTTCCGTTTTACAAAAAAAGACGTGACAGAATTGCTTGAAAACGCAGAAGGCTATTCAGATGAGATACGAAAACGGGTGGAAACGATTATATTTGCACAAATGCGGAAATATCCTTATTTGTTTTCGAAGACGTAGAGAAATATAATGGGGAAAGAACGGTAGAAATAAGTAATTGTTAAGGAATAAAGGAGAAGGTAAAAATTATGATAAATGAAAGAATCGAAATCTGGAAAAAAGAAGAGTATCATTATCCGGCAGCACATGGTTTTATACCGGTGATGTTCAGCTATATTCATGAGGATGAAAAGAAGCATCCGGTAATGATCATCGCACCGGGCGGCGCATACCGGGAAGTATCCCCATCGGAAGCGCACCTGCCGGCAATGGAATTCTATGGTGCAGGGTACAATGTATTCGTTCTGGAATATACGATTAATCAGTTAGATGAAGCAGCGCTGAAGATGCAGCCGTTACACGATATCTCAAGAGCAATCCGCATGATTCGTTCACGTGCAGAGGAATTCCATATCAGACCAGACAGAATCGCAGTCTGCGGATTCTCAGCAGGAGCACATCTGTGTGGAAGCCTTTGTGTACATAATAAAGATGTGGAAGATCCGGAAGAAGCATACCAGAACATATCCAACCGCCCAGATGCGGCGATTCTGTCTTATCCGGTCATCACTTCAGGAAAATATGCACACAGAGATTCATTTGTCGCACTGTTTGGAAAAGAGCCGTCAGAGCAGGAACTGGACTATATGTCGCTGGAAAATCATGTGACAAAAGATACACCGCCATGTTTCCTGTGGCAGACCGTAACAGATCAGACAGTTCCGGTGGAGAACAGTTATCTCTTTGCACAGGCTTGTGCACAGGCTGGTGTACCATTTGCACAGCATGTATTTTCAGAAGGAATCCATGGACTATCTGTGGCAACCGAAGAGTGGTTAGAGCAGAATATAGGACAGGAAGAAGGAAAAAGATATACACAGGAACAGGTGCAGATGCTTGCAGAGGCAATCGAGGCCGGCGAGACTCCATTTCCAAAGGAAAAAGGAGAGGAACTTCTGGTGAAGTTCGGTATCGGACGTAAAAAGCCGGCAAGATGGACGGAAAAGCAGAAAGA
>OGRH01001145.1_pt1 | contig 17850 bp, 18 predicted proteins | sample 1553461 | NCBI WGS metagenome assembly OGRH01 (sample SAMEA2580092, study PRJEB22360) | human gut metagenome | biome: human gut; feature: human-associated habitat; material: faeces | place: Denmark | collected 2008/2010
TACTCTGTTCAGAGGAGAACGGAGGAGGGGGTGCGCCCCACCCGCCGTATATCCACGGAGAGCCGACACAGGCTGTCGCTACGCTCGTGTTTGACAGTGAAATTCCAGAGAATGCCGTAAGCATTGCATCTGTCAACACAACCTATGAACTTCTGTCCGATGAGGATTTGGAAGAAATGTTTAACATCTAAAGGAGGATTTATCTATGAAATTTTTTAGCAAGAAGGATACTAAGAAGAAAGAAACCGTGAAACTGCCGATGAGCAGAAAGACCAAAAGAGCCTTGGTGGCGTATGCAGGGGCTGTGCTTTGTATGACCTGTTTTACCACGACGGCATTTGCCGCCAACGATCCCATTACCGTAGTCAACAACCTCTCTGACTTCATTTTCGGACTGGTAAGGGCTGTGGGTATGATCATGCTCGGCTTTGGTATCGTGCAGATCGGTCTTTCCCTGAAATCCCATGATCCGTCCCAGAGAGCGAATGGATTTCTGACGCTTGCGGGCGGCGTAGTCATTACCTTTGCAAAGGAGATCCTTACCCTGATTACAGGCTAAGATAACGGGCGAAACAAGGCAGTGGGAGCAGATCTGCTGCGGCAGAAATGCTCCCACTGTCTGTTTTATGACAAGAAAGGTGGTTGAATCTATCGAGAATATAAAAAAATATGGCATCATTTACGCCGATCCACCGTGGCACTACAACCAAAAAAATCTTTCTGGAGCAGCAGAACATCATTACCGCACCATGAGCATCGAAGAAATCTGTAAGCTGAAAGTGGCAGAAGTAGCCGATCAACATTGTGTCCTGTTTTTATGGGCGACATTTCCTCAATTACCCGAAGCCTTAAAGGTAATCAAAGCATGGGGCTTTCAATATAAAACAGTTGCATTTGTTTGGCTAAAACAGAACAAAAGTGGAAAAGGATGGTTCTTCGGTCTTGGATTTTGGACAAGAGGAAATGCGGAAATCTGCCTGCTCGCCACAAAAGGAAAACCTCGCAGACAATCAAACCGTATCCATCAGTTTATTATCAGCCCTTTGCGTGAGCATAGTCAGAAACCGGATGAAGTCCGAGAGAAAATCGTTGCGCTGATGGGCGACCTGCCGCGATTGGAATTGTTTGCCCGCCAAAAAACAGATGGTTGGGATGTGTGGGGCAACGAGGTTGTAAGTGATGTTGAAATCAGCAGTTATGCAGAGAAAACAGGAGGTGGTTTATGTGTCTGATAACTGGGTCGTACAGAATCTTGAAAATGCCCTGAACACATGGAATGAAAAGTTAGCCGAGATATGGCAGCTTATTACCCAGTCACCGGAGCAGTTCAAAGGCGGTACGATATGGTCTGTTATCCTGAATATCCACGGCGCACTGCAGGCAATCGGGCTTGCCCTGCTGGTGCTGTTCTTTGTCGTTGGTGTCATGCGTACCTGCGGCAATTTTGCAGAAGTCAAAAAGCCGGAACATGCTTTGAAGCTGTTTATCCGTTTCGCCCTTGCAAAAGGAGTCGTCACCTATGGCTTAGAGCTGATGATGGCTCTCTTTAACATCGTTCAGGGTGTGGTTTCCACGATTATGAATGCCGCTGGATTTGGCTCTGCCACACAAACGGTACTGCCGCAGGAAATCGTCACAGCCGTTGAGGACTGTGGCTTTTTTGAGAGCATCCCCCTCTGGGCAGTCACATTGATCGGCGGTCTGTTTATTACGATACTGTCGTTCATTATGATTATGTCTGTCTATGGCAGATTTTTTAAACTGTATCTCTATACGGCGATTGCGCCTATCCCTCTTTCCACTTTTGCAGGGGAACCGAGTCAGAGTGTTGGCAAGAGCTTTATCAAAAGCTATGCCGCTGTCTGCCTGGAAGGTGCGATCATAGTGCTTGCCTGCATCATCTTTTCCCTGTTTGCAGCGGCTCCACCGGCAGTCAACCCGGATGCGGCAGCGGTATCTATGGTATGGAGCTACATCGGGGAACTGGTATTCAATATGCTCGTCTTAGTCGGTGCGGTCAAAATGGCTGACCGTGTTGTACGGGAAATGATGGGCTTATAAAGGAGGTATCCATTTGGAAGTAAAGATCAATAAAGAAATCCGTAACTATACGGAAAGCATGTTTTTTGGACTGTCATTAAGGCAGTTCATTTTTTCTGTCCTTGCCTGCGGTGTTGCGGTAGGCTTGTATTTCCTTCTCCGTCCATACTTTGGCATGGAAACCCTTAGCTGGGTATGTATTTTAGGGGCCTTCCCCTTTGCGGCCATGGGCTTTATCAAATATAACGGCATGACCGCAGAACAGTTTGTCTGGGCATGGTTTAAATCCGAATTTCTGATGCCAAAGAAACTGATGTTCCGGCCAGACAATCTTTATTACGAAGCCATGAAGTCCAACATCGAAGCAAGAGAAAAAGGACTTCCTGTCGTTCCCAAGAAACAGAGACGAAAAGAGCGAAAGGAGAAAAAACAGGATAAGAAGAAAACGAAAAAGAATAAAGGAGGCGCAGCATGATTAAAACACTGAGAACCCTGTTCAAGCAGGATAAGGAAAAATTTGTGGTGCCAAAGTCGGTACAGAATGTCATTCCCATTTATACCATCTGGGAAGATGGCATTTTCCTTGTGGGCAGGAATAAATACGCAAAGACCTTTAAATTTGAGGACATCAATTATGCCGTGGCCAGCCGTGAGGACAAGGAAGCCATGTTTCTGGAATACTCTGAACTGCTCAATGCTTTTGACAGCGGCGCTACCACAAAGCTCACCATCAATAACCGCCGTCTGAACCGGGTGGATTTTGAGCAGACCATCCTGATCCCTATGGCGGAGGACGGTCTGGATAAGTACCGTAAGGAGTACAACAAGATGCTGCTGGATAAGGCAACCGGAGCAAACTCTATCGTGCAGGACAAATATGTGACTATTTCTGTGTGCAAAAAGAATATCGAAGAAGCACGGAACTATTTTGCCCGTGTGGGTGCCGACCTTGTCACTCATTTTTCCCGCCTGGGCGCACGATGCGTGGAACTGGAAGCGGAAGAAAAACTCCGTATCTTCCACGACTTCTACCGTACCGGCGAAGAAACCGCTTTTACCTTCGATATGGTACAGAGTATGCGCAAAGGCCATGATTTCAAAGACTTTATCTGCCCGGACACCTTTGAGTTTGAAAAGGACTGCTTCCGTATGGGAGATCGATACGGGCGTGTGATCTTCCTGAGAGAATACGCTGCCTATATCAAAGACAGCATGGTAGCGGAGCTTTGTGAGCTGAACCGCAACATGATGCTGTCCATTGATGTTGTCCCGGTTCCCACAGATGAAGCGGTGCGGGAAGTGGAAAGCAGGCTGCTCGGTGTCGAAACCAATATCACGAACTGGCAGAGAAAACAGAATCAGAACAATAACTTCTCGGCAGTTGTCCCTTATGACCTTGAGCAGCAGCGCAAGGAAAGCAAGGAATTTCTGGACGACCTGACAACCCGTGACCAGCGAATGATGTTTGCGGTGCTGACACTGGTGCATACCGCAGAAACCAAAGAACAGCTGGACAGCGATACGGAAGCCCTGCTGACCACAGCCAGAAAGCATTTGTGTCAGTTTGCGGTGCTGAAATATCAGCAGATGGACGGACTGAACACGGCGCTGCCGTTTGGTGTGCGTAAGATCGATGCCCTGCGCACGCTGACCACGGAAAGCCTTGCCGTATTTATTCCGTTCCGGGTACAGGAGATTTACCACAAGGACGGTATATATTACGGGCAGAATGTGATCAGCAAGAACATGATTATTGCCAACCGCCGCCATCTGCTCAATGGCAACTCCTTTATTCTCGGTGTGTCTGGTGCCGGTAAATCCTTTACGGCAAAAGAAGAAATGACCAATATCATCCTCACAGATCCCAATGCGGATGTCATTATTATCGATCCTGAACGGGAATATTCCCCGCTGGTCAAGGCCATGCAGGGCGAAGTCATCCACATTTCTGCGACCAGTGAAAACCACATCAATGCAATGGATATGAACTCCGATTACGGTGACGGCGCAAACCCGGTCATTCTGAAATCGGAGTTTATTTTGTCTCTCTGTGAACAGCTCATTGGCGGTACAAGTTTGGGAGCAAAACAGAAATCCATTATTGACCGTTGTACGGCCAGTGTTTACCGCCACTATCAGCAGGGTAATTATCAGGGTGTCCCGCCCACTTTGCAGGACTTCCGTGAAGAACTGCTCAAACAGAATGAGCCGGAGGCGCAGGAAATCGCCCTTGCCATTGAGCTGTTTACCGATGGCAGCCTGAACACCTTTGCCAAGAACACCAATGTGGATACCCACAGCCGTCTGATCTGTTATGACATTCTGGATCTGGGCAAACAGTTACAGCCGATTGGTATGCTGGTTGTCCTTGACAGTATCTTAAACCGCATTACGCAGAACAGAGCCAAGGGCAGGAACACGTTCATTTTCATTGATGAAATCTATCTCCTGTTCCAGCATGAATACTCGGCAAACTTCCTCTTTACCCTTTGGAAGCGTGTGCGTAAATATGGTGCGTACTGTACCGGTATCACACAGAATGTAGACGACCTTTTGCAGAGCCATACCGCAAGGACAATGCTTGCCAACTCTGAATTTATCATCATGCTCAATCAGGCGTCTACGGACAGGATTGAGCTTGCCAAGCTTTTGAACATCTCTGACCTTCAGATGGGCTATATCACCAATGTCGGTGCAGGACAGGGACTTTTGAAGGTAGGCAGTTCCCTTGTGCCATTTGTCAATAAATTCCCGCATAACACCGAACTGTATAAACTGATGACGACCAAGTTTGGAGAGGTATAAGGAAAGTGAGAGAGGAGACAGAGTGTTTAGATCTGCGCAATCAAATTTACTGTATGGATTGTATGGAGCTGATGGCGCATATCCCGGATAACTTTGTGTCACTGATCCTGACCGATCCGCCCTATGGCATCGCATACCAGAACCATTTTGCCAGACAGCCCCATGAAATATTGGATGGGGATCACGGGATTGATTATGAACGCTTTGCGTGGGAAAGTTACCGCATTTTGCGGGACAATTCCCACGCTTATTTTTTTACCCGGTTTGACTGCTATTCTTTTCATTACGACTGTCTGCGAAAAGCAGGATTTACGGTAAAAAACTGTCTGGTGGTGGAGAAAGGGACACTGGGCGGCATCGGTGATCTGAAAGGCAGCTATGCCAATAATTCAGAATGGATCATTTTCTGTCAGAAAGGACGGCGATTGTTTCAGCAGACACAATTACTGGAGAACCGTAAAAAAGAAGGCACACAGTTCCATAAAGGCAGAGAACCGAGTAAGAAATACAAGACGAGGTTCCCTGCCTGTTGGTTTGGAGAGGAATATCCCAAGGCAACCTACAATGCCACATGGCAGAAGAAACATGGCATTTACCATCCAACCGTAAAAAATGTGGAGTTTTTGTCGTGGCTAATCCAGATTTCCAGTACCAGAAAGGAACTGGTCTTTGACGGTTTTATGGGGACTGGAAGCACTGCTTTGGCTGCCTTGGCAAACGACAGGGATTATTTAGGTGCAGAGATCAATGAGGCATATTTTAAGATTGCGAAAAAACGGATAAAGGAGGTATTTTCAAATGTCTAATATTCAATTTCGCTCCGCAGAGCATAGAGATTTCTTTCTGGAAAACATGAATAAGTGCAGAGTCAACGACAGCTATCACCGGGCATTTTTCTATGTCATGGGGATTGCTTCGGAAACAAGGGCAAATATCAACCAGATGTTTGACTTTAAGAATGATTGTATCGAGCCGGATGGGATGCACGGTGGATGGCAGACCAGTGGAACCGTTAAGGTCTGCCGCCTCGCCTTTAATCTCTGGAATGGGTACACCGACATGAACAGCCCCCAGTCTTTTACACCGGAAGATCTGTTCTGCTGTGAGTTTGCCCCCTACTTCATGGAGGGCATCAAGGTCAGGTATCCCGAATATTGCAGGGATCTTCCCGCACCCAGAAAACAAAACGAATTATCACGCTAAGAAAGGAGAAACCCATGAAAAAATATCAATCTATGATCTGTCTGATTGCCGCTGTGTGCCTTTTAGGTACGGCGGCATTTTCTGTTTATCACATCTATGATCATTACGCACAGTTGGACGAGCAGACCGAAGTATTTGATGAGATTGCAGAAGTGGTGGCACAGGCTCCCGATGAAGAACCGGTTCCTGATGATGTTCCCGTCAGCGAAGGCCAAGATGTTCTGTCCAAATACAAGGAGCTGTATTTGCAGAATGAAGATATGGTGGGCTGGATTTCCATTTCCGGCACAACCATTAACTACCCTGTTATGCAGACAAAGGATGAACCGAATTACTATCTTAAACACAATTTTGAGAAGCAGTACAGTGATTTAGGTACTCCGTATATTCAGGAAAACTGTGATCTGCTTACCAGTGATAATCTGATCATTTACGGGCATCACATCAGTGGCAACCGCATGTTTGGAGCTTTGGAGGATTATAAATCCAAGAGTTTTTATGAGGAACACAAAACCATTCAGTTTGATACCCTGACAGAACAGGCAGAGTATGAGATCGTTGCTGTATTTAAGACAGTCGCTTACAGCTCCAGCGGCTATCGCTATTATGATTTTGTAAATGCGGAGAATGAGGAAGAATTTAATGCCTATATCAAAACGTGTAAAGAGCTTGCCCTATACGATACGGGTGTTACCGCAGACTATGGCGACAGGCTGATTACCCTTTCTACCTGTGAGTATTCGGCTACAAATGGCAGGCTTGTTGTGGTGGCAAAAAGGACTGCATAAGTAAGGTACAGCTTCTAAGAAAGGAGGGCTTCTATGGCAGATATTAAAACCAGGGATGCAGTCAAAGGTACGATTAAGACCATAGATAAAGCCGCCGTTGCTTCAGAGCGTATGAAAGCTGCCTATGCAAAGACAAAGGAGAAAGCGGAAGAAGGATATTACGCCAACGAAGGTTCTGCTACGGAATATGCTGCGGATAAGATCTCCTATGCTTCTGACCGGGTAAAAGATGAGGGTATCCATCAGTTCAATAAGCAAGGGCAAAAAAGCGCTAAGACTACCAAAGACAATATCGTTAAGGTAAAGGACAAAATGGCTGATTTTAAGCAGAAGCGGGCCGCCAAAGCTGCTGAGCAAAGGTCAGCAAGGAATGTGTCTGGACAGAACGGCTTGCAGATCCATCGTGGAACTGCAGGTCGTTCTCCTGTTTCAGATGCTTCTGTCCAGACCATAAAAACAGCAACAGATACCAAAAGAACGATTAAGCAGTCTGCCAGAAGTGCAGGAAAAACCGTCAAGACAGCGGCAAAAGGCTCTGTAAAAACAACCGAAAGAAGCGTAAAAACAGCACAGGTGACTTCTAAAGCGGCCATAAAGACCACTCAGCAGGCCACCAAAACAGCACAGGCTGCGGCAAAGGCTTCAGCGAAAACCGCACAGAAAGCAGCGCAGGCGGCAAGAGCATCCGCAAAGGCATCTGCGGTGGCTGCTAAAACAACCGTCAAAGCCACCATAGCGGCTGTCAAAGCAATCATTGCAGGAACAAAAGCATTGATAGCAGCGATTGTTGCAGGCGGCTGGATCGCAGTAGTGATTATTCTGATCGTGGTATTGCTTTGTTGTGCGATCTCTCTGTTTGGCGGAGGCAGTGAAAGCACTTCTTATACTCCGGTCAGTGCCGAGGTAGAAGCCTATGAACCGCTGATCCAGAAATATGCAAAGCAGCATGGGATTCCTGAATATGTAGAGCTTATCAAGGCGGTCATGATGCAGGAGTCTGGAGGACGGGGAAATGACCCCATGCAGGCATCGGAATGTGGGTATAACACACAGTACCCAAATACACCGAATGGCATTACAGACCCGGAATATTCCATCAATGTCGGTATCCAGAATTTAGCTGCCTGTCTGAATGCCGCACAAGTGGAAAATCCCGTTGACATGGATCGGATCAAACTGGCCCTGCAGGGATATAACTTTGGAAATGGCTATATTTCATGGGCGCAGACCAATTACGGCGGCTACACTTATGCCAATGCGGTTGAGTTTTCTACGATACAAGCAGAGCGATTGGGATGGGACAGCTACGGGGATACCCAATATGTTTCTCATGTACTGCGCTATTATCCCTTCGGACGGGTATTTACCGGCGGTGGTAATCAGGCAATCGTGGAAGTTGCCCTGACGCAGCTTGGCAATGAGGGCGGACAGCCCTACTGGTCATGGTATGGTTTCAGCAGTCGTGAAGAATGGTGCGCCTGCTTTGTTTCATGGTGTGCAGAACAGTGTGGCTATATCGAAGGTGGATTTATCCCGAAATTTGCAGGATGCGTCAGCGGCGCAAACTGGTTTAAAGAACGGAACCAATGGCAGGACAGAAACTATGAGCCTACGGCGGGAGATATTATTTTCTTCGATTGGGAAGGCGATGGTTCAACCGACCATGTAGGTATTGTAGAGAAATGCGAAAACGGAGTTGTCTACACCGTAGAAGGAAATTCCGGTGATGCGGTAAAACAGAGACAATATACGGTTGGAAGCAGCTCCATCTATGGATATGGTGTTCCAGCCTATTAAAAATCAGCAAAAGAAAACCAGAGGATTTTATTCCTCTGGCTCTTTTGCCATACATAGCCCGTTCACAGTTGCTTCTATAACGGACAGTTCTCTATCATTGAGTTTGTCGAGCTGTGCGTCTAAACGTCTGCGGACGGAACTTTTCTTCACTTCTTTTTCAGGAAATATGTATTCATCAACAGACACATCGAACATGGTAATCAGTTGAATAAACAGCTCAATACTGGGATGTTGTCCCTCGTTCTCAATGGACTGAATGTGTCGTGGAGCATATCCAATGATCCCGGCAAGCTGCTCCCTTGTCATTCCTCTGGCTTCACGGGCTTTTTTGATCGCCTGTCCAATGGGCATAAAATCAAAGTCAAAATCGTTGTTTCTTTCGTCCATAAGCTCACCACCTTGCAGCAATATAATGTTACTTTTATATTGTACAGAGGTCATAGTTCTTATGAAACGATGTGAAATTTCCTGTAATAAGAGATTTTATATCTTATATATAGAGATGAAATCTCAGATTCTCAATGTTCTATTTCATAAATTAAAGGGATTTTGTTTGGAAACAAAATCCCTCGCATTTTTTCACCTGTTGATTTTAACCATCTAATAGAAATTTGATGGTTAATCTGAAATTCTTCTAATATTTAGAGCGTTTATATTCTAATAAATATCATCAAAAAAATCATACAAGCAACCACCTTGACTTTGCAAAATCGTTGCCCATTTATGTTGTCTGACTCGTATAAATAGTTGTTATTGGAAAAGCTGTATCTTAATATCGGTTATATCTCCTGCACCAGTTACAAGTATAATTGCTACTACATCGCCTTGTTCCAAATCGGATAGATTACTCACTTCATTGCCGAGAACAACACTTGTTTCTGCCTATACATCGTATCGGACAATATCGCGTTCGTTTAAAGAAAGCTTCTCAACAGATATCATGCTTGGTGTAATCTCTTGAACTTCCGCATAAAAGGTATATATATCCATTGGCGAAATCTGCCCTGTACTGTTTTTTAAACGGTTATAAGCGACTTTATAACCAACAAAATAACTGACTATTACCAGCTTATAGTATTCTGCTTTATCGAATCGAGTCATTGGCATCATTCAGTCGTATTTATACCATAAAAAAATTTTTTATTTTATCAATTAGCAAACCTTGTAACCATCCTGTTTCAATAATTCTGCCTTCTTCCATAAATACAAGATAATCACAGCACTGTTCGATGAGTTCCGGGTCGTGTGTTATTATAAACTGGGTTTTCCCCTTTGCTTTCATATTTTTTATTGCCTCGGCAACATCTATCATCCTTGTATAGTCTAATCCGCTAGTTGGTTCATCATATACTAAAATTTGCTTATCTGATGCTAGTGCACATGCAACAGACACTCTTTGTTTTTGCCCACCAGAAAGCGACATGGGATGAACATCTTGATATTGCTCCAAATTTAGTGAAGTTAGAATTTGATCAACTTTTTCTTTTTTTGATTTTTCCTCCTCATTACTTTTTTCCATAGATAAAAGAAGCTCATCTAATACACTTTCAGTAAAAAGCTGATGATTAACATCTTGCATTACGAGGTAACAAGTTTTGATACGTTCTTTCCAGTTTAGAACACATCCATTAAATGTCATTGTACCGCTTGTTTTCTTTTCCAAGCCACACATACATCTGCCAAAAGTTGACTTACCTGCTCCATTTTTTCCTATCACCGCCACGACACTTCCGCACGGGATTGATAAAGATGGAATATCAAGATTTTTCTCTCTTTCGTAGGCAAAAGAAAAATCTTTGAAATAGATAACTTCTTCCTTTTTGACTGTATTGGAATATAATTTATCAAAAGATACTGTCCGTGATCTTAATCCCATTTTAGCCAGAATATCGTCAGGAATTGTTAAAAATTCCTGAATAGAAATATCCTGTTCAATGAAACCATTTTTAACATAAACTACACGATCAACAATATCCATAAGCCAATAGAGCCTATGTTCAGCTATGACGATTGTACATCCAGCTTCTTTCCACTGTTTTATGACTCCAGCCAACTCATAGATTGCTTCGATATCCAAGTTGGAAGATGGCTCATCCATGACCAGAATTTGAGGAAAGAGTGTTGCCACAGAAGCACAAGCAATCTTTTGTTTTTGTCCTCCAGATAGAGCAAATAAACTTTTTCCAAGTAAAGGAGTTAGTTTTAGTTTATCTACAATTTCTTCAAAACGCTGATATATGTTTTCCTTTTCCATTCCAATATTTTCGCAAGCAAAAACAATTTCTGAATCCGTTTGCACAGTGTAAAACTGCGATTTGGGATTTTGAAAAACGGAGCCAACAAAAGGGGTTAGTTCGTAAAGCTCACTTTTCTTTGTATTAAATCCGCAAACGGTAATATCACCAGAAAGTTCTCCCTCATAAAAATTGGGAATTAAGCCGTTAATCATTCGCGACAATGTTGTTTTTCCACATCCAGAGCTACCACAAAGTAGTACTACCTGCCCCCTAGGAATCTGTAGATTAATATTATGTACTCCGGCGTCGGACTTCGCATGGTTATATACAAAGTCTACCTGTTCCAATTTTATCATTAAAAGCACCAACTCCTATTTGTAAATTATAAAAACAATAATGCAGCATATAGTGGCAAAGAAAGCAATTCCATCTCTCCAAGTAAAGCCAATGGGGCAGACATTCGTTCTTTTAACTGGTGAGTTCAATCCTCTTGTGAGCGCTGAAGCTGCTAGATCATTTCCTATAGAGACGATGCTTGTTAAAAAAGGTACCATACGGTATTCAAGCATTTTCATAGGGTTTCTTATGGAACCCACTTCACGCATCACCATAGCATCTTTCACATGTCCATATTCTTCGATAATAGTTGGAAAAAAACGAAACAATACAGAAAAGGGCATGGATATTTTTTTTGTTACATGCATCCGATCCATAGCGGCAACAAACTCGCTTACAGTTGTGCTTACAATTAGGAAATATGCCATCATCATTCCAGGTAAAATTTGTGTAAAGAGCGCAATCATTCCTGTAAACAGAACATTAATGATATTAGGCAAGTATGGAATCAATAGTTTTGGCACTAATGCTGAAAACAAATACATCCCCAAGTAATAGACCGCCATTTTATATTTTTTTAATACTACCAAAAAAATCAACGGTAATATTGCAAAGAGTAGATGCATTGTTTCAATAATCGGTGAATCTGAAGGCACCAACATGATAGATGATACTGTAAGGCACAAAAAAATTTTTGTTCGTGGGTCTAAATAGAGTTGCTTTGCTTTTGCTGTCGTATCGTAAATATCACTTATCATAATGTCACCGTTTACACTAAACCACTTTTTTCAAAATGCTTTTTCATTACTGATTTTCCAATCAGACCACCGATAATGCCAGCAATAAAACCGCCGATCACCATTACTGGGAAAACCCATCCAGTAGTCAATGCACCATGTACTGTATTTACATAAGTATCTCCATAGGTGACAGCTGTTTGAGAAAGCCAATCTTCGCTGGCAGAAATCCAGTGGATGTAGTTCCCGCAGATACAGGTGGATAAAATACCATAGCAGATAACGGCCATCTTTCTACTTGAATATTTGGTAGCTTTAAATAGTAGTTCGCAAATAATGCCAACAACAACACCCCAAATTAAAAGGTCATACCCCATGCCTGTTAGGATCATTACAAGACCAAATAGAATTTCAAAAATCAGAAGCATACCAGCCTTTTTTACTTTTGTAAAATACAGCATCATAGGAATACCGCCGATTATTGGGAGAATAATTGGCAACAGTATAAAGCCAATAGGGATTAATCCTACAGTACAAGCAATCACGATAACAATTACCATGTAAATTGCTGTAAAAATCCCAATGTTAATAAAGTCTTTTCCGTTGAGTTTCTCTTTTTTGTTTTGCATCATGTCTCCTCCATTGCAATATAAGTTTTTTTGTGTTACCATGAGTTAGATATAGCTAACCGCTCCGCATAAATTATACAGCGTCTTGCCTTGAAAACAATAGGAAAAACATTGGTTTGGCTGATTTCAAAAGCGATTTGGTCGATTTCAAAAAAAGGAAGGTGATATGTTGTGGATGCTAGATTTGAACAACTTTGTTTAGGGCATTTACCGCAATTAGGGTTAAGACCTGCATGTAAAGGGCAGGAAGTTAAAAATGGTATTGGTTTTACTTTTGTGCCAGATTCAGAAATTGGAGAAGGATATTTATGGACATACCCTATCAATTCTACATGTTCATTGACTATTTATGATATTATTTTTCATCAGGACATGTCTTTTCGCTACCATCATCCAGCTGCGCTTACGATTGCTGTTAGTTCACCGGGGAGTATAGAGCCTGTATTTACAAAGACATGTTGTAATCCTGAAAATCTCGTGGGTTATTATTTAGATGAAGGAATTTTTTCGCATACCGTTCCTAAGGGAACACCTGTGAGGAGTATTGGACTGGGATTAATGCCGGAATTTTGGGAACAGCAGTTACCCCGATTATTGGAACAAGATACATCTCAGGTGTTAAGTGCTGCTTGTTTATTAGATGGCACATTTTCAATTCCTGAGGTTGAACTATTGCTTCATCAAATGGCTTCTTATGTGCCAAAAGCTGGAACTGCATCTTTGAGATACGAATCGAAAATCTTGGATCTCATAGCCGCTCTTTTGGAATGGAATATCTTATCTTTATCCATTCCAGCCGTTCAGAGTATTTCTGCAAGCGATCAGGAAGTTATTCAAAACTTGAAGCATTATCTGAGACAAAATTATTCCGCTCAAATTGACTTACAAAGATTAGCGCAAATGTGTTATATGAGCAAATCGAAATTGACATTTCTTTTTCGCAAAATGTGTGGAATGACAATCTATGATTTTATTTTGTCCTGTCGAATCGAACGGGCAAAAGAATTATTGGCTGATCGGAAAAAAAAGATTAGTGAGATAGCATTTTCAGTTGGATATGAACACCCAAGCAGTTTTTCTGTTGCTTTTCATCGAAAAACCGGTTTAACTCCAAATGAGTTTAGAAACAGTATCTAAAACAATGAATAAAATTTTATTGGGCTGTCGTAGCGCATACGGCAGTTCTTTTTTTGCAATCGTACAAATGTGTTTGGCTATATTCCAGAGTTGAACAAAAAGGATTGAACTTTCCAAACGCTGACAGTATTATCGGGTTAGTTAAAACGAACCACAATAAATAAGTAGGAGGTAATCTGATGTCCCAAAAGAATAAATCAGGAATTGCAAGACTGTTAGAATTTGGAGGTCGCTACCGCTATCTTACAGTCATAGCTTGTATTTTATCTGGAATAAGTTCAATACTTATGCTTTGTCCATTTTTATGTTTCTGGATGGTTTTGCGAGATGTATTTGCCGTGTTACCAGATTTAAGTAAAGTGAATGTACAAGCCATATCAAATTATGGATGGATGGCACTTGCTTTAGCAGTAAGTGGGTTTATATTCTATGCATTGGCGCTTCTTTTTTCACATTTGGGAGCCTTTCATACAGCTAAAAATATGCAATCTCTGATTCTGCATCACTTGGCAACCCTTCCATTAGGATTTTTTTCACAGAACAGTAGTGGAAAACTCAGGAAAATTATAAACGAAAATACATCTCAAACAGAGAATTTTCTGGCTCACCAACTTCCTGATATGACAGGTTCTGTTGTAACAGCAGTGACTATGTTGGTGATGCTTTTGTTTTTCGATTGGCGACTAGGAGGTCTTTGTATTTTGCTGTTAGTTGTTGGTTTTACTGTACAGATGCTGATGACCAACGAAAAGTCTATGTCCTATATGCGCCAGTATCAGGATGCTTCGGAGCAAATGAACAACGAAGCTGTAGAATATGTTAGGGGTATTCCTGTTGTTAAAGTGTTTCAACAAACAATCTATTCTTTTAAAAGTTTTTACGCTGCTATCATGCACTATAAGAACAATGTAACCGAATATGCCCTTTCCTGCCAAGGACCAATGGTAGCTTTCAATGTTATTATCAATGCCTCTTTTGCCGTACTAATTCCAGCAGGGATTCTGTTAATTAGACCGGATAATTACAAAAGTTTTTTACTGGATCTTGTCTTTTATATGATGTTCGCATCTGGAAGTGCTGCTATTTTGAATAAGATACTTTTTTCCGGTACACATCGAATGATGGCACAAGAAGCAGTTCGGCGAATTGATATGTTGTTAGATGAGATTCCGGTGGTTGAAACAACTTTGGCACAGATTCCAGACCGCAACGATGTGGAGTTTAAGGATGTGACATTCACATATCCTGGTAATAAATTCCCGGCACTTTCACATTTAAATTTACATGTACAGGAAGGAAAAACAGTAGCTCTGGTTGGAGCGTCTGGGAGCGGAAAAACTACCGCAGCAACATTGATTCCTCGATTTTGGGATCCACAGGAAGGTATTGTTAGTATCGGTGGTGTTCCTGTTACAGAAATCACAAAAAAGGATTTGATGAACCGTATCGCATTTGTGTTCCAAGATACTAAACTTTTGAAAGTTAGCATTTTGGAAAATATGCGTGCAGCTCGTCCAGATGCAACAAAGGAACAGGTGTTGAACGCACTTCACAATGCCCAATGTGATGATATTATAGAAAAATTCCCACAAGGAGTAGATACCATTTTGGGAACAAAGGGGATTTATCTTTCTGGCGGTGAACAACAGCGTCTCGCGCTGGCGCGGGCTATTCTTAAAGATGCCCCTATCATTTTACTGGACGAGGCTACTGCCTTCGCAGATCCGGAAAATGAATATAAAATCCAACTGGCTTTTGAACATTTGACTCGTGGGAAAACTGTGTTGATGATTGCGCACAGACTGCCTACCATTCAAAATGCCGATGAGATTTTAGTGCTAAATAAAGGAACTGTAGTTGAAAGAGGAACCCATAATGCTCTGATGGCTCAGGGTGGGATTTACGCAACTATGTGGAAAGATTATCAGACCTCAATAGCATGGAATATCGGAAAGGGGGAATATCATGCTTCGTAATCTCTTTGCCCTGACAGAACAGGGTGCAAAAGATATGAAAAAAGGTATTATTGCTTCAATTTTTTCTTCTCTTAGTCTAATGTTTCCTATGGGATTACTGCTTATGCTTGTTATGCAACTGCTTCAACCCTTGTTAGGTATTGAGGCTGATGGGCCTTCACTGAAATTATACTCTGTTCTGTGTATAGGATTACTTATAATTATTTTCTTAACACACTATGTCCAATATCGTTGTACGTACATCGCAGCCTATGCCGAAAGCGCTCAACGCCGAATCGGTCTTGCAGAAAAACTGAGGACGTTGCCGTTGTCTTTTTTTGGCAAACGAGATCTTTCTGATTTGACAACAACCATGATGAGTGACTGCAGCGATTTGGAAAGGGTCTTTGCCTATACTATCCCGCAGATTTTTGGTACGGCAATTAGTTGTTTAATTGTTTGTCTATGTTTGTTTTTTATAGACTGGCGCATGGCTCTGGCCATCCTTTCTCCCTTTATTCTGGCTATTATAGTTCTCATTGGGAGTAAGCGGCTTCAGAACCGAATGGATCTCAAAAAAATGCAATCTAAGCTGGATGCGGCAGATAGTATTCAAGAATTTTTAGAAAGCATCCGCGATTTACAGGCAAACAATCAAGAGGAAGAATATCTGGCCGGTCTGGATCAAAAACTGGAAAAAATTGTCCATACCTCAATACGTTATGAGATGACTAGCGGCTTAATGATCACATCAGCCCAAATGATTTTACGCTTTGGTTTCCCTGTTACAGTATTAGTAGGAACATTACTGCTCAGTCAAGGACATTTAAGCCTGTTCCTATTTCTTATGTTTCTGGTAACAGCTTCTCGTATTTATGACCCACTCAGTGGTGTGATGATGCAGCTTAGTGAAATATTCAATGCTATGCTCCAGCTTCAGCGGATGAAAGCTATCGAAAAAGAGCCAGAACAAACTGGCACCACTCAATATTCCACTAAGGGGTATGACATTTCTTTTTCTCATGTGGGATTCAGCTACCAAGATGGCGAAGATGTATTGACCGATGTAACATTCACTGCTAAGCAAGGGGAAGTGACTGCATTGGTAGGGCCTTCTGGCGGTGGAAAAAGTACAACAGCGAAACTGGCTGCCCGTTTTTGGGACATTCAAAAAGGCTCTATCACTATCGGCGGTACAGACATTTCAAAAATCGACCCAGAAACACTGCTTAAAGACTATGCCATTGTATTCCAAGATGTGGTACTATTCAACGATACCATTATGGGAAATATCCGTTTGGGGCGCAAGGATGCCACCAATGAGGAAATTTTAGCTGCTGCCAGAGCTGCTCAGTGTGATGAGTTTGTTCAGCAATTGCCAGAAGGCTACCAGACAGTTGTGGGTGAAAACGGCTCAACTCTGTCTGGTGGAGAACGTCAGCGTATCTCCATCGCCCGCGCTTTATTAAAAAATGCCCCCGTTGTCTTACTGGATGAAGCGACGGCATCCTTGGACGTAGAAAATGAAACCAGCCTTCAAACTGCGCTCTCTGCCCTACTTAAAGAAAAGACTGTTTTAATAATTGCGCATCGAATGCGCACTGTAATGGGGGCAGATCACGTAGTTGTACTTGCTGATGGACATGTAGCGGAGGAAGGAACACCAAAACAATTATTGGATCAAGGAAGAATATTTCGCCACATGGTCGAACTTCAACAAGAATCTTCAAATTGGAAAATTAGCTCATAAAGGAGAACCTATGAAACTTCATGCGTCCGGGGAGGACTATCTGGAAACCATCCTTGTTATCCATAAGAAAATGGGTATGGTGCGCTCCGTAGATGTTGCCCGGCACATGGGAGTGTCAAAACCGAGTGTTTGTGTGGCGGTCAACACCCTGAAAGACGGCGGCTTTCTCATAATGGATGAAGATCACCTTCTCCATTTGACCGATGTGGGCCGGGAGGTTGCCGAAAAAATCTATGAGCGCCATTGCTTCTTTACCAAGCAGCTTATCGCAGCAGGCGTTGACCCCAGAACTGCGGAGGCTGACGCCTGCCGGATGGAACATGTAATCAGTAATGAAAGCTTTGAACGGTTGAAAAAGGCTGCCTTTAGAAATCAGGAAAGCGAGATTTCTGCCCTGTCAAAAGCGATAAAGGATAAGCCCACCGAATAAAAAAAC
>OGRH01001153.1_pt1 | contig 17788 bp, 11 predicted proteins | sample 1553461 | NCBI WGS metagenome assembly OGRH01 (sample SAMEA2580092, study PRJEB22360) | human gut metagenome | biome: human gut; feature: human-associated habitat; material: faeces | place: Denmark | collected 2008/2010
AAATCGGTCTTGATACGCATTCATATGCTGATGCACTCCGTGCAGCACTGCGAGAAGATCCTGATGTAATTCTTGTAGGAGAGATGAGAGATCTGGAAACTATATCTACTGCTATAACAGCAGCTGAAACAGGTCATCTCGTGTTCTCGACACTTCATACAATTGGAGCGGCGGCAACAATTGACCGTATTATTGATGTGTTTCCACCGCACCAGCAGCAGCAGATAAGAATTCAGCTTGCAGTTGTTCTTGAAGCAGTTATTTCACAGCAGCTGATACCAACAGCAGACAGATGTGGAAGAGTTGCTGCATTTGAAGTTATGCATGGAACGATTCCAATTAAGAATCTTATCCGTGAAGCCAAGACATATCAGATATCCAGTGTTTTACAGACAGCAAGAAAAGAGGGCATGATATCAATGGATGATGCACTTCTTGATCTGTATAATAAGGGAGTGATTGATTCTGATAATGCAATTGGATATGCACAGGATGTCAATTATGTTACTAAGAGAGTTAATCAGTTCTATTAATGGTGGTATATGCAGATAGGTGAGAGAATATATAAGTATCTTGAAGAAAAAGGAATGTCGCAGGCAGAGTTTGTTAGTAGGACAGGAATTTCTCAGAGTACAGTAAGTGATTGGAAGATAAAGAAGAATAATCCGTCAGCAGATAAGATAATGGTAATATGCAAAGCACTCGATATTTCTCCATATGAACTGCTGACTGGCACAGAAGATATGAATAATTCAAGAAAGTATATGGATTATGCATATGTTGATAAAGACTCTAAGGAATACACATTGATAGAAACTTATCAGGAGCTTAGTGATGACGCAAAACTAAAGCTGGAAAGATATATGGAGGCTTTAAGAAAGTCTGGGGAATAGTGATTGAAGAGATGACAATGCTGGTGATGTGCTGGCATTGTTTTTTTCTTGGGGACTGTTAATCATGCAATTATTATTATGAGGATTTCCTATAAGAACAATAAATAATCAATCTATATAGGCTAATTTCAGGCAGAAATACAAGAAAGTGCCGGAAATTACCTATCAGGCAGGCACGAGGAAGCTTATCTATAGGTGGATTGGGAGGAAAAGTGAAGGCTGAATAAGGATTCAGCCCGGATATGTCCTATAAGACAAGTGATAATGCGACTACCTATAGGTATCAGGTAATATAATGTGTAATATACCGCAATTACGGTATTGACAACAAGATATATTAATTGTATATTAAGAATGATTTCCTGTATGGCATAGAGAATCAGACAAAGGTTGAGAAAAGAATGCCGGCAAGAATATCAGGATATGAAGGTGCTTCATACAGAGGACAATGTGATAAGAAAACAATAGTGCCGGTAATAACGATGGTGCTGTATTATGGTACAGACAGAAAATGGACAGCACCAAAGAATCTTAAGTCTCTGATTAAAGTTCCAGATAATCTGGATAAGTATGTTAATGACACTAAAGCTAATGTATTTGAGATAGCGTGGCTGACAGATGAACAGATAGCAAAGTTTACAAGTGATTATAAGATCGTTGCTAATTTCTTTGTGAACAAGAGAAAGAACAAAGATTACATACCAGATGATAAGACAACAATTAAGCATGTGGATGAGATACTAAAGTTCTTATCAGTTATGACAGGGGATAACAGATATGAAGAGATATTGTCAGATAAGGAAGGAGTGAGCAATATGTGTGATGTAGCGCAGAGACTTGAAGACAGGGGAATTGAGAAAGGACTTCAGAAAGGAAGAGAAGAAGGCAACCAGATGATATATTCACTGGTCGAAGATAAGAGCATAAGTATTGAAAAGGGTGCGCAAAAGCTTGGGATAAGTGCAGAAAAGCTGCGAGCTAATATGATTAATGCGGGATACAAGTGTCCGGATATGGAGTGATAGCTGACAATATAATATATAAAGATAAAGCAATGCTGGGAAGAGTGGATACTGGCATTGCTTTTATTTTATGGAAAAGTCTGTTTCTGTTCAGGAACTTACTTCTGCGTGTTCCTATAAGAACAATAAATAATCAATCTATATAGGCAAATTTCAGGCAGGAATACATGAAATTGCAGGAATATACCTATCAGGCAGGCACGAGGAAGTTTATCTATAGGCAGATTGGAAGAAAAAGTGAAGGTTGAATAAGGATTCTGCCTGGATATGTCCTATAAATCAAGTGATAATGCGACTACCTATAGGTATCATGAACAACGAATCAATAATCAGATTAAGACATATTTATACAGAACTAGATAAACTGGTTCTTTTCAGTATTATATTCATAATTAATTGATTTTAACTTATTGGTTATTTCTTCCTCAGAAATCATATAAGATTTGCACAGTTCCTCTAATGTATTGTAATTGTCTCGAAGTTGTGTATTGACAAAGCTTAAAAGCATAACAGGGTCTTTAGGCATAGAAAAATCCTCCTTTTATTAAGTGATGGGATATACGGTATTAATATTAGTATGAACACATAATTCATATTCAATGTACATGTTGACCGATGTCCTAAACATCATGAATATTTTCCCATATTAAGCATATTCTGTAAATGTAAGGCTTGTATATAAAATTGTATTAAAATAAATACATTTATGGTTGCACGAAAACGATTACTATGTTATAATTTTAACAAGCTAAGAAATATACTACTTAAATAACTGAATATTAAATTATGGAGGTTTTGTTATGGGAAAGAAATGGGTGTATTTGTTTACAGAGGGTAACGCAGATATGCGCGAGCTTCTCGGAGGTAAAGGCGCTAACTTGGCAGAGATGACTAATATCGGTCTTCCTGTACCACAGGGATTCACAATTACAACAGAAGCTTGTACCCAGTATTACGAGGATGGTAGAGAAATCAATAATGAGATCATGGGACAGATTAACGAACATATTGAGAAGATGGAACAGATTACAGGCAAGAAGTTTGGAGATATGGAGAATCCACTTTTAGTTTCTGTTCGTTCTGGAGCAAGAGCTTCTATGCCGGGTATGATGGATACAATCCTTAATCTTGGACTTAACGAGAACGTTGTTAATGTAATTGCACAGAAATCTGGCAATCCAAGATGGGCATGGGATTGTTATAGAAGATTTATCCAGATGTATTCAGATGTAGTTATGGAAGTTGGCAAGAAATATTTCGAAGAGCTTATTGATAAGATGAAGGATGAGAGAGGGGTTAAGCTTGATGTAGAGCTTACAGCGGATGATCTTAAGGAGCTTGCAACACAGTTTAAGGCTGAATATAAGTCTAAGATTGGCAAGGATTTCCCAGATGATCCTAAGGAACAGTTATACGGAGCTATAAAAGCTGTATTCCGTTCATGGGACAACCCAAGAGCTAATGTATACAGAAGAGATAATGATATTCCTTATTCTTGGGGAACAGCAGTTAATGTACAGTCTATGGCATTTGGTAATATGGGGGATGACTGTGGAACTGGTGTTGCATTTACAAGAGATCCTGCAACTGGTGCTAAAGGACTTTTTGGAGAGTTCCTTACTAACGCACAGGGTGAAGATGTTGTTGCCGGAGTAAGAACTCCAATGCATATTCAGGAAATGAGTGAGAAGTTCCCGGAAGCATTTGAGCAGTTTAAGGATGTGTGTGCAACTCTGGAAGAACATTACAGAGATATGCAGGATATGGAATTTACAGTAGAGCATGGCAAGCTGTTCATGTTACAGACACGTAATGGTAAGAGAACAGCACAGGCAGCATTAAAGATTGCATGCGACCTTGTAGATGAGGGGATGAGAACAGAGAAGGAAGCAGTTGCAATGATTGATCCTCGTAATCTTGATACACTTCTTCATCCTCAGTTTGATGCAGCTGCACTTAAGGTTGCAACTCCAGCAGGAAGAGGTCTTGGAGCATCTCCTGGCGCTGCATGTGGTAAGATTGTTTTCTCAGCAGAAGACGCAGAAGAGTGGAATGCAAGAGGAGAGAAGGTTGTTCTTGTAAGACTTGAGACATCGCCAGAAGATATTACAGGTATGAAGGCTTCACAGGGTATTCTTACTGTAAGAGGAGGTATGACAAGCCATGCAGCGGTTGTTGCAAGAGGTATGGGAACCTGCTGTGTATCTGGCTGTGGTGATATTGCAATGGATGAAGCTAATAAGAAGTTCACACTTGCAGGCAAGGAATACCATGAAGGAGATTATATCTCAATTGATGGTACAACTGGTAATATATATGACGGACAGATTCCTACAGTTGATGCAAAGATTGCAGGAGAGTTTGGAAGAGTAATGGAGTGGGCAGATAAGTACAGAAAGTTAAAGGTTCGTACTAATGCAGATACTCCTAAGGATGCCAAGAAGGCAAGAGAACTTGGAGCAGAAGGTATCGGACTTTGCCGTACTGAACATATGTTCTTTGAAGAGGACAGAATTGCAGCATTCAGAGAGATGATATGTTCTGATACTGTAGAAGAAAGAGAAGCAGCACTGGATAAGATTCTGCCATATCAGCAGGGGGATTTCGAAGCACTTTATGAGGCACTTGAAGGTAATCCTGTAACTATCAGATTCCTTGATCCACCTCTTCATGAATTTGTTCCTACAGAGGAAGAAGATATTAAGAAGTTAGCTGAATCACAGGGCAAGTCAGTAGAGACTATTAAGAATATTATTGCAAGTCTTCATGAGTTTAATCCAATGATGGGACACAGAGGATGCCGTCTTGCAGTAACATATCCAGAGATTGCCAAGATGCAGACAAGAGCTGTTATAAGAGCTGCAATCAATGTTAAGAAGGCACATCCTGACTGGAATGTTAAGCCTGAGATTATGATTCCTCTTATCTGTGAGGTTAAGGAATTAAAGTATGTAAAGAAGACTGTTGTTGAGACAGCAGATGAAGAGATTAAGGCAGCAGGAATCGACCTTGAATACGAGGTTGGTACTATGATTGAGATTCCAAGAGCTGCACTTACTGCTGATGAGATTGCCAAGGAAGCTGATTTCTTCTGCTTCGGTACTAACGATCTTACACAGATGACATTCGGATTCTCAAGAGATGATGCTGGTAAGTTCCTTAATGCATACTATGAATCTAAGATATTTGAGAATGATCCATTTGCAAAGCTTGACCAGAATGGTGTAGGTAAGCTTATGGAGATGACAATAAAGCTTGGAAGACCGGTTAATCCGAATCTTCACATAGGTATCTGTGGAGAGCATGGAGGAGATCCTTCATCCGTTGCATTCTGCCACAAGATTGGTCTTGATTATGTGAGCTGCTCACCATTCAGAGTACCTATTGCAAGACTTGCAGCAGCACAGGCTGCTATTGCAGAAGAGAAATAATCCAATTTCTGACCATAACACGAGTTTCGGGGCATGGAAGGCGAAAGCTTTTCATGCTCCGAAATGTTTAAAATGAAATATTTTCTAATTGCCCTAAATCTTAATATGTTTTATAATATTATGAAAATAAATATTGATTGGAGCGTATTATGGAACAAAAGAAAATCGAACCTATTCGTGATGCCAGAAAGCTTGGCAAAGCGAAGATGCTGATTCTTGGTATTCAGCATATGTTTGCCATGTTTGGCGCAACTATTCTTGTACCTATTCTGGTATCAGGATATTTTCAGGCTGCCTGTGGGGAGGAACTTACCAGAGGTCTGTCTGTATCAGTAACACTTTTCTGTGCAGGCTTTGGTACATTGATATTCCACCTGTGTACTAAATTCAAAGTACCTGCATTCTTAGGATCTTCCTTTGCATTTCTTGGTGGATTCTACACAGTAGCTAATCTTGACAGCGGTATGTATGCTGGAATGTCAGCTAATGATAAGGCTGCTTATGCATGTGGTGGTATATTTGTTGCCGGAATGCTTTACTTTGTACTTGCTTTAATTATTAAGCTTGTTGGAGTTAACAGAGTTATGAAATTCCTTCCACCTGTGGTTACAGGACCTATCATTATCTGTATCGGTCTTTCACTTGCAGGTTCAGCAATCACTAATGCTTCAACTAACTGGTTACTTGCATTTGTTGCACTTGCTGTAATTATTATATTCAATATATGGGGCAAGGGACTTTTTAAGATTATTCCTATTCTTATGGGCGTAGTAATTTCATATGTATTTGCACTTATTCTTAATGCATGCGGCGTACATAATCCTGATGGTTCAGCAATACTTAATTTCTCATCAATTGCATCTGCTTCATGGGTTGGAATTCCAAAGTTCCAGTTTATGAAATTTGATGTAACAGCAATCCTTGTAATGGCACCTATTGCTATTGCAACAATGATGGAACATATCGGAGATATGTCAGCTATTTCAGCTACAGTTGAAGAAAACTACTTAGCAGATCCAGGCCTTCACAGAACACTTATCGGTGATGGTGTTGCAACAGCATTTGCAGGAGCAATTGGAGGTCCGGCTAATACTACATATGGTGAGAACACAGGAGTTCTTGAACTTTCTAAGGTATATGACCCAAGAGTAATCAGAATTGCAGCAGTATTTGCAATTATACTTTCATTCATACCTAAGTTTTCATCAGTTATATCAACTATGCCAACAGCAATTATCGGTGGTGTATCATTCATGCTTTATGGTATGATTTCAGCTATCGGTGTAAGAAATGTTGTTGAGAACAAGGTTGACCTTACTAAGTCAAGAAACCTTATTATTGCAGGTGTTATATTTGTATGTGGTTTAGGCTTCGGTGGTGGACTTACATTTACAATCGGTGGAACATCTATAACACTTACAGCACTTGCAATCGCTGCTATAGCAGGTATTCTTCTTAATGCTATATTACCTGGTAATGATTATGAATTCGGTAAGAATCCAGCAGGTGACAGCAGCCGTGGAGTTTATGTTATGAACACAGACTCTGAAAAAGAAGAATCAGAAGATAATAAGTAAATAATAATAAAATTTGGAGGTATTTAATAATGATGGATTTTGAGAATGAGAAGAATATAACAATATTTACACATCCACTTATCCAGCATAAGATTTCAATTCTTAGAGATAAGAAAACAGGAACTAATGAATTCAGAAAGCTCGTTGAAGAAATAGCTATGCTTGAAGGCTTTGAGGCTTTATCAGACCTTCCGACAGAAGATGTTGAGATTGAGACACCTATTGAAACTTGTATTACACCTATGATTTCAGGCCGTAAGCTTGCAATTGTTCCTATCTTAAGGGCAGGTCTTGGTATGGTTCCTGGTGTACTTTCTCTTGTACCAACTGCTAAGGTTGGACATATTGGAATGTATCGTAATGAAGAGACACATGAGCCGGTACCATATTACTGCAAGCTTCCACATCCAATTGAGGAAAGAACTATTGTTGTAACAGATCCAATGCTTGCAACAGGTGGTTCAGCAGTTGATGCAATTGACCAGATAAAGAAGGTTGGCGGAAAGCAGATTAAGTTCATGTGTATCATAGCTGCCCCAGAGGGAGTTGAAAAGCTTCATAAGGCGCATCCAGATGTTCAGATATACATTGGACATCTTGACAGAGAGCTTAACGCAGATGCTTATATTTGCCCAGGACTTGGGGATGCCGGAGACCGAATCTTCGGAACTAAGTAAATAATTATGGGCATGTAATTGCTTTGCGTTAAGAGATATGATAGTGTGTAAAATGCGGCTCCCAACGGGAGCCGTTTTTGTAACTTATATTATTTAATTAAGGAGATTTCGATGAGCAAGGAGGAAAACAGAAAGAATTTTTCTAAATATGTATCGCAGAATATTCTCGGAATGATAGGGTTTTCATGCTACGTTCTTGCTGACTCGTATTTTATATCTATAGCAAAGGGAGCAGACGGACTTACAGCATTAAATCTTGTTATGCCATTATATAGTATAATATTCTCAATTGGTGAGATGATTGGTGTTGGTTCAGCTATAAGGTATGCAATTAGTAAGATTAAAAAAGATGCAGATGCAGATGATTATTTCTGGAATGCATTAATATGGTGTATATTGTCAAGCATGCTATTCGTTTTTGCCGGAATATTCTTTTCGGCAGATATCATGCGTGTTCTAGGAGCTGATGAACATATTGTAGCAGTTGGAAATAATTACACTAAGATATTCATGTGTTTTGCACCTATGTTTATGTGCAACTATGTGACTAATGCATTTGTAAGAAATGACGGAGCACCGGGAATTGCTATGAGTGCAACACTTTTTAGCAGTTTGTTTAATATAGTATTTGACTATATTCTCATGTTCCCGATGAATCTGGGAATGGAAGGTGCAGCACTGGCAACAGCTTTGTCGCCGATTATCGGAATGGGAATATGCAGCATACATTTCTTCTCTAAGAAAAGCAGTGTCAGGCTTGTTGTGTGTAAGCCTTCAGTCAGAAAACTTGTGGCAGGGTGCCAGCTTGGTGTATCGGCATTTGTAGGAGAGATGTCGTCAGCGGTCATTACACTTGCTTTTAATTTCGTAATACTTAAGCTGACTGGTAATGTCGGAGTAGCTGCATACGGAGTTGTGGCTAATATTGCAATTGTCACAACTGCGGTATTTAATGGTGTTGCACAGGGAAGTCAGCCACTTATAAGCAGTTGTTTCGGCAGGGGAGACAAGGATGGATGTACACAGTTAAAACGAATGGGATATACAACAGCATTTGTACTTGCAGCGGTTATGTATAGTATATTGTTTATATTTGCAGAACAGTTTGTCGCAGTGTTTAACAGTGAAGGTTCAGAAATGTTAAGGCTTTACGCAACAGAAGGCGTTAAGTTATATTTTATTGGAATATTCTTTGCGGGAATTAATATTGTAGGTGGCGGTGCATTCAGTGCAACAGAGGATGCGTTTAAAGCGGCAGTTGTTTCTGTGGCAAGAGGATTTGTGCTGATTTTAGGTGCAGTTTTTGTAATGTCAGCACTTTTTGGAATGACAGGAGTATGGCTTGCGTATGCTGTTGCTGAGGGAATAACAACATTTATAATGCTTGTAATGGTGCTGAGAGTGTGATAGAATATTTGCGGACAAAATTATCCCAGAGATTGGGAAAATATGAAAGGAGTCTATATAATTATGAGCAATATTGCAGACAAATTTGAAGAACTTGGAGTAATTCCAGTAGTAGTATTGAATGATGCTAAAGATGCACTTCCATTAGCTAAGGCTTTAGTTGATGGTGGTCTTCCTTGTGCAGAGGTTACATTCCGTACAGCAGCAGCTGAGGAATCTATCCGTCTTATGCATGAAGCATATCCAGATATGGTACTTGCAGCAGGTACAGTACTTACAACAGAGCAGGTTGACAGAGCTGTAGCAGCTGGTGCTTCAGTTATCGTAAGCCCAGGATTTGATCCAGAAATCGTTGATTACTGTATTTCTAAGAACATTCCTGTTATGCCAGGTATCGTTACACCTTCAGAGCTTGCTCAGGCTGTTAAGAGAGGCCTTACAAGAGTTAAATTCTTCCCAGCTACAGCTGCAGGTGGAATTAAGATGATCAAGGCTATGTGTGCAGCTTACACTAATGTAAGAATCATGCCTACAGGTGGTATCAACACAGCTAACCTTGAGGAATTCTTATCATGCGATAAGATCTTCTGCTGTGGTGGATCATGGATGGTTAAGGGTGATATGATTAAGGCAGGAGAATTTGACAAGATTAAGGATATGACAGCAGAGGCTGTTGCTCTTGTTAAGAAGATCCGTGGCTAATCACCAGTGATTGTTAATAGCAAAGATACATATAAACCCCGTATTCTGTTTTGCAGGATACGGGGTTTTGTACGTATATTATGTTTTTTAGTGAATTACAGATTAGAAAATATATTCTCAATTTCTTCATGGGGAAGTACAAGGGCAAATCTTACATGACCTTCTCCAAGGCTTCCGAAGCTGCTTCCAGGTGTACATAAAACGCCAGTCTTATTAAGAAGTTCCATAACATAATCAGCTGAACTGGTATAGCCGTCAGGAATGGCAGCCCATACAAACATTGTGCCTTTAACATCAGCAGGTTTAAGTCCAAGCTTCTTAATTCCGGTAACGAGAGCATTTCTTCTTAACTCATATTCAGCACGGTTGTCAGCGACATATCCTTGCGGACCGTTAAGTGCAGCAACAGCAGCTTTCTGATATATAAAACTTGTTCCATAGTCAAATTGTGAGCGGACAGTTTTGAATTTGCTCACGATTTCACGGTTTCCGATAAGAAATGAAAGGCGCAGACCAGTAAGATTATAAGTCTTAGAAAGAGAGTTGAATTCAACTCCGACTTCCATAGCACCTTCGTGGCTTAAGAAAGAACCACCAATCTGTCCGTCATATATAATCTCAGAATATGCGTTGTCGTGAATAATAATGATGTTATATTTCTTTGCAAAAGCGATGAGTTTATCGTAGAATTCATCAGGTGCAGTAGCACATACAGGATTCAGTGGATAAGATACAACCATCATTTTGGCTTTTTTTGCAGTATCTTCATCGATAGAATCAAAATCTATAAGATAATCATTCTCTGGGAGAAGATTGTAATAAGCAATCTGTGCGTCACACAGGAATGGTCCAATCTCGAATATAGGATATCCCGGATTAGGAACTAAGCATAAATCTCCCGGATTGCATAAAGCAAGGGCAATATGAGCCATACCTTCCTGAGTTCCGAATACAGAGGTGACTTCATCAGGTGTGATAACGGTGTTGTAACGGCGTTTGTACCATTTGCATACAGCGTCAAGCAATTCATCAGTATCACCAAGTGAGTACTTGTAATTCTCAGGGTCAAGTGCTGCCTCTGAAACAACCTTCATAACAGATTCATCAGGCTTGAAATCAGGAGTTCCTACAGTAAAGTTATATACCGGCTTTCCCTGTGCAAGTCTGTCATTCTTTTTCTGATTAAGTATATTAAAAATGTTGCTGCCAAAGCGGTCAGCTCTTTTAGAAAATTCAATATTCATATGTATACTCCATTTCTTTAAATGCGTATCTGCATGCATTTTATTCAGACCCGAAATATAGAAAAATTTCAAGCCTATCGAATAAGATACTAGCATAATTAACAAAAGTCAATTTTAAGGTGTATTTTTTGATGAAAATGTGATAGTTTTATATATGTAAGTAGAAATAAATAAGATATGGCGGTCTGCAAATGTTACATACAGGAACATTAAACGGTAGAATGCAGACAGAAAGGAAAGGTAGAAGATATGTCAGTACAGGATTATCTTAGTGCAGTAAAGATTGGTAAAAAAGAATATCATGCGTGTGTAAATAAGGGTACGTACCCATATCTTCCGGTTTTGGAGGATATTATTGATGAAAACAGTATTGACAGAGAAGTTAGTCTTGGAAGTGACCAGATTCCGTTAAGACTTGTGGTTGGAACATGTACAGCAGGTAGAACTACTGCATTTGCAGACAACTTCATGCCTATACTTGACTGGGGAACAGAATTTTCAGCAAAGTGGGCTTCGCTTAGCGACAGTCAGGTGAATGAAGGAATAAGAGACGATATTAAAGTATATGAGTACATGAATAAGTTCTATGTGCTTGAAGGTAATAAAAGAGTCAGTGTACTTAAATATTTTAAGGCGGTGACAGTAAGTGCACAGGTTATAAGAAAGATACCTAAATACAGTGATGATCCTGATGTTAAGATATATTATGAATTCATGGATTTTTATAAATCTACCAAGTTAAACGATATATATTTCAGTAAAGAGGGCAGTTTTACAACTCTTATGGAGCTGGTTGGAATTACACCAGGAGAACCAATGGATGAGGATGATAAGAAAGACCTTGTTTCGTGCTATCTTAATTTCAGGCTTGCTTATGAATCAAGAGGAGGGGATAAGTTTGATTTTCCAACAGGAGATTCATTTTTACGCTTCATTCATATTCACGGATATGATGCTGTTAAGAAGATGACTAAGTCTGAGATGGCAAAGAATGTCGCCAAGACATGGGCTGAATTCGAGCTTCTTGATGACAACAGTGAAGTGGAACTTAAGATGACGCCGGCAGCAGCACCTAAGAAGAATATATTAAGCTATCTGCTTCCAATGGGTGGAGGAGTTAAGAAACTTAAGGTCGGATTTGTGTATGAAAAAACACCGCAGGATTCAGAGTGGTGTTATGCACATGAGCTTGGAAGACAGTATATTGATGATACATTTGGTGACCAGATAGAGACATACGTTGAGGAGAATGTGATACCGGAGCAGAATGATGAGGCGGCAATCAACAGACTTATAGAGAAAGGCTGTGATCTTATATTCGTGACATCTTCGGCGATGAATATGGCTGGACTTAAAGCTGCAATAGCACATCCGTCAGTAAAGATTCTTGATTGTTCTCTTAACATTTCACATAAATATATCAGGTCATATTATGCAAGAATGTTTGAAGCAAAATTTATAACAGGGATTATTGCAGGTTCACTGGCTGATGACGATAATGTTGGTTATATAGCTGATAATCCGGTTTATGGGGCATGTGCGAATATTAATGCATTTGCATTGGGAGTAAAGTTTGTTAATCCAAGAGCCAAGGTTTACCTTGAATGGAACAGTATTAAGGATAATGATTCTGAGGGGAATCTTGCTAAGAAGAATATAAGCATCATTTCTAATCAGGATATGATAACTCCGGGCAAGAGTAAGAGAAAGTTTGGGTTGTATAAAGCAAGTAATTCAGATAAGCATCTGGCTATGCCTGTATGGCACTGGGGTGTTTTTTATGAGAAGCTTATCCAGAGCATTATGAGTGGTTCATGGAGCAAGGATGAGGACGGCGATAATGTAAAAGCACTTAATTACTGGTGGGGAATGTCGGCAGGAGTTGTTGATCTTATATATTCAGAGAGTCTGCCATCAGCAACTAAGAGACTTGTAAAGCTCTTTGAGAAAGAACTTAAGGAAGCAAGGTTCAGAGTGTTTGAGGGTGAATTAAAAGATCAGCATGGTAATATAAAGGTTGAAGAAGGGAAGCTTATTGATCCTGAACATATAATTACTATGGACTGGCTGCTTGATAATGTGGTTGGCAGACTGCCTCAGTATGATGAACTTACAGATAATGCAAAATTAAAAATGGCACTTCAGGGTGTTGTCAAAGAAGAAGAATAGAAAGCATGCTGCCTGCAGTGGTGGCTGGGGAATTATTAATGAAAATACTTGTGTTAGCGGATGTTGAATCAAAGTACTTATGGGATTATTTCGAAAAGGAAAAATTGGAAGGTATAGATCTTATACTTTCAGCAGGGGATTTAAAGCCCCAGTATCTGTCGTTTCTTGCATCATTTTCGAAAGTACCTATTCTTTATGTGCATGGCAATCATGATGACTGTTATGATATACAGCCACCAGATGGATGCATTGATATAGAGAATAAGATATATGTGTATAAAGGTGTCCGTATTATGGGACTTGGTGGTTCTATACGCTATAAGAAGGGGAAAAACCAGTATACACAGAAAGAGATGAACCACAGAATTAATAAAATGTGGCTTTCAATAAAGAAGAACAGGGGCTTTGATATACTGCTTACACATTCACCGGCAGCGGGAATAGGTGACGGACCTGACGAACCGCATAAGGGTTTTGAGGGCTTTAATTATCTGTTGGAAAAATATAAGCCTAAGTATTTCATCCATGGTCATATCCACAAGACCTACCAGATGAAGTTTAAGCAGGAATATGAATATAATGAGAATACTAAGATAATTAATGGTTATGAGAGATATATATTGGAATATCCGGATGCTTAATCTGCACCGTGGCATATTAGCTTAATAGCAAATGTGCCACGGTGTTTTACATATTTTTGTCATATTTTAATATGAAGTACTTAAAAGTTATGAAAATGGTACCTATTTCCTACTTAACATACATGTACTTTTTGAGTAAAAGTTGCTAATATAACGACATAAACCCTTGCTGGTTAAAGCAAAATGCACAAAAAAATGTATTGAGGAGGAAAAGCAAAACATGAAAGCTATTATTAGCAAAGCAGCTCGTAGAAAATGGGCATGGGTACTTGCATTGGTTATGATTGTGAGTATCGTGATTCCTACATCACTTCTTACAGCAAAGGCGGATGTTGGAACAGTTAAATTTATTGATGGTGCGGCAGGATGGTTAGAGTCAGCATATGCACAGTGGACCATTGATAATCAGGCAGAAGGATATACAGCATATATCAAGAAAGCCAGTCAGTCAGATTCTGCCTATGCAAGAATCGACAATGAACTTATCAGAAAGTATAAGAACTACTACAGGGTTGATGCAGTAGGACTTGCGGCAGGTGACTATGTTATTAAGGTAGTTCCTGTAAAGAACGGAAAGGAAGTTACTGACAAAGCACAGGTTACTAAGACACTCAATGTAAGTTCTTATGACAGATCCGGATTTGCATTTTCATCTGAATCAAAATATAAAACAGGTTCAGGTGCTTACAATGAGAATGGAACACTTAAGAAAGATGCAATTGTTCTTTATGTTACTAACGATAATGCAAAGACAATTAAGGCATCAGTAAAAGAGGCAAAGGGAGAGAAGGAATATACAGGTCTTCAGACAATAATTGATGCATATACAAAGAGTGCTAGCAAGGGGATAGAAACAAGAGCACTTGATGTTCGTGTAATCGGATGTGTTACAGATACTGCAATGGATAAGTTTTCAAGTTCATCTGAGGGAGTACAGATTAAAGGAGCTAGTGCTTATTCAAATCTTAATATGACAATAGAGGGTATCGGAAATGATGCAACAATCAATGGATTCGGTTTCCTCTTAAGAAATGCAGGAAATGTTGAGATGAGAAATTTTTCAATTATTAATTTCATGGATGATGGTATTTCTCTCGATACAGCAAACTGCAATGTATGGATTCACAATGTTGATCTGTACTATGGTAAAGCAGGTGGGGATGCTGACCAGGCAAAGGGTGATGGTTCAATTGACATTAAAGGTAATTCACAGTATATAACAGTTTCGTATGTACATTTTTATGATTCAGGTAAGTGCTCGTTATGTGGAATGAAGAGCGAGTCTGGTCCTAACTATATTACATATCATCATAACTGGTTTGATCATTCTGATTCAAGACATGCAAGAGTAAGAACAATGTCAGTGCATATGTATAACAACTACTATGATGGCAATGCAAAGTATGGTGCTGGTTCAACAATGGGTTCTTCATTATTCATACAGAATAACTATTTTAGAAACTGTAAGAATCCAATGCTTTCATCTAATCAGGGAACAGATGCACTTGGTGAGGGTACATTCTCAGGTGAGAACGGTGGTATCATTAAAGCATATGGAAATGTTATCGTAGGTGCACAGAAGATTATCTATGCAAATGCTGTTTCAGAAACAGGTGATTCTGCAAATGCAGCATCATTTGATGCATACCTTGCAAAGTCAGCAGATGAGAAAGTTCCATCTTCATATAAGACTGTAGCAGGTGCAACATCTTATGATAACTTTGATACAACTAAGGATCTCGGAGTTAAATCAGGAAGTCTTAATAATGCAGAAGATGTACCTTCAGTAGTAACATCTGCAAAGGGAGCAGGAAGCCTTGGTGGTGGAGTGATTTCATGGACATTCTCTGATAAAGATGATTCTGTATATGCCATAGATAAGGAATTAAAGGCAACAGTTACTAATTACAAGAATACAGACCTTGTTTCTGTAGGTGGTACTAATGCGAAGATTGTATCACCAGATCCAACAACAGAAGAAACTAAGGCAACAGAGAGTACAACAAAAGCAACACAGGCAACAACAAAGGAAACACAGACAACAACAAAAGCAACACAGGCAACAACTAAATCAACAGAAAGCGCAACAAAGGCAACTGAAAAGGAAACAACGGGTTCAGATGCAACAACATCATATGATAAGACAAGCCTTTCTTATTCAGGTGCGTATACAGATATCAGTAAGAAGAAAGATGCAGATTTCAAGAATGCAAAATATGTATCATCTTCAAATGAAATTCTTAATGCAATCAGTTCAGCTAAGGCTGGCGATGTAATTATTGTAAAAGAGGGAACATATAAGTTCTCTGATACAATTGTAATTAATAATGCCATGAATGGAAAATCAGGCTCTTATATTATTGTAAAGGCTGAAAGTGGCAAGGAAGTTAAGTTTGATTTTTCAGCACAGAAGCTTGACGGAGCTAACAGAGGTGTAGTTGTAGATGGAGATTACTGGTATTTCCAGGGAATTAATTTCTATGGTGCTGGAGATAACGGAGTATTACTTGCTGGTAATAACAACATTTTTGAAAAATGTGTATTTGAAGCAAACAGGGATTCAGGACTCCAGATTTCTAGATATGACACAACAGCAGCTACTAAAGATTTATGGCCATCAAATAACCTGATTATTAACTGTACATCACATGATAACTGTGATTTCCCTGAACAGGGTGGTACAGGTGAGAATGCAGATGGATTTGCTGCAAAGCTTACATGCGGTGAAGGTAATGTGTTTGACGGATGTATATCATATAGCAACTCAGATGATGGATGGGATTTATTTGCAAAGAGTGCAACAGGTCCTATCGGTGTAATTACAATTAGAAACTGTGTTGCATTTAATAATGGAACATTATCTAATGGTGTTCACTATGCTAACGGAGATATGAATGGATTCAAGCTTGGAGGTTCAGGTGTTGGAACTCCACATAATGTAATGAATTGTCTGTCATTTGACAATGGTGCAACAGGATTTACAGATAATAATAACCCAACAGGTCTTACAATTGTAAATGTTACAGCATGGGGCAATGGAAAGTATGCTAAGAAGGGTAACTTCTTATGTTACAGAACATCAAGTTCAGCAATATTTAAGGGGCTTGTATCAGCAGGTGCAATTGATTCAGATAAGTTTACTGGTAAAATGGCTGATTCAATATATTACAACTCAGGTAAGTATTATAATCTTTCAGGCTCTTTGTTTACTTCTTTAGTAAGTGGAGATAAGAAGGGAACTGTTGTGACTGACCCTGCTAAGACAGCTGGAATGTTTAAGAACATTGTTAATGCAATCGATATGAGCAAAAATATAGATAAACAGCTTAGAAATTCTGATGGAACTGTTAATATGAACGGTCTCTATGAGACAATAGGAAGCTATGCTTCAATGGGAGCAAGATTCAATGTTGCTAATCAGATGATTAGTGTATCTTCAAAGAATTCATCATCTGAGGTAACTAAGCCAGAAGAGACAACAAAGGCTCAGGAAACAACTAAAGCTACTGAAGGTACAACAAAGGAGACACAAGCTCCAACTAAGGCGACAGAGGCAACAACAAAGGAGACACAGACTTCAACAAAGGCTACTGAAAGCACAACAAAGGAGACACAGGCTCCAACAAAAGCAACAGAAGCATCTTCAGTATCAACAAAGGGTGAAAAATTAATTCTTAATGCTAATGATGTTTCAACAGGAAAGATTAAGAGTTCAACTGTAGTTGATGGTCTTAAGATTGTTGCAACAAGCAAAAAGACTGTAACAGTTGATAAGAGTGATAAGGATTACAAGAATATCAGCTTTACAAAGAGAATCAAGCTTAGCGGTGCAGGAAGCGAATCTGCAAGAGCAATTGCATTTAAGACAGCAGGTGAATCTAAGGTAAAGATATATGCAACAAGCTCAGATACAGATACAAGCAGACTTATTAAGATTATTGATAAGAACGGTAATGATGTAACAAGTACAGCTAAGATACCTGGTTCTTCACTTAAGTCAGTATCATTCAGATTAGATGAGGCAG
>OGRH01001169.1_pt1 | contig 17653 bp, 16 predicted proteins | sample 1553461 | NCBI WGS metagenome assembly OGRH01 (sample SAMEA2580092, study PRJEB22360) | human gut metagenome | biome: human gut; feature: human-associated habitat; material: faeces | place: Denmark | collected 2008/2010
CCGTAACCGTTTCTGCAAGCTCTGATTGAAGGTATACACATCATAGAATCCGTCATCTTCATTGGTCAGAATAATCGTTTCTTTTTCACACTTTAACCTTCGCATATTCTATCCCCGCTTTCTTTCCATTTCCTGATCCAGGTACTTTGGTATCGGCTTTCCGGACCGGCGAGCAATGGCAATCTGTTTCTGATGCAGTCGTTTGATTACGGACCTTCGTTTCTTAGGTTTATTATTCTGTTGATTTCGGGACGTCTGTTTGTTGTTGCGAACATCAGATATCTTTTCCTGATTCTTCTTCTGATTATTCACCAGACCGTCCACCATATCATAATTGGCTTCGGTACCAGATTCTCTGCTTCTTTCATAAGTGCCGTTCTGGTAGAATTTCTGGTAATGTTCCAGACGGATTTTACCATCTTGTTTTAGCTGTTCGACCGGATTTAGCGTTACCTGCTGTTGGATGTAATCATGAATCTTTTGTTTTGTCTTTTCATCGAATTTCTTACATTCTTCGACAACCATTTTTCCATAGGCATCCAGGATAACACCCTGGGCCTGATCTCGGTATACCTGATGTTCCATCAAATAAAACTGTTTTCCATCAATAATGATGGTGTCTGTTGCAATCCAGTTCCCCTTTTTCCCATCAATCTGATAATTCTCAGTTTCCATAGTGATCAGTGCACCGGATGTGTTGATACGAATAAATCCGGCCAGATACTGTGGATAGTTCTCATCTACATAGTAGCAGCTGATTTCTCCATTCTTGTTCAATACGAGCACGTCACTGACTTCGCATTGATTTTTCGTCCGTTTCCAGATGTCAGCGACTTTTTCATTTTCCTGCATTTCATGAATCGAGACTAATCGGTAATTTTCGACAGTAATCGACACATTCTGCTGTCTTGCCTCTTGATATGGCAGATGCCACAGTGCTTTTCCTGTTGTCTGCTGATCTACTCGGTAGACTGCAAATTGATTAAGTTTCATAGGCATCGTCCTCCAAGTTATTCAGATAATAATTCAGATCCAGAGAATAGTAGTATTTGTCTTCGATCTGCTGTAATTTTCCAACTGTAGAATTGATGATCTCAATCATTTCATCATTCTCAGGATCACTTTCTTCCTGTTCCAAAACTTCCAAAGCTTCTTTCAGTGTTTGGATTGTTTCTTCCTTTGTGTGCTGCTGGAAGATAGCAGTAATAGTCAGTTCGTTTTCTTCCAGGTTTACATTTCTCATAGGCTCATTTCCCCCCTTTTCTTTTTCGGTATTGGTTTCATCTGTATATTCAGCTCCTTCTCGTTTTTTTCTTCGCTTATATTTTTTTCGTTATCCACTTTCTTATTGGATTTCAGAGGATTTTCCACATTTGGATGTCTTTCTTCCAAGTACTTTTCCACACGACTGATTGCATTTTGCACATAAGAATTTTCTCTAAATCCAGGAATCGAATTCAAAAAATCTTTCTGTATTTTTCCTTCGATCATCAGACTCTGCATTCCTTCATAATCACTTCCGTCTTTCAGATCAAAGCCAACACATTTCAGTCCATGCATTCGCTCAGATGGTATTTTTTCATAGGTTTTCAGGGCTTCCGGTAATGTCAGATCATAGTGAACTTCACCCATTACAGGAAATTCTGCGCATTCTGCAGCATAGAAGCTAATGCATGTAAGATCATTTTCATAATCCACATTTTCTATATCCGGGACAATATCGAGTATTTTTTCTCTTTGTGCTGCAAAGTCTGGAAGTTCTGCAAATCCAAATCGATCCACGTAATATGCCTGCATATCCCCACCACGGTTTGTAATGATGACATCACTGACCGACATAGAATGTGCTTTATAATCTGCCGGTGGATTATCGTTGAACATAGCGTACAAATCATCCAGCTTTTCATTTTCATGTAATCTGCCGGAATAGACACACTTATAATTTGCTGCATCGATTGTAATGCCATCTTCTTTGACCATTGCCATATTCATAAATAAATGTTGTTTTCCCGGTGTGTCTTCATCCACATGATAAATCGCATAGCGGTCACCATTACCTCTGAACATTTCTTCCTCTAGGGTATAATCATACTTAAATGGGTACATAGCCCGATCAACTCTCTCCGAAATATCCGTCCCTTCTGTAATCGTGTCTTCCAGCCAGTTTTGGATATCTCCCCATGATTCAAACTGTAGATAGCCGGCAATTTCATGCGTCCCATCCGGTGCCAGTACAATATGTCCCGGTTCGCTTTCCCGATAATCATAGCGGTATCCGGCTGCTTCCATTGCATCTACCAGAATTCCGTATTTTTCATGTAATTCTGTTTTCTGTTTTTCTTCAAGAATAATTTCCAGTTCTTCTGTAAGCTGATCAATCATTTCACCGGCTGTCTTGCGGATCACATCCATAGATGCTTTCATTTCCTTCATTTCCCGGCTGCTACTCCAGCCTGCAATGTAAGGGAAACTATAATCCGATGTATCCAACCCAAAGGAAGAACACACACAGTAAGCAACCGATTCAGCCTCAACCTCTTTTGTCAGACGATCTTTTTCTACACCCAGGCTTTCCATAATTTCCTTGTCATGCAGTTTTGCATGGGCTGTTTCATGAATGGCAGTCTTTAAGGTCTGGCTTTCACTGAGTCCTTTTTTAATCACGATCTCCTTATCTGCATTGTGATAATATCCATTGGCATTGCCAGCGATCTCATCGAATCGTATCGGTACTGGGGATATTTTCTGAATAGCCTGCATGAAAGAATCAAAGTCCTGTACAGCTGCAGTCAATAATTCCGGTGCCAGTGTCTGGATTGGTTCCCCGGATGTCTGAGCAATATCAAAGACGGTAACTGCTTTAAAATGCGGAACCGTAACTTCCACCTGTTCAGTCTTAGGTTTTCCATCGGTTCCCATGATCGGTCGCTGATTTTCATCCAGAACCTCTTTTTCCTTCATTTTCTTATATGGTGCCGGTGCAATGATTGTAATTCCTTTTTCACCTTTCATGACCTGTCTACCCATGGACTGCCAGTTTTTGTAGCTGGTAACAAGTGTGGCATCCGGTCGCTGCATAGCAATCAGCATTGTGTTGTTAAAGGAATAATTGTGAAACTTTGCCATGGTTTTAAGAAATTCCTGATAGCGGTTACTTGTAAAAAGTTCTTCCACACCAGATTCCAGTGACTGCATAATGCTGTCCATATCTTTTCCATGGACCGGCAGTGGAATAGTAGTAGTTTTATTTTGTTCTGTCATAATACTCCTTTCCAAAAACGCCCCACGACATTGTGCTTATGCCGCAGGGCTTTTTATTAGTTGATGAGATGATTATTTTTTATTAAAGTTCCATATCATGTTTCTTTGTTTTCGGTTTCTTATCCGGCTGTTCTTTTCCGGCTTTCTCTGTTTTTGCAGCTTGCGCTTCTTTTTCTTTCTGACGTTCTGTGAATCTATCTGCCTTTTCAAAGACATGATCCTTTGTATCAAAGTGATATACATCATTGGTAAGACGTTCTGCAGGGGCTACCTGAGTGGCATTGACTTCTTTTACCATATCTCTTAACATTTCTGCATCCACTTGCCCGTCATCTGGCAAGACCAGCATTTCATGGATGGATGATGGCAAAATGAAGAAATCATTTCCCAGAAGTTCCCCCATGTTATCCATGAATTCCGGATAAAAGATCACACCGGCTCCATCAATTCTTTCTGTATTCGTAACAACAAAGAATGTCGGCATCTCGCTTGATTCCTGCAGTGTTTCCTGCAGCATTTCACGTTCATCCGGTGTCAGCATGAGAATATTTTTCTGGTACATTTCATCTATCAATGCACCTATACTTGATACCTCCGGGATCATGACATGCGGTGAACTTTTCATCGCATCTTCATGAAGCTGTTCTGCCGAGATTCCATACTGTTCAAGCAGATCATTCTTGATAAACATGGAACTTAATCCATCCTGATCCTTGCCTACTACCACATGATAGGTAATTGCGAGGTCTTCCTTCAGCTGATGCGGCGCATTTTCGAGGACTTCCTTATTTGCTTCGGCTGATGATACACGGATAAACAGCTTGTCCTTCACGTCTTCATAATTTAAAATGGATTTCAGATCAACCTGTATCGGTGCCTCAATAACTATATCTGCAATCTTTCTGCATACAGTTTCCATTGTTACGCCAGGCTGTGCTTTATATGCTTCATACAGCTGATTAAGATTGATCGTCGGGGTAAGCATCTCACCTTCTTTTCTCACCATCAGTCCCGTATAGGCACGGTTCAGTTTCTGACACTCCATCGTTGATACTTCTGCATTCTCATAATCCTTCGGTAAAAAGAGTCTGATATTGTCCTTTACTTCATTTACAAATTCATTAAAATTCATTCTTCGTTTCCTCCTCTAATCTGTTTTCTTATTTCTTTTTGCTTTTGTTTTTTGGTTTCTTTTTGGGAAAGGATAAAGAAAAATTCACCTTTCCGGTTTCATCTGTATCCATATGGAGATCTGCCTCAAAGTACATATTTTTCTTTCTGGAATACAGGTCTTTTACATGCACACTTCCGTTTTTTAGAAGTTCTGCAGCCATCTTTTTATCCATGGTTTTTTCCATGCTCTGCAGATAGCGGTTGTCTTTCCAGAGAGCAAAGTGACAATCATGGTTGCTGCAATAGAAGTTGGTTTTACTTTCATATACCAGGCTTCCACATACCGGACAGGTTCCAATGCTTTCTCTGGTCTGAAATCTTCTTGTTTCTTCTTCGGAAATCGCATCGCATCCATTCAGCATCATGGTCAGCATGTTTTTGATCCCAGTCATAAACTGTTCCGGTGCAATCTCTCCATGCTCCATCAAAAGCAACTGGTTTTCCCATTCTGCAGTCATACTTGCAGATTTCAGGAAGTCTGGCAGGATCTCCACAAGGACTTTTCCATCATCTGTTGGAAGAATCTGTTTTCCTTTTCGGGTGGCATATTGGGAATAGATCAGTTTCTCGATGATACCGGCTCTTGTTGCCGGAGTTCCTAATCCTTTCTTTTCCGTATCTTCATCGAATTCCTTATTTCCAGCTGTTTCCATTGCCGCAAGGAGAGTATCTTCGCTGTATGGTTTTGGTGGCGATGTAAAATGTTCTGTCTTTTCTGCAGCTACAGCATAGAAAGTCTGTCCCTGGGTTACTTTCGGCATCCTCTCTTTCATTTCCTGATCCGGATCTACGATTGCCATGCGGTCCTTATTCTTGAAGCAGTTTTCAAAGAGTTTCCATCCATCCTGCAGAACAATCTTTCCTTTTGCTTTGAAGATTTCTCCCTGGCATTCCACTTCAATCTCTGTTTCCTGGTAAATGTGATCCTTACTCATTGCCATGACCGTATGGACTGCGATCAGGAAGAGAATCTTTTCTTCCCAGGATTTCAGTTCATCCAGATGGCAGGATGAAAGCTCCACCGTTGGGATGATTGCATGGTGATCTGTCACTTTACTGTTATTCATGACTTTCTTCACATCCGGCTGTTCCGGCTGATCAAAAGGACCTGTCAGTTGATATTTCTCATAAATCTGACGGACCACATTTCTTGCGGTCTGCTCCATATCTTCGGTCAGATACTGGCTGTCCGTTCTTGGATAAGTAATCAGTTTCTTTTCATACAGGCTCTGGGCGGTATCCAGTGTCTGTTTGGCTGTCATTCCATAGATACGGTTTGCTTCTCTCTGCAGCGTGGTCAGGTCATAAAGCTTTGGTGCTTTTACTTTCTTTTCTGTTTCTTTTACTGCAGTGACAATAGCTTCACCTCCCTGGCATCTGCTTCTTAACTGTTCCGCCTCATCCGGATCAAAGATCTTTTGCTTTACTGCCGGAATTCCGTCACAATCCAGTTCCACATTGAAATACTTTTCTTTCTGGAAATTGCTGATCTGTCCGGCACGTTCCACCAACATGGCAAGTGTCGGTGTCTGAACCCTTCCAACAGTCAGCTTTTTAAAGTACTTTGTGGTGTAAGCTCTGGTTGCATTCATTCCTACCAGCCAGTCAGCCTGAGAACGGCATACAGCAGCTTCGGCCAGATGTCGGTATTCCTCTGCGGATCTCAGATGTTGCATTCCATCAAGGATTGCTGAATCTTCCAGAGAACTGATCCATAATCGTTTCACCGGCTTTTTACTTCCGGATAAGTCATAGACATGTTTGAAGATTAATTCTCCTTCACGTCCGGCATCACAGGCATTTACGACGTATTCAATTTCCGGACTGTTGAGCAGTCTTTTTAAGATATAGAACTGATCTTTCTTATCTTCTGAGACTGTAACTTTCCAGTCTTTCGGGATGATCGGGAGATCTTCATATCTCCACTGGCTAAATTTCTCATCGTAAGCATCCGGTGAAACATACTCGACCAGATGTCCGAAGCACCAGCTGACCATACAATCAGCTCCTTTTAAATACCCGTCTTCTCGTTCCTGTGCTCCGATCACTTCTGCGATTGCTCTTGATACACTTGGTTTTTCTGCAATTACTAAATACATGATGTATTACCTCCTTCATATAACGAAACGGAGAGAGCATGTTTTACAGCCCCCTCCGCTAAAAAAGTTTATTTATTTTTCATTTTCTTCAAAATCTTCGTCTTCAGACTCTTCCTCATCCGGAATTTCTTCCAGTCCACCTGTTTCCAACCCTTCCGGCTGATCATCCTCGTCTTCCTCTTTCTTTGGCTTATAGATCTTGAAGTAGTAGTATGCTGCTACACCGCCGAGAGCCAGGATCAGGATTGTTGCCATTGCACCCATATTGGTTTTGGTAGATGCTGTTTTCTCCGGATCAACGGTAGCTTCCTTGTCTACATCTTCATTATTTGTTTCATCCAACACAACCTTTGATGTATCTGGCTGTGGTGTTACGACAGTAGCAGTGCTGTCTTTATCCAGAAACTCTGAAAGATCATTTTCATCAATCTGGGATAACATATAGACATTCTGGGATGTGGCACTGCGGTCAATCACGATATAGAAAGTATTATTATTCTTCGTTGTAACTGTAAGAAACTCCTTTGTGGAATCATCGGTAATGTCATCCTTGACTTCACCATTGCCAGGTGTCGTAAATGCAGTTCCTTTATCTGTTCCATCTTCCGGCAGCACCTCATTTGTACTTGTCGCTTCATCCTTTTTGTCATCTTTTTTATCTTCTTTGTCTGTTGACTGCTCTGTCTGAGTTGTCTCTACTTTGGATGCCTCTGCTGATTCATCCACATAGGCAAATGCTGTGGTTGATGCTGTAAAAAGTATCATGACTCCCAACAGCAGTCCTGCCATTTTCTTATTCATTTTCTTCCATTTCACCATTCTGGTATTCCTCCTTATTTTCTTCTGTGAATACAAAGGAGCCTGAACCTTCTTCGTCAGACTCCCTGCTTACCTGAAATTTAACTGTTCCATTCTGGATGCCATCCAAAAGATCATACAACTGACCATTCTCCATTTTCATACCACGGATACACTTGATCATCTCATTGTCCTCTTCCTGCTTTAATGCAGCCTGGACACCTCTGAGATATTGCTGCAGATCCGCGATCTTTTTCTCTGTCTTGGCAATTTCATCCAGATATTTTTTAATCTTTTTATTCAAACTTTCACCTCCCTTCAATCACCCATTTATGGTAGTCTTCCAAAGCACATGAAGTGTTGCTGCCAGTAGGATGTGCTGATATTTGAATAATGGATCGGATCCCCACAATGGATCATCATATTGTTACCGACATAGATACCCACATGGCTTGCACCGGATGTGTTATACGTTCCCTGGAAAAAGATCAGATCTCCTGGTTTTGCTTCTTGCGGTGATACATAAGTGCATACGCCTCTTAATCCATCCGCGGTCAATCGTCCATAGTTCCAGCCATTACCACAGTGGTTAATGACATAAGATACGAAACCTGAGCAGTCAAATCCGGACGGAGAGTAGCCACCCCATACATAAGGTACTCCCAGATATTTTTCTGCTTCCCGGATCATCCGGGCAAATTCTTCATCCTGCAGTGCGTCTGGTGGAATCTCATAGCTCATTCCATTACCGCTTGATCCACTGGTCACATTGTTTACATCCCACAGATAATTTCTGTTTCCATAGGTCGTATTTAACGCATTGTAAATAATCAGCTGTTCTGCATTCAGATTGGCTCTTGCCACAGCATCGAAACCTCCATTTGTCAGTGTCACGTATAGAATCTTCTTGGTACTTGTACTGGTAACGGTTACTTCCTGACTGCCATTGTCATCTGCGATATAGGCTTCCCAGGTCTGGTGTCCATGAGCAGAAGCGGCAGCATGGTTATCATAGTAAACGTCAAACTGGACACCATATCTTGCAAAGGCTCCGGTATCCTCAACTGTGTATTCCACACCATTCATTACTACCTTAGTGCCAATCGGCACAAATGGATTGGATGCATCTACAGCAATGGTATGGTTTGCAGTTGGATATGCCCCACTGGCAGTTGGACCTCCGGACCATACACCACAACAGATTCGACAATTACAATATCCGCTTGTCACTACCTGTCCCAATGATTCTCTGACTCGAACATTTCTGGTTTCTGTCACCGTTTCTGTTCGACCTTCAGTATTCAGATGATATTGTGCTTCAAAAAGAGCTTGCAGTTCATTTTCAACATCTGAGTACGTCCAGTCCCCATATTTTGCGGTAAGATACGAGATAAGATGGTATGGATTATGACCAATCTCAGCAATGTTGTACTGATACTCGTCATAATTTGGATGTCTTCGTTCCATCTCATTGATCTGCTGATTCAAGGCACTTTCCAAAGCAGCATATTGATTTTCAGCAGCATAAATATCCTCGTCTGAACTTGGATACGTTGTAATACCGATCACAGATCCAGCACCCTCAATAGAGGCACTGCAGCTCCCCAGAGATACTGCTATGACAAGAAAAAGAAGCGCAAAAATACCGATGCCTGCGAACATGGCACGATTACGCTTTATAATCTCTTTCAAGGCAATCTTTGCTTTCACCGTCATGTTCTCGACACCGGTAATGGTTGTCGCTCCACCTAGACTGCCAGCGGATTTTCCGGCTCTGGCTGCCCGGTATGCATCCTTATATCGTTTTTTCTGAAAGAAGCGGTTATAGAAATGTCTCTTTTGCTCAGCGTTCTTTACCGATTCTGCATGTTTGACTCCTTCCATACTTTCTGCAGAACCAAATTTCAGTTTCTTTTCTACAGTAGCCTCACGATAACCTCTGCGATGGGTTTTCACATCCGTTCGTTTGCTGCGGATCTGAGCATGACGCAGACCACGTAACGCATCTTCTGTTTCACGCTCTACAAGTCTGGCACTTTCCACACCTGCATTTTCATCTGTTTCTTCCTCTTCGGAAGAGACTGCTTTCATGCCAGATATAACAGCTTGTGTAGCAATGTATTTCCCGGCTGTCCCTCCCGGTTTCATGCCAGCACCTTTCACCATCTGATTTCCTTCATCATCAAAAGATAATCTTCCAGCTTTTGCCTGTTCTTTGGTCATCTGTTTTTGCAACTGTTTCTTCCGAATGGATTTCTTTTGGCTGTTCAGATTATTATCATCATCCGGGATTTTTTCATAACGATGCAGTTTCTTTCGATATCCGGATACTTTTTCTTCCGGTGTAACTTCAACTGTATCCTCAACAGCTTCCTGCCGGACAGAAGATTTACGGACTTTCTCCATCTGCAGTCGTTTTCCTTTTCCCGATTTTGTATCTTCATTTTCAGCCTTTTTTCGTTCCCGTTCAGGAACAAATTCTTCCTTATTTTCCGGTCGTCCTCGACTCCTGTGACTGATATCTTTTACACTACCATCACGAAGATTCTCTTCTGTCAGACCATCCCTGGTCATCTTTGCGACCTTTTTATCTTTGCCTTTAAATTCTTTTCCAGCTATAGGTCATCACCTCCTGGCACAACTTTTCTTTCTGTACTCAGTCAGTTCCTGGCGTCCTGTAATCGGGATACCAGGATAACCATCTGCCTGTGTCCTGATTGCTGGAGAGCTCGCCTGGATATGAAATACCCAGTTCAATTCACTCGGATCTCTCGGCCAGAAACCATTGATCAGCATAGCCTCCTTGAACTGATTGTTGTACAGATGGATCTGGGTACGTTTATACAAAACTTCTTTCAGATCATCACTGGTAAGATGCGGATAGATTTTCTGTGCCGGATAAAAATTCCAGAATACCCAGTCAAGGATAATGTTCTGTGTTTCCAGCGGAAGTTCATACAGATGATGATCATCATTGACTGTATGAACACGGTATCCAGGCTGTGCATTTTCCAGATTTTTCATCTGAATGTAAGGATTATCCTGGTTCCACTGCCTGATTCGGATCTTATCGATTTCCTTCATGCTTTTCCGCCTCCATTTCTTTCTCTCGTTTTTCAACTTCTTCCGGTTTTGTAGTCATCAAACTGTACAGCTTCAAGTTCTTATCGAACTTGTCCTTAAATGGAATAATTGTTGTTCCATAGAAAAGAAGTCCTTCTCCTTCCCCGGAATTCGTCACATAAGACAACTGATATGGGGAAATATTCAACTGTTTTGCAAGGATCTGTCTGTCACCTGCAGCCTGGTTCAGCATCAGGATAAAATCACTGTTCTCAAAGATATTTTCAATTTCCCTGCTGGCAAGAAGATCTTTGATATTCTGGGTGATACCACTTGGAATACCACCCCATTTTCTGAATCTCTTCCATATTTCTACGGAATAAGCTGCTGTCTGTTCTTCTTTGAGCAGAAGATGGAACTCATCGATATAGTACCTGGTGGATTTGATGCCGCGGTTGATCGTAACTCTGTTCCATACCTGATCCTGGACGATGAGCATTCCGATTTTCTTCAGCTGCTTTCCAAGTTCCTTGATGTCAAAGCAGACAATACGGTTATTCAGTTCCACATTGGTTCTATGGTTAAATACTTTCAGTGATCCATTTACATAGATTTCCAACGCTGTTGCAATTCTCTGTGCCTGCGGTTCTTTCTGCTTTCTGAGGCAGTCATACAGGTCACCAAGGACCGGCATATTTTCCGGTTTTGGATCTGCAAAGTACTTCTGATACACCAGTGGAAGACAGCGGTCGATCACTGATTTTTCCTCTGCTTCAATTCCATCCCTGCTTCCCATGATCAGCTCACATAAAGACAGGACAAAATCAGATTTTACACCAAGTGGATTGTCATCATCGGAATAATCCATATTGATATCCATCGGATTGATATAATCCTTACTGGTTGGTGAGATGTGTACCACCTGTCCGCCAAGTGCATGGACCAGTGGATAATACTCACCCTCCGGATCTCCGATGATAATGTCATCCTTCGTGACAAAGAAAGCGTTGGTGATCTCTCTTTTTGCTGCAAAGGATTTACCGGATCCAGGCGTACCAAGGATCAATCCATTCGGGTTTTTCAGCTTTTTACGATCCACCATGATCATGTTGTTACTGAGTGCATTCAATCCGTAATATAAGGATTCTCCTGCCATAAAAAGTTCCTGTGTCGTAAACGGAACAAAGATCGCTGTACTGGTAGTCGTAAGAGCCCGCTTGATCGGGATATGATTTACTCCCAACGGAACACTGCTCATCAATCCTTCTTCCTGCTGATAATCCAGACGTTTCAGTACACAGTTATATTTCTGTGCGATACCGGCAGTCTGGAAGATGGCATTATCCAGTGCCTGTTTTGTCTTTGCGGTATTTAAAAAGAGCGCTGTTACAAGGAACATACGCTCATTTCGTGACTGCAGGTCTTCCAAAAGACGTTTGGCTTCTCCGCCATAAGTATTCAGATCCGATGGAATGATATCCATATCGTATCCAGATCTTACAGCTTTTTTCTGCTCTTCAATTTTCATCCTGTTGATATCCGTAACCTTGCTTTTTACAAGCTTGATTGCTTTCATCTGATCCACAGACTGAACATGCAGATTGACGATGAGATTCTTATCAATATCCAGAAATTCTGCAAGCATCTTATCTGTAAGCTCCGGTGCCAGAATCTGCAAATAAGATACTGCCCCGATGGTATTTCCCATACGGAATGTATTTCTGTCCTTGAATACAAAACTGGTCGGTGCCACATAATCTTTGGTATTGAGTCCAGTACGGATCATGGAACCATAATCAAACTGGAAGTCTGTCATGATATCCGGATTGAAAGTCTCATATAAAATCTGCAGTCTTTCCACTCCATTCAATGGATAAGCCGGAACTCCAAGGATCTTGAAATTATTCAAGATATCTGACTCAATACGTTCCAGCTTTGGCTTTGCTTCCCGGATATTATCTGCTTCGATGGAGAAGGTGATATATTTTGATTTCACCAGTCCATTATTTCCTTTCGCCAGCTGCTGTTTCAGCATCTTGGCATATTCCATACGAACATCGTCAAAGGCATCATCCTGAGGACGGATCCGGATGACCTGTTCAAATTCTTTCATGCTGCTTTTATGATTGATAAAGCTCAGCTGAAAATGGATACTGGCATCAAAGTAATTGAGGAAATCGCACCAGTTTTCAAAGATTGCATTTTTATCTTCGTTCTGAGCCAGCTGGTAGTTGATGTCATAGAAGCGGATACACTTAGAATAAGTTTTTCCCTGTACCCTGCAGATCCCATCTCTTCCCATTTCCTTATAAGCGATCGACTGCTGGACGGACAGTTTTTTCTGCCTGCGTTTTTCTTCCTGCTTTTCTTTTTTCTTTTTCTCTTTTCTGTCTACTTTTTTGTACCCGGTATCTGCGACAGTTTTCTTATTTTTCTTTTTTCGCAACCGTTTTTCCTCCTTTCGGTTTTCCTGCATCCGGAGACTGTCTGATCTGTTCCGGATCTGTTTCATAATAGTTTTCAGTTTCATATTTTCTGACGGGTGGACGAAGAAACTTCACCCGGATCATATGCATCAGAACATCTTCCAGATGCATCCCGTCTTTTTCGTACATGGCAAATAAAAATGCCGGTAACATCAAAAGCACCATGACCGTTGCTGCATTACTGTTTCCCATCACATTACGCAAGAGGAAATAGCTTGGAATTCCCATTGCAGCACCTATCCCGATACAGATCAGCTGTCTTTTGGTCAGGTTAAATGCTACTTTATTCTTTACCTTTGTTAAATCTTTCGGTACGCTGACATATGCCATGATTTTCACTCCTTCCTGTAAATTAGTGCGCGTTAAATATCGACTTACTTAAGGATGCCGTCTTAAAGAGGCTGTAACATAAGATCACTGTGTAAGCCATAACGCCAAATAATGAAGAACTCAGATTATCTGAATACTGGATACCTGCAACAAGCACTGCATAGATTGCAACGCATACCATCATCAGAAATGCCTGGAAAGCCAGGGCAAAGAGTCCTCTGAAATAATTCGTGCCGATCTGTCCCCATTCTCTGTTACTCATAGTTGCGAATGGAATCGGCGCAACTGAGGTATATAGGTAAATCTCTATCATACGTCCATACATGATCACTGTGATCAGTACAGACAGGATTCTCATACAGAAGCCAGCGATAAGGGTTTCCAGCGCCAATACAACAAGTTCTCCGATTTCCATACTTTCCAGGGTTGCGGAAAGATCCGTCAATGCCGAAGAAATATCAATGGCGGTACTTCCTGTGATAACACCGGCCGCAGAATTAACTACGTGCTGGCCTACATCGAATACCGCCATTGTGATCGTAAATGTGTTACTCACCAGGTATACAGCGATCCACATTTTTACGAAGTACTTGAAAAACATCCAGGTATCAATATCATGCATGTTGTTGCGCTCGGTCAGCATAGAAATCAATTCGTAGCAGAGTACGAGTGTGATAATAATACCTGCGATCGGCATGATCACGGAATCCGATAAGTTCCGGATCATACTGAATATGCTGCCGTTCCACCCTTGCGGGGTCTGTCCAACCTGGGTAGCGATCTCACCGGTCTTTTGATTAACATCAGTAAACATCGTGTCCAGGTTGGAAGTGATCATCCCGGTTAAGAGTTCCCTCATCCATTCCTCAATCGCATCAAAAATCTGACTGAACATGGATCTCTACTCCTTTCTCTTAACCAAATAATCCACTCAGAAGCGGGATCAGCTGTGTTCCGATCAGGATAACACCACCACCGCTCATCAGCTGCTTAATTCCCTGGGATTTTGCACCCGGGTTGTCGTTTCCATAACCTTCCATCAGGTTGATTACGCCCCAGACACCAAGGCCTGCACCGATTGCAACGACCAGTGTCTGAAGGATATTGATTGCACTGCTAAAAAAAGCCATAATCAAATGTATGAACAAACGCTTTTTCTTATGGTCTGTAAGCGTTTGGCTCTACTCCTTTCCCTTTTATTCAGACCTTTTTGTACCCTTATCAGTAGTAGCAGGGTGCTCGAATTCTTTCTTTCATATCAGTCCTCACCTTCCTCAGCTTCAATCACTGATACGTCTTCTTGTGTTACAGTTACTTCATACATTTCAAATTCTGTATCTTCCGACAGCACCAGTCGGTGTGCCAGATACTTTTCAACATCAAACGCATTATTCTTATTGAAATCGGCAAGTTCCTTGTACCGTTTGTGCTTTGTGATGTCATATTTGTTGCTTAAAAACGGCCGGACTCCTCGAAGCTGTAAGATACATTTTTCTCCATCCATGACCGCCAGCTCATCTCTACTCATCAGTTCTTTTCCTGTCTTTTGATAGTTCAGTCCATAGGACCGGTTGCTGCCTCTGGTGTCTGATGTGTTGTAAAGATCAATGGTTTCCTTTCCCAGGGTTTCTGATATTTCTTTCAGTGTGGAACTTTCCTTTCCGCCCAGGAAAAGAACGGTGTCACAGTTGCCTGTGATCGTCTCAGCAGCATCCTTATAGATAGTTTTCAGCTGAGATTGTGACTGCAAGATGATAGAAGCGGAGATTTCCCTGCTTCGGATCGTAGCAATCAATTTGTCGAATTTGGGAATCTGTCCGATATTGCTGAACTCATCAAGAAGCAGCCGTACATGATAGGGGAGCCTGCCTCCATGCTCATCATCCGCTTTATCACAAAGCAGGTTGAAGAGCTGGGTGTACATGATTGCTACCACAAAGTTGAATGTGTCATCTGTATCGCTGATGATGACAAACATGGCTGTTCTCTGATCACCGATCATATCCAGTTCCATTTCGTCATACGACATAATTTCTCTTAGTTCCTGAATGTCAAATGGTGCAAGTCTGGCACCACAGGAAATCAAAATCGATTTTGCAGTTTTGCCGGCTGCAAGCTTGTACTTGCGATATTGCCTTACTGCAAAGTGTTCCGGATTTTCTGCTTCCAGTTCTTCAAACAATTCATCCACCGCATTTTTAAATTCTTCATCATCCTCCCTGGTCTCACTGGCATTGATAAATTCCAACAGAGTAGAAAAGTTCTGTTCTTCCTCTGGTGCCTCATACCAGATGTATCCGATCAGTGCAGAATACAAAAGACGTTCGGCCTTCACCCAGAAATCTTCAGTTGATTTTTCGCCTTCACCCTTGGTATTTGCGATAATGGTATTAACCAGCTTCAAGATGTCTTTTTCACTCCGGATATAATGGAACGGATTGTAATGCATGGACTTTTTAAAGTTGATCGTATTTAATACCTTGATCCGGTATCCTCCATTTACCAACATCTTCCCGCATTCGACGATGATCGTACCCTTCGGATCAGTGACCACATAGGATACGTGATCCGTCATCTGCATAAGGTTGGGCTTCACATAGAATCTTGTCTTACCAGATCCGGAACCACCGATAACGATCACATTCTTATTTCTGGCATACTTCGGAGCTTTTGGTCGGCTGTTCATGGTCAGACGTTCTGTTTCTGTGAGGATGACATTGTTTTCAAAAACCGGATCCATAAAGGGTTCGATATCTTTTCTGTTTCCCCATCTTGCAGAGCCATATTCCACACCTTGCCGGAACTTCTTTGCATTTTTAGAACGATAGTAGACCACCAGCTTTAATGCACCTGCAACCAGAACACCTACTGTAAGATCCTGCAAAGCGATACTTGGCAGCCAGCTTAAAAATGCCAGTCGGAAATTGACTAACATCACGCCAAGTCTCTGTACCATGCTTTCTCCCAGGCAATGCCGGTACAGCCAGGATCCTTTATCTGCTACATAGAAGATAAAGAAATACGGGAGATTTAAGATCACCAGCCGTTTAATCTGGATCTTCTGTAATTTCTCCCGCATCATCGTTCCTGACCTCTGGATTTTTGTCTCTGCTTCACACGCTGGCGGTGCTTTGCTTTTCTTTCTACAGATTTCTGCAGTTTCTTTCTGACAGATGGTTTCTTCACCTGTTTCTTTTTCAGTTCTACTCCGGCATATTCCCGGAAAGCCGCTGTCATCACATCCACGTCTTTTGCCTTAAAGAAGACCAGATATTTCGGTGGATCAGCACCAACTTCTTTCTTCAAGCTGTAATCAATGCCGTATTTTCTTGCCACACGGTCAAAGGATTTGATATTTTCATCTGTGATCTTTAAGTTGGAAAGCTGTACTCCCTGTGCATTCAGCTGCTTGATGGTCTGCTTTCCATGCGGCTTTTTCTTTTCAATCTTTTTTCGGGCTTTTTCCCTTCCTTTCTCCTGAGCCCGTCCGGTCTTTTCTGCCATTTTCACCTGCGTTGCTTTCTGTTTCCTGCGGTTGTCCATTTCCAGGAACTTCCGAAGGGCTGCTTTTAGCACACTGGCAGTGATCTTGACTCCCTGGATGCTCAGGCTGATCACTTTCTGATTTACTTCTTCCTGCAATTACCCACGTCCTTTCTTTCCTTTCATCTCAGAATAAAGACGGGCAATGCAATATCCGATGCATGGAACATGTTTTCCATACGGACAGCCACCACATGGTGTTGTTTTTACTGCTTTTTTCTTTTCCGGAAGCAGATAGTGGCACTGTTTCAAGCTACAGCCTTTCTTTTTGCCTCCCCACCAGTAACAGTACTTGCAGGACCATGGCTTTTCTTCGCTGTACTTTCTTCCCTCAATAGCTGCATTTGGTTCTATGATCAGATCTTTATTAGTCTTCATTCTGTTCTTCCTCTTTTCTCATGATTTCTGTCAGTTTTTTCTCTGCCTGACTTCCGGCAGCAATGAGACAATACAAAACTGTAAATATTGCCGCTGCTCCCAGAAGAGCAACAAAAATAATGATATTTCTCATGGTTTCTCCCATCTAAAAAAGCGTCCACAGATTCCTTTCGGCTTCCATGAACGCTCATTCTTATTTAATTAGTGTTTCTTTTTTCTCATAAATGCAAGGGCTCCTGTACCAGTCGCACCAATGCCGAGAAGCATAAACCACAGCCACAGATTGGTGTTATCCCCAGTCTTTGGTGAATCACTGACAGGTTTTCCACCTTCCGGTGTCTTTTCTGCCGGTTTTTCCTCATCTACCATGGTTACATGCTGTACTTCAATGGTATCCTTTACTTCGAATCCCACATCTTTTGCAACCAGATAGCCATCCGGTGCTGTTTCTTCACGGAGAGTGTATTTTCCGATCGGAAGCATTTCGATGTAATGTGCTTTCTCTGTACTGGTCCAGCTTTC